>ENA-UONS01000165-UONS01000165.1-human-gut-metagenome-genome-assembly--contig:-CS19-NODE-165-length-85593-cov-41.075417_pt1 | contig 85593 bp, 76 predicted proteins | sample MGYA00242458_ERZ724005 | MGnify/ENA metagenome assembly ERZ724005
AGCGTCCCTTGTGGGGTTTGGGGCAACGCCCCAACTGTTCCGCGTCCGACCAATCTCAAGGAAGCCACCAACAAAGGTGCAGGCAGCGAAGCGTCCCTGCCAGTAACTTTGCGCGTCCGCAGACGCGCCCCCAAGCTGCTCTTTCCCCAAGATTCCGTGAAGAACCCTTTTTCACTGCTGGTGGAGGCGAAAAAAAGGGAAGCTGCGCACGCCAATTGTATTTATGAAGTTTTTTCGGTTGACATCAGGCATTTTTCCCCTTATAATTTTTGTAAGACTGCGGTGGAAGCCGCAGAACGTGAAAGGAGCAATCCTCATGAAGAAGATGCTGGCACTGGTTCTGGCACTGGCGATGTGCCTCGGCTGCGCTGCACTGGCGGAAGAAACTGCCCTGGTGTACGCGCTTGGCGCGCCCATGCCCGATTTTACCTTTACGGACATTAACGGCGTGTCCCATACCCTCTCCGAAACCTTGAAGGAGAAGGAAATGGTGCTGATTAACCTCTGGGCAACGTGGTGCGGCCCGTGTGAATCGGAGTTCCCCTTCCTGGAGGAAGCCTATGAGCAGTACAAGGACAAGGTGGAAGTCTTTGCGCTGAGCATCGATGAAAACGATGATGATGCGAAGCTGACGGAATATGTGGCGTCGCATGGCCTGACGTTCCCGGTCGGGCATGAAACGTTCAACCTCTTTGCGGGTTTCGGGCTCAATGGCGTCCCGACCTCGATTGTGGTTGACCGCTTCGGCAATGTGGCTTTCCTCGCAACGGGTTCTCAGACCTCTACGGACGCGTTTGTTCGCCTGTTCGGTCTCTTCCTCGGCGATGAGTACACGCAGACGAATGTGCTGGCGTTCCTGCCGGGCGAAAAGCCCTCGATTCCGCCGACGGATGAAGCGGAACTGAACCTTGCGCTGAATGTGGAAGGCACGGCGGCGCCGCTGCCCTTCACCAATTCTACGGATGAATACACATGGCCGATGGCGGTTGCGGAAAAGGATGACCGCACGGTTCTGGTCAGCACGAACACGGGCAAGGATACTTCTTCCGCTTCCGTGCTGACTACGGTGGAAGCGAAGGCGGGCGATGTGTTCGCGTTCGACTACAAGACGTCCACCGAAGCCGGCTGCGACCTGTTCTGCCTGTCTGTCAACGGACAGACGGCGAAGGCGTTCGGCGGCGTAAAGGAATGGGCGACCTACGGCTATGAATTCCCGGCAGACGGTACTTACGAAATTGCCCTGTCTTACATCAAGGATTCCTTTCAGGCCGCGAATGAGGACATGATCTGGCTGGACAACGCGCGCGTGGTGGACGGAGAAGAAGCCGCCGCTGTGCTGGCGAACAACCCGGTCTATCCGGAAGGCACGAAGATGACGACCATCTCCTTTGTGGGCGACAACGTGAAGCAGGTTTTCTTCACCGACCCGCAATTTGCGCTGATGTCCACCTTTGGCATGACCAACTATTATGTGATTGACAACACGGAAAGCGCGACGGTGAAGGTGACGCTGGCGAAGGGGCTCGACCCGGAAATGTACGCCTTTGGCTGCGAGGCTGCCCCCGAAAACTATGCGCTGACGGACTACATGACGGAGGACGGCTACGTCATCCCGAATCAGCCGATTGACACCAATCAGGCAAGCGGCTTCCCGTATACCACCTATTTTGTGGTGAAGGCTGGCGCGGAAAACGTGGAAGCATCCGCCATTGCAATCGCTGATGAACCCAACGCCAACGCGTTTGTCGCCATGCTGCAGCAGTATGGCATCAATGTCCCCGGCTGGAAGTACGCCGATGGCACCCTGCCTTCCACGGATGAAGTGGCGGAAGCGCCGCAGCTGCCGATGGAGGGCATGGCGAGCTACACGATTAAGTGCGTCGATCAGGACGGCAACCCCGTGGCAGGCACGATGATTAACGTCTGCACGGATGAAACGTGCACGCCCATGCCTGTGGATGAGAATGGCGTGCTGGAATTCACCATGCCTGCGTACCCCTATGTGCTGCATGTGCTGATTGTGCCGGAAGGCTACGAGTTCGACAAGACGGTGGAAGAAATTGCCCCCGAAGCGGGCGGCGAAGTGGTGTTCACCTTCCAGAAGGTGTAATCCAAGGCTTCAAGGGGCGGTGTACCTGCGGGTATGCCGCCCTTTTTCGGTGCTGACTTTTTGGCAAAAGAAACGCACCTCATCTGCTGCATTAGCTGGATGAGGTGCGTTTTAGCTTGATTTTTTCTATGTGGATTTGCTTGCGTACCGCAGGGGTTTCTCCACTGCGGCGGCGACAAGGGGGCAATGAAAACAGACGAAGTCTGCGCGCGCCCCCCTTGACCCCTTCGCAGCACACTCCCATGTTTCTTGACTTTTATCGGAAGTGGTTATAGTTTGTGTACTATTAGTCCTTCAAACTATGAGAACAAACATAACAAACCAGTAACTTCCGGAGGGCGTGCGAAGCAGTCCAGAGGGCGACCGCAAAGCCCTCTGGTCGCGCCCGCAGGCGCGAAATCCCTGCTTACCACGCGGACACTGTATGAAAGTGTCACCAACTGAATCGCGCGAAAGGGTCAAGGGAGGAACTCCCTTGTTATTGCAGCTTCAGGTCGCCGTCCTTGATCCAGCCCCACTTGCGCAGGAAGAAGGCGAACAGCAGCGTCAGCACGGCGGGGAGAACGAAACAAATCAGGATAAGCCCAACCCAGTCCATCGGCAGAATCGCGGCTTTCGTGCCGGCGGCAATGTCGTTCAGCCAGCCGGTGTAAACGCCAATCTGCCCGACCAAACCGCAAGTGCCCATGCCGCTGGAAACCGCCGGGCCGTTCATTTCGAGGTGGAACAGGCACGTCGCAATCGGGCCGGTGATGGCGGAAGCAAGCGTCGGGGGAATCCACACGCGCGGATTGCGGATGATGTTGGGCATTTGCAGCATCGACGTGCCCAGCCCCTGACTGACCAAGCCGCCCACGCCGTTCTCGCGGAAGGACATGACCGCGAAGCCGACCATCTGCGCGCAGCAGCCCGCAACCGCCGCGCCGCCCGCAAGCCCCGTCAGCGAGAGCGCCGCGCAAATCGCCGCGCTGGAAATCGGCAGCGTCAGCGCCATGCCGACGACGACGGACACCAGAATGCCCATCAGCAGCGGCTGGAGGTTCGTTGCCCACTTGATGAAATCGCCGACCGAGCTGGCAGCCGCGCCAATCGCGGGCGCGCACAGCACGGACAGCCCAACGCCGACAAGAATCGTGACCGCCGGGGTGACGAGAATATCCACCTTCGTCTCCTTGCTGACGATTTTGCCGCATTCGGACGCGACAATCGTGATGAAGTAGACCGCCAGCGGGCCGCCCGCGCCGCCGAGCTTATTTGCCGCCATGCCGACGGCAATCAGGCTGTACAGCACCAATTGCGGGGCAGAGAGCGCCGCGCCGATGGATACCGCCATGGCCGGCCCCGCAACCTGCTGGGCGAAGTTGCCCGCGTCAATTAGGAACTGCACGTTCAGCTGCTGACCGAGCGTCTTGATGATTGTGCCAATCAGCAGCGAGGCGAACAGTCCCTGCGCCATGGCGCCCATTGCGTCTATCCCGTAGCGTTTTGCGGAAAACAGAACGTTCTTCCGCTTCAGAAACGCGCTGACCTTTCCCATGTCCTCCAAATCTCCCTTGTACGGGGAAGCCCCGCGAAATTTCCGCCGAAAAACGGTGGATTGCATTTTATTATAGCATATTGACAAGAAAGAAACAAGCATATATCACAGAATGTGTGGATTGCGTGAACAAAGTGCGAAATTTCGCGCAAAACCGATGATAACAGTCGTTTTTGTTGCAAGGCAATCGTAACCGTGATATAATGGAGCGATTGCAAACGGCTCACGCGCCTGCAGTCAGCGCAGGAGAGGAGGCATCCGGTCAGTCAGCGCCGGAAGAGCACGGATGAGAAAGAAAAACTCCATCATCAATATGATTGTCGGGCTGGTGGGGCAGCTGCTGAACATGCTGCTTTCCTTCGGCGGACGCATGGTGTTCGTCCACTACCTGTCGCAGGAATATCTCGGCGTGAACGGCCTCTTCGGCGATGTGCTGGGAATGCTGAATCTGGCAGAATTGGGCATCGGCTCGGCAATGATTTTCAGCATGTACCGCCCGGCGGCGCAGAACGACGAGAAGCAGCTCGCGCGCCTGATGAACCTCTATCGCACGCTGTACCGCATCGTTGCGCTGGCGGTGCTGGGCATCGGGCTGGCGCTCATGCCGTTCCTGCCGCGGCTGATGAAGGGCGGCGAGGGCGTGGAGAACCTGCAGCTGATTTATCTGCTGTACCTCCTGCAAGCTGTCACGTCATACCTGCTGTCCTACAAGAACGCCATCTATCAGGCGTACCAGAAGGCATACATTCGCAAGGCGGTTGACCAAATCATCGGCATCGTGCGCGTGATTCTGCAAATCGTTGTGCTGGTGACGACGCGGAATTTCATCCTCTACCTGATTATCCAGCTTTTTATGCCGATGCTCACCAGCGTTATCATCTGGGCGCGCGCGGACAGGGAGTTCCCGTACCTCAAGCAGTACAAGGAGCTGCCCGAACCGCAGGAGCGCAAGGCGATTTTCAAGAACGTCGGCGCGCTGAGCCTGCATAAGCTGGCGACGGTTATCGTCCGCAGCACGGATAACCTGATTATGTCCGCGTTTGACGGGCTGGCTACGGTCGGCATATACTCCAACTACAAGCTCGTTTTGATGAACGTCAACAACCTGCTGGGGCATGTGACGGGCGCATTCACCGCCAGCATCGGCAACCTGAACGCGCTGGAGGGCAGAAAGCGCGTCTACGAAATCTTCCGCATCCTCGATTTCGCCGCTTTCCTGCTCTACGGCTACCTCTCCGGCGGACTGGTGACGCTGATCAACTTCTTCATCCGCATGATTTTCGGCGAAGAGTACCTTTTCTCGATGACGGTCGTCGTCATCATCATAGCGGAGTTTTTCATCAGCGGTCTTCGCCAGATGGGACTGCAGTTCCGCGAGGCGCTGGGGCTGTTCTGGTATGACCGCTACAAGGCGCTGGCGGAGGCCATCATCAACCTTGTTGTATCGCTGATTCTGGTGCGGCGCTTTGGCGTGGCGGGCATCATCGGCGGCACGATTATCTCCAGCCTGCTGACGTGCGTTTGGTTCGAGCCGTATGTGCTGATGCGTTACGGCATTGAGGAGGACTGGCAGAAGAAGCTGCGCCGCTACTTCATGGATTACATCGTCCGCTGGGTGGTGGTCGCGGGGGTCAGCGCCGTGTCCTACTGGATTTTCCAGCTGATGCCGCAGACGAATTTCCTCTGGTTCATCGCCCAGGGGCTGATTTACACCGCGATTTTCGCCGCGGTTGTGCTGACGGTATACGGCAGAACGCCGGAATTCCAGTACCTGCTGGAAATGACCGTCCGCAAGCTCAGGAAGAAACTGCACAGCGGGGCGTAAGCCGGCTTGGAATCGTGAAAGGGTCAAGGGAGGGACTTCGTCCCGTTTCATTCGCCCCTTGGGTTCCCCAATAAACACGCGGAAGCAGTATGAAAATGTCACCAACTGAATCGCGAAAAAGGGAGTCCAGAGGGTCGAAGACCCTTTGGCGGGGTCAAGGGGCAGCGCCCCTTGGGTTCCCCCAATCAACACGCGGACAGAGCATGAAAGTGTCACCAACTGAATCGCGCGAAAGGGTCAAGGGACGAAGTCCCTTGCGGAGTCCAGAGGCAGAGCCTCTGGCGTCTCCCCCAATCAACGTGGAAGGGAAGGAAACCGATGAAAATCCTGATGGTCAATAAGTTCTTGTACCCGCGCGGCGGGGCGGAAACGTATATGCTCCGCATTGGGGAAGAACTGACGAGACGCGGTCATCAGGTGGAATATTTCGGCATGTACGACGAGAAAAACACGTCGGGAACGCCGAAGGGCTGACGACTGTCAACATGGACTTCCACGCGTCCGGCGCGGAAAAGCTGCTCTACCCCTTCCGCATCATCTATTCCGGCGAGGCGCGGCGCAAAATGCGGCAGGTCATCGACCGCTTCCACCCGGACATCATCCACTTCAACAACATCAATTTCCAGCTTACCCCGTCCGTGATTCTGGCGGGGGCAGAGAAAAATATCCCGATGGTGCAGACCGTCCACGATTTGCAGATGCTCTGCCCGAACCACATGATGATGGAATTCGGCACATGGAAGCTCTGCGAGGAGTGCAGCGGGAAGAAGTGCAAAATGGCGTGCGTGCGCAAAAAGTGCATCCACGGATCGCGCGCAAAGAGCCTCATCGGCGCGATAGAAGGCACGATTTACACCAGCAGCCATGTGTATGACCGCGTGGCGCGCTACATCTGCCCCAGCCGCTTCATCGAGGAAAAACTGCTGACCGTCCCACGTTACGCCGGAAAAACAACCATGATTCATAACTTCTTGAGCAAGACGGCGGAGATCGACGTGCCCAAGGGCGATTACGTCCTGTATTTCGGGCGCTTGTCGGAGGAAAAGGGCATCGACCGCATCCTTGCCGCCTGCCGCCTGCTGCCGGAGATTCCGTTCGTCATTGCGGGCGGCGGGCCGCTGGAGGAACTCTGCCGAACGTGCGGCTTGCCCAACGTCCGCTTCGTCGGCTTCAAGACTGGACGGGAACTGCAGGAGCTTGTCGCGGCGGCGCGCTTCACCCTCCACCTCTCCCTGTGGTATGAAAACTGTCCGCTGGCGCTGCTGGAATCGCAGTCGCTGGGTACGCCGGTGCTGTGCAACCGCATCGGTGGAATGCCGGAGCTGGTGGAAGAGGGCAAAACGGGCATCCTCAACGACATCTTCACGCCCGAAGCGTACGCGGAGAAGATTCGCACGCTGTATAGCGATTCGGCGCTGCTGGATGAAATGGCGCGCAACTGCCGCGCGAAGAAGGAAAGCATGATGACGCTCGACCGCTACTGCGACCGGCTGCTGGAAATCTACATGGAGGAAATCGGAGGAAAACGCGCGTGATGGATGGCAAAAAGCGCAAAGTAATGTTCCTGATTTACAGCCTGTGCGGGGGCGGCGCGGAGCGAGTGCTGGTGGAAACAGTCAACCGCCTCCCCAAAGACCGCTACGACGTGACGCTCATGACGCTTTTCCACGACGATACCCGCGCCGGGATGCTGTCGCCGGAGGTGCATTACCGCCCGGCGCTGCGCGTGAAGAACGGCAGGGCGCAGAAAATCCTCAGCGGCATCATGCAGTACATCATCCCGCCGAAATGGCTGTATCGCTGGTTCTTCAAGAGCGACGCGGATGTGGAAGTCGCCTTCATGGAGGCGTTCCCGACAAAAATCCTCGCGTACTCCACCAATCAGCACGCGAAAAAGTACGCGTGGGTGCATATCGACGTGCAGACGTACACCAAGCAGGATCGCCTGTTCCGCTCCATGCGGCATCAAAAGGCGTGCTATGAGCGGTTTGACGGCATCTACTGTGTGTCGGAGAACGTACAGGAAGCGTTTTCCGCGAAATTCGGCTTGACGGAGCGCGTCCATGTCGCCTATAATATGCTGGATGAGCAGGCAATCCGCCGCCGGAAGGACGAGCCGGTGGACGACATCCCGAAGGGCGAGTTCCTGATGGTCAGTGTCGGCAGCCTGATTCCGCGCAAGGGGTTTGAGCGGCTGATTCATGTCTGCGGGCTGCTCAAAAGCCGTGGCTACCACTTCCACCTGCTGATTCTGGGCAAGGGGGAGCTGTACGAAGATCTGGCGGAGCAGGTGATTGACGAGCATTTGCAGGACAGCGTGCAGCTGCTGGGCTTCCGCGATAACCCGTACCCGTATATGGCGGCGGCGGATTTGTACGTCTGCCCGTCCTACGTCGAGGGGTTCAGCACGGTGGTGAGCGAAGCCGTTGTGCTGGAAACGCCCGTCGTGACGACGGACTGCTCCGGAATGCGCGAGATTCTGGGCAACAGCGAGTATGGCCTGATTACGCAGAACACTGAGGAATCCCTCTTCGAGGGCTTGCGGACGATGCTGGACAAGCCGGAAGTCTACCAATACTACCAGCAGCGCGTCCGCGAGCGCGCACCGTTCTTCTATATGGAAGAAAGACTGAAGGCGTATGAGGAGATTCTTGACCAGTAAGGGAAAAATGTTATGAGCGACATCCTGCGAAAATTCCGCCGCGGCGCCACCCTGCTGGGCGAACTGATCAAGTACGAGGCGGCAGCCCTCTGCGCCGGCGTGCTGAAAGTCACCAATCCGCGGTACCGCCACGTTTGGCTTGTGTCCGAGCGCGGCAGGGAAGCCCGTGACAACGGCTATCACTATTTCGCGTATCTTCGGCAGGCGCACCCCGAAATCAACGCCGTCTACGTCGCAGACCCCAAGCTGCCCGACTATGACCGCGTCGCGCAGCTGGGCAGCGTCGTGCCGTATCGCAGCTGGCGGCACTACCTGCTCTGCGCCGCGTCGGAAATGAAGGTTTCCACCCATGTTTCCGGTTATACGCCTGATATTGAACGCTATTATATGCTCGATAAGCTCCACATCGTGCGCGGAAAAAAGGTGTTTTTGCAGCATGGCATCATGATTGACGATATGAAGTGGTACCATTACCCCAACGTCGTCATGGATTTGTTTGTCACGACGCTGCAAAAGGAGCGTGATTTCGTCGAGTCGGCGTTCGGGTATCCGAAAGGCGTCGTCCGCCGATTGGGGCTGTGCCGATATGACGCGCTTCTGCATCCGCACGAGACGAAGCGGCAGGTGCTGTTTATGCCGACGTGGCGGACGTACGCCGTGGAGGGCAAAACACAGGCGGAGTTTGAGCAGACGGACTATTTCCAGCACTGGCAGGCGGTCATTTCTGACCCGAAGCTGGAGAAGCTGCTGACGAAATACGGCTATGACGCCGTGTTCTACCCGCATTTCGAGGTGCAGCGCTTCCTGTCCGCCTTCCACACGGAGAATCCGCGCGTCAAAATCGGCGCGCTGGGGCAGATGGATGTGCAGACGCTGCTGATGGCCTCCGCGCTGCTGATAACGGACTTCTCCAGCATCCAGTTCGATTTCGCGTATATGCTCAAGCCCGAAATCTACTACCAGTTTGACGAGGCGCGGTACTGGGGCACGCACCACGACCGCGGCTATTTCGACTATCGCGCGGACGGCTTCGGGGAGGTCGTGACGACGCAGGAGGCGCTGCTGCAAGCCATCGAAACCGCGCTTGCGTCGGAGTGCGCTGTCACGCCGGAAATGCAGAAGCACATCCGCGATACCTTCGGCGCGCTCGACGACCACAACTGCGAGCGAAATCATCAGGCAATCAGGGAGCTGATGTCATGAAAGCAAACGACGGGCGGGTGAACCTCATTCTGCTGGACAGCGCGCCGCAGCCGGAATGGAACTTTGCGGCGCTGATGGAAGCGGAGACAGGGGAAAAGTGGAACATCTGGCACATTGACAGCCATTTTTCGGACAGCGCATGGAAGAAGAAGGCGAAATTCTTCCTCTTTCCACTCAAAGTCCTGCGCCACCGCAAGGAATTTGGCACCATTCTGTCCTACCAGCAGTTTTACGGGCTGTTTTTCGCTTTTTACAGCGCTATTTTCCACCTGAAAAAGCACTGCCACCTTATCGTCACCACGTTCATCTACCGCCCCAAGCAGGGCTGGAAGGGCAAACTGTACGCGTGGTTCATGCGCAAGGCGGTGAACAGCCCCGCGCTGGACAAAATCGTCTGCTTTTCCAGCAGCGAACCGGCGTATTACCAGTCCATTTTCGGCACGGACAAGTTCACCTATGTGCCGCTGGGGCTGGGCGATTTGAACCGCGGCGGGCGCATTCCGCAGGGGGAGGAGCGATTCATCCTTGCGGCGGGAAAGAGCAACCGCGACTATGACTTCCTTGTGGATGCGCTGAAGGACACGCCGTATCAGGTGCGCATTCTGTCCGACGCGTACAACCACCCGAACCCCGGCAGCAACATCCGCATTTATCACGATGTGTTCGGCGAGAAGTACTATCAAATGCTGTCAGAATGCTGCTGCGTGATTGTGCCGCTTGCCGATGCGCGCATTTCGGCGGGGCAGCTGGTGTTCCTGCAGGCGATGATGTTCGCCAAGCCGATTATCACCACGGAATCGGACACCGTGCGCGACTACATCGAATCGGGCAAAAACGGTCTGATCATTCCCAAACAGCGTGATGCGCTGCGGGACGCGGTTCGCCGGCTCTACGAGGATGAAGCGCTGTACCGCAGCATGGCAAAGGAGGGCAGATGCCGATTCTTGGAAAGCTATTCTGTGGCAAGCATGGCGCGGCGAATTGGGTCGATCTGGCGGAAGCTGGACGAAAAGAAATGCTGAAGAAGGACATTCAACCGCGCCCGGCGTATCTGAAATGGGCGTATATCGGCATGATGACCATCGGTTTTGTGGATGGCGGCGGATTTCCACTGCCGTGGTTCACAAAATATGTGATGCAAGTCGGCGTGCTGGGCATGGCGCTGCTGTTTATGCTGGTGACGGGCGACTTTCGGCGGCTGAAAACGGTGGGGCAGTTTGCGGTCATGTTCGGCTTGCCGTTCCTGATGATGGTGTCGCTGTCGATGCTGTACTGGGCATTGGATTTTCAGCAGCTCAACTACATGTCGCGCGGCTGCTCGACGATTCTCTACCATGTCATATCGCTCAGCGCAATGTGCAGCGCGGTGTACCTCTTCGGGCGCAGGAGCATTGACTATACGTTCTATGCCATGTGCGCGGGAAATATGGGCATTGTACTGATGTCCATCAAGACGCATGGCGTGGGGGCGTTTGTGACCGGGCTGATTGCGTTTGCAAAGTCCGGCGGGATTGACACGAACGCCGCCATCAAGGCGCTGGAAGTGCATGACCTGACGTTTGCCTTCGGGCTGATGCTGCTGTTCGCCCTGTGCTGCGAGCGAGGCAAAAAACGCCTGATTTATGCCGGCTTATCGGGGCTGTTCTTCTTTCTGGGCCTCAAACGCATCGCGCTGATTGGCTTAGTCGGCGTGTTTTTGATGGGCGAGTTCATCCGCAGGAGAAAACCGAAAGCCCAGAGCGTCCTGATTATCATCATTTCCATTGGCGCCATTGTCATTTGCTTCGGGTATGTGTACCTGATTCAGTCGGGGCTGTTCAACGAAATCGTCCACGCGCTGGAGATTGACACGATGGGGCGCGACAAGCTCTATGCCGCGTTTCAGGAGGTCTACGATTTTTCCCCCGCCTTCCGAGGGTATGGCATTGGCTATGTTACACGCTATATCAGCATCATGACGGAAGCAGGCGTTGGCGTATTCGGCACGCACAACTTCGGCGGAATGCACAACGATATTGTTACCATGTACATCGAGTTAGGCTTCTGGGGCTTCGCGTTCTGGATTTGGTACAGCTGGAACGGGCGCATTGTGTGGTGCCAGAAGGAGTTCGGGATGCAGACAGCCCTGCTGCTGCTGTACGAAACGATTTACGGCTTCATTACCTACGCCACCGACAACACGGTGTTCTACTGCTATATCAACACGGTCTTTATGCTGCTGCCGATTGCGATGGCGATTGGCGAGCAGGAACAAGGCGAGGAGAAAGGCAAGCATGAAAGAAAAGAACCGGAAACGAGCAAGGAGCGGCGTGTGGTCGCTTCTTGAGCGGATGCTGCAGGGTGTGTGGAGATACCGCCTGCTTTGCCTGCTGCTGATCATCGCGGCGATGGTGACCACCAGCGCCCTGATGCATCCGGGAAAGATGCAGTCGGCAACCGCCCTCATTGCCCTGAACTATGAGGAAGCGACAAGGGGACTTTATCCGAATCAGACGCGATTCAACATTTCGCTGCTCAAGTCTGATGAGGTGCTTTCGCGTGCGCTCGAAAAGGCGGGCGTGACGAACATGGAGTCCCTTGCGCTGGCGGAGCACATCAGCGTAAGCGCGTCAAGCGTCGGCGGCATGTCGATTGATTCCGGCAGCGCCAGCGCCTACAAGATTGCCACCACCTACACCGTCTCCTACAAGCGCAATGAGGAGCTGCCGGCAAGCATCAGCACCGGCGACATGCTCCAGCTGATTATCGAGGCGTACAAGGAAGTGTTCTACGAGAACTACACCTACGTCGATACGGCGCTCAATCCGAACTGGGATGAACTGGATGAACTGGAGTATGTGGAAATCGGCACATTCTTCGAGAAAGAAATCGGCAAAGTCAGCCGCTTTTTGAAGAGCCGCGCGAACGAGAACGGCACGTTCCGTTCCTCAGCCAACAACGAGACGTTTACCTCTTTGCAGAAGAAGGCACAGAATTTCTCTAACATTGACCTTGAAAAGTACACCGCGTATGTGCGGCAGAGCGGGTTATCCAAAAATCGCGACCGCTATGTGTCCAAGCTGAAATATCAGAATCAGCTGCGCAACATTGAGTATCAGAAATTCATGAGCCACTATCAGAACCATCTTGCAACGATTGATATGTACGATTCCGCGCTGACAAGCGTTGTGCTGATTCCGACGCTGGATACGCAGGCAAACTTCTATATGTCGCGCACGAAGGTGGCGATTGACTATCAGGCAAGCTCCGCTGAGACGGAAAACTTCCATGCCCATGATACAAAGGAGAAAATCAAGGACAATGAGTACACCATCGAGAAGATGCTCGCGGAAGACGCCAATGCGGCGGAGAACATCGTCACGGCGGAGATGCTGATTGATACCATGAAGACCAAATTGGCGGATTTGATTGAACGCACAAATGTCATCAACCGCGAGTATGTCCGCTATAAGACGCGCAATTATCTTACCGTGTCCTATGAGCAGATGAGCGCGATGGATGAATACAGCATCAAGTGGTCGATCTTGATGGGCGGCGTGACGTTCTGCGCCTGCTGCGTGCTGTTGCTGGTGATTGAGGGCAGAAAAAAGCATGAAAAAGTTTAACATCATCCGCTACTTAAAGCGCTGGTGGCCGCTGATTGCGCTGATGTCCATCTTGGCCGGCGCGTTCTTCATGCGCTATGCCAGCAACAATCAGGCGTATACGGCGCAGGCCGTCATTAAGTACACCTACGACGCGGTGTCGGAGGGCTTGACCCCGAACGGCGAGCCGCTGGACGTTTCCGAAATCTTTTCCTCGACGGTCGTCAAGGAAGCGATTGAGCGCCTCGGCTATTCCGTCAACGTCGATACCATCCGCTCCGGCGGCACGGTGACGGGCATCACCCCTGCCGATGTGCAGACGCGGCAGGATGCGCTGGCGGAAAAAGGCGAAGAGGTGGAGGAATACTATCCGACGGAATACACCGTCAAGCTGACCGTTGGCAGCAGCCGAAGCGCTGAGTTCGCGCGCTTGATGCTGGATGAAATTTTGAGCTGCTATTTTGCCAGCTTCGGGGAGAAATATGTGGATTACTCCACCATCCCCAACAACGCGGAAAACGTGCTGGCGGGCGGTTATGATTACATTGAGCAGGCGGAAATTCTCAGCAATTCCGTGGATGAGATTATCGCGCAGTTAGGCAGCCGCCAAAGCGCTGCGCCGGATTTCACCTCGTCGCGCACGGGTCTGTCCGTCTCCGACCTGTTTGATGAATACAGCTATATCCAGTCGGTGCGGATTCCGTACCTGTTTTCGGAGATTTTGGGCGAAAGGCTGACGCAGAACCGCGAAATCCTGCTGAAAAAGTATCAGGCGCGGTATGCGAATTACATGCTGACAAGCGGCACCGATGGCGACAAGGTGGCAAGCGTCAAGGAAGTCATTGAAAGCTATGGCAATAAGAATAAGGAAGGCTCGCTGTACTATGCCGGAACGAACGGCACGGACACGAATGGGCAGAACGGCCTTGTGCTGAATGACGTCTATGAGGAGCATGATGAGGACGGCAAGATTAAAGACCGCACCACCGTTTACGATATGCTCATCAGCGACTATGTGACGCTGCTCAACCGCAAGTCCGACAGCCTGATTGATGCGGCGTACTGCCAGTACATCATCGACACCTTCTCCAAGGCGCCGGACGCGACGGAGAACACCGCCGAAGCCCGCGCGTCGGTGGAGGCGGAAATCAGCGCGCTGCAAACCCGGCTGGATGACCTCTATCAGGTGCTGCTGGTGACGATGGAGGAGTACAACGAGTACATGGGCGCGGTGAACGTGGGCGTGCTGTCCACCACAGCGGTGAGCGCGCGCGTCAACGTCAAGCTGTACATGATGTTGGGCGTTGTCGTGTTCTTCATCCTCGGCGTCTGCGGCGCCATCCTGCTGGGGCGAATCCAGGACTTCGTGGAGTACCTGTTCTTCACCGAGCAGTCGCTGGAAATGCCGAACCGTACGGCGTGCGACCTGTACATCAAGAACAACACCGAGCGCGTGCTGGGCGACGACAACGTGTGCGTTGTGCTGGAGCTGACGAACCTGAGCCACATCAACAACGAGCTGGGGCGCGTGAAGGGCAACGAAGTGTTGCGACGGTTCGCGGACTTCATCAAGGAAGCGTCTGCAACCTGCGGTACGGTGTATTACAACGGCGGCTGGCAGTTCATCGGCTTCTTCGAGCAGTGCCGCCGCGAGGACGCGGAGAGCTTTGCGGACTACATGCACCGCCTCGTGCATGCCTACAACGAGGAAAGCGGCGACGCGAAGATGGAATACAGCCTCGGCATGGCGGAAAGCCGCACCGCCAACGCCCATACGCTGCGTACCCTGCTGCGCGGCGCAATGATGGACCGCAGAAAGCAGGAGGACTAAGCCATGAAAAAGTGGAAAAAAGTACTGCTGTATGTGCTGACTGTGCTGCTGGTGATGGCGGGCGTTTGCGGATACTTCCTCTTCCTGTATCCGCATGAGCAGGACTTTGTGGAAAGCTACTACAAAGTGCAGTCGGATAAGCTGACGAGCCATCTGCGGATTGTGCAGCTCTCCGACCTGCACCTGCGGGAGTTCGGCGAGAACAACTGCGATTTGGTGGCGCGGATTCGCGCCTTGAAGCCGGACATCATCGCCATCACGGGCGATATGAACGACAAGAAAAGCGACGACACGCACGTCGTGACGGACTTGTGTGCGCAGCTGGTGGAAATTGCCCCGGTGTACTATGTGCCGGGCAATCACGAGTGGCCGAAAATCGTGTTCGAGGGCAGCACACTCGCGTCGGATTTGGAAGCGCTGGGCGTACACTTTCTGGCGGATAAGTACGAAACTGTGACCATCGGCAGCAATACGCTGCTCATCGGCGGCATTGCGGAAGCGCCGGTGTCCTATGAGAAGTACGCCAGCGGATTTCTGGAGGATTTCGCCGCCCAGCCGGGCTACAAGATGCTGCTCGTCCACTATCCGGAATACTACGCGGAGGATACGGGCGCGCTGATTGGCAAGGACATCGACATGGCGCTCTGCGGCCATGCGCACGGCGGTCAGGTTCGCCTTCCGTTCCTCGGCGCGCTCTACACGCCGGATCAGGGCTTCCTGCCCGATTTGACCGAAGGCGTGCAGACGATTTCCGGCACGAAGGTCATCATCAGCCGCGGACTGGGGGACGACGTGGGGCAGATTCTGCCGCGCATCAATAATCCGCCGGAACTGGTGATTATTGACGCGAACTGGTATTGATACCTTCATTTTCAGGAGGATGGAATCAATATGCGTGAAGCAGACAAATTGGTCAGCGTCATTATTCCGGTTTACAAGGTGGAAACGTACCTGCCGATGTGCGTGGACAGCGTGCTGAATCAGACATATCAGAACTTAGAGGTTATTCTGGTAGACGACGGTTCGCCGGACAACTGCCCCGCCATCTGTGACGACTATGCCAAAAAGGACAAGCGAATCCGCGTCATCCACCAGAAAAACGCTGGTCTGTCAATGGCACGCAATGCCGGATTGGACATCTGCACAGGCGACTATATCACCTTTGTGGACAGCGACGACGCGCTGCATGTTGCCTTTGTGGCGCGCTTGCTGGCGGCGTGCGAGGAGAACGGCGCGGAAATCGCTGTCGGGGATTTCATGAAGGCGACACCAGCGGAATATCTGCCGAAAGTAGCCGCGCCGCTGGCGAATAAGCCTGTGCGCGTGGTGGATGGGCGCGAGGCAAACATGATGCTTTACCGCAGGTCGGAATGGGTGCGGATGGTGACGGCGTGGGGGAAGCTGTTTCGGCGCGAAATGCTGGAAACGGAACGCTTCCCGGACGTGAAGCTGCATGAGGACGAGGCGCTGATATACAAGCTGCTTTACCGAAGCCGGCAGGTGGCAATGGTGGATGGCGCGCTGTACCTCTACACGGCGAATCAGGCCGGCCTGATGGCGAAACGCTTTACCCCGGAGCGCATGACAATGCTGGATATTCTCGATGAGCGGCTGGCGTTCTACCGCGAAAACGGCGAAACCGGCGACTTAATCCGCTTTACGCAAAACCGGCAGTTTATGTTTGCGGCAGAATACTATCTGCATACGGCGGATAACAAGCCTTTCCGCCGCAAGGCGCGCAAAAAGCAGTGGGCGCTGTATTGGCCGCTGATGCGCTCCTCGTACTGGCTGCGCAGGAAACTTGTGTATACCTATGCCATGCTGCTGCCCGGACATTTCAAGAAGCTGTATTTCTAAGGCACCACCTCATTTGTGCGGTGTTACCCTGATGCAGCGGGTGGAATCCACGAAAGGAAGAAAAAGGATGAATCAAGTCAGCATCATCATTCCCGTGCACAACACGCCGGAGGAATATCTGCGCGAATGCTTGCATTCCGTTCTGCGGCAGGATTACACGAATTGGGAAGCCATCCTGATTGACGACGGCTCGACCAGCGGCGCGGAGCGTATCTGCGACGAATACGCGGCGAAGGATGCGCGCTTTTGCGTGATTCATCAGCGGCAAAGCGGCGTATCTGCGGCGCGCAACGCGGGCATGGCGGCGGCAAATGGCGACTGGCTGATTTTTCTGGATTCCGACGACTGGTGGGAGGACAATCTGCTGTCATCCGCAATGAAAAAGCTGGCGGAAGAACCGGCGGATCTGCTGGTGTTTGATTTCAAAACGTTTTCGCAGCAGAAAACGGACGAGACAGCACCGCCCGCAGAAAAGAAGCGGCACGCAGGCACCTCCATAATGGAGGAAATGCAGCTGGGCTTGCTGGATCGGAATGAACGGTATGCTGCAAACTACTTTGGCGGACCGTGCATACAGCTGATTCGCCGGACAATCGTCGTCGAGCATCAGCTTGCGTTTCCGGAAGCGATTCATCAAAGCGAAGATGCGCTGTTCAATATGCAGATGCTGGAGTACGTCAAGTCCGTGGATTTTCTGCATGAAACGCTGACAACGTACAGGGTTTGGGGCATGTCATCGTTTCAGCGGTTTCATGCGGATTTGCCGCAGCAGATGGAGCAGGTGAATCAGCAATTCCTGACATTCGGGAAAGTGCACCACAAGGGCGATTTCTATTGGAATGCCTATGAAGTGTGGCTGATGGAAACCTACATCCGCCTGCTGAAGCGCTACTTCTATCACCCGAATAATCCGCAGCCGGAGGCGGAAAAGAAGCGGGCATGGAAGGCGCTGCTGACAACCTGCCCGTCGCTGAAGCAGCTGCGCCGCGCAAGCTGGAAGAAGATGTACCAGTCTCGCAAGTCGTATCCGCTGCTGCTGTTTTTCCTGTTGTACTGCCGCTGCTACGCGCTCAATCGGCGCGTGATGGAATGGCTTCTGCGGACGGACAGATACTGACAAAAAGGGTTCTTCGCGGAAAGTTGGGGAAGCAAACAAGGGCTTAGGCGAAGCCACAAAAAGCTGCACGCGGAAGGAGCATGAAAGTGCGACCAACTCAATCGCGAAAAGGGGTCAAGGGGGGACTTCGTCCCTTTTCGTCTGCCCCTTGCAGGGTCAAGGGACAGCGTCCCTTGTGGGGTTTGGGGCAACGCCCCAACTGTTCCGCGTCCGACCAGCATCGCAAACGCACTCAACAAAGGCGCAGGCAGCGAAGCGTCCCTGCCAGTAACTTTGCGCGTCCGCAGACGCGCCCCCAAGCTGCTTCCCCCCAAGATTCCGTGAAGAACCCAAAAAATACTTTTCCGCGGGCGGGAACAATCCGCCCGCCTTTTTCGTCTGTTAGAGTGCAGGGCAAAAGAAGCCCTGACATTCCCCCACAAGGAGAAACACGAATATGAAGAAGATGCTTGCAATCCTGATGGCGCTGCTGATGGCGGCGCTGCTGCTGCCCGCTTATGCCGAGGAAGGCGACGTGGCGGAAATTGCCGGGACGGTGCTGGAAATCGGCGAAGAATCCATCCTGCTGGAAACGCCCGAAGGACAGCTGATTGAGGCGATTCTGACGGCGGACACCATCCGCGAGGGCAAGGAAATCGCGGAGGGCGACTTCATCCACGTCATGTACAACGGGCAGATGACCCGCTCTTACCCCGCGCAGGTGACGGCGCAGCACATTGGCTGCTACGTCCTCACGGGCACGGTCAGCGACATCACCGACGAGGGCTTCACCCTCACCACCGACGAGACGACCTACATCGTTCACGCGACGGCGGAACAGCTGGCGCAAATCACCGATGGCGCGGAAATCAACGTGTATTTCAGCGGCGTGATCGCGACGAGCCTGCCGGGGCAGATCAGCGCCGAGCAGATTACCGCGGTGGAGGAGGAAGCCGTCCTCACCGGCACGGTCGTCGAGGCGTACATCACCATGGAAACCGCGGATGGTCAGCAGATTCAGGTCAACCTGACCTCCCTGACGCAGCTGCCGGAGGGCATTCCGGACTTGGGCGAGACGGTTCGCGTGACCTACAATGGGCAGATGACCCGCTCCATCCCCGCGCAGGTGACGGCGGATATGATTGATATTGCCGTGACCATCGACGAGCTGGCGGGCGAAATTGTCGAAATCACGGGCGACGGCATCCTCCTCCAGACGAAGGACATGCAGGTGCTGGTCAACGTGGACGAGGGCACGGTCTACGAGACGGACGGCGAACTCGCGGTGGGCGACTACATCCACGTCCTCTACGACGGCATCATGACCCGCTCGCTGCCGGCGCAGGTGTACGCGCAGAAAATCGGCTGCTACAAGACCACCGGCACGGTCAGCGAACTGACGGAATCCGGCTTCCTGCTGACGACGGAAACCGACGTGGTGCAAGTCAACGCGGACGCGGCGCTGCTGGACGGCATGGAGAACGGCATGACCGTGACGGTCTATTCCAACGGCGCGATGACGATGAGCCTGCCGGGGCAAATCAGCGCGGAAAAGATTGTCAAGGCGGAGTAATTGCATATTGAAAAACGGCGCTCAGCAGGGGAAAAATCCCGCTGAGCGCCGTTTTCTGTCAGTCCTCCGGAATATTGATGCACGCGCCTTGCTTGAAGTCGCTCGGCGCAAGGCACGGATTCGCCCGCAGCAGCGCCGACAGCGACACATTCAGCAACAGCGCCGTCGTCTCCATCGTCTCGTCCTTGTCCAGCGTGTACGTGTTGCCCGGCGGGCACGCCTGATTTTCCGGCACGCACAGCACCTGCCCTGCCTGCAGCGCGTCCAGATTCACATCCGGATTCGCGGTTTCCAGCGTATGGCGGTTGACGTCCTTTTTCAGCTGCACGTCCGCCGCCGTTTCGCCCTGCAGCACCGTGTAGCGGTCAATCTCCGGGCAAAAGCTGATGTCGGGCGTTTCGCCGCCGGGGGTCGCGGGGGCGTTCATGTCGGCGGCGGGGGTATCCAGCGCGTCGTTCGTCGTGGTGTCAGAGGTGTCGGGGGTGGTCGGCGCCGTGGCGTTGGTATCGGGCGTTTCCGCCGCCGCGCCGGGGATGCACAGCACGTCGCCCACCATCAGCCGCGCCGGGTTGATGTCGCTGTTCACCTCCAGCAGATCCTTCAGCGGCACGCCCAGGCGATGCGCAATCAGGTAGAAGCTGTCCCCACGGCGGACGGTGTACTCATACGCGCACGTTTGACTTGTTGTCTGCGACATAAACTTTCTCCTCCTCGTTCAAGAGTCGGTTCAGTCTATGCGCGGGAAGCGGCGTTATGCCTGCAAAATCAGATTCGTGACCTCTTCCATGCGGCGGATGTCGCCCGTCAGCACCACGCCGACCAGCTTTCCGCCCGCGGAACAGTACCGCGCGCCGGGCATTTCGCCGATTTCGTATGTGATATTCGCCTGACGGCCCGTATCGCCGAACGCAAACAACGCCGTGCCGAAGCCGTGGAAGATGAGCGGACGCGGCAGCGCCTGATACGCCGCGTCGCCGCCCGCCGCGTTGATGCCCGCGATGCGCCCCATGTCCGCCGCTTCCGTCCACAGCGCGTAGCTCACGCCCATCGACGCGCAGTCGCCCGCCGCGTACACGTCCGGGAGGTTCGTGCGCATGTGGTCATCGACGGTGATGTGGCGCTCGGCCGCAATGCCCGCGTCCTTGGCGAGGCGGATATTTGCCCGTACGCCCGCCGATACGATGACCAGCTCCGCCGGAACGCGCGTGCCGTCCACGAGGGTGACGCCGGATGCGTCGATGCGCGCGGAATCCGCGTTTTTCAGCAGCTTCACGCCTTTGCTCGCCATGGCGGATTCAAGGTGCTGCGCCGCCTGCGCGTCAATCTGCCGCTTCATCAGCTGATCGCCGTGTTCCAGCACGGTCACAGACAGCCCTGCTTCCGCCAAGGACGATGCCGCTTCCAGCCCCAGCACGCCGCCGCCGATAACCGCCGCGTTTTTTGCCGTTTTCGCGATTTCCCGCACGCGCGCCACATCGCCAAAGGTTCGCACGGCGACGACGTTCGCGCCGTCCGCGCCCGGAATCGGCGGCACAAAGCAGCTTGCGCCTGTCGCCAGAATGAGGGAATCCCAATGGAAGGGGGTACCGCCCGCCACGAGCGTTTTGCCGACGGGGTCGATGGCAGTCACGGTTCGCCCGGTAAGGACGACAATATCCTTTTCGTCATACCACGCGGCGGATTCAACCGCCAAATCCTGCGCCGTCACCTTGCCCATGAGCTGCTTGGTGAGCATCGGGCGGCTGTAGGGAAGGAATTTCTCGGCGGAAATGAGGACAATCAGCGCGTCCCGCTGGGTGCTGCGGGCGGATTTTGCCGCTTCGAGGGCGGCGATGCCTCCGCCGATGATGAAAATCTTTTTCATGTTGATGTATCCTTCTTTGTTTATTGCGTTTATTTGTTGCAGGGGGAATCGCCGCTGCGGCGGCGACCAAAGGGCTTTCCGATCGCCCTTTGGAAACCTTCGGTGCCCCTTCGGATGTTACTTGATTCATATTGGAAGTTTTTTAGTTTGTGTACCTTTCGTTCTTCCAATAAACATAACCATATAGTAACATGGGAGTGCGCTGCGAAAGGGTCAAGGGGGCGACCGCAGACATTCGTCTGTTTTCATTGCCCCCTTGTCGCGTCCGCAGACGCGAAATCCTCTGCAATATAAGTATACGCTGCTTTGTCTCAAATTGAAACAAAGCAGCGTAAAAAAATCAGAACAAGCCCACAATTTCGCCGTTTTCGTCCACGTCAATCGCTTCGGCGGCGGGAACTTTCGGCAGCCCCGGCATGGCGATAATATCCCCCGCGAACGCCACCACAAAGCCCGCGCCCGCGTTCAGCCGCAGCTGCCGAATGTGCAGCGTGTGCCCCACCGGCGCGCCCAGCAGCTTCGCATCATCGGAGAAGGAATACTGCGTTTTCGCAATGCAAACCGGGCATTCGCGCCAGCCTTCGTCCTCCAGCTTTTGCAGCTGCTTCAATACGTTCCCGGCGAATTCCACCTTCGCCGCGCCGTAAATGCGCGTCGCAATCGCCTCGATTTTGTCCTTCAGCGGCAGGGTGATGTCGTAGGTGTAGCACGGCTCGGACTTCGGCGCGCTGTCCACAATGCCGCACACCCGCGCCGCCAGCTCCTTCACGCCGTCGCCGCCCTTCGCCCAGCCGTCGCAAAGCTCCACCGGCGCGCCCGCATCCGCGCACGCCTGACGCAGCAGCGCCATTTCCGCCTCCGTGTCGCTGACGAAGCGGTTCAGCGCGACGACGACCGGGCGCTTCCACACATTGCGGATGTGGTCGATGTGCGCCAGCAGGTTCGGCAAGCCCTTGCGCAGCGCCTCGACATTCTCGTGCGACAAGTCCGCTTTCGGGCAGCCACCATGGGATTTCAGCGCGCGTACCGTCGCCACCAGCACCACCGCGTCCGGGAAAATGCCGCTCATCCGGCACTTGATGTCCATGAACTTCTCCGCGCCGAGGTCAGCGCCGAAGCCTGCTTCGGTCACGACGTAATCCGCCAGACGCATTGCTGTCGTCGTCGCAATCACGGAGTTGCAGCCGTGGGCGATATTCGCGAACGGGCCGCCGTGCATCAGGCAGGGCGTGCCGTCAATGGTCTGCACGAGGTTGGGCTGAAGCGCGTCGCGCAGGAGCGCCGTCATGGCGCCCGCCGCGTGCAAATCACCCGCCGTAACGGGCTTGCCGCTGTACGTCCGCGCGACTTGCAGGCGGGATAAACGCGCCTTCAAGTCCTGCAAATCCTTCGCCAGGCAGAAAACCGCCATCACTTCGCTTGCGGCGGTAATGTCGAAGCCGTCCTCGCGGGGGTTGCCGTTGGGCTTGCCGCCCAGCCCGCTGACGATGGCGCGCAATTGCCGGTCGTTGACGTCCAGACAGCGCCGCCACGTCACCTGACGCGGGTCAATGCCCAGCGCGTTGCCCTGCTGGATGTGGTTGTCCACCATCGCGGCAAGCAGGTTGTTCGCGGCGGTGATGGCGTGCAAATCGCCCGTGAAGTGCAGGTTAATCTGCTCCATCGGCAGCACCTGCGCCCTGCCGCCGCCTGCCGCGCCGCCCTTCATGCCGAACACCGGGCCGAGCGACGGTTCGCGCAGCGCCAGCATCGCCTTTTTGCCGATTTTCGTCATGCCGTCCGCCAAGCCGACGGAAACGGTCGTTTTGCCCTCGCCCGCGGGGGTCGGGTTGATGGCGGTGACGAGAATGAGCTTGGCGCGCATCTCGCTGCCCACGCCTAACTGCATGGGGTCAACCTTCGCGATATACTGCCCATAGGGGCTGATGGCGCCCTCGGGAATGCCCGCTTTTTCCGCAATCTCCTGAATCCGCTTCGGCTGTGCCGCCTGTGCAATCTCCAAATCCGTCGGCATGATGATGATCCTCCTGATTTTTCCGCATGAAATTCAGCTATCCTACATTATTATACTGAATTATGCCGTACATTGCAACAGTAAATCCGCAAAAAGTTTCGGATAATGACGAAAAGGGGACTGCCCGCCCGGACAATCCCCCCCGCTCATTTCGCCTCCGCGAAGTACTCCAGCGCCTCGCGAACATCCGCAATCAGCCCGTGCCGCGCCAGCACCTGCGCCAAGATGCCGAACTGGTCGAGCGTCAGCCGCCAGCGCATCGTCTCCTGCACGCGCGGACGCGTGTTATCCGCCATCGCGTACCCATACGCCCGCACCGCCGTTTCCAGCGCGCCAATCATCGGGTACTGCGCCCGCAGTTCCCGGTCAAGCGCATCGCAATTCTGATACCAAGCATGTGTGCTGCACACGTCGTCGGGCATCTCCTCTCGCATCCGCCGCACCTGCTGCCAATCGCACCGCGCCGCCATTTCTCCCGGCGTCAGCAGAAGCTCCTCTGCCTGCCGTTCCCTCTGCCGCTGAAACGTAACCACCTGCATTCCTCCCTTCATCATAAGGTATGCGGGAGAATGCGTAAAAAGAATGCGCCGGACGGAATTTCTGCGGAAAAAAATTGCAGAAAAATACCGGAAAAGTCCGGAAACCCCTTGACGAAAACAAGAAAAGCAACTATGATAATATATGTGTGCTTTGTGTCAAAGTAAAGGGGGGAAGGTGGATGTATATGGTCGATTACGAGGGTACTATGCCCATTTTTGCCTACGCCTACCTGACCCACGACCGCCGCTGGACAGGCCCGCGCGCCTACCGCATCACCATCTATCAGGACGACACGCTGATGTTCCGCACGTTCAACGAGCGGGAAGAGGTGCTGGATACCGATTTCTTCTATCTTGTGCCGGGAACGGCGGCAAAGCTGACCGTGCAGATTGAACATGAGGGCTGGTGGATGGGCACGGTTCCGCTGCTGATTCAGGCGGATTCCAAGCCGCATAGCACGAGCATGTTCGGCTTTTCGGGGCATCCGATGTTCCGCTGCGAGGATTTAGGGAACATGATTGCGCGTGATTTCGGCAGCCACCGCGGGCAGCTGGCGCGTGGATTGTATTTTATGCTGGAAAACACGGCGATTCTGCTGCGGCAGAGTAATTTGATATTGAAGCTGGATAGTTTCGAGTGGGACTGGGCGAAGGCGCAGATATTTACGCCGGCATACGCACCGCCGGAGACGACCGCGCCGACGGTTCCGCAGAAGGAAAACGTGGGGTAAAGGCGGATAAAGCCGCTTCACCCAAAGCGTAGGGAAAAGCGCTCAAGTTTGGGCGACAACAAAAGGGTCAAGGGGCAATGCCCCTTGCGGAGTCCAGAGGCAGCGCCTCTGGTGGGGTTTGGGGCAACGCCCCAACTGCCCCGCGGGCGACCAGTATGCCAAACGTGTCCAACAAAAGGCGCAGGCAGCGAAGCGTCCCTGCCAGTAACTAAAAAGCCTTTCAATACAGCTTAAGCAGCATGGAGGGCGACCGCCGAAGGAGTCCAGAGGGCAATCGCAGACTTCGTCTGTTTTCATGCCCTCTGGAAGCTGCTATCATTACCAGTATGATAGGAAAGTCAATTTTGGCTGAAAAAAAATCAGCAATCTTTTCATGATGCAGGGGATTTTCGCCTCTGCGGAGGCGACAAGGGGGCAATGAAAACAGACGAACGTCTGCGATCGCCCCCTTGACCCCTTCGGGCTGCACACTACCATACTTGATTTGGTATGTTGCAGAGAAGTTTGAAAATCAGCAGTATTCGCTTCGGCGCACCCAATCTGCGCTCAATCGGCGCATACTGCTTTTTTATTCGCAAGCAAATCAGCATAAGGAGGAAAAAAAGATGGGTGAACGTTCGATTCAGGAGAAGTATCAGGCGTGGCGGAAGTGCCCCGGCATGAATGAGGAGCTGCACAATCAGCTCAAAGCCATGTCGCCGGATGAACTGAATGACAGCTTCTATCGTTCGCTGGCGTTCGGCACGGGCGGTCTGCGCGGGGTCTTAGGCGCGGGCGAAAACCGCATGAACCTCTACACCGTGTCCAAGGCGACGCGCGGGCTGGGACGTTACCTGCTGGAGACGTGCGAGAAGCCGTCCTGCGCCGTCAGCTGCGACAGCCGCATCCATAGCCGCGATTTTGCCGAGCTGACCGCCGCGACGCTGGCGGAAATGGGCATCCGCGTCTACCTCTACCGCACGCTCATGCCGACCCCCATGCTGTCCTACGCTGTGCGCCACCTGCACACCAGCGCGGGCGTAATGGTGACGGCGAGCCATAATCCCGCGAAATTCAACGGCTATAAGGTCTATGGCGCGGATGGCTGCCAGATTACGATTGAAGCCGCCGACCGCATCTATTCCTTCATCAGCGCCGAACAGACGCTCCAGCCCTCCCTGCCGAGATTCCAGAAGTACCTCGATAACGGCATGGTCAGCTACATCGACGATGAAACCATCGAGAGCTATTACCAGATGATTAACGGCCTGCGCATCGCCCCCACCGACGAGCGCCTGCACATCGTCTACAGCCCGCTCAACGGCACGGGCAATGTGCCGGTGCGCGAAATGCTGAAGCGCATGGGCAATATCGACGTGGATGTCGTCGCGGAGCAGGAAATGCCCGACGGCCATTTCCCGACCTGCCCGTACCCGAACCCCGAAATCCGCGAGGCGATGAAGCTGGCGATTGAAAAGACCATCGCCACCGGGGCGGATATGTGCGTCGCCACCGACCCCGACTGCGACCGCATCGGCGCGGGTGTGCGGCAGGGCGATACCGTCACGCTGATTTCCGGCAACGACATGGGCGTGCTGCTGCTGGAATATGTGTGCAGCCACCGCAAGGCGCAGAAGGGCGAACTGCCGCCCGTCGCCGTCAAGACCATCGTGACCACCGAGATGGCTGTGCCGATTTGCAAGAAGTACGGCGTGGAGCTGCGCAACGTGCTTACCGGCTTCAAGTTCATCGGCGAGCAGATTGGGCTGCTGGAAAAGGAAGGCCACACCGAGCGCTACATCTTCGGCTTCGAGGAAAGCTACGGCTACCTGTCCGGCACGTCCGTGCGCGATAAGGACGCCGTCAACGCGGCGGTGCTGGTTTGCGAAATGGCGGCGAATTACAAGGCGCAGGGCTTGACGCTGCTGGACAAGCTGGAGCAGCTGCGCGAGGAGTTCGGCTTCTACGCCCAGCGCCTGCTGACTTTCCAGTACGAGGGCGAATCCGGCGCGGCGAAGATGGCGGACATCATGCGCAAGCTCCGCGCTCCGCTGGATACCTTTCAGGATGCGCATTTCCCGACCGCGACCCGCATCGACTACCAGAACGATGAAACGGGTCTGCCCAAGAGCGACGTGCTGTCCTTCGCGCTGGCGGATGGCAGCAAAATCATCGTCCGCCCCTCCGGCACGGAGCCGAAGCTGAAAGCCTACCTCTTCGCGCGCGGCGAAAATCAGGCAGCCGCCGAAAAGGTGCTGGATGAACTCGAAACGCTGATGAACGGGTACTGCAAGGAGTAAACTTTCAACGGGCTGTCCACACGGGCAGCCTGTTTTTTTGGTTCTTCACGGAATCTTGGGGGAAGAGCAGCTTGGGGGCGCGTCTGCGGACGCGCAAAGTTAGGGGCAGGGACGCTTCGCTGCCTGCACCTTTGTTGAGCGCGTTTGGCATACTGGTCGCCCGTGGAACTGTTGGGGCGTTGCCCCAAACCCCACAAGGGACGCTGTCCCTTGATCCTGCAAGGGGCAATTGCCCCTTGACCCCTCTTCGCGATTGAGTTGGTCGCGCTTTCATTCTCCTTTCGCGTGCAGCTTTTGGTGCTTCGCCTAAGCCCTTGTTTGCTCCCCCAAAACTTTCCGTGAAGAGCCTGTTTTTTGTTTGTCCTGCTTTGCATTTCTGGTGTACTTTGTGCCCGTTTTCCTTCAAAATGTGCTATAATCGTCCCGAAAATCGTTTGAAGGAGCGGATGCCCTATGGACACGCGCGATTTCCTTGTGCCGGATAATTACGCCGATTTCCACTGCAAGTGCGGCAAGTGCCGCCATACCTGCTGCGACGGGTGGGCAGTCACCTTCCCGCGCGAGGATTATTTCCGCCTGCTGAGCGTGCCGTGTTCGCCGGAACTGCGCCGCAAGCTGGATACATCGCTGCATCTGGCGGATGACCCCACCCCGGAGCGCTACGCCGAACTTCTGCCAAACTGGGAGGGGCACTGCCCACTTCAGCGCGCGGATGGTCTCTGCGCCCTGCAAGCCGAGTGCGGCGAGGACGCCATCTCCTCCACCTGCCGCTATTACCCCCGCGGCATCCGCACGATGGATGATGACGAGTGCGCGTGCAGTGTCTCCTGTGAGCGCGTGGTGGAAATGCTGCTGCACCGCCTGCCGCCGATGACCTTCCGGCGGATGCGCTTGTCCTTCGCCATGCCGCTGCCACCGCGCGAGACGGACGCGGCGCTGACGGCGGAAACGCGGCAATTGCGCCGGGATGTCGTCACCATGCTGCAAGTGCGGGAAGTTCCGCTTGCAAGCCGCATGATGGGGATTCGCGCGGCGCTTGTGCTGGAGGAATCCGGGCGTCAAACGAGTGAAAGCCGCTGGGCAGCGTTCCGCGCGGCGGCGAAAGTCGCGATTCCCCCGGCGGATTGGGCGCTTCGGGCGAATATCCTGCGGACGCTGATGGAAGAACTGCTGGCGGATACCATCAGCATGGGCGGAATCGCGGCGGAAATCCTGCCGCTCCTGCGCGGGGAACAGGCGGGCGCAGTTTTGCAGCAGGCGGCGGGCACGTTTCAGGCGGATACGCCGGATTGGATGATTGGCACGGAGCAGCTGATGGTCAACCATGTGTTCTACGAGGGCTTCCCGTACGGCACGTATCAGGAGCGCCCGGCGACGGCGGCGGTTTCGCTGTGCGCGGAGTACGCGGTGCTGCGCGGTACGGCGGTGCTCTACCATCAGCTGCATCCGGATGAAACGGCGCTGGTGGATGCCATTGCCGCGCTCTTCCGCGTGTTGGAGCACAGCGCGTTCGGCTGGAACGCGGCGGTTGTGCTGGAGCGTGAAGGCAAGGCGGGGGAGGATGTTATCGGGCAAATCGTCGGAATATAAGAAAATGAGCAATAAAAATATCCGCGGGTGCATTTGGCTGCATCCGCGGAATTTTGCAATTTGGGGGGATGGCGCGTCACTCGTCCCGCACCATCATCACATGCATTTGCCGCTCCAACGCGGGAATCACGCACTCTGCCAAGCCGCCGTCCAACGCCACGTCGCGTATCACCAGCACATCAATGCCCAGCATGTCGAACACGGCGCTGTTGAACGCGCGGGTGTAGGGGCCATGCGCCGCGACAATGTGTGTCTCCGGCACGCCGACTTTCTTTGCCAAATCCAGCGCTTCCACCGTCGGCACAATGCGGCAGAACAGGTGGTCTTTGCGCAGAAGGGACGCATAATGCGGCAGATTGCGGTAATCGCCCGCCAGCAGAATGTTCTCCTCCGAAAGCCTCGACAGCACCGACATTGCCTCTGCCGGATTCTCCACCCACTGCACCACGTCGCGCCATGCTTCCTGCTCGTTCTCGATTTTCATGCGCTGGCAGGGAATACCCAGCTGCTCGGCGGAGCGGCGGATGCGCGTCTGCGTCGCGGTGGCGTATGGGTGCGTTGCGTCGATGACCTTGCGGGGGTTCGTCTGGCGGATGTAGGAGAGCATCTGCCCGTCGTCAAACCGCCCGATGTGGCACATCGTTCCCGGCGGCAGCTGTGCGCGCGCGTATTCCGTCGTCACGCAGACGATAACCTGCTTGCCGCGCCGCCGCATCGTCTGTGCCGCCTCACGGCTCTCGTGGGTGTTGCCGAAAATCAGAATTCGCTCCATGGTCACTCACTCCTGCGGGTTATTATTTTTGCCCGTAGTAGGCGTTCGGGCCGTGTTTGCGTAGAAAATGCTTATCCTGAATGTTCTGCGGCGCGGGGGCGGCGTCGGGCTTAATCTGCCGCGTGTACACCGCCATTTTCGCCACTTCCTCCAGCACAACGGCGTGGTAGACCGCCTGTGCCGCGTCCTTGCCCCATGTGAACGGCCCGTGCGACGCGCAGATAATCCCCGGCACATGCACCGGGTTGATATTCCGCTTCGTCAGCTCCTCGATGATGACTTTGCCCGTGTTCTTCTCGTAGTCCTCGTCGATTTCCTCGGTCGTCAGGTGGCGCGCGCAGGGAATTGCGCCGTAGAAGTAGTCCGCGTGGGTCGTGCCATAGCAGGGAATATCCTCGCACGCCTGCGCCCAGCCGACCGCGTAGGGGCTGTGCGTGTGCACGATACCGCCGATGTCCGGGTACTGCTTGTACAGCTCCAAGTGCGTTTTCGTGTCGCTGGAGGGGTTCAATTTGCCCTCGACGATGTTGCCGTCCAGGTCAAGCACGACCAGCTTGTCGGGGGACAGCTCGTCGTACTCCACGCCCGACGGCTTGATGACGACCAGCCCCTTTTCGCGGCTGATGCCGGACACGTTGCCCCAAGTGTAGGTCACCAGATGACGCTTGGGCAGCTCCATGTTGGCTTCGTAAACGGCTTCTTTGAGCGATTTCAGCATCGGAATTCCCCTCCTCAATCCATATCCGCAATCGCGGCCTTTTCGGCGGAAAGCGCCTGATGGAAATGCGCGGTGTAAGCATCCAGCCCGGCTTCATCCGCCGCGTCCGCACGGATGGTAGAACCCTTCGCGCCCGCAAAAACACGCGCGTTCAGGTAGTCCTCCAGCGTTTCGTCTGACTGTCGATTGACGCGGTACGCCGCCAGCAGCGCCATACCCCACGGGCCGCCTTCGCCCGCCGTTTCCATGACGGAGATGGGGGCTTTCAGCGCGGCGGAGAGAATCGTCTGCCCTGCGACGGGCGTCTTGAAGTAGCCGCCATGACCCAGCAGCTTGTCAATCTGCACATGCTCTTTGGCGAGAATGTCCATGCCGATTTTGAGGCTCGTCATTGCGCCCGCCACGAGCGAACGCGCGAAATTCGGGAATGTCAGCTTCGCATCCGGCGTGCGCACCAGCATCGGACGACCCGCGTCCAGCCCAACCACCGGTTCGCCGGAGAACAGCGGCAGATTCACCACGCCGCCGCAGTCCTTGTCGCCGGAAAGGGCGGATGTGAACAGCGCCGTGTAAATGTCGCCCATGCTGACAGGCACGCCCGCCGCGTCCGCAAAGCCCTTGAGCATCCCCGCCCATGCGTTGATGTCGGAGGTGCAGTTGTTGCAGTGCACCATGGCGGTCGGCTTGCCGGTGGGCGTCGTCACCATGTCGATTTCGGGGTACACGCGCGAAAGCGGCTTTTCCAGCACCACCATCGCGAACGTCGATGTGCCCGCGGACACATTGCCCGTGCGCACCGCGACGGAGTTCGTTGCCGCCATGCCCGTGCCCGCGTCGCCTTCAGGGGGCGCCATCAATGCGCCGGGCTGGAGCGTGCCGGTCGGGTCAAGCAGCTTTGCGCCTTCCGCCGTCATCACGCCCGCGTCCTCGCCCGCGCATAGCACGCACGGCAGAATCTCGCGCAGCGTCCACGGCATGTGGTAGGTTTTCGCCAGCGCATCCACCTTGTCCAGCATGTGCTGGTCGTAATCCAGCGCATCGCTGTCGATGGGGAACATGCCGCTCGCTTCGCCGATGCCAAGGCAGTTCTTGCCGCACAGCTTGTAGTGCACATAGCCCGCCAGCGTCGTCAGGCGGCAAATCTGCGGCACGATTGCTTCGCCGTTCATCATTGCCTGCACAAGGTGCGCAATCGACCAGCGCTGCGGGATGTTGAAGCCAAGCAGGGCGGTCAGCTTTTCCGCCGCCTGTGCCGTCATGGTGTTACGCCAAGTGCGGAACTGCGCCAATTGCCGCCCGTTTTCATCAAAGGCGAGGAAGCCGTGCATCATGCCGGATACGCCGAACGCCGCCAGATTCGTCAGCGTCACGCCATAATTCGCCTGCACGTCCTTTTGCAGATGCGCGAACGCGTCCTGCACGCCCGCCCACACGTCATCCAGATGATACGTCCAAATGCCGTCCTCCAGCCGATTCTCCCATGTATGGTCGCCGGATGCAATCGGCGCGTGGTCGTTGCCAATCAGCACCGCCTTGATGCGCGTCGAGCCGAACTCAATGCCCAGCACCGCTTTTCCGTCCGCAATATACGCGGCAATTGTTTCGTGATTCATGATGTACCGTCCTCCTCTTTCTGAGTGATTCCGCAGCCTTTGTTACACACAGTATACCAGAAAACGCCGGGAATGTCCATCGTTTGCGGGGGTGAAAGTGGCGCAAGCAAAAAAAATCCCTGCCCCAGCGAATACCGGGACAGGGAAGGAAATCACTTCCGCTTCTTTGCCTTGCGGATGATGATGATGACAATCGCCATCACCGCGACAATCGCGATAAACGGCAGCGCCGCCGTCAGGAACACCACGCAGTCCTGCAGGAACGACACGAAGGCATTCCAACCGGTGGACAATGCGCTGCGGATGCGCTCGCCCAGCGACACCGTTTCATCGCGCAAATCCGGCTGCGCTTCCTCGTTCAGCGTCACACGCACGGTTGCGTCATTTACCTGCTGATCGGTGTCCGCCAAGGCGCTTTCCAGCTGCTCGATGTTGTACTGCGTGTCCGCCAGCTGCGTCTCCAGCGCCAGCAAATCCGACAAATCGCCCGCCGTGTCGGTCAGGGCTTGCAGGCGCGCCAGCAGCAGCTTCTGATTTTCCAGCCGCGCGGCGGTATCCTGATAGCTGGCCGTCACGTCGGTGGACGACATGTTCCGGCTGGTGATGCGCCCCAGCTCACCCGTATTGCTCAGGAACGCATCGAGCGAATCCGCCGGAATCCTCAGCGTCAGCGACGCGGTGCGCAGATCACGGTTGTTCGTGTATTCGCTGGAGCTTTCCAGATATCCGCCGTACTGGCTGAGCAGCGCGGTCAAACTTGCCATGCTGTCGTCATAGGCGGATGTTTTGATGGTCAGCGACACGTTGCGGATGATTTTCTTGTCCTCCGCGACGGCGGATTTTGCGCTGGCGGCTTCCGGCATGGCGTCGTTCGCGGCGCCGACCATCATCGTGCGCACACCGCTGCCGGCTTCTTCCGAATAGCCGACGTCGCTGGTGTAGGTGTCGTAAACGTAGTCGTAGCTGTCCGCGAGGGACTGCGGCGCACTCGTCCGCGCGGGCGACAGGCTGTCTTTCGTCAGCAGCGTTCCGCCGACGACGAACACCAGCGCGGCGGCGACGGAGAGGATGCGCGTCCAGCGGCGCATCGGGGCGACTTTGCGGGTTTCTTCCTGCTTCATGGCGTCCTCCTTTACCAGCGCCGTCCACTGCGCGTGGAAATTTTCCGGCATATCCGGCACTTCCTCGTTCAGGGACGACATGCATTGCCGGAGGACTTCGTTTTCATCAAAATGGGGTTCGCGGTTCATTTTCCTGTCCTCCTTTCACTCGGTAAGACGCTTGATTTTTCGTTTTGTTCCCGCTGATTGGCAAGAATGGCGGCAAGTTTCTGCCGCGCGCGGTTGAGTCGGCTCTTCACCGTGCCGACGGATACGCCCGTAATCTGCGCAATATCCTCGTAGCGCTGCTTTTCCAGCGCGTAGAGGATGACGACGGTGCGCATGTCGGCGGGAAGCTGGTCGATGGCGCGGGAAATATCGCCGGTGGATTCGCGGTCGAGCAGCGCGGCTTCGGGGGTTGGGGAATCATCCGCCGGTTCAAAGCCGTTTTCCGCCATCGCGTCCATCGAATCGCTGTCCACCATGCGTTTTTGCTTGCGCAGAAAGTCAATGCATACGCTGCCCGCAATGCGGTACAGCCAGCTGGAAAAGCCGCAGTCCTGCCGATACTGCCCAATGGAGCGCCACGCCTTCAGCATGACCTCCTGCGCGCAGTCCATCGCGTCCTCGCGGTGGTGCAGATAATGCCAGCAGACGCGCCAAATCATCTGCTCATAGGGTGTGACGAGCTGCTCAAAGGCGGATGCGTCGCCCTTTTGCGCGCGCCGGAGAATGAGTTCATCCATTGCAGAAGCCTCCTCGTTTTTCATGACGAGCGGTCGGGGGATTTTGTTCCGTGATTTCGCGAAAAGTTACAGCTTTTCTTCCGCAAAAATAGAAGAACGGCTGCAATTTCATCATATCATGGCGGATGGATGCCGTCAAGCAGAAAAAAATCCCCGCGGACGTATCATGATTTCGTCCAGCGGGGAACATAAAGACTTGACAAGGTATATATTATGATATATACTAATAATACAAGGAGGTGCAGACGCATGATGACTGCAAAGCTGTTTGAAAACGGGCGGAGTCAGGCAGTTCGGCTGCCGAAGGAGTGCCGCTTCAGCGGGGACGAGGTGTCCGTCAGCAAGGTGGGGGATGCCGTGATTCTGCTGCCGAAGAACAACCGCTGGTCGGGCTTCTTGACCAGTTTGGATATGTTCACGGCGGATTTCATGCCGAATGGGCGCGAACAGCCCGATGCGCAGGAGCGTGAATCGCTGTGAAATACATGCTGGACACGAACATCTGCATCTTTGCCATCAAGCACAAGCCCCCGGCGCTCATCCGCAATTTCCTCCAGCACGACCCGGACGACCTGTGCATTTCCGCCATCACCTACGCGGAGCTGATGCACGGCGTGGAGAAAAGCCAGTCGACGGCGCAGAACCGCGCTGCCATCACGCTCTTTCTCTCCGCTATGGCGATTCTCTCCTTCGACGACCGCGCGGCGGAGGAATATGGGCAAATCCGCGTCGACTTGGAGCGCAAAGGCACGCCCATCGGCCCGCTGGATACGCTGATTGCCGCGCACGCACGGTCGCGGGGCTTGACCCTGGTGACGAACAACACCCGCGAGTTCTTCCGTGTGGAAAATCTGCCTGTGGAGGACTGGACAAAATAAGAAATGAGCAATTACAATGAGAAATGAGGAATGATTCGTCCACCATTTCATTGCAATTGCTCATTTTTCATTGCGAATTGAGGCGTTACCGCCGTCTTGCCATTTCCGCCCACACATCATCGAGCGTCACGCCCTGCTGGTAGAGCAGCACCATCAGGTGGTACAGCAAATCAGCGGCCTCGTAGGTCACTTCCTCTTTATTCGCTTTCATCGCGGCGATAATCGTCTCGCTGGCTTCCTCGCCAACCTTCTTGCAGATTTTCTCCACGCCGTTGTCCAGCAGGTAGTTCGTGTAGCTGCCTTCCACCGGGTTCGCGGCGCGGTCGGCAATCGTCGCGTAGTCCTCCTGAAGGACATTCGCGGTCGCGGGCGCGTCCTCATCCACATATACGTCGTTGAAGAAACAGCTTTTTGCGCCCGTGTGGCACGCCGGCCCGACCTGCTCCACCGTCAGCAGCATCGCGTCGTGGTCGCAGTCGTAGCGCATGGCGACGAGCTTCTGTGTGTGCCCGGAGGTTTCGCCCTTCTTCCACAGCGCCTGCCGGGAACGGCTGAAGTACGTCGCGTACCCGGTTTCCAGCGTCTGCTCAATTGACTGCTGATTCATGTATGCCAGCATCAGCACCTGATTGGTGCGCGCATCCTGCGCAATGGCGGGAATCAGCCCATTTGCATCAAATTTCAACTGCGAAAAGTCCATATTCATTCTCCTTTGTTCGCGGTTTGGATGGCATTAAGCGCGTCCGGCACGGTGAACGCGCCCTCGTACATCGCACGTCCCAAAATCGCGCCTGCGCAGCCGATTTCCTGCAATTTCAGTAAATCGCTGATGCTGCTCACGCCGCCTGAACCGATAATGTCCATCTGCGTCTTGTCAATCAGGCGCTTTGTCGCGGCGAAATTCGGGCCCTGCATCATCCCGTCGCGGCTGATGTCGGTGTAGATGAGGGTAGTGACGCCCATGTCCCGCATTCGCAGGGCGACTTCGGCGGAGGTCAGCGCGGATGTTTCCACCCACCCGCGCGTCGCGACGAACCCGTCTTTCGCGTCCAGCCCCACGGCGATTTGCCCCGGAAATGCCCGGCACGCCTCTTTCACTAAGTCCGGCTTTTCAATCGCCGCTGTGCCGATGATGCACCGCGTCACGCCCGCTTCGATGCGCAGGGCGATGTCCGCCATCGTGCGCAGCCCGCCGCCCAGCTCGACGTTTCCGCCGAACGCGCGGATGACCTCGCGAATCAGCGGGAGGTGCTTGGTCTGCCCATCAAACGCGGCGGTGAGGTCAACAAGGTGGAGGTACGTCGCGCCCTGTTCGCGCCATTTCGCGGCAAGGTCAACGGGATTGCCGAAGATGGTCACGTCGTCGCGCCTGCCTTGGCGGAGACGCACGGCATTGCCATCGAGCATGTCAATCGCGGGGTAAAGCTGCATGGGAAACCCTCCTTTGGGGGATGAAAATTAACACGCGAGCATAGCATGAAAGTGCGCCCAACGCAATCGCGCGAGAGGGTCAAGGGACGAAGTCCCTTGCGGGGTCAAGGGGCAGCGCCCCTTGGTTTCCCCCAATAAACACGCGGAAGAAGCCTGAAAAGTTACCAACTCAATCGCGCGAAAGGGAGTCCAGAGGGTCGAAGACCCTTTGGCGGGGTCAAGGGGCAGCGCCCCTTGGGTTTCCCCAATAAACACGCGGAAGAAGCCTGAAAAAGTCACCACCTCAATCGCGCGAAAGGGAGTCCAGAGGGTCGAAGACCCTTTGGCGGGGTCAAGGGGCAGCGCCCCTTGCGCCTCCTTAATCCAGACTGCCCTTTGTGGACAGCACACCCTCAATCTGATTGTCGATGCTCGCCGCGTCTCGCAGCGCCAGTCCCAGCGCCTTATACAGCGCCTCCAGCTTGTGGTGGTCGTTTTTACCGTACAGCACCTTCAAATGCAGCGTTAAGCCCGCATTTACGGCGAACGCGCGGAAGAATTCCTCCGCCAGCTGCGTGTCGAACTGCCCGCACATGGGGGCGGCAAATTCCGCGTCGAACACCAAATACGGGCGGCCGCTGATGTCCAGCGCGGCAAACGCAAGGGCTTCGTCCATCGGCATATAGGCACTCGCGGCGCGGCGAATGCCCTTACGGTCGCCCAGCGCGTCGCGGATGGCGCGGCCGAGGCAGATGCCTACGTCCTCCACCGTGTGGTGCGCGTCAACGTGCAAATCGCCCCGGCAGGTGAGCGCCAAATCCAGCTGCCCGAAACGGCACAGCGCGTCCAGCATGTGGTCAAAGAAGCCAATGCCGGTCGAAAGCGACGTTTTGCCGCTGCCGTCGAGGGTCAGCGTGAGGGTAATGTCCGTTTCGCGGGTCGTGCGGGTGATGACGGCAGTGCGCATGAGGATACCTCCTTGGTGGATTTGGGCGTGCGCTGTGTGCGGGCGGAGCTATCCGGTCGCGCCCATTTGGCGCGACAATATGGAATAGGTTGAATGAGCGGCTTGGGGGCGCGTCTGCGGACGCGCAAAGTTAGGGGCAGGGACGCTTCGCTGCCTGCACCTTTGTTGAGTTCTTCCTTTGAGTAGGTTTGACGCGGAACAGTTGGGGCGTTGCCCCAAACCCCAGCAGGGACGCTGTCCCTGCACCCTGCAAGGGGCATTGCCCCTTGACCCGTTTTTTGTGACCCGGCTTGGGCGCGATTCCCTTACTACTTTTTCCCTTAGGCTTTTATTTCCTTACCGAACCGAATCGCAACCGCGTTCGCGTGGGCATCTAAGCCCTCCTGCCGTGCCAGCAGCATCACCTGCTCCGACACCCGCTCCAATTCTGCCCTTGAACAGCAAATCAAGCTCGACTTCTTCACGAAATCATCCACCGACAAGGGCGAAAAGAACCGTGCCGTCCCACTCGTCGGCAGCACATGATTCGGCCCCGCCAGATAATCCCCCAGCGGTTCGGGCGAGTAATGCCCCAGAAAAATCGCGCCCGCGTTCTCAATCAGCGGCAGCAGCCCATACGGGTCAGCAACGGACAGCTCCATGTGTTCCGGCGCAATTTGGTTCGCGATGTCCGCGCAGTCGGGGAGGGTCGGCGCGACGACGATCGTCCCGTAGGCGGTCAAGCTCTTCTCGATGACGTCGCGGCGGGGGAGAAGGGCGGTTTGGCGGGCGATTTCCGCCTGAACGGCAGCGGCGAGGGCTTCGCTGTCCGTGACGAGAATCGCGGCGGCGAGGGGATCGTGCTCCGCCTGCGAGAGCAAATCAGCAGCGACGTAGCGGGGATTCGCGCTGTCGTCGGCAATCACCAGCACTTCGCTCGGCCCGGCGACCATGTCAATGCCGACATGCCCGAAAACCTCCCGTTTCGCGTTGGCGACAAAAATGTTGCCCGGCCCGGTGATTTTGTCCACGCGGGGGATGCTCTCTGTGCCGAACGCAAGGGCGGCAACGGCCTGCGCGCCGCCGACTTTGTAGATTTTGTCCACGCCCGCCAAATCCGCCGCGACAAGGGCAAGCGGGTAGCTGACCGAGCCGTCCCGGCCGGGCGGCGTGACCATGATAATCTCCTTTACGCCCGCGACCTTCGCCGGCAGCACGTTCATCAGCACCGACGAGGGGTACGCCGCCGTGCCGCCGGGAACGTACACGCCGACGCGCTTGAGGGGTGTAATCTTCTGCCCCAGCGAAATGGCGGGGTCAAAATTTAACCATGTGTTCTGCTTCTGCTTCTCGTGGAAGGCAGTGATGCGGCGGGCGGCTTCGCGCATGGCGTCGAGCCATTCGGGGGAAGCGGCGGCGTAAGCGCGGGCGATTTCGTCCTTCGTCACCAGCACGGTTTCGGCGGTCATGGTCACATGGTCGAATTTCGCCGTGTAGTCGAACAAGGCGGCGTCGCCCTCCTGCCGGACGCGCGCGACAATCTCCTTGACGATGCGGGAAACCTCTTCGTTTTGCAGCTGAGAGCGGTTCATAACGCGGCGTTTCAGTTCACCCGCGTCGGATGCGCGCAGAATCGGAATCATGCCTGTCCCTCCTGTTTCACGGCGAGCAGCGCGCCCAGTCCGTCGATAATTTGGCGGATGCGCTCCCGCTTGGTTTTCATGGCGACGCGGTTGACGACTAAGCGCGCCGATACGTCGCAGATGTCTTCCAGCACCGTCAGGCCGTTGGCACGCAGGGTCGAGCCGCTCTCCACAATGTCGAGGATTACGTCGCTCAGCCCGATGACGGGGCCAAGTTCCACCGAACCGTGCAGTTCAATAATTTCAATCGTCTGTCCACGGCTGTCGTAGTAGCTGCGGGCGATATTCGGGTACTTCGTGGCGACGCGGAAGGTGGCGCGGTTGACGCTGCCGCCCTGCTCGCCGGGGTAACCCGCGATGCACAAGCGGCACTTGCCGAAGCCTAAATCCAGCACCTCGTACAGTTCGCGTCCGGCTTCCAGCAGCGTGTCTTTGCCGACGACGCCTAAATCCGCCACGCCGTGATCCACATATGTCGGCACGTCCGACGGCTTGACGAGGATAAACCGGACGTTTTGTTTTTTGTCCCACAGCACCAGCTGACGACCGGGATTCCGCGGCTCAGAGCAGTCAATGCCCAGCTGCTCCAAGAGGTCGAACGCCTGCTCCGCAAGCCGCCCCTTTGCCAGCGCGAAGGTGATGACCGGCTGCTCCATCAGAACACCGCCTTTCCGTACTGCTCGAAAACGCTGCCGTTCAGGTACACGGCGGCGGATGCTTCCCCGCTGTCGACGCGCTGGTGCAGCTCCTCGGCGGTCAGCCCGTACAGCAGGGCGACTGAAACGCCCTTGTCCCGCAGCTGATGCGCGTAGGCGATGGCAGAGCGCAGTCCGCCCGGCGCGAAGGAGAGGATGACGTCCGGCACGGGCGGCGCGAACGTTTCGCCCTGCCGCTCCAGCGCCATCAGCGTCAGTTTCAGCGAGAGCGCGAACCCCGTCGCGGGCATTGGGCGGCCGAACTGCGCCGGAAGCCCGTCATAGCGCCCGCCGGAGAGAAGCGGCTGCCCAAGCTCCGCCGCCAAGCCGTGGAACACCACGCCGGAGTAGTAATTTGCCTGCTGCGTCAGCCCAAGGTCGATGCTTACGCAGTCCGCACAGCCATAGTCTTTCAGGATGGACAGCACCTGCCGCAGATGCGCAATCGCGCGCAGGCATTTCGGCGATTGTGTCAGCTGCTCCGCTTCATCGAGCACCGCCGCGTCGCCGAAGAGCTGCGGCAGACGCATCAGGCGGCGCGACACGTCCGCCTCAATGGACAGGCGGTCAAGGTAGAGCTGCATGTCCAGCGCGTTTTTGTGCGCCATCATGTCGCGCACCGCCGCGCACTGCTGTGCCGTCAGCCCGGCTTCCTCCAGGAAACCGCTGACGAACTTCACCTGTCCCAGTTCAATCAAAAAGTCGCGAATCCCGGCGGCGCGCAGGGCTTCCACCGCCAGCGCGATGACCTCCGCGTCCGCCTGTGCGCTGCCTTCGCCCATCAGCTCCACGCCCGCCTGCGTGTCCTCGCACAAAAGCGACAGCGTTTCGGAGTGGAACTTCGCCGCGGACTGCACATAGCATAAGCGCAGCGGCAGCGGCGCGTTTTTCAGCCGCCCCGATGCCAGCCGAACCGCCGGAATCGTCGAATCCGGGCGGACGGCGAGAATGCGCGCCTGCGGGTCGAACGTCTTCCACACCTGCTCCGGGCGATAGCCGAACGTTTGATCATCCAGCGCGTCATAATACTCCAGAATCGGTGTTTCGATTTCCTGATAGCCGCCGAGGGTGAACAGACGGCGCAGCTTGTCCTCCAAGCGGCGCTTGCCCGCGCATTCGCCGGGGAGGGTATCCTGCATACCGCTGGGAATTTGCAGTCTGCGACGCTCCATTGTGCCGCCTCCTGTCATAATTTTGATGATTTAGCGCGATAAAGCGCTAATGCAATGAATTATACCAGAAATAGCGGATTTGTCAAGGGGTCAAAACGCGATTTCTGCTGATTTCATCATACCAGATTGCGCGGCGCTTCGCAAGGCAAAAACACCGAAAGGACAAAATGGGGCGCGCCGTGGCGCGTTTGCCCTGATGGTGGACGGAAGGGGAGTACCGTGGCGATTTTGCGCTGCTGGTGGCTGGACGTGGCAATTCGGCCCGCGCGCATCCCGTCTAATCCTATATAATAAAGGAAGCGAAATTTCGCGAAAACCGACTGCCGCGCCGCCGTCAGCCGAAAATCCGCCGAAATCATCCCGCGAATCGGCTGATTTTGCGCTATTTTCCCGCGCTCGGCTGAAATTTTTCCTTGTATCATCCCCGGAATTGTGATATAATAGCATTTGGCGCGTTCTGTTTGCGCCATAGATTGAAAAGATTGGAACTATCGGAATGCGTTTTGATGACTTGAAACTGATGCCCCTGCTCCTGCAGAATGTGCAGGCGGCAGGCTATGAAACCCCGACCCCGATTCAGCAGGCGACCATCCCGCTCGTCCTCGCTGGAAAGGATGTGCTGGGCTGCGCGCAGACCGGCACGGGCAAAACCGCCGCGTTCGCCCTGCCGATTATCCAGCAGCTGGCAAAAAAGCCTACCCGCTTCGGGCAGAGCCGCGCCATCCGCGCCCTCATCCTCACCCCGACCCGCGAACTCGCCCAGCAGATTTATGATAATTTCGTGCTTTATGGCAAAAAGCTGCCCGTCTACCCGACTGTCATCTTCGGCGGCGTAAATCAGCAGGGGCAGGTGAATGCCCTCCACCGCGGCGCGGATGTGGTGATTGCCTGCCCCGGCCGCCTGTGGGACTTGATGAATCAGGGCTTTGTGCATTTGGATAAGGTGGAGACGTTCGTGCTGGACGAGGCCGACCGAATGCTCGACATGGGCTTCATCCACGACGTCCGCCGCATTGCGGAAAAGCTGCCGGAAAAGCGCCAGACGCTGATGTTCTCCGCGACGATGCCGCCGGAGGTCGAAAAGCTGGCGATGGATCTGCTCCACGAGCCGGAATCCGTCAAGGTTGACCCCGTGTCCTCCACGGTCAAGAAGATTGACCAGTGCCTGTATTATGTCGATAAGGCGAACAAGAAGCATCTGCTGGCGAAAATCCTGCGCGACCCGGACGTGGAAAACGCGCTCGTGTTCAGCCGCACGAAGCACGGCGCAGACCGCATCGTCCGCGACCTCAAGCGCGAGGGCATCGACGCGGTCGCCATCCACGGCGATAAGAGCCAAAACGCCCGTCAGGCCGCGCTGACCGCCTTCAAGACTGGCGAATGCAAAGTCCTCGTCGCGACGGATATTGCCGCCCGCGGCATCGACATCGCGGGTCTGAGCCACGTTATCAACTACGACATGCCGATGGAGCCGGAAGCGTACGTCCACCGCATTGGGCGCACGGGCCGCGCCGGCCGCGACGGCACCGCCATCTCTTTCTGCTGCATCGACGAGGTGAAGCAGTTAGGGCAGGTGGAGAAGCTCATTGGCAAGCGTCTGCCGCTGAAGGAAAGCGAATGGCCGATGGAAATCACCACCCCCAGCGAGCCGAAGCCGCGTCAGCCCCGCCCGGCAAAATTGACGATGCAGGGCAACGCCGCGCCGGAGCGCAAGGCGAATCGCCCGATGAGCGCCAAACCCGCCAAACTCGCCGCATCCGCCCCGATTCGCGAGGTGTCCGTGGAGAAGCGCGCCGCGAAATCCGCCCCGCGCGAGATGCAGGTCATCCGCCGCGAGCATCAGCAAAATCCCGTGCCGCGCTTCGGCCCTGCCAGCGGTCAGCGCGCAGCACGCAGCGGTCAGCCTGTCGTCATCGGCAGAGACGGCAAGATGCGCCTTGGCGGCACGCCCGTCCGCGTCGAGAGCGCCCCGGCGAGCAAGCCTGTCGCCCGCACGAACGCATCCGGCGCGAAGAAAAGCGCCGGACAGCCCGTCCGCCGCGTCAACCGCAGCCGCGGTCGCAATGGAGAGCGGTAAGCATTGTCCCCCCCGAATCACGCACGATTCGGGGGATTTTTTGGTTCTTCACGGAAAGTTTGGAGGGAGCAAACAAAGGCTTCGGCGAAGCACCAAAAAGCTGCACGCGGAAGGAGCATGAAAGCGCACCAACTCAATCGCGAAAAGGGGTCAAGGGGGGACTTCGTCCCTTTTCGTCTGCCCCTTGCAGGGTCAAGGGACAGCGTCCCTTGTGGGGTTTGGGGCAACGCCCCAACTGTTCCTCGTCCGACCAATCCCAAGGAAGTCGCCAACAAAGGCGCAGGCAGCGAAGCGTCCCTGCCAGTATCTTTGCGCGTCCGCAGACGCGCCTCCAAGCTGCTCTTCCCCCCAAGATTCCGTGAAAAAACGTTTTTTCTGCCCGCAAGCTGCAGATTCCCCGCAAAATCGCTAAATCCATCAGAATTTTTTCCGAAACCCTCTTGACAAACTGCCTGTCATTTGGTATACTAATAAAGCTGAATCGTTTCAGCCGTGCCAACATGGCTCAGTCGGTAGAGCAGCGGTTTCGTAAACCGCAGGTCGAGGGTTCGAGTCCCTCTGTTGGCTCGCTTTTCGAGGTGTAGCGCAGTTTGGTAGCGCGTTTGGTTCGGGACCAAAAGGCCGCGGGTTCGAATCCCGCCACTTCGACACTTTTTACCATCTGCATTGCAAAATGTAGATGGTTTTTTCTTTTTATCCACAAGATATTGACCATATCCACATGCTACGCACCTTTTTTCTTCGCGGAAGCCGCCTTCTTGGGTACATTTTGTCCCCATTGGGTACAGCCGTTATTGACGTAGTTTTGCACTACCCTTGAAAAATGTGTTACAAGTGCCACAAGGGAAACACGCCTGCAATTCCCTGATATAGAAGATTATTTTCTTGTTACACTTATTTTTGTGCTTGTGTTACATTGTGTTACGCTTCAGCGTGACCCCCTCCCTGTAATTTCGATACGCGGTGTCTACGACGAACCCCCGCCGGTGTGAAAACCCCCATGTCGAAATTTCCACCATAGGGGGGATACCCCCAACAGCAGAAGATGTTCGCATTTTTTATCTTCACCTGCGTCCCGCAAAAATTTCCTTGACCGTGTATCCCGCACCCCACGCTATTGCGGCTTGCGTTTCACTTGCAAAATTCAGGATTCTATGCTATACTGACGCTGTTCCCGGTTTCGCAATTTCCGGGCAACACAAAGCGGCCGCTCCACTCGATGGAACAGCCGCTTCTTTTTGTGCCTTATTCGTTTTCTTCCCGCTGATACTTGTCCGCGCCCTGATCCGTCTTGTCCCGCAGCACTTCCAGCAGCTTCCGCAGGAACGCCGGAACAGGCAGCCCCATCAGCCCGCAGTTCTCGATGATCGACAGTGCCTCATTCGCGATATAGAACAATGCCGCCGCCGTCTGGCAGCTCTCGCCCGTGCCGATGACGTACCTGTCCACCAGCGTCGCCACCAGAATCAGCACCCAGATGAACATTTTCCGCGCAAGGCCAATGAAGCCCGCCGTGCTGGACAGCCGCCCGCCGTCCGTCTTGGTGCTGCGTCCCAGCGCCGCGCAGACAAGTCCGCTGACGTAATCCACCACGTTCAGCGCCAGCAGGCACGTCAGCGCGCCTGTCCATGCGCCGCCGACCGCGCCCGCAATCGCGCCTACCGCCGCCGAAATCCACTTAATCACATCATCCCACCGCATTGTTCAGTACCTCCTCCAATACTTCCAGCGCACTTCTGAGACTATCCCGCAGCGCTTCCAGCTTCGCCCGCCACGCATCCGGCTCTTTCGTAGGCATATCTCCATCCGGCTGCTTCTGTGCCGTATCCAGCGCTGCCCACGTTGCTGTGCCGCAGATACCGTCTACCGTCAGCCCCTTCGCCGTCTGGAACGCACGCACCGCGCCCTCCGTCGCGCTGCCGAACACGCCATCCACCGCGCCGACATCGTAGCCACACGCTGCAAGCATCGTCTGAAGCTCTCGCACCTCATCGCCGCTTGTGCCTTTCCGCAGTGTCTTTCTCACCTTGATTCGCCCCGCTTTCTGTATTTCGTCCGCCGAATACAACCCGACCGGCACGGCATAATGCGTCCAGCCCTGCCCGATGTTGCCGGTCTGCACACCAGCACTGCAATGGATAACCTGTCCTCTGCCGATGTGCATCCCGGTATGCTCCATTTTGCTCCCACTCTGCCGGAACAGGCAGCAGACCACATCCGGCATATCCGCGATTTTTCCGCGCACTGCCCAGTTGGAAATGGTGTTGTACTGGCTCGTTGCGCCACCTCCGGCAATCTCGATGCCGACCTGCTTCAGCAGCCAGTGCGTGAAGCCGCGGCAGTCATACGCCAGCGCGCCCTGCCACTTGCATCCAGTGCAGCTTGTCCCGCCGCCATTCAGCACCTGGCACCTCTTCGTGATGTTGCCCGCGTGCGACGGATTGAGCCGCGCATACTTGCGCCGCAGCTCCGGCGTGCACGGGCTGCCCCACGCGCCGTAGACATACGGGTCGCCCAGATGCTCCTGGGCAAGGCAGATGATTGTTGATGCTTTGTCGTTCATGCGCTCACTCCTCCGTCCCGTTCACCCATTCTTGGCATTCCGCCATCGTGTACGCGCCCCGCAGCACCTTGAAGCTGTGCAGCGTTCCGTCAAAGAATCTTCCGTGCGTGCCGTCCGACTTCTGGTAGCCGCCGAGAAGCAGCGATTTGGCGACTGCTGTTTTGTAGCCGCCGATGAGCGACGGTTTGTTGTAGTCCGTTTCTGTCGGATAGCGGTCGGATGCGAAGTACCAGTTCTCGCCGTCAAGCACCAGCGCGCAGCGGATGCGCTTGCCCTTGCAGAACGGCGTGATCGTTTTTGAGGACGAATACATGTTGATTTGGAAGGAAACGTCCGTGCCGGCGGCGTGACCGACCAGCCCCGGCCATGGCGACGATTCCTCCAGACAGTGGAAAAGCACGCACGTTTCGCCTGCGGACGGGTTTGGCGTCAGGTTCTGACTGCATGTCACGTCGAACAGAATCGTGTATGCCGGCTTCGTACTGACGTCCTGGAAGAGCCTCACGCCCGTGTCAATGATTCCATCCGCTCCTGCCGTGAATACGGTTTCCTGCGGCAGCTCGTACAGGACAGGCAGTACTGCTTTTGTAACCACCACCGCGCACGTTGCTGATGCGCTGCCCGCCGTCGCTGTGATGGTCGCGTTGCCCGCTGCCAGCGCCGAGACGCTGCCGCCGCTGATGCTCACGATGCCAGAAGGCGATACGCTCCAAACCAGCGTGTCCGTGCTGTTTTCCGGCGTGACTGTCGCCGTCAGGTTCGCTGTCCCGCCGACTTCCAGATTCAGCGATTCGGCGGAGAGCGTCACCGCCGTTGCCGGGTTCGCCAGCGTAATCACCGTTTCCGCCGTTTTCGCGCCCACCACGTCGCCCCTGCAAGGCTCAAACGCAACCGTGCGCGTTCCGCTGCCCGCATCCGTGAAGGACAGCTTGTAGGTCATCGTCCCGTCCGTTACGTCGTAGATGTAGCGGTTCACGCTGCCGTCAATGTATACGCGGATGCTCGTCGCGTTTTTGACGGTCAGGGTGAAGGTGATTTCCTCGTTCAGCGCCGCCGTCGTTTTGTCCGCGCTGATGGCGGAAATCGTCGGCGCGGCTTCTGCTGGTTCGCTCACGTCCCGCATCGGCGGATTCGTCGCGTCCACAAAAGACGCTGCCGGAGCAGCTGCCGCGATGGTGGTTTCCCCCTTCGTCACGCTGATTGTTCCCGCCGTCAAGCCGTTCGCCGTCGCCGTAATCTTCATTGCGCCGGAAGCCCCGTCGTGCTTCACCACGCAAAGGCACTTCCCGCTGAACGCGGCGTGCGTGCTGCCGGAGAGCTTCTCCACATTCGCGCCATGACCGTTGTCCGTGCCGATAATCGTTCCGCCCACGACCGTAAAGACCACGCTGTTGTCAGCGTTCGGGCAGAGCGTGCCGTTCTTGTCCTGTACGTCGCAGGTGATGTAGACCAAATCATCCGACGCGGTGCTGACCGCTGTCTTGTCGCTGGAAAGCGCCAGCTTCGCGGGCGCTCCCGCCGTGTACTGAATGTCCTGCGCAATCAGGTTGCTGGAAGCGTCGTAACCGTTCGCAACCAGCGTTCCCGCCGCATACGCCACCGTGTAGGCATACTGATTCTTCGTCCCGCGCTGCGAAAGCGCCTTCTTGCCCAGCGACACGCCGTTCAAGAATAGCTCGACGGACGCGCAGTTGGAATACAGCCATACGTCGATATTGCCGGATTCGTGCGTCCAGTGCGGCAGGATGTGAACCATCGGGCGGCTGTCCCACATGGACTGATACATGAAGTAGATGTCCTTCGGGAATCCGCAGGTGTCCACAATGCCGAAATAGCTGCTCTTCGCCGGGTATTTGTTCCATTCGGTCGGTTCGCCGATGTAGTCAAAGCCCGTCCAGACGAAATGACCGCAGGAACGAGCGCTGCTTAAGTAGGCGTTCACCGTTTCTGCCGCCGTGTTGCCCCACGAAACCGCCTTGTTGTCGTAGGAAGGATACGCCATGTTCGCGCTGTCCGTCGCGTATACGCCGCGGCTGGAAAGTGCCGAGGTCGTTTCGCTGCCGTAAATCGGGCGGTCGGTCTGGTAGGTCTGGTTGTTGCCGTTGTAGTTGATGCCAACGACATCAACAATAGCCATCAGCGCAGATAGATTGCCGCCGGGGGCGTTGTTGCCCATCGTCGTTGGGCGGGTGCTGTCGAGGGCTTTCACCGCGCTGTTGACCGTCGGGCAGACGTTCACAATCTCGCTGGATGAATAGTCGCCGAGCGTCAAATTCGTGCGCACTTCGTTGCCCAGCGACCACATGATGACCGCCGGATTGTTCCAGTCGCGGCGAATCGCGCCGGTCACGACTTCGGCGTAGTGGTCGGCGAAATATCGCCCGAAATCCTTCTGCTTCTTGCTCTTCGTCCAGCCGTCGAATAGCTCTTCCACCAGCAGCACGCCCTTGCGCTGGCATACGTCGAGGTATTCCGCGCCGAACGGGTTGTGCGTCAGGCGAATCGCGTTGCAGCCCATGTTGGTTAGGATGTCCACCTGCCGTTCAATGGCGCTGCGGTTCTCCGCCGCGCCGATGCACCCGCCGTCGTGGTGGACGCACACGCCTTTGAGCTTCGTGTGGATGCCGTTGAGATAGAAGCCCGTGTCCTTGTCGAATCGGATGCTGCGGTAGCCGTAGGTCACGCGCTTTGACCGCTGAACCCGATTGCCGACTTTCGCGCTGATTTGGGCTTCGTAGAGGTTCGCCGGGGAAGCCGTCAAAAGCGCAGCCGGCGCATTGCTGGGCAGAATGCTCTGCTGATAGCTTGCCGCCAGCCCTGACACGCCGCTTGCGCTGATGACGGTCGTCGGGGCGTAGGTGGTCAGCGCCTTGTACGCGCTGATTTCAGCGGCGGAAAGAGCGGTTTCGACGGGTGTTGCAAGCGGTACATAGATATATACCTCGTTCGCATCGAGGAACGCCTTGAAGTCATCGACGGTCGTCGTGTCCCTTTCCGCGTAAGCGAAACCGATGATATTGCTGCTGCTGGTAGCAATGCCGCCTACGGTTTCACCGTTGATGGCAGCACTGAAATGCGTGCAGAATGTTCCTGCTGCATCGACGCCGTCGAACGTGCAAAAATAGCGGTCAACATTGTTTCCAGCCTTCGTCCATTTCATCGAGGATGTCAGCTTGATTTTGGTGATGCGCTGCACGCGCACCCCGCGCGTCAAATCCACTTCATCGCACACCCAATGCTGCCCGCTTTCATCCGTGTAATTGCCGCTGGATGCAACCGGGATGCCCGGCAGCGCGTTCGGCGTTTGCAGCGTCAGCGTCTGCGAATTGTTCGCGCCGTCCGACACCGTGACCGTCACCGTTCCGCCGTCACCCGCGCTGACAATCGGCACGGGCGCGGTCGGGGTCGGCACACCGTACTGCGTGCTTTTGCCCCAGACATGCAGTGCGCCAAGCGGTTTTCCCGCCAGCGCGTTCTCGCACGTCAGCGGATTGCCCGATGCCGACACGCTTTTCCCGTTTTCCATCAAATCCCGCTGCTGCGCGTCGCTGATGTGCCATAGCTTCGGGCTGCGATACGCCACCGTCGCGCTGACGTTCTGCGTTTCACCCGCCGCAATCACCGCCGACGCGTCTGCCGTGCCGACTTTCGCGCCGTCCGGGTTGTACAAATCTACCGTGAACGTCGCCGATGCTTCCGCACCCGTCTTGTTCACCGCGTCGAACGCAACAACCGTTTTGCCGTTGGTCAGGTCGCTGTCCAGCTTCGGGGTCGTCACGCGAATGTTCTCCATGCGAATCTGGTCATCCAGCAGCGTCACCAGCTCCACCGGGCGAATCATTCCGCTGCCGGAGTACCAGCGCGACGACGGCTGCTCATTGCGCACGAAAACCGCAATCGTGTTCACGCCGCTGACCATCTGTTCCGTCGCATCCACCGCGAACGGATTGTAGCCGTAATAGTTCTTGTGTACCTGCTGCCCGTTGACGTACACGGTCGATTCCATGTACACGCCGTCAAAGCACAGCACATACCGCCGCCCGTTCTGCTTGTCCACGCTGACGGTCGTGCGATACCACGCGTCGCCGCCATCCAGATACCCGCCCTCATACGTCGCCGGACTGGACGCATTGAATTCCAGCTCCACCGACCAGTCATGCGGCACGCTGACCGTCCGCCAACTTGCGTCGTCAAACCCAGCTGCCGCTTCCGTCGTCGAGGAATACGCCGTGTTCGCCGTCGCGGAAATCAGGTTGAACTTCCACGAATCCAGCGGAACAGCGGATACAAGTTGGTCAGCGGTCGTGACGGGAATGCCGCCTGCTTCCAGCGTTGCAATGCGCCGTTCCAGCTTGGCAATGTAGTCGCCGACCGCCTTTGCATCCGCCGCCTTGCCCTCTTTTGTCAGCGTCGCATCCACCTCAATTGCCACTGTTCCGCCGCCGGAACTGCCGTCTTGCGGCGCATCGTATCCCGCCCCGCGTCGCACAAACCACCTGCCGGATGCCAGTGTTATCACCTGCGCATCTTGTTTCGCTTGCAATACGCCGCGCAGCGCGCCGGATACCGCATATACACTCTGCGGCAGTACGACGCTTGCTACATTGCCAGCCGCAGTGCCAAGCACAGGAATCGTTTTCCCATCGGCGCGGTCGAAGGATGCTGAAATCTCATATGCGGGCAAATCCACCGCTGCACCGCCGTCGTACACACTGACGCGCCATTCGTGCGCACGGCTGTCACCCTGCACCATCATCAAGTCAGGCCAGTTTCGCGCCCCGGTCGGATGCTGGAGGTCAATGCGCTCCTCAAACGTCCACTGCATTGTTTTTCTCCTCCTGCTTGCGGATGATAGCGATAGCCTCATTCAGCGCCTGCATACATCCCAGCATGTGCGCCACATTGTCACGCCCTGTGACAGGAATCGTGTCAAGTGTCATCTGAATGCTCAGCAGCTTATTCAGCACTTCTTTCATGCGGTTTCCTCCTGTCTTACGATATTACAAAGACCTGCTGTTTCGTCTTGCCGTTGCTTGCCTTTACCACTACGCGCACCCGGCCGGTATCGAGACTAACGCAAGTGATTTCTCCAATGGTTACGTCGCTTGAACCTGCACTGTATCCTGCGCTGTATGCGCTGGACGCATCGACCGACACCAAGTGCTGGCTTGTGTCCTTGTTGCTCAGGGTAATGTCCAAATCTGCTGTGATGGTTTTGCTCGCAGAATAGTAGCTTGCTCCGTATGCTTCCAGCGCCTGCACATATACCGATGATGCTCCTTCTCTCCTCGCGGCATCCAGAGCATCATCGTAGCCCGGCATGTCGCTCAGGTCAAAAGTTGCATCGGCAGGCGCGAAAAAAGAACAGGTTTTCGTGCCAATGGTTAGCGTATGAAGAACACATGCTGTTTTTCCAACAGTCAATGTCCCCGCATCCAGCGTTGTAATAAGTCCCTGTCCTGCAACAAGTTCGTCGAAATCGCCGTATCCTGCTACAACAGATTCACCGCTAATGGTTACGCCTGCGAAGTCCGTTGCCCATGCGCGAATCGTATCAAGTTCCCCGGTTGTCACATACCCCGTCAGCGTGATTGTGCCGCCGCTGATGGTCACGCCATCGCCGCTTAGCTCCACCATTGCGCTGATGTCATCGTCCTTCTTGACGTACATCACAAGGCTGCCACTCAGCTGCTCGATGGCGCTTTCCGCCTTTGTCGTGCGCCCTGCCAGCGCATCCGTCTGCGTCACCAGCGTGCCGATGGAATCATTGTTGACCAGAATTTGCGCCTGCGCCGTCGCGACGCTATCTTCGACCGTTGTCACGCGCCCGGAAAGCAATCCGATGCCGCTGGCTTGGACTTCGATGGCGGATTCAGCCGTATTCATCCGTTGCCCAAGCGCATCGACCGATTCTTTGCTGGCTTTGAGCTGGATTTCATCGGTATTCTGCTGGATGGACGTTTCCGCTTTGCGGATTTCGTCGCGCGCCACATGACATGCAGCGCCATTCGCCGCGCTTTCGGCTTCAATCGCTTGCAGCTTGCTGACGATGCCGTCCGTCGTCGAAAGTGTGTCCGACGCTTTGCTGGCAATGGTGACGACGATGCTGCCCGGATCGCCGTGCGCGTCCTGCTTTTCGACCGTCACAATCCGCGCAGTTTGCCGAAGACCGTGCGCATCATCCGAGATAATCACTTGCTTCCCCGGCGCGAAGCAATCCCAGTCATAGCCGGTCAGCGTGTAGAGGTCAATTGCCGTTGCGGTCAGGCTGATTTGCGGCTGATCTCTTTCCGCCAGCACTTGCTGTCCGCGCGCCAGCAGTTCTTCTGGCGTGGTGAATGCATTGTTTTGGTAGATGGCGGCACGGATGCCGTACTGTGAAATGGTGTCCGCATCAATGTATGGCACTGCATCCGCCGTCAGCGATTCCACGGTGACGGTTTTCCCGTCCTTACCAGTGCCGCCAATCAGGTAGAGGCGTGTCACCAGCTCCGTCGTATCCATCTGCATCTGGATGCCAGTGAGGTTACGCCCGTAGTGGATGCCGCACTTGCTCTCTGCGTCCGCCTTCCGGATGCTCAGACGGAAGGGAAGGGCACTTGTGTCGCATTCCCATGTGTACGCATCCAGCTCTTCGCAGAGCTTCCGAATGCCTTCCAGAATGCTGATGTTGCTCATCGACAGCGCCACCGTCTGCTCGAAGTCACACGCATCCATCGTCCAACGCTTCACTGTCTGCTGCGCCATCAGCTGCTGAATGGCATCACGGACGCTGATGCCGTCAAACACCATTTCGCCGAAGATGAGGTCGTCCAGCAGAAGCGACAGCACATGTTCCAGCGTGTAACTGCGCGTTCCACCCGGCAGCACGTCCGAAGCGGGCATCCCCGTGATGCGATACACGCCTAAATCACGCGCGCCGTCTTGCAGATGCACCCACGGCAGTTTCGCGCATAGGTCGTTCGCCGCGTCCTCGCAGGGCAGACGCAATTCCGCCGTGCAGAGGTCATTGTGCTGCAATGTCCAGCCAAAGCTGGCGTTTTCCAAGATTGCAATCGGGCGCAGCGCATCATCCAGCAGAACAGGTGCATCACTCATCGCCACACCCCCTGTGCGCTGACGGTAACAGCTGTGCCGATTGTTCCTTGCGCGGCTTCATCGTACAGAGGCGTTATTGCAATCGTCGTTGCTCCGACACCGCGAAGCAATTCGCAGTGCAGACAGCGCGAAAAGACGGGTTCGCGCGTCTCATCCGCGCGCTTGACTGAAACATCCAGCGGGTAACTGCTGTCAATCAGCAGCGTTTCGCCCGTTGCCAGTGCCAGCCCTGACACCTCGACAATCGCGCCGCTGACGTTGATTCGGCAGCCGTCGAGCCTGCGCGTCCCGGTGTTCAGCATCTCGAAGCTGATAGGCGCGGGCATATCGCCGTCAATTGCAATCGCCATGAGGTTCGTTCCGGCAGCTTCAAGCGCCTTTTGCGCGAAATTCGCCCGCAGGCTGTGCAGATGCGGCTGTACCTTGAAAGTCACGCTTAGCCCTTCATCCACCCAGCCGGATGCTTCGCCGACGACGCCCGTCACTTCTGCCATCGCATACTTGTCCGGCTCGCTGTCCCAGATAAGCTGGCGGCGACCGCACATCAGCCACGACACCACCTGCCGCCAGAGCAGCGTTGCTGCTTCCTGCGTCGGCAGCGCATGGTTCGCATACAGATTCACCGTTTCCGTGTATTCGTCCGCGCTTCGCTGGTCGCCATAGCTCAACGTGCCATCCATCCCACTGACAGAATAGCTGACAACATCACTGCCTGCGCAGATGGTGCGCTTCTTCGCACGAATCGCAATCAACCCGAAGTCGTAGAGACTGTGCTGCCCGTTGAAAGTAAATCCGTTTTCCATTTGCTCATCTCCCATCAGACAATGACCAGCTTCGCTGTCCTTCCGGCAATGGTATGGTTGCCGCGGTCGGTACTCGACCGGCTGACGCTCGGTTCTATCGTCCGGGCGACAACTTGGCGATCCATCACCATCGTCGTCTGCCCAAGCCCTTCACGGCGCATTGCGGCAGCGGTTGCGTCGCCCATGCGGTCGTAGTCGATGCCCGCAGGCGCAGCACCTTGCCGCGCCGCATAAATGGCAGCGTCCGCAAATTGATTGTAGTCAATCGGCGGATTGCTTCGCGTTGTCTGCGTGGTACGCAGGGCAATGTTGCTGAGCGTCTGTGCAGCTTCCACAATGCGCGGTGTCGTGCGCTCAATGCCCAGCGCAAAGCCCTCTGTGTACGATTCGCCAATTTCGCGCGTCTTCTTCGACGGGCTGTTGATGTTCAGCTCCGTGCGCGCCGCATAGTACGCCTGCCGAGCTGCCGAACGCGCCGCCTGCACGACCGCACCTGTGCCGGAGCGGATGCCCACGGCAATGCCGCTGCTGATGGCCGCGCCGATGCTGTTGAACGTACCGCTATCGACAACCGCTTGCAATGCGGAAAGCATGTCGCCAAACACCGTTCCCATTTCATCCTGCACCTTGTGACCATCTTCGCTGATGCCGTCGGCGACACCTGTCACCCAGTCCTTGCCGAGCGGCTTGCCAGCATCAACGGTCATCAGCTCATTGGTTGCGTCGATGGCGGCTTGCAGGACGGTTTGTATTGCTTCCCGAACGCCGTCCTCTTCGCCGCTGATGCTGCCGACAAGCTGGCTTAACACTTGGTCGGAGACAACATCCTGCACCACAGTGCTTCCTTGCGCGGTTTCGGAAAATTCTCTACCAGCGCTGCCGTAGTCTGCTCCACTTGAAGAGGTATGCACACCTGAACCGTGCGTTTCTTCTTCGCCGCCGCCAAAAAGCCCGGTAATCCAATCCCATGCACCTGTGATAGCTGTGCCGATGCCATCCTTCATGTTGCCCCAAGCATCTTCAATTGCTTTGGCGACACCATCCCAGATATGACCGAACCAGTCGGCTAAGCTGCCGAAGCTGCCGAGGATGTCATTCCATGCGCTTGAGAATGCCTTCGTAACGCCACCTTTGATGGCTTGCCACCTGTTCTTGACCTTTGTGCCAAGGTCAGTAACACCGAAAATCTTCCCGATAATATTCGCAAACGTTCCGAATACGGAACAGATAGCATCCCAAATTTGCTTGAACTCTTCCTTGACTGTGTTTTTTGCATCTTCTAACGCATTGCCAAGGTCGATGTTACCCGTAAGCAAATTTTTCAGGATTTCGCCGAGTGTGCCGAATGCCCCGGTAATAGCACCCCAAACCTCTGCAAAGTAGTCACCAACTGCACCAACTGCATCGCTTAGTGGCTTTGTGATAGTCCCTTCCGGCAGATTCAGCACGGTCTCCAAGATTCCGCCGAGCGTGCCAAAAACGTTAGTGATGCTTGCCCAGATTTCCTTGAACTTCTCTTCAACTGTGCTTTTTGCAGCTTCCAACGCATCACCAAGGTCAATGTTGCCCGTCAGCAAGTCTTTCAGGATTCCACTGAGTGTGCCGAATGCCCCGGTAATAGCACCCCAAACCTCTGCAAAGTAGTCACCAACTGCACCAACTGCATCGCTTAGTGGCTTTGTGATAGTCCCTTCCGGCAGATTCAGCACGGTCTCCAAGATTCCGCCGAGCGTGCCGAATGCGCTGGTGATGCCCGTCCAGACTTTGCCCGTTGCTTCCCCGACACCATCTTTGACGGCTTCCCAGCACGGCTCAATGGCGGCAAGCAGCCCGGAGAAAAGCCCGCTCACCAGCTGAACCGCTGCACTTGCCAGCGCAGGCAGATTGCTCACAAGGAAAGTGGCCAGCTGCGCAACTAACTGCCCAGCGGCTTGCCCGATGCCCGCCGCGTTCGCGCTCAGCGTATTCACCAGCGTTTGGAGCAGCTGCGTCACCGCAGGCAGAAGCCGATTGACCATCCCCGGTAGCTTGCTTCCGAGGGAACTCACCAGCTTGCCCACGGCGGTAGTCAGCATCGGCAGCGCGTCCTCGATGATGCTGATAATGTATTCGATTGCACCGTCCATTTCATCCAGCAGGTAGTCCATCAATTCGCCCATTTCGTCGGGCGTGAGGCCATCTCGAATGGCATGGTTGACGCGCCCCATTGCTTCCGTTGCGCGGTTCACCAGCGGCTGGAATGCAGGAATCAGCGCCAAGCCAATTGCGTTCTTTAAGCCGGTTACAGCCTGCGAATTGCGCTGCATCGCATCATCGAATCCACCCATTGTGGCGATTTCATCATCGCTGAATACGGTGCCGAGCCGTTCAGCCTCCGCGTTCAGCGCTTCAAAGCCTTCACGTCCGGCTTCGATGAGTGGGTTGAGTTTCTGCGCGCTCTCGCCGAACAGTGCAATCGCAGCAGCGTCGCGCTCAGCGGGGTTCTCAATCTTGCCGAGCGCATCAATCGCATCCCAGAATACATCCTCCGTACTGCGCAGACGGCCGTGAACGTCCGTGATGCTGACACCCAGCGTCGCGAACTTGTCCGAGGCTTCGCTGCTGCCGTTGAGCGCATTGCCCATCGTCTGTGTGAGCTTGGTCATGCTGCTGGCTATCGAATCGACGCTCGTGTCTACGAAGTTGCTTGCATATGTCCATTGCTGGAGACTGCTCTGCGAAACGCCGGTTTGCGTGCTGAGCGTTGCGATGTCATCCGCGTACTTGCCAGCTTCCTTGGATAACTCGAAGCCCTCTCTGGTCGCATTGGCAGCCGCTTTTCCGACTTCCAGCAGAGCCTTTGCCGCCAACTTCGCGCCGGCTACGACAACGTTGCCCAGCGTTTTCGCTGCTCCTGCCATGACTGACAGGAACGCCTGATTCTTGCCCGACGCATCATCAGCGCTGTCACCCAGTTCGTCCAGCGAATCACCTGTTTCGCCCGCTGCTTCGCCGTATTCATCCAGCGCGTCCCCAGCTTCGCCGACCGTATCGCCAAGGTCATCTGTTGCGTCCGCGCTTTCCTGCGTTGCTTTCTGCGCCTCCGCAAGCGCCGTCGAAGTTGTGTTGATTTCGTTGGAACACTTGTTGAGGACTGTCTGCGCGGTTGCCAGCTTGATGCGGTACCGGTCGGCTTCTTCGCTGTTTTCGCCAAACTCCTGCTTTGCGATTTCCAGCATTTCGGATAGAATCTGTACCTTTTCGCGGTGCGCGTCCTGCTGCTTTGTCAGCGCTTCCTGCTTCGCCGAGAGAGCTTCAACGCTGTTCTGATTCGCGCCATAGGCAGACGTTACGGCATCCATCTCAACCTTCTGGACGCGCAGTTCGCGGCTGATGTTTTTCAGCGCCTCGCGATAGGTCTGCTCGCCCGCAACGCCGACGCGCGTTTTCATTTCGACGACCTTCGTGCCATTTGGCATGGTATCACCTCCCTTCGCGCTACGGGCGCGGAATGTAGTTCAGACGCACCGTCTGCCCGCCGGATCCGCTTGCAGTGTGCTTTTCGCGCGGCTGGTTTGCCCGCATCATTTCGCTCAGCAGGATGCAGATGGCACGCGGTGTCGTCTCCCAAAACGCATCTATGCTGATGCCCAAATCAAGCGCATGATACATCAGCCACGCCCAAGGAAAGTGCTTGGCAGCATCTTCTTTCCTCGCGTGGCTCATCAGTTTCCCAGTTGTTCCGGGTCGGGCAGTGTACTGATGACGGACTTCTGGATAACATCGCGCAGCTGATCGATGCTGTCATAGGTGAACAGGTCGTCGAACGTTTCAAAGTCCATGTCACAGCCGCCCGCACGGAGCGCACCATAGACACACGCCTCGATGGCGCGGTGTTTCTGGCGCTGGAGTTCCGAAAGAATCTCCATGTATTCCGCGTCGCGTCCATACTGCTCTTCGTACACCATTTCCGTATAACGCGCCTGCCGATTGCCCCATTTGAGCGTATAGGTCTGTCCGTCAAGGGTAATTGTCTGCGCTGGCGCAACGAAGTCACGACCGCGCACCACCTTTTCCATCTTCACATTTTCCATGATTCAAGTACGCGCCCGGAAAGCACATGCAGACCGGGCGCGATTCCTCCTTACTTTCCTGCCTTTTCAGACGCAGCTTCGTAGACAGCTGTGAACCAGCCCGCAATCACGCTTGCCGGAATCGTTTCATCATCACTGTCCACCACCATGCCAAGGGCATTGTCATAGATGCGGCGGTCGCAGACTGCTTCCAGCGTCGGGGTCTGATATTCCGTCGAGCCAACTTTGTCGGTCTTGCCGCTGGTTTCGTTCTCGCTGAACTGCCCCTTGTAGAGCCACCAGAGTTCCTTTGCGCCGGTGTCCTTCGTCCGGCAAAGCCCAATCGCGACGCTCGGTGCATCCGTCGATCCGTCAAGGATGGTGACACCGTTCTTGTCCTTCTTGCGGCCGAGAACGTAGTCCTTCATTTCCGGCGACACGGTATCAACGTTCGCCTTGATGCTGTAAGCCTTGATGCGCTTGGAGCGCCGCACAACACGGTTGGATGCTTCCAGCGTTGCTTCCGCGTACTGCGGCGTAATGGTCACTTCAATCGACGCGCCAAGCACCTTCGGGGGATCGTAGGTCGGCGCGGCCGCCGTCGTGTCCTCCGTCGCATACCGTGCGACGTAAACATCCAGCACGCCGGTAAAGATACCAATCGTCTTTTCTGCTTCACTCATGGGTGAATACCTCCTGTTGTTCATTGGTTGTTAGGCGCAGGGTAATCTGAATATGCCTGTATCGGGTTTCTGTTTCGTAGGTTTCTGGCCCCCAATCGCTGATGACGCATCCAGCGCGTTTGAGTGCGTAGAGCGTCGCCGCCAGCAGGGTGTCCAGCGGCTCGCGGCTGTACAGGTCAACCTGCATCATGTGCCGCACGCGAATCCAGCGGTTGCTCGCGCTCTCCGGCGTCGCCCTGACCTCAAACCAAGCAATGTAGGTGTCCGGGCGCTCATTGAGGGGATAGCGCCCGACCGCAGGCGCAAGCCCTTTCAGCGCATTGCCAAGCAGTTCATGGATGGTCATGTGCCGCCACCTGTCAGGACTTCGGCAATGGCGCTGCTGATTTCATCCGCGCTTTCTTCCATTGCTGGCCGCATCCACGGTTGTGCAGGCATGTTGCTCCGTCCGTACTCCAGCACATAGCCGACGGTTGCGTTCCGTTCGCCATCGGCGCGCTTGCCGGAAGGGTAGACATCGCAGTAGTAGCCATCCGCCACCGTGTGATGCGGGCCGTCAACGGTCATCGAGGCGGCAAGCTGTCCCGTGCGCACGGGCGCGCTTCGCTGGAATGCTGCCGCTGCGACCTTTCCGCCCGCGACTGCCGCTTCCGGCGCGCGCTCTTTGAGGGCATCCGCCGCCAAATCAAGCTGCTTGATTGCCTCATCAAGCCCCGTCACATTAAAGATTGCCATATGCCGCACCTTCTCCCTGAATCATCCGCGCCCGAAGCAGCATATAGCCGCCGCGCCGATTGTTCAAATGGTTGACCTGAATAATGTCGTAGAGCGCACCGGCATAGCTGATGCGCATTCCGGTTGTCAAACCCGTGCGCCAGCGGATTTTGAAATTCATCACATTTTCCGCCTGATGATTCGCGTTCGCAAAGAACTCCCGGCCGGACAGGTCGCGCGCCTGTGCCTTCGTTTCCGCGATAAGCATCCAAGTGGTGATTGCATTGCCCTGCGCATCCTGCCCAGGCTGTGCACGGAGAATCTGTATGGTGTCCTGCAATGCGCCGCAATTATCGTACATGCTGCATTACCTCAGAGCCGGAGCTGGTGGATGATGCTGGTGACGCCAAAGGGAAGCTGCTCCGCCTTGTCACCAAGAGCACCACGGTTATCGTAGTAGTGGACAGCCAGCTGATACACGCACAAATCATACAGCGGATCTTCCCCCGTCGGCACGGGTACGCCTGCGTTGACCAGGTACCGTTCTGCCGCCGCCATGCACTTCTCCAGCACAAAGTCATCTTCCGATGAATCCACCACGGCATAGCGCTTCAGGTCGCTGATGTTTGGCATGATTCAGCCCCCCTCACATTTCCCTGGGAACAGGCAGCCCCGCCGACAGACAGCGCTTCTGCACTTCTGTCAGGAACTCTGCCGCAGCCTTGCGCACAAGCTCATCGTGCTGACTGGCATCGTATGCCTGCGCCAGCTCCATGTTGACGCTTGCGCGCCGTCCTGCCTTGTAGCTGGCGGAGAGGGAAGCGACCGCCACACGTTTCTCCTCATCCGCCGTGACCTGCATCACGATGCTTTCCACCGCATCAAACATGCTGCATCCTCCTCATCAGGCGCGTGCCGCCAGCGCAACATACGGCGAACGGGCAATGGTGGAGTTTGCGCCGGTAATCGCGGTCATCCAGTCCGGGCGGCCACCAACACGCCAGGAAAATTTGAATGCCACTTCATCAGTGTCGAAATACATGTGCATGGAAGTCTGCTTATTGATGCCAGCGCGCTCCACGATCAGATACTGCGTCGCATCGAGGAAGGCAATGTCGCCGACCGCCCCGACCGCCGCTGCTTGTTCCAGCGGAATCACGTCGCGCCCAAGCAGCTTGCCGTTCTCGTTACCATACGCACCGGCAGGCAGCCACAGCGGGCCGCCGAAGCTGACCGTCACGCCGCTGTCGCTGGTTGCCACCGTATCCGTTCCCATCATCAGCTGCATCAGCTGAAGCTCCAAGTCCTGATTGATGTACCACTTCGCGTTCGCACGGCACTGCGCAGGCATACGATTCCACATTTTCAGGATGTTCTGCACATTGACCGTGCCAGCCGCCTGACCGGATTCCTTATCCACCGTGACCAGCGCAGTGTTCGTCGTCGGCATGACCATGCCCAGCGGCATCGAACCGCTGCCAGAGCCACCAAAGATGGCAGCATCCGCCTTCCACGCAAATTCCTGCGCCACTTTGGTGTCCAGCGTGCTTTCGATGGCGGGTTCATCCATCAGCAGCTCTTCCGTCACGGGGCAGATGGCCGTCAGCTTGTCCAGCTGGGTCGTGCGCTCACCGAACGTCGGCTTGCTTGACTTGTACTGCTGTGCCTCGCCCTTCCAGTAAGCCAGCACGCCACCATGACGATGCCCATCGTCGCGCTTGCTCTCCACCAGATACGCCTCAATCAGGCGGTTTCCGGCGATGGTCACGCGGCGCGCCTGCGGCAGCAGAATGGACTGCTCCTGAATCAGGTCGATGACACCCGCAGCATAGTCCGGCGGCACAAGATAGCCGCCATCCGCGCCGGTCGTTTCATTCGCGCCGGACGCATCATTGCGTACCAGTCGGCTGTCCACCGGGCCGTTGAGCGTACAGGCATTATGCACCGCGCTGGCAAATTCGCCGAGGCTGCGGAAGCCGCCGTTCTGACCGAGCTTCTTGCTCTGCGGCGGATTTTCCTTGCCTTCTGCCGTATTCAGCGCCTGCATCAGCAGGGCTTCGCGGATTTGCAGGTCGTCCACTTTGTCGCTCTGCGCCTTGATGGATTCGAGCGTAGTGGCGCGATTCTTCGCCATCTCCATGCCCTTGTCGATTTCCGCAGCAAGTTCCGCGCGGATGTCCTTAATTTCCTGCTTCATCTGAATGATGTTCATAGCTTCCTCCTACTTGATTGTCGGGTAGTTGGTCAGTGCCGCTTTTGCGGTCTGCATTTTCTTGATAAGCATATCCCGCGCTTCCTGATTCGCCGGTTTGGGCGGTTCTGGCATCTTGGCGGAAATCCGTTTGAGGGTGCGCGCACACGCGGCAATGCTGCCGAATTTGCAATTTCGCAGCACGTTTTGCGCATCGGTTTCGCTGCCGCGCAGCAGCATTCCGTCCGCGAACCCGTTGTCGATGGCTGTCTGCGCCGACATCCACGTTTCATCCGCCATCATCTGACGGATGGTATCGCGCGGAAGTCCCGTCTTGATTTCGTAGGCCAGCACCAGCCCGTCCGCAATCTCATCCAGCACAGCCGCCGCGTGGCGCAGCTCTTCTGCGTCGCCATAACCCATCGACCATGGATTGTGAATCATCAGGAACGCGGTCGGGGCCATCAGCACTTTGTCGCCCGCCATCGCAATGACCGATGCCGCGCTTGCCGCCAAACCCTCAATCTTGACCGTCACCGCGCCTTTGTGTTCCATCAGCGCCGTATAAATGATGCTGGCGGCAAAGACATCGCCGCCAGGGGAGTTAATCCAGACGGTTACGTCACGCCCGTTGACTGCCGCCAGTTCCTCGCGGAACTGCTTCGGCGTTACTTCATCCCCGTACCACGATTCAGCTGCAATTTCGCCTTCCAGATACAACTCGGCAGGCTTTTCCGCTTCCTCCGGCAGTACGAGATTCCAAAACTTCTGCATGTGCATGTTCCTTTCACTGCGCCGTGCCGGACTGCACAGCTTCCAGCGGCGCAAGGTCTTTGGATACCATCGGCAAGTCACCACCGCTGACAGGTGGTTTGCCTTCTTTTCTGCGAACCTCATTGATGGTCTTGTAGCCATTGCGGATGCCCTTTTGGTTGACCTCCGCTTGGGTGCTTTGGTCGGCGCGCAGCAGCTCATCGAGGTCGAATGCGAAGTAGTATCCTTCGCAGCGCTCGCGCCACGTCAGCAGTTTCAGATTGAGCTGCTGTTCCCACTGCGCCACAATCGGCATGATGGTCAGCGTCAGATACTCCTGCGTGGACTGCTCGTTTGTTGAGTAGCTGCTGTCGGAGTAGTCGCCGAGCATGTGCGGCGGGATGTTGTACACGGTCGCCACGCGGTTTTTCGTGACGCGCTCCACATCCAGCGATTGCGCATCCACCGGGCTTTGCGTCAGCGTTGTGGCAGTCATGCCGCCCTCCAGCACAATGACGCGCCCGCCCGATTTCTTGTAGGCTTCAAGAAACTGCTTGACGGCATTGTCGCGCTTCTCCGGGCTGAGGTTCGTCGAAGGGATGTTCAGCACGACACCGGAGTTGACCCCTTGCAGCTGATTTGCCGCGTATTCGCGGATGGCGTTGGAATACTGCAATGTTCCCATCAGAACGTCAATCGGGCGGATGCCCTTGCGTCCGTTGGTGGACATATGCCGCAGCACAATCATGTTGGATTCATGCACCCGGCAGAGTGTCCCGTCATCCAGCGTGAACTTGTAGTACGTTTCCCGCGTCTCCACTTCACGCTCCACCTGCACCAGCGAAGCATCCAGAACGTCCAGGGATGCAATGCGCTGCCGCATCGGGTCAGTCAAATCAGGAATCATCAACGCGTAGGTGTTACCCTCGACATTTCGGAATGCCTCCATCGTTTGCTGGAACAGATATGGTGTCATGGTGGCGTTCGGCTGATAATTTATCAAGCGCTCACGCCAGTCCTCCCGCTGAATCTCATGATCCTTGTAGAGGTGTATCGGCAGCATCGCCATCGTGTTCGCGATTCGCGACACAGCCGAGTAGATGGCTTCACTGCCGGAAAGCGTGTAGTCGCTCCGGGTGCGCGTTGCGGTACGCAGCACGCTCCAATCGGGTGCATCCCGCGTGCCGTTCGCGCGGCGCTTGGCTTTCTTTTCCTTGCTCTTTCCCATTGTATACCCTCCGTTACAAATCAAGGCTGTAAATGCTGACATCCAGCTCTGGCGCGAAGCCGTCCGGCAGGGGACTTTCGCCCAGCATCAGCGTGTGCGCATCCAGCAGGGCGGCAAAGCCGTCAATCTTGCGGTATCGCTGCCGCTTTGTCGGCACCCAGTTCGCTTTGTCCTCATCGCCATAGCCGGTGCGCAGCTTGACGTTCTGCAAGAACCAGCGGAACAGTGCATTCCGGTTATGCACCAGCCGACCATCCAGCAGCACCTCGCGCAGGTCTTTCATGGGTGCATTCAGCGTCAGCGGGCCTTGCCGAACAACCTTGCACGGCAGTCCGCTGGCTTCAAGCATCCGCACAAGCCACGTTGCGTTTGCCGGGTCATAACCGATGGCGCGGATGGCGTAATGTTTCACCTGCGTTTCAAACCACTTGTAGACTTCATCCTGCGCAACGTAATCCCCATCGACGATGGACAGCCAGCCGTTGAGCGCATATTCATGGTACGGTATCTTTTCGAGGTCAAGCTCCACTTTTTTGCGCGTTGTCCACGCGTGACAGAGCCAGAAATAGCGGCCGTCATCCAGCTGGAACTCCAAGCCCGCAGCCGTCATGTCCTCGGACGTTGCAAGGTCGAATCCGCCGAAGCACTCGCGCCCTTCCAGCAGCCCCATCTCAATCCAATCTTCATTCCGCTTGACGACATCGAAGTCTACAAACGGCGCGTCGCTTGCATCCGTGAAGATGTTGAGCTGCTTGTTGATGAAGTCCGCGCGTTCGCTGGGTATCTGTTTGCATCGCGCCCAGTCCGCTTCCAAGTTGCTTTGATTGAGCAGAACGCCCATCGCCGGGTTTGCCTTCACCCAAAGGCGGCTGTCCTCTATGTCGTCCTCTGCATCCATCTCGCAAATGAATGCAAACATGCGGTCAGCGACATCCGGGCGCAGACTGCCGAGCAGTGCATCCCCGAACAGTCCGTAGTAGTACATCAGCGGCCCGTCCAGTACGCTGCCCATCGTTGTGATGTAAATCATCAGCGGCTGTCTGCGCTTGTTCATGCCGCGCTTGACAACATTGATGAGCTTGAAATCCCGCATCGCATGAATTTCGTCGAAAACAGCGCCGTGCGGGTTCAGCCCGTCCAGCTTGCGGCTGTCCGACGCGCGGTGTTGAATCATGCTGTGCGTGCTTGGATAGCGGATAACGTCGCGCCGCACCTCGAAATGCTTGCACAGCGCAGGGCTTGAAGCAATCTGCGTTGCACATTCCCGGTAGACGATGCTGGCCTGTTCCTTGCTGTTCGCCAGCAAATACACATCCGCGCCGCGCTCGCCATCCTTGGAACACAAGTAGGCAGCATTGCCGCTCATCATGGTGGACTTGCCATTGCCGCGCCCCACGCACACCAGCCCTTCGCGGTAGCGCCGCAAGCCCGTCTGCTTGTCCACCCAGCCATATAAGCTGCCCTCGACGAAGCACTGCCACGGCATCAGTTCCATTCGCGTAATTTCGCCTTTTGATGGACGCAGGAAACGCTCAAAGAAGCCGATTGCGCGGTCTGCCCTTTCTGCATCAAAGCGATATGGCCAGTCACTCGTTTGACTGCGTTTCAAATCGTCAAGATGGCGCTGACAAGCCATTCGCACTTTTTTGCACGCGATAATCTTTCCATCCAGCACATCACGCACATATTGTTCAAGCCGCTGGCTTCCGGTGGGCAGAACGGGTTTGTCAGTAGGCAGAGAAGTCGTCGTCCGTCGGCGCGTCAATGCTGCCCTTCCTGCTGGCTGGTGTGAGTTTCAGTTCGGCAAGGTTGCGCCGCTGTGAGCTGACAAGGCGGTTGACCTCGCCGATTGCTCCGTTCGGCTTCCAGTACTCCTGCCGACCGTTCCGAATGTGATCCATCGGGCGGTTTTCGATTTCTTTGAGCAGCTTGCTCTTGATCTGCTCCATCGTCGCAATGTCCGTCAGCAATGCCATGCTGCTGTCCGGAATTTCCTCAACGCCGTGCGTCCGCAAGTATTCCTCGCACAGCGCCGTGTAGAGCCGTTTTGCCTTTTCATCCTGCAAGTTCACAGGCATGTCCGTGTATTCCATGCTATTCCCCCTGTATTTTCACGATACGCGCGGTGATTTTCGGCCGTGTCTGTCCCGGCTTGTCAGCGCCATGCAACCCACCTTTTTCAGGATGCTCCTGATTGTGACAAATTGCACACACGGATTGCAGATTTTGCAGGTCAAGCTCCAAGTCGGGGCGTTCCGTGCGCGGAATCAGGTGATGCACAATGGTTGCACGTCTGGGCTTGCGCATCAGACCGGCTTGGAAGGAACGCAGGCAAATCTGACAGATTTCGTGGTCGCGCAGCAGAGCGTTCTTCCGGACAGCCAGCCATGCGCCACTGTGATAAAAAGGGTCTGACTGCTTCCCTCGGTATGCCATGCCTCACCTCCAAAAGCGACAACGTTGTCGCTTTTCGTGGCTGTATCATAGCACATGCACCTATGGTGCATTCAAGGTGAGGGAATGGGGCATATAGGGTGCATGGGTGGGGCATACATGGTGTAGACAGGGTGAGGGAGAGGGGCATAGGTGGGGCATAAAAAAATAGCAATAGAAAAGCGCCACACCTCTGTGTGAAGTGTGACGCTCCCATCATTCCCGATTCACCAGCACGCCAGCAGCGCAACAACAATCATTCGCCAGCACCTCCCTCCATTTCGAGATACCACGCAGGCAGAAGCGCGGTGACGCTGCCGTCATCCAGCTGTTCCACCAGCGCCAGACCGCTGCGTTTCTGCGCCTTATACGTCCGCACCGCGATATGCAGCGCCGTCGAGATGCTGCCTTGATTTTGCCCCATGACATAATAGCGATAGAGGATGCAGCACTCCGGGTCGGGCAGCATGTCCACAATGCGGCAAGCTGCCAGCTTTTCTGCATCCAGCCGCCGCGCGCGTTCGTCAAGGGCATGACGGCATTTCAGAACGTCCCGCTCAATCGTTGCCGGGTCAGCACCGCAGGCAAGCAGCCGGTTCAGACGTTGGTCAAGTTGCTGCACCTCCGCCGCACCCGCACGGCAGCGTTCGAGTACATCCGTAGCTTTCATGCTGCATCCTCCTCTCTGTCAATATTCCAGTTCATCCTGTTCCGGAGCATCTTCGCGGCGAGCAGAGCCGCAGAACTCTACGCCGTCCGCATTCAGCTCCATGCTGACGCGCGTCGAGCCGTCCTGCGCCTGATACGTCGATGCCGTAACCGCACCCCAACAGCAGACGCGGCTTCCTCGCCGCAGGTACTTTGCGCAGCTTTCCGCCACATTGCGCCAGACCGTTACACGGAAGTAGTCGGTCGTTTCATGTTCGCCGCGCCCACGGTTGACCGCAACCGAAAAATTGCAGACATTGATGCCGCTCTGTGTCGTGCTGCTGACCGGGTCGCGTGTCAGGTTGCCAATGATGATGAGCTTGTTCATGTTGCTTTCCCCCTTATCGTTGTCGCAGTTTCCGAATGGTGCTGTAACTGTCCCAAGTATTGATGCCCGCAGTCGCCTCTGTCAGCATGGATTCCGGCAAATCATGCAGGTCTTTCACATGCCAGCGGCCGATTGTATCCTGCCGAATCGCCGTGCGAAGCGGTGGAAGCATCGCGCTGTCCAACTGATATTTCCGGGCAATTTCAGATGCGCGGCGGCGAATCGCGGCAAGCATCTGCCGATATTGCACGCTGCTGATGGTCAGCCGCTTTTGCAGCATTTCCTCCTGCCGCCGCAGCCGCGTATCCAGCTGCACCAAGTACACACCCAACTGCTGCACCATGTCAGCTAACTGCTGGGCAGTGGCTTCGCTTGACCGGCTAAGCTGCATCAGCTGGTCAAGCGGCACAATGACATCGTGCTTATCGCACATCGCCATCCACCTCCGTCCGCATCGGTTGATTCAAGCGTTCGCACATGGCTTGCCCCCACTGCCGAATCATTTCCGCCCATTGCCGCATAGTGTTCAGGTCAGCGCGTTCTTTTCCTGCAAAGAGTGCTGCATCCGAAACGTTCTGATAACGCAGCGCCTCGGCATAAAAGCCAGAACACATCTGGATATAGCCGCTCACATCGTCCCGGCTCTCCGCACCAGGTACCGCACTTGCATCGAGCCTGGCTTGCAGTTCTCGCACACGCTCTTCCTGTGCGTCTGCGTAATCTTCTGCTTCGCGGATTCGCGCCGCCGCCGCCGCATCTCGCTCTTTGAGCGCCTTGTAGTCCTCCGGGACAACCTCGACAACCTCCGGATTATTGATGCGGTCATCCAACTGACGTTCCAATGCCTGCTGACGGGCGTTCGCTTGCTGCAGGGCATCCCGCGCCTGCTGACAGCTCCGCTTCGCATCCTCCGCCGCTTGCTCTGCTTCTTTCGCCCGCTGTTCCGCCGCCAGCTTCTCCCGGACAGCCGCGTCCAGCTGGCGAACGCTCAAACGCTGCGCATCGACATCAGCAGCAAAGGCTTCGCGTTCCTCCGCAGGCAGTGCCAGCAATGGCGCAATCTTGGAGAAGTCCAAAAGCGTCAACGTTGACGTTTTTGGAATCTCCCGTGCTGCCAGCATTACGCGCTGAGCCGCGCGCACCGTGAAGGCTGTGTTCACAGCAACCCACTCCTGCCAATGCCCGTGCGACACCAGCTTGGCTTCCTTGGCTTCGTTCAGACAGCGCCCAATTTCCAGCAGTGACAGCGTGAAGCGCTCCCGATGGTCACGGATGCGCATTTCAATCTGGTCAAGGTGAAGCTGCTGTTTGTCGTTCAGATTATGCCGAATGTCGGCGGCTAAGGCTTTTCCCTGCATGGAAATCATGTCATTGCTCATATTTCATCCTCCTGTCATCGCTCTACGTTATCGTTTGCCTCGCGCCTTGCGATTCATATACCAAGTGTGCGTCTTTTCGCGCATCGACGCAGCATAGTCGGGGTTCTCCATCTTCTGCTGATGAAGTGCTCGCCTGTGCGCTCGTTTTGCAAGTTCCTGTTCATCCGGCTTCGGACCCGCATGATTGTTGCGCCGCTTGTACTGACCGTTCTCGACGGCTTTGCGCATCATGTCCAGCATGTCCTCTGGGTCAATCAGTCCGCCCGTCAACAACACAAACGTTTCTGTGCAGACCCAATTTTCCACCTCATCAATCGTGTTTTCCGCAGTTCGGTCATGCGGACGCTTTTGCAGTTTTGCAACGGCAGCCGCGTATTCATCCATCATTTCGTTGAGGATTGCTTCGATGAGGTTGAGCGCACCGACAAGGCTGTTGACCGGCAGTTTCGGTCGTTCTTCGCTGCCCATAATATTCACCACCTTTCGCCTTATCTCACAGGAATGGATTGTCTGCATCATCCTGTGCCTCCACGATGCTGAGCTGTTCTTCTTCTGCTTTGAGCACCTTGCCAGACAGCTTGTCCACGCGCACACGGTCAAGCCAGAGCAGCCGCAGCACGTTCGAGCCAATCCGCTTGGGTTTCGTCGTCTTGTTCGTTGCGCTGTCGCACATCAGAATGCCCTCGTCTTTCAGCTGCTTGAACAGCGCGCGCTTGCCGAGAGGGAACGTCACGCCCTGGTCGCTGTACAGGCGCGCGACGCGGCTATACGCAACATCCGGCAGCAGGTAGTAGTATTGCGCGTCGCAGTAGCCGATGGTGCTGGGCGGCGTTGCGCCGCTGTCCGTCATCGTTAAATCGCGTACCGTCGCTTGCTTGCTCGCCAGCAGTTCCAGCACAGCAGACAGGAACATCGCGACCGGTCTGTCCTCTTTCGCTTCCTCTGTCTGACGGCGGCTGTTGTCCATCACGACATCCCACGCTTGCCGAATCTCATCTTCTACCTGTTCGGGCAGTGCCGCGCCAATGTCCACCATGTACCGCAGCATCATCTCATAGCCCAGCATCACATGCGCAACCGCTTCTGCCGAGCGTCCGTGTGCACCAGTGCTTGCCTTCATTGCCTGCGCACGAAGCCGCACATAGGCTTCCGGCAGTTCAGATGCCAAGTGGTCAGCGCGTCGGCTGAGCCACTCAATGTATTCGCTCATCGCCTTGCGCAAATATCCTCTTTTCGCCAAGTCTTGCATCACCTCCAATTCCGGCGTAATGGCAATATCATCTTTTTCGACGCTGATGATGTAGTAGCGCGCCACGCCGCTCGGCCCAATGTCCGGTGTCTGCTCGCCGGACATGATGGCAAGCCCGCGCGACGGTGTGCTGTCCTCCAGCTTGCGCTCGGCGGTCATGCGCCCGCGGTCGTCGCCGTTGCCGTATGCGCGCGAAAGCGACTGCACAAGGCTTTCCATCTTGCGCCGCTCCTGCATCGACGTTTCCGGATGATAGTCATCCACACATAGCAAGCTGTCTTTGAGAACGAACGCTTTCCGGCGGATGCTGTTGCTTGTGTCGTGGAAGGACGCGGGCAGCGGGTCGGAATAGCCGAACTGCCCGAAGAACGAGAGCGTCAGCGCGGTAGCCGTAGACTTCCGAACGCCCGATGAACCCTTAATCCACATCGCGAAGCGCGGCGTATGACCCGCCTGCGCCAGAAATTCGCGCAGCGGCGCAAGAAACGCAATGCCCATCAGCGGAACGGAAACGTGCAGCGCCATTGCATCGCGAAAGTTGTGCGCCAGCGCCATCGTCACGGTTCGGTCATCCGGCAAATCGTTGTCGAATGAGTAGCGTGACAGCGCACTTTCCAGCTCCACGCGTACCCCCTCCGCACCGATTGCGCCTCCGGGATGCAGATACGCCCATTTCCCGCCGATTTTCCGCCAACCGACGTGCGTGTATACCGTTTCGCGCACCGCACTCTGGTTGCCGACTTCGGTCATCACATAGCGCAGCTGTTCTTTGATGGTGTTTCCCGGCATGACATTCGCCGCGAAGTCCCAGTTTTTCAGCACCCACCCCATGCCGCCGAACTCTTCCGCTCGAACAGTCACAGGCGGCAGGGGATGACCCGTTTTTGTCCATCCGCTGATGCCGAAGTACTTTTCGATGTTTACGCCGTCATCTTTCGTGATGATGTTCGTCGGCAGCGCGACGAAGGTGGACAGCTTGCGCACGCTTTCCTTGCCCATTGCGCAGATGCCGCCGTCGATGATGCAGTACCCCGGCACATCGTCGTAGAGTTCAACTGCCCGTTCATACTGGCTGACCTCCGGCGCGGTTTCCTCTGGCGTTTCAGTCATGAGATTGTCAAGCAATCGGCGCGTTTCCGACTTGCCAATCAGCTGTATCATGTCGCTGACATCGCCCTTCGCTGGCAGTTCCGGGCAGACATCCTTGATATGCAGGATGCGGATACTCCGCGCAATGCCGAATAGCTGCTGTGCCACCTTCTGCGCGTGCTGCTCGCCGGGTTCATCGTTGTCCGGGATGATGTATACGTCCGCGCTGCGCAGAAACTCACTGTGTTCCTTGTGCCACTTGCACGCGCCCATTGCGCAGGTTGTGCCGGTCAGCCCAATGAGCGCCAGATTGTCCGCGTCCTTCTCGCCCTCGACGACGAAGATGGCTTCACCGGCGGCAATAGCGGCAAGAACGTGCGGCAGATTGTAAATCACCGGGCGCACACCCTTGATGCTCCACCGATACCCGCCACGTTGACTTGCGTCCGGCACACGCTGCCGGAAGTCCTTCGGCTTGTAGCGGACGACCTCAAAGACGGTTTTTCCCTGTTCATCCGTGTAGGTGTAGACCCGATCCACAACGCGCTTGACTGCTTCTTCCGGCTTTTTCGCTTTCGGAAGTTCGGCAGGCTTTGGCGAAAAAATCTTCGATGCAGTCGGTTTCGTCACACCCTTTCGCGGTTCGTAGAACAGGTCGCTCATTTTCAGCCCGACCGCCGCCAGAACATCCTCTGTCCGGCAGTTCCGCTGGCATTTGACCTGTACGCCACTTTCACCCGCCTTGATGAGCAGACTGGGATGCGTGTCCTTGTGCGCTGGGCAGAAGCATTCATAGTACCCACTTTCGCCATTCGGCCCGCTCTTCACCTCGAAGTGTTCAAGCACCTCTTTCAGGTTCATCCGCAGCCCCCTCCTCAGCGTTCGTATTTGTCGTTCATCCGCTTTTTGATGGCACTTTGAACTTCCGTCAGGTCGAACCGCATGGAACGTCCGCCCTTTTCGCAGGGCAGCCACCCATCGGCGACCGCGCGGCGGATGGCGCTTTCGCTCAGCCCGATTCGCTGGGCAAGATCCGCTGTGCTAAGCCCCTTGTCGGCGTACTCTGTCATCAGCAGTGGACAAATCGCGTCGAAATCGACCATCACACGGTTGCCTACCAGCATATATGGATATTTCCCGCTTGTGCAGCCCTGGCGGATCCGCGCTGCCGTGATGCGCAGCGCATGTTCCGCCAACATTGCCTGGCTTGCTTCTCGGCACGTCATCATCTTCATTCTCTCTGCCCTCCCATTGCCGCATCAATCGCCGTGATTGTCTCCTGCATCAGCTTTGTCAGCTCCACGGCCTTCCGCCGTACATGCAGTGTCTCCTCCACTTCGTCCGGTCGGATGCGCCCGTCCAGGGCAAGCGACACAAAGCGCTGTACCGCGCTGTCCGCATCGTGCAGCTGTACCGCCCAACCGAGCGCAGCTGCGCAAAGCTCACTGCGTTCCGCGATTCCTTCTAACATCAGCGGGCAGCTGGTGCGCATATGCGCATTGCGCAGGTCAGGCAGCGCGTAGATGCGGCACATACACGCAACAACGTCGCACGGCGGCACAGTCAGCCCGGTTTCGTAGTCCATCAGCGCCTCTGCGCTGACGTGAATCAGGTCGGCAGTGCGTTCACGGCTGGCGAAAATGCGGTTTTTCCGCGCCGCCTCCATGCGCGCTGCGTAGTAAATCGTCTGTTTCTTGGTCATGTTCCCTCCGTTTCCCGCCATTCTTGGCGGAATGCTGTCGCAATTTCCGGGTATATCAGCGATTCTCATTCCACAAATTGCTGATATGCTGATTATATTCCACGATTAAACGAATGTCAACAGATAATTCGCCAATTTCGCGAATAAACAATCTGATTGACAGATATTTGTCCGTGCGATAAAATAAAAAATATGGAGGGCTTAACATGGACACACTTTCCAGACGTTTGAAGATGCTACGGTCGGAAGCTGGTTGCAAACAGTCTGACCTTGCCGAAGCACTGCATACTTCTGTTTCCGTAATCTCGAACTACGAGAACGGTCGAGAACCTCCGTTGGGTATGTTGATGCAGTTCGCACAGTATTTCGGGGTCACAACAGACTACCTGCTGGGGCTTTCAAGTGCCAAGCAGGCGGACAATGGTGCATTGCTTGCAGAGGTCAACTGTGCGGCAAGGCTCACTGAACAGATAGGCGCGCAGCCTGTCGAGGCGGCAGAAGTTCAGGCGCTTTTCGAGGCATTGATTGCCTACGCAAATGTACAAGCACCCGCGGGCAAGCTACCGGTTGATTTTGTCCGCAGTCAGATTTGCCGAATGACGGAAATGCTGAAAGCACTCACCAGCCGAAATGTTGCGGAAGTGCTGGATGCGAACAATGCGCTAATTAGAAGTGTGCTGGACGTGTCGAATATCACGGCGGAATATGTGAACCATGACGAATGACGGAGGGAAGCAATGGACTCGTTCTCCAAGCGTCTGCGCACGTTAAGAATGGAGAAGGGAATGAAGCAGTCGGAACTGGCTGAAGCATTGCACTTTTCGCAGGGAATGGCATCAGCCTATGAAAACGGGCGTGAGCCGCCCTTCGACGTGTTCATGCGAATTGCCAATTACTTCGATGTTTCAGCGGACTACCTGCTCGGCTTAACGAGTGCGAGGAAGCAGGACAACGGCGCACTGATAGAAGAAACAAATCACGCAGCACAGCAGACAGAATCCGTTGGCGCTCCGCCGATTGATTCTGCGGACATTCGCGCATTGATGACTGCCATCACAGCATACGCGGATGCACACTGTCCTGCTGGCACAGCACCGCTTGTTGTGTCGCATGACTTGATTCTTCGGCTGACCGATATGCTGAGCGCGTTAGGAAGCGAGAACGTTGCCAACATTCTTGATGCCAACAACGCACTGCTCTCAAGTCTACTGGATGTCTCAAACATCACGACTACATATCTAAGTAACAACAAATGACAGGAGGTTTCCCCACATGAAACGATGGATTGCTTCGGTTTTGACTGCCTGCTTCCTGCTGCCGGGTGCAGCAATGGCGGAAGGCGTGCTGTCGGATGGCTGGCAGGAGGCCAGCACGGATGCGCTTGCGGACGCAAAGACTGCCATCAGTCGGCAGATTGCTGCCAACCTTGCAAGTGCTGCGTGTGGAGAGGAAGGCATGACGCTCTCCGGCAGCGGGCTGGACATTACGGATACTTATACCCTTCCCGCAGGCCTCTGGCGGCGTATAATCACCGCTCCCACGGCAAACTATGATGACATCGCGACATTTACGGTCAACGGGAAAAACAAAAAAGTGGATATTGGTCGGAAAATTGTTGCCGAACCTGTGGCTTCGTCCTCTTCCACTGTTGTTGAATATGCCTGTGTAGAAACTGATTCTGAGTGGAGCATTAGCTATACACCCATCACAATGGATGGCACGATTGAAGCCAGTGGCAATGGAGGTTATGTCAGCAACTTCTTTACTTGCACAAAACCGACGAAGGTTACTTTCAACTGCAAATTGAGGGAAGGCTACTCGACACTTTTCGATGTAAAACTATATCCGATAACAAGCAGTGGATTCTTTTCTATCTATTCATCCGAAAAGTTGGTTCACGAATGGGTTGAGAGTACCGGAAGTGAATTTACTGGTATCATCAAGCCAGAAGATAAATACGCAGCATACCTCTTGGTAATTAGTTGCGACCAGAATGTCGAGTGGAGCATCACCGCGAAATAACCCCACCGTAACACAAAAAGACCGGGCGTGTAACGCAAATCAGGCGCATGTTACACGTCCGTTTTTTGACCGACTTAATATAAGAAGCGTAACCGCCGTTACACAAGTAACGCAGAAAAAACACACCTACCCCCTCTATATCTTTTCCAGAGAGGATGAGCAGCATGGGGTCAATCGAAAAGCGCGGTGAAAACACATGGCGCGTCGGGTTTCGGCGCTCGGTCGCGGACGGACGCGGCTGGGTGCGCAAGACGCTCTCGTTCCCGGCAGACATGCCAGAAGTAGAGCAGCGAAAAGCGTGCGAGGTGGAGCTGGCACGGTTGATTGTGCAGGAGGCTGATGGACGGCAGGCCATGACCGCGCCATCCTCAGCAGATGTGCTGTCGCTGATTGAGAAGTACCACATCACGCCGGAGGATGCCGCAAAGCTCGGCGCAGGGAAGGCAAGCGACCGCTGGAGGCTGACCGTGCAGGAACTCTATGACCGGTGGATGGAAATCTACTGCGTCCCCAACCTTGCACCCACGACCGCAAAGACGTATCGTTCACTCATGGAGACACGCGTCCTTCCGCTGATCGGCAATCGGCAAATCACCAGCTTGACCGCTTTCGACGCGCAGCAGCTGATTGCCAGCCTGCGGCAAGCGCCGCGGCGCACGACCGCCATCGACCCGGAACAGCGGAAGCGCAAAGCAGACCGCCAGCGTCAGCCGCAGCCGCCGAAGCCCCTGAGCGCCCGAACTGTTCAGCATCACTTCACGACCATCAGCGGCATGTTTGACATGGGCGTTTCGTGGAAGCTCATCCCGGAGAATCCGTTCAAGGATGTGAAGCGCCCGACTGCACGTCGAAAGAAGCTGAAAGTGCTGGACGATGAACGTGCCGTCGAGCTTCTCCGATGCCTGGCAAAGGAAGATTCACTGTCCTTCCGCGCAGCAGTGATGCTTGCGCTGACGTGCGGACTTCGGCTTGGCGAGGTCGGCGCATTGTGCTGGGATGATGTAGACTGGAAGCGCTGCACCATCGACATTAGCCGAGGACTGAACTATGTGCCGGAGTTGGGCAATTATACCTCCGACCCGAAAACCGAGGAAAGCAGCCGCACCATCGACCTCCCCGCAGGCATGATGACCCTGCTCCAAGAGACAAAAGCCTATCAGGACGACATTGCCGCCAAGCTGGGCGACCGCTGGCGCGGGCAAGGCCGCATCGTCTGCGGCTGGGATGGTACACCGCAGCATCACGACACACCCTCCAAGCAGTTCCGCAAGTTCGCCGACAAGCACGGCTTCGAGGGTATCCGCTTCCACGACTTGCGCCATAGCCATGCCACGCTGCTCTTCGCCAACAACATGGATGCCGTTGCCGTCGCGCACCGTCTCGGTCATTCTTCTCCCGAAGTGACGTACCGCTTCTATGCCCACGCCATCAACAGCCGTGATGCCGCCAGCGCCGCTGCCATGCAGCACTACCTCGATGCCGCCACCGCTGCATCCGCCGATGGCACAGCCGATACAGGCGCAAAAAAATAGCCCTAACCAAACTGGCTGGGGACAATCATTGGGGACACCTGTCCCCAAAACATCGAATGAAGCCAAGAAATATTGAATTTCCGCGTCAGAAAATGATGAAATCACGCAGTTTGAAGCCAAAATGAAAGATAATCAATGCAATCGCCCTGTCCAACGGCTCTTCGGGACCAAAAGGCCGCGGGTTCGAATCCCGCCACTTCGACACTTTTTACCATCTGCATTGCAAAATGTAGATGGTTTTTTCTTTTTATCCACAAGATATTGACCATATCCACATGCCACGCACCTTTTTTCTTCGCGGAAGCCGCCTTCTTGGGTACATCATCCCACTGCATTGTTGAGCAGCTGATAGCTGCCGTCCTCGCGGAGGTGGGTGACGTATTCCATACAGAAAACCCTCCCGATATAATCAATTTGTGTGTATCTAATGTTAATAATAGTATAGCATCATAATAATCTGTTGTCAAGAAAAATAAAACTATCGAGCACTTGTTGTCAAGCACTTCCGGGAAAAACAATGCGCAAAGCAGGAATATATTTGTGCGCTGCTGCCCTTGCAATGCCGCCGCCAAAATGGTATGATGGAAATGAACAAAAAAATACAGAAAAGGAGTCTTCCACGTGGCAAAGAAAACAAAAACCCAGCCGAAAGCGCGTAAAACAATCACCTCCAATAATCTCGCTGATTTATCAAAACTCGTTCAAGCACTTGAAATAGACGATGAGAATCCGGAAAATCAGCAAAAGCCATCGCCGCTTGACAAGAAAATCATCTACAATGAGTTCCAGAATTCAACGTACACGCTGGTGTCGCCGATGGCGTACCTCATTGGTATCGACAAAGAAAACTTTGGCGAAGAAAATGCAAGGCCATTTCTGCTGAAAAGCTACGAAGAACTGGACGCGCACAAAGAGGCGCGCATTATCCGCAATCTGTGCCGCATTCGCACGGCGATGGAACGCAATTATCCAGCCATTGTGAATGAATTTCGCATGAGCTTCCGCAATATCGGCAGCGTACCGAATCTCATTCCATCAGAAGCGGTGGCGCAGCTGGAACAGGACGGCGTCAGAATTTACAAAGCAAAGCCGGATATTGACGAATACATTATCAGCATCAATTGTGAAATCAGCAACCGAATCAATCAAGTGGCGCGCTTTTTCCCGGAATGGGTGAAGTGGGACTATGTGAAACCCATTTTCCTGATGCCGAACGGGACGAAAAAAGATGGTATCAAAAAAGCAGGGGAATATTACAAAAGCGACAACCGACGCTACCCGTTCCACTGCTGGATTAACTGGGATGCCGTTTCCACAAGCCCGGAGAGCAAGGGCAACATCCTCTATAATGATGAAAAATTCGTAACGATTCTCTATGAGCGCCACGAAGACCGCTTTGAAAACCTGTCGCTGGTGCGCGATGCGGGCAACCACACGATGCGCAACCTGGGCAGGCTGCTGGAGCAGTGCAAAAAATGCCTGATTGCGGTGGACTGCGAAAATTCGGATGCCGTGAAGCTCGCGGCGGCGCTGAGCAGCCTCCCGACCGAGCAGCTGGGCAAAATATCCAAGGTGATTCTGTTTGACAGCGAGTATACAACGGCACAATGGAAAACGCTGGTTGACCGCACGCTCTCTACGGCGGTGGATGAAAAAGCGAACCTTGAGCTGGAACATATTAAGGTCGAGCGGCTGAACCAGAACAAATCGCAGTGCGATATGGCGCTGGCGGTGCGGACAAGCCGCGAAGTGTATACCTCCGGCGTGGATGCGGTCATCCTTGTGTCGTCGGACAGCGACTACTGGGCGATGATTCGCCAGCTGGACAGCGTCCGCTTCCTTGTTATGCTGGAGAAGGGCAAAACGGGCATGGCCATCATGGACACCTTGGCGCGGCATGAAATCCCGTTCTGCTTCATTGACGACTTCTGCACGGCGGCGTCGTACAACATCAAAACCAGCACGCTGATCAATGCAATTCAGGAGCAAATCAATCAGCAGCTGGCGGGAGAAAGCACGAAACCATTCAACGTTCGCGAGATGATGGAGACGGCGCTGCAAAACTCGTGGATTATGATGACGGACAAGGAGAAGGAAGCGTTTTACAAGCGATACTTGCTGTGCATGAAACTGAATGTCAGCCAGGATGGCGCGGTCAGCATCACGCTGGGATAAAGGGCAGCGCCTCTGAACGGTGGAGCGAAGGAAGGCTTTGCTTGATGACTTGCCATTTCTGAACCTGCATGCGCCCTTTTAAACAGCATCGGCACAGCACCAAGTTTTCATTTGGCGCTGTGCCGATGATTTTGTATGATACTATTTCCGAATTGGTTCATCACGGAATCGACAAAGAAGGAAAGATGCGTTTTTATCCTCTTTTTTCTTATTCCTTGATATTCCTCACGCTGCCCCTTTCCACAAGGTGCACCGGCAAAATAACCTTCTTCTGCGCAATCTCTTCCTTCCGCAGCTGTGCCAAAATCATCTCCGTCGCCAAAGTGCCTTTCTTCTCCGAATCCTGATGAATCGTCGTCAGCCCCGGAATCGCCAGCTGCGAAATATAATGATCATCAAAGCCCACAATCGACTTATCGCGCGGCACACTTACCCCGCACTCATGCAGCCCGGACATGATGCCTGCCGCCAGAATATCCGCCGAGGCGAAAATCCCCGTGATTTCGGGACGTGTGCTGAGTTGATGCCCCAGCTTCTTGCCCTCCTGCACGGAAATTTCCTGCGTAAAGACAAGCGCCGGGTCGTACGGCACGCCGTATTCCGCCAAGGCGCGGCGATAGCCCTGCAGGCGCAGTTCAATAACGCCTGCGGGGGAAATCGGCGGCGACGCGAACGCAATCACGCGGTGGCCGTTCTCCAGCAGGTGCTTCGTGGCGAGGTAGCCGCCTTTTTCATCCTCCAAGCCGACGCAGCAGATGTTCGGGTCGTCCACATAGCTGTCGATGAGGACGACGGGAATGCCCAGCTTTGCTACGGCATCGAAGAACGAATCCTGAAACAGCCCCGTCATAATCAGCCCGGAGAGACGCCAACTGTGAATCAGCCCCTCCAGCGCGGCGACGCTTTCGGCGGAGCGCAGCATCAGGTAGTAGCCGGCTTCGCGGGTGCGCTGCTCGACGCTGGCGGCGACGCTGCTCATGAAGGGGTCGCTGACGGTGCTGCCGGTGGTGCGCGGCGTGATGTAAGTGACCATGGCGATGATGGCGGACTGGTCGTTCGCCAGCGAGCGTGCGGACATGCTGGGAACGTAGTGTTCGCGCTCGATAATCTCCCAGATTTTTGCAACCTTCTTTTCGGAAACGCGGCTTTTGCGGTTATGCACCACGTTGGAAACGGTTGTAATGCTTACGCCTGCTTCGGCGGCAATGTCTTTGAGTGTGACCATGCGATGCTCCATTTTATGCAGTGTTTTAGAAATGGCAATATGCGCAGAAAACCATGTCCGCAGACGTGAAACGAAAACGGACGAAGTCCGCGTGCGCATCATAAAAAGTATACCAGTCTTTGAAGTTGTTCGCAAGCGGTTTCTGGGAAAAAATCCGTAAAAGAAGGGGGAGACAGCCGAAACTGTCCCCCCTTTTTGAACGTTTTGGAATTATTCCAGTTCAGCCAGATAGTCCTTAATCGGCAGGTCGCCGGGCTTGCCGGTTTCCGGCGCGGTCAGACCAGCCTGAATGGTTTCGGAGCTGGTGGCGTCGATGGGCGCAACGGCTTCAGAGAAGGTGATTTCGTCCAGGTAGATGACGCACTTGGCGAACGCGCGGATGTGCAGGGCGTTGGTCATGCCCGGGAAGCCGGACGCTTCGAGGTCGATGACGAGATCCTGCCATTCGGTGGTGATGACCGGGTGCGTGCCGTCCGCCAGCACAAGGTCAGAGAAGCGCGCCGCGTAGAACTTGGCGTCTTCCGGATGCCAGTCCATGATCAGTTTGTTCTCTTCGCCGCCTTCCGCGCCCTTGATGCGGATGGTCAGGTATTTGCAGTAGGAGACGCCGTCCAGACCCCACATGTCAATGGCTTCGCCCCAGTTCGCCATCCAGTCGGCGGCATGGGCGTAGTAGTCGTCTTCGCTGTCGTAGTCTTCCGGGTCATACGCCTTGGGGCGCATGTCGAGCTTCAACGCGCCGTCCTCATTCTTTGCGCGCAGGTTCGCCCAGTTGTCCCACCAGAGGTGCACGCCGTTGGGCGCAAGCTCAGGCTTGGCATTCGGGTCACGGTCGTCAAAGTTATCCCACAGGTAGGTTTCGCCTTCAGCGAACGCAACGGCTGCCATCGCGAACACCATCGTCAGGGAAAGCAGGAAAGCAAGGAACTTCTTCATGGGGATACCTCCTTTATGATGTTGACGGGTGGATAGGTTTAACGCTCAACCTATCGTTGACATGATTATAACATACCATTTGCCACATGTCAAGAGGGGAGAAGAGGCTTTTTCTGAAAATTTTTATCTTCAGGCACATTGCACATTTCCAAATTTCCTGCTATAATCATGGTATAGGTTTAGCGCTTAACCAAATGCGGACAATTTCCACACGCTGGAAACGCCGCGGCGAACAAGGAGGACATGAACGATGAAGAGAACCACCCCCATCCTGATGCTTGTGCTGATGCTTCTGCTGACCGCGTGGATGATGCCCGCGACTGCCGAAGAGAATCCGACGCTGCTGACCCTCTACGAAGGCCCGAAGACGATGACGACCTCCGCGACGGCGAAGGTTACCGCGAATGGCAACGACCTGTTCGTCTATGACGTGATGGTCAACCACGAACACATCTGGAACGCCAACACCCAGCCGACGACCACGCCTATGACCTATTTCGACTTCGAGGGCAAAGTGCGCATCGAGGTTGAAATGCCCGGTCTGCCGGACAAAGTGGAGAGCGCCGCCGTCATTCCGCAGTCGTGGGGGATTACGCCCGAAGTCAAGGACGGCAAAGTTTCCTTCATGATTACGGAGCCGGGGCAGTACACCGTTGTCTTCAACGATAACGTCAACAAGGCGCTGCACATCTTCGCCAATCCGCTGGAAACGGACGTCCCTGATCCCGACGACCCGAACGTCTACTATATCCCCTCCGGCGAGTGGGTCATGGACGCCATCGCGCTGGAAGACGGGCAGACGCTCTATATCTCCGGCGGCGCGGTGCTGCATTCCATCATCTCCGTCAATAACGCCAAGAACGTCCGCATCTGCGGGCGCGGCATCATCGACGGCAGCGACTACGACGCGTGGAATCAGCCCGGCTCGTATGCGCGCGTCCCGATTGATCTCAATCACGCGAAGGATGTCACCATCGACGGCATTATCGTCGCCAATTCCAACTGCTGGAATGTCAATTCTTACTCCTCCAAGCATGTGGAAATCAACAACGTCAAGGTCATTTCCGGCCGTCAAAATGGCGACGGCTTCACCTTCCAGTCCTGCACCGACCACACCGTGACGAACAGCTTCGCCCGCACATGGGATGACAGCCTCGTCATCAAGAACTACTCCGGCTCCACCAAGGGCATCACCTTCCGCAACATGCAGGTGTGGACGGACCTCGCCCAGTCCATGGAAATCGGCTACGAAACCGACAAGGGCTGGACGCTTGACCCCGAAATCAGCGATGTGCTGTTTGAGAACATCACTGTGCTGTACAACTTCCACAAGCCCGTTATCAGCATCCATAACAGCGACGATGCGTATGTGCACGCCATCGTCTACCGCAACATCGTCGTCGAAAACGCCTTCATGCAGGGTGATAACGGCAATAATAAGGAATTGATTGAGATGACGCTGCAAAATTCGGCGTGGTCGACGGTCAAGGATGAGTTTGGGTCGATTGATGATGTGCTGATTGATGGCCTGACGGTGCTGCGGACGCTGGATGGGAAAGTGCCGGCGTCGAGATTGTCGGGGTATGGGGAGGAGAATCGGATTACGAATGTGACCTTGCGGAATGTGACGATTCTGGGGGAGAAGATGACGAATTTGAAGCAGATGAAGCTGCGGTATGATGATTATTGTGAGGGGATAGTGGTGGAGTAAGGAAAAAAGAGGATAAACACGCGGAAGAAGTAAGGGAAAAGCGCTCAATTCAATCGCGCGAAGGGGTCAAGGGGGGATCCCCCTTGCGGAGTCCAGAGGCAGCGCCTCTGGTGGGGTTTGGGGCAACGCCCCAACAGTTTGTCGTGCAACCAGTAATGGAAAAGCACGCAATTCTGCCACACGAGCGCTGAACAGCGAAGCGCTTTCAGCGCAGCGGTTGTAATTTCGCGCGTCCTCAGACGCGCCCCCAACTTGCTCTTTCGCCCACTTGCACATTGTCGCGCCAAATGGGCGCGACCGACCACCCGCATCACCACACCCACCATCATTATAGAAAGGAAATTTCGCTCATGAAAATGCGTTCTGTCGTATCCGCCATGCTCGCCCTGTCGCTGGCGTGCCTGCCCCTTCTGACGCAGGCGGAAGAAGAAATTCCCACCATCGTGACCGTTGTCCCCGCGCCCGACCAGACCAAGGCGGAGCGTCCGGCGTGCTTCCCTGACCCCGCTGACCAGTACATCGCCCTCCCCGAAACGGAGAATTTCGCGCTCAATAAGGAAGTCATTTCCGGCGCGCATACCGACGTGTACGTCAGCCGAAACGTCAACGACGGCAAAACCGATACCTACTGGGAAAGCAAAGGATTCCCGGCGGAAATGCTCATCGTGCTGGGCGAGACGCATACCATCTCGACCGTCGCGGTCTGCCTGAATCCATCCGCCATCTGGGAGGCGCGCATTCAGGAAATCGCCGTTTTCGTCAGCCAGGACGGCGAAAACTTTACCGAAGTTGCACCCGCCACGCGGTACCAATTCGACCCTGCGACGGGCAATCGCATCCGCATTGATTTCGATAGCGTGGAAGCCAGTTTTGTCAAGGTTGTGTTCACAATGAATTCCGCCTCCCGCACCGACGGCGCGCAGGCAGCGGAAATCTGCGTTTACTGATAGGAGAAAATCACGATGCAATATCAAGGCATTATCTTCGATTTGGATGGTGTTCTCTGCTCGACCGACGAGTACCACTACCGCGCGTGGAAGGCGCTCGCGGATCGGCTTGGTATCCCCTTTGACCGCGAACGCAACGGGCTTTTGCGCGGGGTCAGCCGCATGGACAGCTTGAACATCATCCTCGAAAAAAGCGACAAGGCGTACTCGCAGGATGAGAAAAACGCGATGGCGGAGGAGAAAAACACGCGCTATCGGCAGTTGCTGAACCAAATGTCGCCCGCTGATTTGTCCGGCGACGTGAAGCGCACGCTGGATACCCTGCGCGCATGCGGCTTGAAGCTGGCGATTGGCTCGTCGAGCAAGAACACGCCGTTCATTCTGGAGCGGATGGGGCTGGATGGGTTTTTCGACGCGGTGGCGGATGGAAACTGCATCACGCACTCGAAGCCGAACCCGGAGGTGTTTTTGAAGGCGGCGGAGATGCTGGGCTTGAAGCCGGAGCAGTGCGTGGTGGTGGAGGACGCCCATGCAGGGGTGGAAGCCGCGAAAGCGGGCGGGTTTGCCTGCGCCGCCATGGGGGACGCCAAGGAGGATGCGCGCGCGACGTATCATCTGGGGAAATTGTCGGATTTGCTGGAGTATGTAGGGTAAAAAAGCAATTAGGCAGGAGACGACTTCAGCCGACTTCGCTTTCCCCAAGGGGGAAGGTGCCGGCCGCAGTCGGCGGATGAGGTCGTTCCCACGAAGCAAATTGCGCAGAACCGAAATTTCCGCACCCGAAAACCTGCAATCCGTAGCAGGAAAAGCGCAGTGCAGTCGCGAATTTCCCTCCATGAATACCGCATGGAGGGAAATTTTGAACATGAGGAGGAATAAACGGATGAATACGGTGATTGAGCGAACGGGGTTTGACCCGGCACAGGATGCGGATAACGGCAACCGCTTCCTGACGGGCAATGGGTATATGGGCGTTCGCGGGACGATTGGCGAGGCGGGCGTACAGCAGATGACCGCCGTCAACCTCGCGGGCATCCACCACCAAAAGGGGCAGGGCTGGGAAGAGCCGCTGAATGCCCCGAACCCGCTATATGTCGCCGTGAAAGGCGTGTCGCTGCCGGAAAATGCCGATCGGCTTACGTCGCACCGCCTCGCGCTCGATATTGCCGACGGTGTGTTCACCCGCGAAAGCACGTTCAAGGCGGATGCGGGCGAAATCACCATCCGGCAGGAACGGTTCTGCGCGATGGAGCGGGTGCATTTGCTCGCACAGCGCGTGACCATCACGGCGACACATGACAGCGTCGTCACCATTGCGTTCGGCGTGGACGAAAACGTCTGGGACATCCACGGCCCGCATTATGAGACGCTGACGCTGACAGAATCGGACGGCGTCGTCGCCCTGACCGGCGAAACGGATGACCATCAGCGCGTCTGCACGGCGCTTCGGTGCAGCTGCACGGACGGCGAAATCACGCACGGCGGCGTTCGGACGGCGCAAATCGCGCTTCGGGCGGGTCAGCCGTGGCAGCTGGATGAGGTCGCCGCGGTGTACACCACCAGCGACGGCGACGAACCGGAAGCATCTGCCATTGAAGCGGCAGAAAATGCCCCGGCGTATGATGCTTTGCGCGAAGAACAGCGGGCGGCGTGGGCGGCGCTCTGGCAGAAAGCGTGGGTGACGATTGAAGGCGACGAGCGCGCGGAGTTCGCGGTCAATTATTCGATGTACCACCTGATGAGCATCGCGCCGCGGCATCGGGCGGCGCTGTCGGTGGCGGCGCGCGGGCTGTCCGGGCAGACGTATAAGGGCGCGATTTTCTGGGATACGGAGATGTTCATGCTGGATTTCTATCTGGCGTGTATGCCGGAGGTGGCGCGGCACTGCCTGGAATATCGCGTGCAGACGCTGCCGGGCGCGCTGGACAAGGCGAAATCCTACGGCTATGCGGGCGCGTTCTATGCGTGGGAGAGCGTCGAGGGCGGCAAGGACGCTTGCACGGACTACAATGTCACCGACGTGTTCACGGGGCGACCGATGCGCACGTTCTTCCGCGATACGCAGGTGCACATCAGCGCCGCTGTCGTGTATGGGCTGCGGAAATATACGCAGTACACGGGGGATGATTCGCTGCTGCAAAGCGGCGGCGCGCGCGTCGTGCTGGAATGCGCAAGGTTCTATATGAGCCTGATTTCCAAGCGCATCCTCAGCGACACCTATGATTTGCTGGATGTGATGGGCCCGGACGAGTACCACGAGCATGTGAAAAACAACGCCTACACCAACGAAATGGCGCGGATGACGCTGAATTACGCGGTGGAGGTCTGCCAGAAGTACCTGCCGGAGACGGACGAAGCGGAACTGATGCACTTTGCGGATGCCGCGAAGCACTTGAAGCATCAAACACCTGACCCGAAAACCGGGCTGATTGAGCAGTTCGACGGTTACTTCAAGCTGGAAAACGTACTCGTGCCGGAGGTGCGCAGCCGCCTGATTGACCCGCGCGAATACTGGGGCGGCGCGTATGGCGTGGCGGCGCAGACGCAGGTCATCAAGCAGGCGGACGTGATTGCCCTGCTGTACATGCTGGGGCAGTACCCGGCGGACATCATCGCCGCGAATTATGATTACTATGAGCCGCGAACCGAGCATGGCAGCAGTCTGTCCGCGTGTATGTACGCCCTGTGCGCGTGCGCAATCGGGCGTCCGGCGGCAGCGTATCCGCTGTTCCTGAAATCCGCCGAGGCGGATATTGTCGGCGGCGGCAAGCAGTGGGCGGGGCTGGTGTACATTGGCGGCACGCACCCGGCGGCAGCGGGCGGCGCGTATATGGTGCTGCTCTATGGCTTCTTGGGTCTGCGCTTCGAGGACGGCAAGCCGACGCTGCATCCGCGCCTGCCGGAGGGATGGAAGAAGGTGCAGATGCAAGTGCATTGGCAGGGCAAAGACTGGCTGCTGACGGCGGAAGAAGGGCAGCAGACATGACAATCGCCCACTATCACCTGCCCGGCCTGTTCGAGTTTTACGAACTGTATTGTCGATTTTTGCCGCTCTACCGAAACCATCCGGAATATTTCTATGATTGGTGCGACATCGGCTCGATTTACGGCGCACCGGCGGATTGCCTGTGGGGCGGCGGGCGCGTCGGGTCGGGGGAGGCGAGCGCGCGGGATGTGCTGGCGCTGATGCGTGATTACGGCATTTCGCCGCGCCTGACGTTCAGCAACTCCCTCCTGCGCGCGGAGCATCTGCGTGATGCGCGCTGCAATGCGCTCTGCCAGATGCTGAACGACGGCGGGAATGGCGGCGTGATTCTCCATTCGGATTTGCTCCTGCGCTATTTGCAGAAAACGTATCCGAACTTGTATTTCGTGTCCTCAACGACGAAGGTGCTGACATCGTTTCCCGACTTGCAGGCGGAACTGAAACGAGCGGAATTCCGCTATGTCGTGCCGGATTTCCGCCTGAATCACGCGCTGGAGAAGCTGAATGCCCTGCCGCAGGGGCAAAAGGACAAGGTGGAGTTCCTCTGCAACGAGTGCTGCTATTTCGGCTGCCGCGACCGCCGCGCGTGCTACGAAGCCGTCAGCCGGAAGAACCTCGGCGAAGACGGCGACGAGCACCGCTGCCACGCACCGGACGCAGCGGGCGGCTACCGCTTCTCCAAGGCGATGGAGAATCCGGGCTTTATCGGGGTGGCGGATATTCAGCAGACGTACCTGCCGATGGGCTTTGAGAACTTCAAGATTGAGGGGCGCGAGTTAGGCAGCGCGCTGGTGCTGGAATTTCTGCTGTACTACCTGACGAAGCCGGAATGCCAGCTGAAAGTGCGGGAGGCAATCTATCTGGATAACATGCTGGACTTGTTCTGATTGCAATCAAAAACAGCCTGCGGAATTCGTCCACAGGCTGTTTTTATCCTTTTTTCGGATTTTGCTGCGCGAACTATTGGGTTCTTCACGGAAACTTGGGGGAAGAGCAGCTTGGGGGCGCGTCTGCGGACGCG
>ENA-UONS01000167-UONS01000167.1-human-gut-metagenome-genome-assembly--contig:-CS19-NODE-167-length-84344-cov-55.865831_pt1 | contig 84344 bp, 79 predicted proteins | sample MGYA00242458_ERZ724005 | MGnify/ENA metagenome assembly ERZ724005
AGCAGCGCCACAGCCGGGAACTGATCCTCTATGACGCGGCGGCCCGGTATCTGAAGGAACTAAAGGACAGCGGCGAGGAAATCACCCCCAAGGCATGGCAGCGCGAGATCGACCTGCTGACCGCCCAGAAGCAGGTGGACACCATCGACATGAAAGCCATGCGGGAGGAACTGAAAGCTGTGGAACGGCTCCGCAAGGCCGCCGACCAACTGGCCCGGCAGGAACGGGACAAGCCCCGCGACCGGGGGCCGGAGCGGTAAAGGGTACGGCGCTTTGCCGACCCCTTTCAGGTGCGTCGCGTTTCACGACACCCTTTTGCACACAGAAAAACCGCCGTACAGGTTTCCCCATACGGCGGCAGACTGTTTATTTGCCGAACAAGTCGCTGTGTGTGCCGGTGCGGGCCAGCGTCAGCACCAGAACATCATCTTCTATGCGGTAGACAAGCAGCCAGTCCGGGAGAATGTGACATTCCCGATGGCCTGCCCAATCGCCGGACAAATCGTGATCGCGGTTTTTATCCGGCAGCGGTTCGCCCATCGACAGCAGCGCCACGACCTGTTCCAGCAATTCGATTTTCAGGCCGCGCTTGATTGCCCGCTTGTAGTCCTTTTTGAAAGCGGTCGTGTACTTGACGGTGTACTTTGTTTTCCTCATTTTTTCAGGTCGGCAAACAACTCGTCAAGGTCATTGTATCCCTTTACAGACGGGTCTTTTGCAATCCTTTCCGCTTCCAGCATGGCAGCAATCGTTTCCTTGTTGGGCTGTTCCAGCTTCACCTCAAAGGGAATGCCGCCCTCACGAAGCGACTGGCGCACGAAGATGTTGAACGCCGTGGATAAATTCATGCCGAGTTCCGCAAACAGGGCGTCGGCCTGTGCCTTCAAATCCGCGTCCATGCGGATGCTGATGTTTGTGGTATTTCCAGCCATATCATCAACCCCTTTCTGCTGGTACTTTTAGTATATGCCATTTGCACGAAGAAAACAATACTTTGCACGAATATTTAACAGTAAATTCATTGAAGGAGGTCACTGTATGAAGCAAATTATTTTGCCCGTCACTATCCACCTGAATATCCGCCTGCCCCATGCCCTCTTGCAGCCGGAATCGGCAGACGCGCCCACCGGCCCGGAGCCGGAGGCCCATGCCTGCCAGGGCTGCGGCAACTGCGGCGGGTGTGGGAAGTGCCAGCATGAAGAAAAGCAAGCCTGAACCCATCCCCGTCATGGACTACCGCCAGTACCGCAGGGCGCGGCGGCTGGTACATGAGTGCTGCAACTATGACGGCGGCAACTGTATCGCGCTGGACGATGGGGAGGAATGTGTCTGCGTCCAGTCCATTTCCTACTCCCTGTTGTGCCGGTGGTTCCGGGCGGCGGTGCTGCCGCTGGACAGAGAACTGGAAACGGCCCTGTTCCACCGCCTGGACGCCAAACGGTGCGCCGTCTGCGGGGCGCTGTTCACCCCCGGCTCCAACCGGGCCAAATACTGCCCGGAATGTGCCGGACGCATGAAGCGTATCAAGGCCGCCCAGCGCAAGCGGAAACAAAGGGCGAAATGTCACGCTTTAGGGGCTGAAAACCCCTTGTAAATCAAGGCTTTTTTCGAGGGTGTCGCTGGGGGCCTGATAGATTTATCCTCTGGCCCCCAAAACGGCCCTCTAAAGGCATACAGACCCCTGAAATAAACCCCAAGGAGGAAGCCTATGTCAGACAATCGAAAATATTACTACCTCAAACTGAAAGAAAACTTCTACAACAGCGAAACGATGGTTATTTTGGAGAGTATGCAGGATGGCCTGCTGTACTCCAATCTGCTGCTGAAAATGTACCTCATGTCACTCAAAAGCGGCGGTATCCTCATGCTCAATGACCATCTGCCCCACACGCCCCAGACCATCGCCACCTTTACCCGCCATCAGGTGGGGACGGTGGAACGGGCCTTGAAGGTGTTCCTTGAATTTGGCCTTGTGGAGATTTTGACCGATGGGGCCTACTACATGACCGACATCCAACTGCTGATCGGCCAATCCTCTACCGAGGGGGAACGGAAAAAGAAAGAGCGTATGCGATTGAAGCGTCAAAAACTGCTCCCATCCGGCGGGGCGGACATTTGTCCACCATATAGCCAGGGGGACATTTGTCCACCAGAGATTAGAGATAAGAGATTAGATATTAGAGATAAGAGTATAGAGAATAGAGAGAGTGAGAGCGCCCACGCCTATGGCCGTTACCAGAATGTTTTCCTGACGGACGGGGAACTGGCAGACTTACAGGCCAGCTTTCCCACTGTATGGGGCCAGTACATCGAAAAGCTGTCCGAGTACATGGCTTCTACCGGCAAGCGGTATCAGAGCCATGCCGCCACCATCCGGCGCTGGGCCGGTGAGGATGCTAAAAAAACGATCACACCCTCACGCAACCGGGATTACAGCGTAAAGGAGGATGAAACTGTATGATTGAGATTACCGCAGAAATCCGGGCGTTCATCGACAAGGCAGCTGCCGGTGTGGAACTGGCTGAGGACGAGTATATAGATCCGTCAGACGGTCTCATCCACTGTAAGAAATGCGGCGGACAGAGGCAGACCGTTGTGCCATGCTTTGGAAAACCAGGCTACTTCATGCCCCGCTGTATCTGCCAGTGCCAGCGGGAGGCCGAGGAACAGCGCAAGACTGCTGAAGAACGGCAGCGCCGCATGGAGCGTATCAAACGCCGAAAGGCACAGGGCTTGCAAGACCGTTATCTGTATGACTACACCTTTGCCAACGACAACGGCAAAAACCCATTGATGGACAAGGCCCGCGCCTATGTGGAGAACTGGAAGGAGGCATATAAAAACAACACCGGCCTGCTGTTGTTCGGGGATGTGGGAACCGGCAAGTCCTTTTTCGCCGGTTGTATCGCCAACGCCCTGCTTGACCGGGATGTGCCGGTGCTGATGACGAACTTTCCCACCATTCTGAACCGCCTGACCGGGATGTTCTCTGAGGACAGGTCGGAGTTTATTGCCAGCTTTGACGAGTATGACCTGCTTATCATTGACGATCTGGGAGTAGAGCGCAGTACCGAATATGCTATGGAGCAGATGTTTTTCGTCATCGACAGCCGCTACCGCAGCCGCAGGCCCATGATTATCACAACAAACTTGAAACTGTCCGAGCTGAAAAACCCGCCTGATCTGGCCCACGCCCGTATCTATGACCGTATTTTGGAACGGTGTGCGCCGATCCTCTTTGACGGGAAGAATTTCCGGGAAGAAAATGCCGGTGCTACCCGACAGACAGCAAAAGACATTGTAAACAGTAAGCACGACTGATTTTTTACCGGGCGGCACAGACCCGTTCGGAGAAAGGAGCGCCATGAACAAAGAACCCCATACTATGCAGGTGGCAGACGCCGTTACTGCGTCCAGAGCGCCGGAAAACACGCCAGCGATGGTAAAGAAAATCGGCAAGACAACCTACAAGGTTCATGTCCATTTCAGCAATACCAGCACAGAAACCATGAGCGATAAAATCAAGCGTATGCTCAAAAATGAAATTCAGCAGATGTGACAGACTGATAAACGAAGCCGCCTTGTGTTAAACTGATGATGGTACACGCCAAAACTTTTAGCCAAGGAGGACATGAAAATGCTGTACACAGAAAAAGAGAAAAATGAGATTGAGCGCGTCCGCAAAGTGTTTGAGAAACATATCCAACAAATGACCGCTTATGATTTGGTTTGGTCGGACAAGGTCGGCTATGTGTGGCTGGCAATATCTATCGACCCAGTCTATATTGATACCGGCAACTGGATAGAGTCCGCTGCTGGCCTTTGTTATGAGTGCTTGAATGATATAGCACTGGATGTTTTTGGAATGACCGGAAACGACCATGACTTCGAGGACGCCGATCCGCTGGAACTGGCCGAGATTAAGCGGCGCTGGAAACCCTATATCGGCCAACTGCCGGAATATGCGTACCTTTGCGACGAACTGTTAAGCAGGAGCAAATAACCCATCCGCAAAAGTGTCAGGAGCTAAAATCTGCTTCTGGCACTTTTTTGTGGCTTTTTTGTGAATTTGATTAAAAAGTCCTTGACAATTTGTCTCTGGTAAGACAGCCAAGAGTATTCTGGTTTCCTGTGGTGCGAGACTTGCACCATTTGACATCAAGGAAGTCAGGGAGATAACAGCATATGATGAACTCGACTTAGGGGACATCGGTAGAAGAAAGACAGCATTGTTTGTCATTATTTCGGATACAGATGATTCCCTTAATTTTTTGGTATCAATCATGTACACACAGCTTTTCAATCTGCTCTGTACGATTGCAGACGATGAATACCATGGAAAGCTCCCGGTACATGTTAGGTGTATCTTAGACGAGTTCGCAAACATCGGACAGATTCCGAAGTTTGACAAGCTGATTGCAACCATACGAAGCAGAGAGATATCGGCATCCATTATCCTACAGTCTAAGGCACAGTTAAAGTCAATTTATAAGGATAACGCAGAGACGATCGAGGGTAACTGCGATACATTTCTGTTTTTAGGTGGCAAGGAAAAGTCAACATTAAAAGATCTGTCGGAAGTGCTGGGTAAGGAAACTATTGACACATACAACACATCTGATACCAGAGGAACATCTCAGTCCTATGGTCTGAACTATCAGAAACTTGGACGAGAGCTTATGAGCCAAGACCGCCTGGCTCTTATGGATGGCGGCAAATGTATATTGCAGGTGCGTGGAGTAAGACCGTTCTTTTCAGATAAGGTTGATATAACCGCACACGAGATGTACAAAGAGCTTTCGGATTTTGACAAGAAAAATCAATTTGATATTGAGAAATATGTTTCCGAATATGGCAGACCGAAGTTTTCCAAGAAGGATAAGTTCATAGAACTTGACCTTACCGGAGTGAAGTATCCGGATGATCTGGTGAACTTTGCCATAGAGGAAGCCGGGATGATGAAGAAAGCAGAGCAAAACGAAGCAGCGGCTTTACAGTAAAAAGAATAAATGAGGGGAGAATCCTTCATGTGTGTATTTGCCGCTGCTCCTGATCTATCACCACAATAGACCGCTCTTATTATATCACGGAGGGTCGAAAAATAAGAGATTAAAAGGAGATTATTTATTATGAATTTACTTATGAATTATGCCATGACTGCCATGTCAGGCTCTAACTTACTTTCAAGTGTTGCGTCATTTTTTGCTTCACACAAGCTGCTTGCAAACCTGCTTATCCTGCTTGACTATACATCGTTCCTTACAAGCGGTGTATCAGCACTCAAGGTCGTTATCATTGCAGTAGGCGGTGGTCTTGCAGTTCTTGGCGTTGTAAATCTGCTTGAAGGTTATGGTAATGATAACCCGGGTGCAAATGCTCATGTGCCATAAAGTAACACACAAGAATTTGATAGACAGCAGCCCACTATTCCGTTATTACCTTACGCACACACCTTGTAACTTTTTCGTTAAGCCTATTGACTCTGATACCTCGGAAGAGATATAATATAGTTGCTATTTAGCAAGCCTAAATAGCAAAACTAAAGAGAGGCGACGATATGAATAACAAATATGTCCAGCAATTCAAAAAAGGCTCTCTGGAAATGATACTCTTATGCCTAATCGGACGCAAGGAAACTTATGGATATGAAATTATAACCGAATTGAACAATAGTGCGTCTGTTTTGGGATATGCGAAAGAGGGAACCATTTACCCCATTCTGTATCGTTTACAGGAAGCAGAACTAATCAAATGCCGATTGGCTCCGGCTGCGGCAAATGGCGGCTCAAAAAAGTATTATTCTTTAACGGATAAAGGCAGGAATGTACTTGATGAACTAATCTTATTTTGGTCAAGCTATGAAAACTGCGTAAACGGCTTTATAGAAAGTTATCAACAAGCGAGGGTGTCCAAATGAAAGAACAATATATCAAACAGGTTGAAAAGGAACTATCTTTACCACGCAAAATGAAAAAAGAGGTTGTGCGTGACTTGAATGAAGTTTTTGCGTCTGCTATGGAGCATGGAGAAACAGAGCAGCAGATTATCCAGCGTTTGGGGACGCCAAAAGAATTTGCAGACAGCACCGCAGAACAGTTTGGCATTGATAACACCAAATCGAAAAAAAGGAACGGTATCATTTCTACTCTTGCTGCGCTTGTTATCGCGGTTGCTGCCTTTTCGGTATATGCTGTTACGCAATCAGGAAAAGTACCAGAAGGAGCAATCGGACAAGCAGACGCGACAACAAATATACAGATTGAGGGCGCGTTTGCCTTTGATATTTCGCATATCCTTTTGGCTATTGGGTTTGCAGCAACAGCTATTGCTGTTTTGTTAATTATCCGAACCATACACAAAAACAGGAGGTAACTAATGAAAAAGTATATTTCTGTATTCACAATCATGGTTATGATTTTTTTGGCTGCGTGTTCTAATCAAAATACATCATCTACACCGACAAGCAATGAGAACAATACGCAATCTAATAGTGTTACAAAATTGGACGAGGGTGTTTGGCCTGCGAATGAGTACACAGAGGGGCTTCCTGTTGCGCCTGGTACGGTTGCATGGGCTACACTTGATACAGAACATGAGAATTGCAATATCAACCTTACCGGCATTAGCGAAAACGACTATAACGAGTATATGGAGCTTTTGAACCAAGAAGGCTTTTCCGTAATTGAAAATGTGTCAGAGGAAATCGAAGGAGAAAACTATGTTTCTATCGGGACACTTTTATCAAATGACGAAAAGTGGTTAAGTATCAGCTACATACCCGATAGTCTAACTATCTACATTTCCTTTGACAATAACTGAAAGAGATAACGGAATAGCAAAGTCAGCCGAGCCAGTCAACGGTCAAGATGAACGACGCAAGCGCCGCCGTTGACAGCCCCGCCCGCCTTTGCTGGTAGGCAATCAAGGGGCGACAGCAAGGAGTGCTGCCGCCCCGCACTATTATTCAGAGAGGGGGAATTTCCATGACCGAAGATGAAGCCTACAAAGTGCATATCCAGTACACTTTTAACGCCTTTTGCAAGGTTGTCATTCGTCACGCCGCCATAGATATAATTTTGAAGCTGCGCCAGAGGTGGGAACGGGAAGTTTCCCTTGACTATCTGATGAATGAGAAGTTTGTCCAGTTTTCCGAGCCGGAGCAGCTTGAAGAATATCTTTTTACCGCCTGCGGCCAGACCGCCGTTCTGTACCATGCGGAACTTGCCGCTGCCCTTGCCCTTTTGCCGGAGCAGGCACAGGAAGAAATTTTCCGTTACTATTTCCTGCGCCAGCCGCAGAGAGTGATCGGCGTACATATCGGCCGGACACGCAGCACAGCGGGGCGGCATATCCAGCTTGCCTTGCAACGGCTTCGGAAGGAAATGGAGGTGAGCCGGTATGAATAAACTTCTCCCCTATGAAACAATCGTCAAGGCGCATGAGGGCGACCCGGACGCAATCGACACCGTTCTTTCCCACTACGCCGGATATATCCGTTACTGTTCCAAAGTACACGGGAAAGTCAACACCGAGGTTGAGGAACATATAAAGCAGAAGCTAATTACCGCGCTGTTCAAGTTTCGCTTTGACCGATAGTAAACAGGAAATTAAGGAGGCAAGAGGTTTTATGAAAAATCAGCTTTCAACAGTGACGGAAGTTGTAGTTAGAAGCACCTTTTACATCATCACAAACTTTGTATTTGTCAGCATGGGACTGTCGTTTCATACTCATTGGATTGCAATTCTATTTTTACTTTCAATGGTATGGGCTACTATTGACTACGGCAAGTCTGTAAACAAAATAACCGGGAAAAAGGTTATTGCTGAAATACTATGTATATGCTGCATTGCGATAAGTATAGCGATTGCATATTTTGTGGGATATATTCAAGGAGAAATCGTTTCCTTTTGAAAACATAACGCAATAACTCTCCGTTTATCATACCAATATGAAATGAGTTTTCAAAACTGAATACCAGCTGCCCACCGGCGGCCAGTGAAAGCAGTAAGTCTGAAAAAGATTTGCTGCTTTTTTTGTTGTCCCGGCTCCGTTCCCGGCCATTTTGCCCTGTTCAGATTGTAGTAGTAAGTGAAAGGGGAATTTTTTGCCCCGGCGTTTGGCATTTCCGATTTTTGTCCGTAGTAAGAAGCAAAGAGAAAATAAGCCGTTTCGTTTGGCAAATTTCAAAACGCGGTGGTGTGGGGAGTGAAAGGAAAAATTCTCTGCCCCGCCGGTTGCCAAAATCCCTGTTCCCGGATTACTAAGGCAAAAGAAATTTTGAAAAATCCCTGTCCAGCGGGTAGCTGGCGGCCTTTGAAATGTATCTTTAGCGGAAAGGAAAAAAGGCCGCCCACAGCGGGCCGCAAGCCCTGTCCTGTCCGTTCTATGTACGGAAAAGCCCGGACAGGGGCAGTCTGCGGCAGTTACAGAGCAAGTTTCTACCACGGTGCCAAAATCCGCAATTCTGCGGTTTTTGCCCCTGCGGGAAACTTGTTGGGGAGTGCCTTCCCCAAACCCTGCTTTGCGGCTTGCGCCGCAAAAATATTTCCGTCCGGCAGGCCGCTTTTTGCGGGGACTGCCCCGGAAATACCTAACAGACCAGCCTATTTTTTGTGATAAGTGAAAGGAGGTTTACAGCCCATGCCGAAGCGATACAACACGCCCCACCGCAGCCGCGTTGTGAAAACCCGGCTGTCCGAAGATGAATACGCCGACTTCACAGCGCGGCTTGCGCCCTATGGTATCAGCCAGTCCGAATTTCTCCGGCAGGCGATACGGCGCACCACCATACGCCCCGTTATCCATGTGTCGGCGGTCAATGATGAACTGCTTTCCGCTGTCGGGAAGCTGGCCGCCGAGTACGGCAGGATCGGCGGCAACCTCAATCAGATTGCCCGGTATCTGAATGAGTACGGCGCACCCTACAATGCCCTTTCCGGCGAGGTACGCGCCGCCATAGCCGACCTTGCCGCCCTCAAGTATGAAGTCCTCAAGAAAGTAGGTGACGCGGTTGGCAACACTCAAGCATATCAACTCTAAAAACGCCGACTACGGAGCCGCCGAACAATACCTGCTTTTTGAGCATGACGAGTTTACCATGAAGCCCGTCCTTGATGAAACCGGCAGGCTTATCCCCCGCGAGGACTACCGGCTGTCCACGCTGAACTGCGGCGGCGAGGATTTTGCCGTTGCCTGTATGCGGGCAAATCTCCGCTATGGGAAGAACCAGCGGCGGGAAGATGTGAAAAGCCACCACTATATCATCAGCTTTGACCCACGGGACGGGCCGGATAACGGCTTGACCGTAGACCGGGCGCAGGCATTGGGGGAGCAATTCTGTAAAGAGCATTTCCCCGGCCACCAAGCCCTTGTATGCACCCACCCGGACGGGCATAACCACAGCGGCAATATCCATGTGCATATCGTCATCAACTCCCTGCGGATTTATGAAGTCCCGCTTCTGCCCTACATGGACAGACCAGCCGACACACGGGAGGGCTGCAAGCACCGCTGCACCAACGCCGCTATGGAATATTTCAAGAGTGAAGTCATGGAGATGTGCCACCGGGAGGGGCTTTACCAAATCGACCTCTTGAACGGCAGCAAGGAACGGATAACGGAACGGGAATACTGGGCGGCAAAGAAAGGGCAGCTTGCCCTTGATAAAGAGAACGCCGCCAGAGAAGCCGCCGGACAGCCGACCAAGCCCACCAAGTTTGAAACGGACAAGGCGAAGCTGCGCCGGACGATACGGCAGGCACTTTCCCAAGCTGGCAGCTTTGACGAGTTTTCTTCCCTTTTGCTGCGGGAGGGTGTGACCGTCAAGGAGAGCCGGGGGCGGCTTTCCTACCTCACGCCGGACAGGACAAAGCCCATTACCGCCCGCAAGCTGGGCGACGACTTTGACCGCGCCGCTGTCCTTTCCGTTTTGGAGCAGAACGCCGCCAGAGCCACAGAAAAGACTGCGGCCATACCCGAATACCCCCGGCGTGGGAAAGCTCGCATACAGCCCACAAAAGCCCCTCAAACCGCCCCGAAACAGGACGGTGTGCAGCGGCTTGTTGATATTGAGCAGAAAATGGCCGAGGGCAAAGGCCGGGGCTATGAACGCTGGGCGACCATGCACAACCTCAAACAAATGGCTGCGACGCTGAATGTGTATCAGGAATACGGCTTCACTTCCCCGGAGCAGTTAGAAGCCGCCGTTGATACCGCCTATCAGGAAATGCGCCAGACCAGCGGCGAACTGAAAGCACTGGAAACGAAGCTGCAAGGGAAAAAGGAGTTGCAGCAACAGGTACTTGCCTATGCCAAGACCAAGCCCACCCGCGAGGGGCTGCGGGCGCAGAAATCCGAGAAAGCCCGCGCCGCCTACCGGCAGGCAAATGAGAGCGATTTTATCATAGCCGAAGCCGCCGCCCGGTATTTCAAGGCGCATGGTATTACCAAGCTGCCCGCCCGGAAAGCGTTGCAGGCCGAGATCGAGCAGCTTGTTTCCAAGAAATCCAGCCTGTATAACACCTATCACGAACAGAAACAGCGGTTCAAGGAGTTGCAGACCGTCAAGCGGAACATCGACCAGATTTTGCGCCGGGACGAGCCGCACCGCAGAAAGGAGCAGAGCCATGAGCGATAACCTGCCCCACATGGACTACCGCCAGCACCGGCGGGCGCGGCGGCTGGTACATGAGTGCTGTAACTACGACGAGGGGAACTGCCTGCTGTTAGACGACGGGGAGCCTTGCGTGTGCGTCCAGAGCATTTCCCTTTCCCTCATGTGCCGCTGGTTCCGTGTGGCTGTCCTGCCCCTTGACGGGGAGCTGGCCGCAGCCCTCTTGTACCGGGGGAGCCGGAAACGGTGTGCCGTCTGCGGGGCGGCGTTTGTCCCCAAATCCAACCGGGGGAAATACTGCCCCGACTGCGCCGGACGCATAAAGAAACTCAAAGCCGCCGAGCGAAAGCGGAAACAAAGGCGTAAATGTCACGCTTTAGAGCCTTTCAAACCCGCATAAATCAAGGCTTTTTTCGTGGGTGTCAAAGGGTACGCGATACATTTATCCTTTTCCCCCGGAAACGGCGTTCTAAATGCGTACAAACGCCCCAAATCCACCCAAAGGAGGAACCATGTCAGACAACCGAAAATACTACTACCTCAAGCTGAAAGAGAATTACTTTGACGAGGACGCTATCGTGCTGCTGGAAAGTATGCAGGACGGCATACTCTATTCCAACATTCTCTTGAAACTGTACCTGAAATCGCTGAAAAACGGCGGGAAGTTGCAGCTTGATGAAAATATCCCTTACACCGCGCAGATGATTGCCACCATTACCCGCCAGCAAGTCGGCACCGTAGAGCGAGCCTTGCAGATTTTTATGAAGCTGGGGCTTGTGGAGCCGTTACAGAACGGCGCGCTGTATATGAGCAACATTGAACTGCTTATCGGCCAATCCTCTACCGAGGGGGAGCGGAAACGGCGGGCAAGGCTGGCTTTGCAGGAGCAGAAAGCCTTGCCAAAGGCCGGGGTGGACAAATGTCCACCATATCAAGCGGACATTTGTCCACCAGAGATAGAGATAGAGAAAGAGATAGAGATAGAAAAAGAGAGAGAGCGAGAGTTAGATACGGGACAGCCCGCCCGCGCCGCCTATGGCCGGTATGAAAATGTCTTTCTTTCGCAATCAGAACTGGACGGGCTGAAAGCAGACCTGCCCGACAAATGGAACTACTACATTGACCGGCTATCCTGTCATATCGCGTCCAGCGGCAAGCGATACCGCAGCCATGCCGCCACAATCTACAAATGGGCGCAGGAGGACGCAGCCAAGAAAGCCCCGAAAAAGGGCATACCAGACTACTCATGCAAGGAGGGCGAGAGTTTATGAAGAACGAAATCAACGCTGTTTTGGAGAATATGACGACTGCCACCCCGGAGCCGGAGGACTACACCGGCGAGGACGGTTTACTGTACTGCGGCAAGTGCCGCAAGCCGAAAGAAGCCTATTTTGCGCCGGATAAGGCAGCTATCTTTGGCCGCGACCGCCACCCGGCAGAGTGCGACTGCCAGCGAGCCGCCCGCGAGGAACGGGAGGCCGCCGAGAAACGGCGCAGGCACCTTGACACCGTGGAGGAACTGAAACGCCGGGGCTTTACCGACCCCACCATGCGGGACTGGACTTTTGAGAACGACAACGGCAGGAACCCGCAGACCGGGATTGCCCGCCGGTATGTGGAGCATTGGGAGGATATGCGTACCGACAATATCGGCTGCCTGTTCTGGGGCGGCGTGGGAACCGGGAAAAGCTACCTTGCGGGCTGTATCGCAAACGCCCTCATGGAGAAAGAAATCCCCGTCCACATGACGAACTTTGCCCTTATCCTCAACGACCTTGCCGCCAGCTTTGAGAACCGCAACGAGTACATTTCCCACCTTTGTCGCTATCCGCTGCTTATCCTTGACGACTTCGGCATGGAGCGCGGGACGGAATACGGGCTGGAACAGGTTTTCAATGTGATTGACAGCCGCTACCGCAGCGGCAAGCCGCTGATCGTCACGACCAACCTCACACTGGACGACCTGCGGAACCCGGAGGACACCGCCCATTCCCGGATTTATGACCGCCTGCTTTCCATGTGCGTCCCGGTACGCTTTACCGGCGACAACTTCCGGCAGGAAACCGCGCAGCGGAAAATGGAGAGCATGAAGAAACTGATTACCGACTGAAAGGAGTATTGCCTATGGCAGATAGACAGCAGCACGACCACCGCACCACCCGCCGCCCCGACTGCGTGACGGAAATCCGCATGGGCAATTCCGTCCTTGTCGTGTCCGGCTATTTCAAGAAAGACACCACGACCACCGCCGCCGACAAAATGGCGCGGGTACTGGAAGCGGAAGCCGCTGCTACACAGGAGCCGACTTATCCGGCGTGAGCCGGAGCATGGGAAAAGCGGTCACGCCGGGGAGCGTAGCCGTGAAAATAGACTGCTAAACACAGATTTTAGAACCACGGAGAAGTTTCGCCATTAAATTGTGGAACGGAGCCATTTTGATAAGGATCATAGTTATTGATGTTGCAACCGAACTCTTTGAGAAACAAGATTTTATCATCACTTGTCCATTCAATAAGGGAGACCCCGTCAAATGCTTCAACCTTCCCGTCATTCATCTGATTTTTGAAGTACCATTCAACCATAGTTTGATTTTCTTTGTGAAAGAACTGCTTTATATCCCATTGAAGAACAGTGCCGCGGGTATTCCATTCGTCAAACCAAAGTTTGATTTTTGCAGAGCCGTGATATTCCGGCCCCCAACTTTCGATGTAGACAGCATTATCTGAAAATATCTCAGATATACCCAAATCTTTCTTTTGCAGCCACATATCAAACCAACGGCGAATGACTATTTCACGAGTTTTCATAACAAACCTCTTTTCATTGTGGAATTATAGAGAAGTATATCATAAACCATTCAATGCGGCTACTGTCAATCTGATATAGTCGTTAGCTGCTACACAGAAATCGGCAATTTGACAAATCATAAAGAAGCAGATTTTACACTTTTGCCGCTATACAGCCCGCCCTATTCCGTGGTACAATGAAACCACGGAATAGTGGGGCTGGCTGTCGGAAACGGAGGATTTTATGTTAAGACAAGCCACCCAAAACCTCATTACCGCCCTTTATCCGAGATTGTCCCATGAGGACGAATTGCAAGGCGAGAGCAATTCCATTTCCAACCAAAAGCGGATTTTGGAAACCTACGCCAAGCAGAACGGCTTTACCAATCTGCGCTGGTACACCGACGACGGCTTCTCCGGCGCGAACTTTCAAAGACCCGGTTTTCAAGCCATGCTTGCAGACATTGAAGCCGGGAAAGTCGGAACCGTCATAGTCAAGGACATGAGCCGGTTAGGGCGAAACTACTTGCAGGTGGGATTTTACACGGAAATGCTGTTCCCTCAAAAGGGAGTGCGTTTTATCGCTGTCAACGACAATGTGGACAGCGCAAACGGCGGCATGGACAACGATTTTACCCCTCTGCGAAATCTGTTCAACGAATGGCTGGTGAGAGATACGAGCAAGAAAATCAAGGCAGTAAAACGAGCAAAAGGCATGAGCGGCAAGCCTGTTACCAGCAAGCCGGTCTATGGCTACCTCATGGACGAGGACGAGAACTATATCGTTGACGAGGAAACCGCGCCGGTTGTCCAGCAGATATACCAGCTTTGCCTTGCCGGGAATGGCCCGACCAAGATTGCCCGTATGCTTACGGAGCAGCAAATCCCCACGCCGGGGACGCTGGAATACCGCAGGACGGGCAGCACCCGCCGCTACCACCCCGGCTATGAGTGCAAGTGGGCGACGAACACCGTCGTTCATATCCTCGAAAACCGGGAGTATACCGGCTGTCTGGTAAACTTCAAGACGGAGAAGCCCTCTTACAAGGTCAAGCACAGTGTAGAGAACCCCGTGGAGAAGCAGGCCATTTTTGAGAACCACCATGAGCCTATCATAGACCGGGAAACATGGGAGCGCGTGCAGGAGTTACGCAAGCAGCGCAAACGCCCGAACCGCTATGATGAAGTGGGGCTGTTCTCCGGTATGCTGTTCTGCGCCGACTGCGGCCATATGATGTACCAGCAGCGGTATCAGAACAAAACCCGCAAGCAGGACTGTTACATCTGCGGCAGCTACAAGAAGCGCACCCGCGACTGTACGGCGCACTTTATCCGCACCGACCTGTTGACCGCCGGTGTCCTATCCAATCTCCGGCAAGTGACGGAATACGCCGCCAAGCATGAGAGCCGCTTTGTGAAGCTGCTTATCCAGCAGAACGAGATCGGCGGCAAGAGAAAGACCGCCGCAGCCACCAAGCAGCTTGAACAGGCGCAGGAGCGCATTGCCGAAGTGAGCCGCATTATCAAGCGGCTGTATGAGGACAATGTGAACGGCAAAATCAGCGACGAGCGTTTCATGGAACTGTCGGCAGACTATGAGCAGGAGCAGCGGGAACTGAAAGACCGCGCCGCCGCTTTGCAGGAGGAACTTTCCAAGTCGCAGGCCGCCACCGTCAATGCGGAAAAGTTTATGGGGATTGTCCGAAAGCACCTTGCCTTTGAGGAATTGACCCCCACCCTCTTGCGGGAAATGATTGAGAAAATCGTCGTGCATGAGTGCAGCTATGACGAGAACGGCACCCGCAGGCAGGACATTGAGATTTATTACAGCTTTGTCGGCAAGATTGACTTGCCCGAATAACCGCCCGACCTATCCGACACAATGGCCAAGTGCCGGATAGGAACGGCAAAATTTTTTACACTTCTATTACTTCTTTATCGCACATCAGTAAAGTCACAGGGCATGAAGCAGTTTATGGCGGGTGCCGGTGTTATGCTGATCGGTGCGCTTCTTGTACCAAAACTTAAGGACCTTATCCCAGCAACACTTAGCTAGGAGCTATGCACCTCTAAGAAAGGGAAAAAATACATCACACACTTACGCAGCCATCTGTCAGATGAACAGGTGGCTGTAGTTTTATAAAGGAGATAAAAATGTTTCAGCTTGTACCCGTGTTTCTTGGACTGTTCGACAGTACGGTTCAGAAACTTATGAATGGATTTAGAGACATTTTTTATGAGCTTGCTTACTCGAACCTGAGTAACATGCTTTCAGACTTGAATGAAAAAGTTGGGACTATATCAACAGAGCTTTCGACTGCGCCGGATGCGTGGCAGGGCGGTACGATATGGTCTCTTATTGTAAAAATAGCAGAACAGGTGGCACTTCCCGTTGCGGGAACCGTGTTTACATTTGTCATATTGTGGGAGCTGATATCCATGCTGGTACAGCCTAATAACCTGGCGGATGTGGACTTTGTATCAGTGCTTATGAAATGGCTTATCAAGTCCGTTGTGGCAGCCTGGTTTATCAGTAATTCTTTGACAATCTGTAACTGCTTCTTCGGCATTGGAGCTTCCATGGTCAGTAAAACCACGACAGTTCTGAACCAACAGGTAACGGATAACACACAGGACAGCGTGCTTCTAAAGTATCTTTCGGATAATTACGGAGATCAGGATGAAGATGCAGAAAGCGGTGATGTATCCGGTCTTATCAGTCTGACAGTATCAACATGGTTCATCGACATCATAATCAAGGTTATGGGAATCCTCATTACGATAGTTCTCTATTCAAGGATGATATCCATATATCTGCACTGTGCGGTGGCACCTCTGCCCATGGCGACAGTCACCAATCACCATATGTCAAATATCGGTATCGGATACATGAAGAATGTATTTGCCCTTGCAATGCAGGCGGTGCTGATGATGATATGTGTGGCAATCTATGGTGTCTTAGTAGCGAATGTTTTTGATCCGAATACGATTGCACTTGACCCGGCAAATGGAGTTACAGCGATAAAACTGTTGACGAAAGCGTGCTGGAGTACCGTCGGTATCTCCATCCTGCTTGTATATACGATGTTCAAATGCGAAGGAATCACAAAACAGATCTTTGCAATTTCATAGCATGGACACTTTAGGACAAATTGTCCAGAAGTAAAAAAGGAGGCAATTATGGCTTATGTAGATGTTCCGAAAGACCTTACGAACATCAAGACGAAGTTCATTGGTAATTTTACAAAACGTCAGTGTGTCTGCTTCGGTCTTGGTATCTTGGTAGGGTTCCCCGGATATTTTATTGCAAGAGGAGCGATAGGAACGACAGCAGCGTTCTATGTTCTGATTGCGCTTATGGCACCATTTTTCCTGTTCGGTATCGTGGAAAAGGATGGACTGCCGCTTGAAATCTATATGCTCAACTTTATCAGACATACGCTTGCCTACCCGCAGATACGGGTGGAGCGGTCTGAAAATATTTATGAGTATTACGATGAAAAGCGAAAACAGGAAATACAGATGAAGGCACAGCAGCGTGCCGACAAGAGAGGAGGGAAACGACCACATGGCAGACAAAAGAAGTAAGCCGGGAAATGGTACGGGAAGAACTCCAACCTATCAGACCGCATATCATGGCGGAGATAAAACGAATCCGCTTAGCAATCTGGCACGTATCATTGTGGAAAAGTTTGATAAACGCCGGGTGCCGGAAACAACGATTGATACGATTCCGTTTGATCAGATCTATCCAGACGGACTGTGCATGATTGGGAATAACTTTTATTCCAGGATGGTGCAGTTTTACGATATCAATTATCAGCTTGCACAGAATGATGAAAAGCAGCATATCTTTGGAGAGTATTGTCAGTTCTTAAATTACTTTGATGAAACAATACATTTCCAGTTCTGCTTTATCAATCAGCGGGTGGATATGGAGGAATATAAGAAGGTTATCACAATCCCGGAGCAGGATGATGAGTTCAACGTGGTAAGACGGGAATATGCAACATATCTTAGAAACCAGCTTGAAAAGGGTAACAATGGAATTGTGAAGTCCAAGTATCTGATATTTGGCATAGAAGCCCGTGATAGAAAACAGGCGGTATCGAGACTTGCAAAGATTGAATCAGATGTAATCAATAAGTTCAAGCTGCTTGGGTGTAAGTGCGTACCGGTAAACGGACTGGAGAGGCTCCGTATCATGCATGATTACTTAAATCAAGATTCACTTGAGAAATTTGCAATGAAGTCATTTAAGGATGTGGCGGAAAGCGGACTGACACCAAAGAACTTCATCACACCGACATCCTTTGATTTTCGGGCAAAGGATTATTACAAGATCGGAGATATGTTTGCAACGACCAATTATCTGATCATCTCCGCACCGGAGATATCGGATGAAATGCTTGCAGATATTCTCAACATGGAGGATGCACTAAACGTCACCATGCATATAGATACACTCAATCAGACGGAAGCCATGAAGTACATCAAAGGTAAACTTTCTGATATCAATAAGATGAAGATTGAGGAACAGAAGAAAGCTATCCGAAGCGGTTATGACATGGATATCATACCGCCGGATATTGAGACATATTCAGAGGAAGCACACGGACTGCTGAAAGAAATGCAGTCGAGAAATGAAAGACTTTTCAAGGTGACTTTCCTTATTACATCATTTAATGAGAACCTTCAGAAGATGAAAGACTTCCGGTTCACATTGTCAAACAACATTCAGTCAGCAAACTGCGTACTTCGTAAGCTGGATCATCAACAGGAGCAGGGGTTTGTATCATCACTTCCACTTGGGAAAAACTTCATAAAGCAGAGCCGGTATCTGACGACATCATCAACCGCAGTGTTTGTTCCATTTACGACACAGGAGCTTTTCATGGAATCCAAGGAAAGCCTTTATATGGGACTTAATTCCCTGTCAAACGGAATGATCATGGCAGACAGAAAAATGCTGAAAAATCCGAACGGACTGATACTCGGTACACCGGGTTCCGGTAAGTCATTTGCGACCAAGAGAGAGATACTTAACACATTTCTTGTGACAACGGATGATATCTTAATCTGCGATCCGGAGGCGGAGTATTACCCGCTTGTGAATTACTTAGGCGGACAGGTTATAAAAATCGGACAGTCATCGAAACAGTATATCAATCCACTTGATATTAACCTGAACTATTCGGATGATGACGATCCGGTATCGCTGAAAGCAGATTTTATCCTGTCATTTATGGAGCTTGTGGTTGGAGGTAAGAGCGGTTTGAAACCGGAAGAAAAATCGGCAATCGACTTTGCGGTATCAAGGATTTATACGAAGTATTTTGAAAATCCGGTGCCGGAGAATATGCCGATACTTCAGGATCTTTATAATGAGCTTTTATCACACAAAGAGGATATGGTTTCCCAGCACATAGCACAGTGTATGTATCTGTATGTTGAGGGAAGTAACAACCTGTTTAACCATCGTACAAATGTGGATATGAGCAATCGTATTATCTGCTTTGACATCAAGTCACTTGGCAAGACACTGAAAAAACTCGGTATGCTTGTCGTGCAGGATGCGGTTTGGAACAGGGTAACGGTAAACCGTGAAATGCATAAGTTCACGAGATTTTACATAGACGAATTCCATTTACTTTTGAAGGACGAGCTGACAGCAGCTTATTCAATGGAGATATGGAAGAGATTTAGAAAATGGGGCGGCATACCGACCGGAATCACACAGAATGTCAAAGATTTCCTTGCTTCAAAGGAGATCGAGAACATATTTGATAATTCGGATTTCGTGTATATGCTGAACCAGGGTGCGGACGACAGAGACATTCTTGCACAGAAGCTTGATATATCACAGCACCAGATCAAATATGTAACGAACGTGGGACAGGGCGAAGGACTTATATTCTTTGGTGACATTGTTCAGCCATTTGTTGACAGATTCCCGAAGGATACGCTTATGTACACACTTCTTACGACAAAGCCGGCGGAGACCAAGACAGAGACCGAAGCTGCCACAGAGCAGGCAGGGTAGAGTTAAGGAGGCAGCCGCATGGAATTTGATTTGAAAGGTAAAATGGCGGATGTGGCAGGAGACACCTTAAAGAACGTGGGAGACAGTAATGGAAAGCTGTCGAATGAGAACACGGAGAGTGCGCAGAAGCTTACCAATAAGACGACACGGGTGGCACTTGAAACGGGAAAGGCAGTCGGCGATAAGCTGGTAAATAAAAGACAGAAAGCTCCAGAAACAAATAAACAGGCGGCAAACAGGATTCTTCTTCATGAGGATACTGTAACGGAATCTGCCGGAGCAACGCTTCACACATCGAATGGCAAATCTAAGCTGATGACAGCTTCGAGAAGGCGGCGTGTGCGGGATAAACAGGCAGTAAATGACATTAAACTGCGGGATAACCGGAAGAAACTCCAGAAGAAATTAAGACAGCAGTATGAGATTAAGGCGACCGTAAAGGGCGGCTTAAAAACAGACCTTCAGGTGGAAGTCGGTGCAGAGAGTATAATGCACGAAAGTTCAAAGTATGCCGGTATTTCAAGTGCAGCGTCATTTGGGAAACGGACACTTCACATGGCGGACAATATGGCAAATGATGAAAAAGGACTGGGCATACAGAACGCATGGACGGACACAGCGTCAAAGACTGCGGATGCGGTATCAACTGTATATACGATATCGAAAACAGCGAAATACTGGCGGATGCAGAAGAACGAGAAGGAAATCGCAAAGCTCTTAAAGCAGGAAGATAAGATAGCAAGAAACAGCATTAAGATGGAATACCGGACTGCACTCGGAAGAGCGAAAGAAAGTGACCTGTGGAAAAACAGCAACCTGTATGACAGACATTTGCAGAAAAAAGCGGTGAAGCGAAAGTACATGAAGAATGCCATAAAAGAGTATCAGAATGCGAAGAAAGCAAAGAGTGCGGCAGTCACATTTACTACAGGCTTTAATCCGATGGATAAGGTGAAACAGGGAGCCGGGAAGCTCTGGGAAGCGGTGAAGGCACTCTTTTCATCTCCGGTTGGAAAGATTGTGATTGTATTTATGCTTGTGCTAGCACTTATGATGTCATTTCTTGGCGTTGCGGCTCCCATGCTTTTACTGTCGTTTGGCGGCGATTCGGATTTCTCGTCACCCCAGGTGGTAGGAACAGGATTCCCGGCAGAAGTTGAATCATGGCGTACATGGGTTACGGAACGCTGTAAGGCGAATAACGATGCTTCAAGTGGGATTGACTTAAACGACTATGTGAATGCCATTCTTGCGACCATACAGCAGGAATCCGGCGGTATATCGTCAAGCAGCGGCGGCGATCTCATGCAGTGTAAGGAAAGTGGTTTGTGGGATGATGCTGCCATGCCATCTGACTGGACGACAGAACAGAAATCCATAGATATAGGTATTCGGGTTTTCTATGCGCACATGAAAACATGGGGCGTGGATGGAGCGGATGATTATGACAATCTTCAGATAGTAGCCCAGGCATATAACTATGGCGGAGGCTTTCTTGGCTTTATGAAGAGAAAGAACGCTAAAAAGTGGACACTGGCACTTTCTACGGAATATTCAAATGCTATGGCACAGCAAAGCGGCTGGTCAAGTTATGGTCATAAGGAATACGGAGAAGAATGGCTTGCCAAATATCAAAGCGGTGGCTCGGTCGGAGGCGGTGCGGTTGTCCAGGCAAAAGGACCGACAGGTGTCATGCAGACTGCACAGAATCAGATTGGAATAACTGAGAATCCTCCGGGTTCAAACAATGTAGTATTCAATACGGATTACTACGGACAGGAGGTAAGTGGAGATGCTTATTCATGGTGCTGCGTATTTGTCTGGTGGCTTTTTAATAAAAGTGGTAACGGAGCTGCATTTTACGATGGAGAGAAAGTGGCAAGGTGCGGACTTGTATATAACTGGGCACAGAATAACGGATTATTCATAAACAGTTCGGAAGCAAAGTATGGCGATATCGTACTGTTTGGCGACAATGAGCATATTGAGGTTGTTGTATCCAATAATGGAGATGGAACATTTACCACGATCGGCGGTAACACATCCGGTGATGGAGCGGGTTCGCAGAGTAATGGTGGATGTGTGGCACTAAAGACCAGATATACGACAGGTGGATTTCCAATCACATCATTTATCAGACCGAAATATTAAAAGGAGCAGTGAGAATTGGAACGATACGAAGATAAGATTTTGAAGGAAAAAACCGAGAGGGACAGACAGCAGGAAAAGGTCGATAAACTTTCGGCAGAGTTTGAAAAATTAAGAAGCAGGCTCGCAAAAGAAAAGGAGAAGCTTCAGGAACTTAATGACAAGATCGACCGGACGGAATATTTCCTCTTTAAGACCAGACTTGCAGAAGTGGGGCTTGAGGGAGATGGTGCGGTCGATACGCTTATCACAGTGTATAAGCAGCATATTGATGATGTGGCAGAGGAGAATTAACCTCTGCCATTTGTAGTTAAGAACAGGAGATGAAAGAAAATGAACAAGAAAATCAAGAAGGCGGCACTTTCCCTGATGATTGCCGGCACACTGCTTATGGGCAGTGGAATTTCTGTCTATGCAAAGACGGAGGAAAGCACGGAGACAACAGAAGTGACGACGGAGCAGAAAACCACAAATGAAAATGCAACAACGGAAGCACCAAAGGAGACTCCATCGAAGAAGGACACCAATGCTTCCGAAGCGACAACAGAGGATGTGACATCGAAGGATAATAAATACAAGGTGCGTATCTCGATAGCACTCGATAAACCGGGTTGGTACAACGACAAAGCCATGGTAGATGTGAAAGTCACGAAAATCTTTGGTGACAGCAAGTTCAAGGTTGATACCGTGCAGGCAAAGATTGGCTCCAACGGAAGCTGGGTGGATATCACAGACGATATGGCACTTGAGATTACGGAAAACTGCACTGTCTATGTCAAGGTCACGGATATGAATGGCAATGAGTATGAGAAGAACCGATTTATCAAGTGCTTTGATACAGTTGCCCCGACGTTAAATGCGGCAGTCAGTGAAGGGTTGCTTAATATCATGACCTATGATACGGAAAGCGGCGTGAAAAAGGTGTACGTCAATGAGTACAGCTTCACGCCGGATGAAAATGGAGTTGTTACTGTAAGACTACAGAAATTCGACGCTTCCTATCAGTATTTCTATATCTATTCCATAGATAATGCAGGCAATTCAAGCACTGTCTATACAGTTGCAAATCCTTATTACAAGGAAAATACCACAGAGGAGGACAGTGAGGAAAGCACCGAGAACCCTGCGGATTCCTTACCGGATAACGGAAGCGCAACAGTTACAAACCCTTCCACCGGTTCGGTTACATCCGTAACGGATGAATCCGGGAAAGACATTATGAAGGAAGTTAATAAGAAACAGTTTTATACCATCGTTACAAAGGATGGACAGCAGTATTTCCTTGTAATAGATATGTCAGCGGCATATTCGGATGATGATGGGGTAGATACCACACATGGAAATGGTACGGTGTACTTCCTGACTTCGGTATCGAATGACAACCTTCTGAACTTTGTTGACAGCGATGAACAGACACTCCCTCACAATTCTGTGGCACAGGGCAACAACATCAATACGGAAGAAGTGACACCGGATATGGATGAATCCACGACAGAAGAGACAACGGAGGATGCAACCAATACGGACGCAGATAAGAAAGAGAGTAAAGGTCTTGGAAACTGGTTATATATCATAATTTTTGGTGTAGTGGCAGTGGTTGTAATCGGTGTGAAGATGGCAGGCGGTAAAAAAGGCAAGCCGGAAGCGAGCGATGACAGTATGTATGGCGAGAAGGATGAAACCGAAGAGGAAGAATCCGACTATGACGAAGAGGACGAGTAAATATGAAATGGGGTGGCAGAAAGTGACTGCCACCCTTTTATGGAGGTAGCAGATGAAACTTGTAATAGCAGAAAAACCAAGCGTTGCAAACAGTATTGCAGATGTGCTTGGAGCAGATAAAAAATCAGACGGATACAGAAGTGGAAACGGATATATTGTGTCATGGTGTGTCGGACACTTGATCGAGCTTGCGGAGCCGGCAAGCTACGGAGAAAAGTATGAAAAATGGAATTATGAATCACTTCCGGTTCTTCCAGAACCATTTTCCTACGTGGTAAAGAAAGATACTGCAAAGCAGTATGGTGTGCTGAAGAAGCTCATGGCGGATAAAGAGGTTTCTTCTCTTGTGTGTGCAACGGATGCTGGACGTGAGGGAGAACTTATCTTCCGACTTGTCTACAATCAGGCAGGTTGTAAGAAACCATTTGAAAGACTGTGGATTTCATCCATGGAGGAAAGCGCAGTGCGTGAAGGGTTTGCAAACTTAAAACCGGGATGTGAGTATGACAGCCTGTATGCGTCGGCACTTGCAAGACAGAAGGCGGACTGGCTTGTAGGTATCAATGGAACGAGACTTTTTACGACACTTTATAACAGACTTCTAAAGGTTGGCAGGGTGCAGACACCGACACTTGCCATGCTTGTAGACAGAGAATCACAGATTATGAATTTCAAGAAGCAGGCATACTACCAGACACATATTCTGTGTGATGGCTTTGAGGCAGTAACAGACCATATAGATGAAAAAGGCGAAGCGGAGCATATGGCGGATATCTGTATGGGAAAACAGGCGGTCGTATCATCGGTTGTCAAGGAGCAGAAAAAGGTTTCTCCACCAAAGCTCTATGATCTGACAACACTCCAGAGAGATGCTAACCGGCTGTTTGGACTTACTGCCAAGCAGACACTTGAAGCAACCCAGAACCTTTATGAGAAGAAGCTGGTTACATATCCAAGAACGGACAGTCAGTATCTTTCCGATGATATGGAAGAGACCGCCAGAAATGTGATAGCAGCCATCATGGAAACGGTTTTTTCAAAGATGAATGTCATGGTTAATCCCAATATAAAGGCAGTTCTTAACAGCAAGAAAGTGACAGACCATCATGCCATCATCCCAACTGTTGAGATACGAAAAGCACCGATAGAGGAACTTAGCGCAAATGAAAAGAGTGTCCTTACACTCTGTGCAAACAGACTTTTGTGTGCTACTGGCAGTGCCTATATTTACGATTCTACAAAGGCGGAGCTTCGCTGCGAGGATATCGCCTTTAAGGTGTCAGGCAGGGAAGTCATAGAAAACGGATGGAAAGATTTTGATGGATTCTTCAGACAGACATATAAGGCGGCAGAGGATAAGCCGGAAAAGGAAGAAACAAAGCTCCCGGAACTTACAGAAGGAGCAGTCATGGATGTTACGGAGACAAAGGTGACGGAGCATTTCACTACACCGCCGAAGCATTTCACAGAGGACAGCCTGCTTTCTGCCATGGAAAAGGCGGGTGCTTCCGAGATGGACGATGAAGTGGAACGAAAAGGACTTGGAACACCGGCAACAAGAGCTGATGTAATAGAAAAGCTGGTCAAGGACGGATTTGTGAAGCGTGAGAAAAAGCAGATGATACCAACAGATGACGGAATCAAGCTGATCACCATACTGCCGGATGTCGTGAAGTCTCCGCAGCTTACAGCCGACTGGGAAAACGAACTTGTAAAAGTCGCAAGAGGTGAAACATCCGCAGATGATTTTATGTGCGGCATTACGGATATGGTATCCGACCTTGTTTCCTCTTACAGCAGCGTGACCGAAGAAAATAAGGGGATGTTCCGGAAAGACCAGGAGGAGTTTGGAAAATGTCCAAAGTGTGGCAAGAGTGTCGTAAAAGGTAAATTCGGTCCTTACTGCACCGGGAAGTGTGGCATGGGATTTGCAAAGGCGTTTGGTGTGACACTGACTGATAACCAGGTAAAAAATCTTCTCGAAGGGAAAAAGATTCTGGTAAAAGGCATAACGAACAAAGCCGGCAAGGTGTATGACGCATACCTTACGCCCAACGGTACAACTTCATATTCCTACACGGACGCAAAGGGCAATACGAGAAGCGGCTTTCAGTACAGTTTCAACATGGAATTTCCAAAGAAAAAGTAGGAGGTACAGATGGCGGACAAATATTATAATATTGCGGATATGGCAAAAAATACAGCCGAACGCATTACGCAAAATGCAGATGCATGGACAGACTATCTGGAGACTGCGGCAAGGCTTTACCGGTACGGATTCAAGGATCAGCTTCTTATTCATGCACAGCGACCAGATGCGACAGCGGTAGCTTCCATTGAGGTGTGGAATACCCGGATGCACTGCTGGGTTAATCAGGGAGCAAAAGGTATCGCACTGCTTGACGAGACAAGAAAAAAGAAGCTCCGGTATGTGTTTGACGTATCGGATGTCCACAAGGCGAAGCGTATCGGTATTTTCCCTACTCTTTGGGAGATGAAGGATCAGCACCATGAAGCGGTCATGAAGCGGCTTGAGGATATATATGGTAAGACGGATGAAAAACGTCCGATTGAGAGCCGGATGATTCAGATAGCGGAGCATATTGCAGAGGACTACACTCCGGATGTATTGCAGGATCTTGTGAATGTACAGGATGACAGTCTGCTTTATGGACTGGATGAATATAATCTTTCACTTAGACTGAAAGAGACCATGACTTCCAGTATTGCCTATACACTTATGGCAAGGTGCGGTCTCGATACGGATACTTATAGGGATGAACTGGATTTTTCTTATATCCGTGAGTTTTCTACGCTTGATAGCTTAAGTGTCCTTGGAGAAGCGACAAGCAGTATGTGCGAGCCGGTACTTCGTGAGATATGTCAGGTAGTAGAGGATATTGACCGGGAAAATGCCCGCAGAGTGGAACGGGAAAGCAGTGAAAAAGATAAAAATATACTTGCAAATGATGGTCAAGAACACTATAATACTTTAAAGCGTGAAAGTGACACGCAGAACAGAAAAGAAGGAGGTACGGATTATGGAACTGACATACAGGAACGAAGGGGACTATCTCATTCCGAACATCAAAGCGAACGAGGAGCCGGAGGAGAGCCTGACGAAGTACGGAATGCTTCGGGAGACATTTCTGAAGGAACATCACGAGGGGATTTACACCGGGAAGCTTCTGTCGGGAACGCTGACGGAACATTGTCTGATGATACAGAAACAGGCAGAGGAGAGGTTCGAGAGACTGAAAAACCAGATGATGGAGAACGAGGAAGTGACGGAGGAGTTAAAGAGCAGAGATCAGATGGAGTGGGTTCGTCTGATGAACTCGATAACGAACAGAGCGGACGAGATCGTTCTGTCGGAGATCGTCTACAGTCTGTAGTAGAAGTTGAATATAAGCAGCTTTCAATCTTCCCTTATCTGGATGAACAGATGGGAACCATAGCAGCAGCCGAGGCAGGTATGAAAAGTATCGCTCCGGCTGCTTTTTTGTTAAAGGAAAGTGACATAGAGGATATCCTGCGTACAGGTGGAGGAAACAGTAACAGCAGGGAGCGTATCTACGAGAAGTACCGGGAAAATCGGGACTCTGCTTATATGGCAGACTTTCTTGCCGGAGAATATGGAACATGCGGAAAAGGCTTTGAGATTGACGGACATGAGATAGCCGCATGGTTTGACCGGGATGGTATGAAGCTTGGATATGGACGAAGTGCAAGTGATGATTTCATCATGGAGAAAAGCTGGTCTGACTGTGAGAAGGTTATTGCCGGTATGGTGAAACAGGGGACATTCCTTGATGAAAACAGAGCCTTTCTTGCAGATGAAACCGTGCGGCGTGGTGTTGCTGATAACCTGTATTTTTTCTTCCGTGACAGTGTTGGTGATATGTCTGTCGTAGACGGTCTTGACGGACTTGATTATCAGAAATCAACGGAGATTTTATTTGAGAGACTTAATAATCCGGAAGAGGCACAGAAGTTAAAGGCGGCGGTTGATAATGAGATAGCGGCAGTGGAACGTGGAGAGAAAAGTTTCAGGTGGAGACTGAATCCGAAACCTTCAGAACTGTCTGACAGAGTATCTGGTTACTGTGATAAGAGGAAGGAACTTCCACAGAGATTTGATACGGAAACACTGAAAGAAAGCTTTATCACACAGGATGAAATAGATTCCGTAATTACCAGGGGAAGCGGATTTGCCGGTGGGAAGTTCCGGATACATCAGTATTTTCTTGAAGGACACGACCACAAGGAAGCCGCTGACTTCTTAAAGCACGAATATGGAACGGGAGGAAGCTCCCATGCCATCGTCGGAAGTGACCGGAGCAATCAGGATCACGATGCCAGAGGACTTTCCATCACAAAGGGAAGCCTTATGAATCCTTATGCCAAAGTTGTCCTTACATGGAAAGTGGTAGAAAAGAGAATCGGGGAACTTATTACCGAGGGAAAGTACCTTACTCCAAAGGAGCAGGAAGAGTATGAGAAAATACAGCTTGCCAAGGCACAGGCAGAACTGGATGAAGCACTACCGGAAAAGGACAATTTAGGACAAAATGTCCAGAAGTCTGAAAAGACGATGGAAGATGCGATAGAGATTGTCAGTGAGTTTTTGGAAAATGAGTATGGAAGTGTAGATGATGATTTTGATGACCTTACAAACATATCACTTGCCTATACGGACTTCCTTGATGAAGAAACGAACGAAGAACACCCGGTACAGGTGACACTAAACTTAAAGGAATTTTCTATAAGCACGTATGTGGATGACCTTCTAATTGACAAGAAACAGTACGAATCTCTGGATGATATTTATGAGACGGAACTGCAATATCTTTCCTTTGACGAGCTGGTGTATCTTTCAGATGAAGATATGGAAAAAGTCCGTGACAATGAGGAGCTTGTGCAGGCACCTCTTAATACGGTTGCATGGGATGATATCAAACCGGACACTTTAGGACAAACTGTCCAGAAGTTCCCGGAAGAGAATTTCCATATTGAGGATGAGGCACTTGGAACCGGTTCGGCAAAAGAGAAGTTTGCACGTAATGTGCAGGCGATAAAAACGATACAATCACTTGAAGAGGAAAAGCGTGCCGCCACACCGGAGGAACAGAAGATTTTGTCTGGTTATGTCGGATGGGGCGGACTTGCTGATGCTTTTGATGAGAATAAGGCAGGATGGAGCGCAGAGTATCAGGAGTTAAAGAATCTCCTTACACCGGAGGAATATGCTTCTGCAAGAGAATCCACACTTAATGCACATTATACAAGTCCTGCCATCATAGACGGAATCTATGACACATTATCCCGTATGGGATTTGAAAAGGGAAATGTACTTGAGCCGGCAATGGGTGTCGGAAATTTCTTTGGAAGATTGCCGGAGGATATGGCAAAGAGCAGACTTTACGGGGTGGAACTTGACAGCCTTACCGGACGGATTGCGAAGCAGTTATATCCAAAGGCAGATATACAGATAAAGGGATTTGAAGAGACAAAGTTTCCGGGAGATTTCTTTGATGTGGCAGTTGGCAATGTTCCGTTTGGTCAGTATAAGGTGGCAGACAGGGATTACGACAAACACAACTTCCTGATCCATGACTACTTCTTTGCAAAGACACTCGATAAAGTCCGTCCGGGCGGTGTAGTGGCTTTTGTAACATCCAAGGGAACCATGGATAAGTTAAATGAGAATGTCAGAAAGTATCTGGCAGAACGTGCAGAGCTTTTAGGTGCGGTCAGACTACCAAACACTGCATTTAAGGCAAACGCCGGTACGGAAGTTACATCAGATATCATCTTTTTACAGAAGCGTGACAGAATGGTCAGGGAGATACAGGACTGGGTGCATACGTCGGAAGATGAAAAAGGTATCCGAATGAACAGCTATTTTGCAGAACATCCGGAACAGATTGTCGGACACATGGAGATGGTATCCGGTCCGCACGGCATGGAAAGCGCATGTATTGCAGACACGGACAGACCATTTAAGGAGCAGATTAATGAAGCACTTGCAAATATCAAAGGTGAGATAGGTGCAGTGACAAGAGAGCTTGATGAGTTTGATGTGGCAGACGAGGACAAAGTGCTGCCGGCAGATCCGAATGTAAAGAATTTCTCCTACACAGTTGTCGATAACGAGGTTTACTACAGAGAAAATTCCGTCATGAAGCCAGTGGAGCTTCCGGAAAGCAAGGCAGAACGTATCAAGGGACTTGTTGCTATCAGAGATGTGACGAGATTACTTATCGACTTGCAGATGGAAGAAGCCAGGGATGGTGACATCGCAGCGAAGATGAAGGAACTAAATGACTGCTATGATGATTTCGAGAAGAAATTCGGTCGAATCAATTCCAGAACGAACAAGAGTGTATTCAGTCAGGATGCAAGCTACAGCCTGCTGTGTTCCCTGGAGAAATTTGATTCTGATGGAAACTTCAAGGAAAAAGCAGACATGTTCACGAAGCGAACCATCAAGCGTGCGGAGGTAGTCACAAGTGTTGACACAGCAAGCGAAGCACTTGCAGTTTCACTTTCGGAAAAAGCAAAGGTAGACATCCCGTATATGATGGAGCTTACCGGAAAGAGTGACACAGAGATAACGGATGACCTTGTGGGAGTTATATTCAAGGAGCCTTTAAGTGAGGAATGGCAGACAGCAGATGAGTACCTGTCGGGTAATGTAAGAGAAAAACTTGCTGTGGCAAAGAGTGCGGTTGAGAGCAGTCCGGAATATGAGGTAAATGCAAAGGCACTTGAAGCGGTTATGCCGAAAGACCTTGAAGCTTCAGAGATAGAAGTCCGTATTGGTGCCACATGGATAAAGCCGGAATATGTAGACCAGTTCATGCGGGAAACATTCAAGACACCAGAGTATCTGACAAGGAGTTATGGACTAGGTGGTGCAACTGTCGGTGTGCAGTATTCGGCTGTGACAGGTGTGTGGAACGTAAAGGGTAAAAATGCAGACAGAGCCAATCCGATTGCCAATTCCACTTATGGAACCATGCGGGCAAATGCCTACAAGATTCTTGAAGATTCCTTAAACTTAAAGGATAGCCGGGTATATGATACCGTGCTTGAAGAGGGCAAGGAAAAGCGTGTGTTAAATAAAAAAGAAACGACACTTGCAAGCCAGAAGCAGGAAGCCATAAGGGAAGCGTTCAAAGACTGGATATTCGCCGCACCGGAACGTCGTGCGGATTTAGTTGAGACATACAATAAACTGTTTAATTCGATCAGACCGAGAGAATATGAAGGGGCACACCTGACATTCCCCGGAATGTCGCCGGAAGTCACACTCAGACCGCACCAGAAAAATGCAGTAGCTCATCAGTTATATGGAGACAACACACTTCTTGCGCACTGCGTAGGTGCGGGAAAGACATGGGAGATGGCGGCGGCAGCCATGGAGAGCAAGCGGCTTGGACTATGCAGAAAGAGCCTTTTTGTTGTTCCGAACCATCTGACCGAGCAGTGGGGTTCCGACTTCTTACAGTTATATCCGGGAGCCAATATCCTTGTTGCAAGTAAGAAAGACTTTGAGCCGGCAAACAGAAAGAAGTTCTGTTCCAGAATCGCAACGGGTGACTATGATGCAGTCATCATCGGTCATACACAGTTTGAGAAGATTCCGTTGTCAAAGGAACGTCAGGCGACAACTATTCAGGAGCAGATTGATTCCATCACGGAAGCCATAGCACAGGCAAAGGCAGAGCGTGGAGAACGCTATACGATAAAAGAGATGGAGAAATCAAAGAAGAACCTGACAGTCAGACTGGAAAAGCTGATGGATCCATCGAAGAAAGACAGTGTAGTGACGTTTGAGCAGTTAGGTGTAGACCGGTTATTCGTAGATGAGAGCCATAATTACAAAAACTTATTTCTTTATACAAAAATGCGTAATGTAGCCGGTATTGCACAGACGGATGCGCAGAAGTCGTCAGATATGTTTGCAAAGTGCAGATACATGGATGAATTAACCGGAGGCAAAGGCGTGACATTTGCGACAGGTACACCGATATCGAACTCCATGACGGAGCTTTATACGAATATGCGATATCTTCAGTACGGAACTTTAGAGCGGATGGGACTTACACAGTTTGACGCATGGGCATCGTCATTTGGCGAGACACAGACAGCAATCGAGCTTGCACCGGAGGGAACCGGATATAGGGCCAAGACGAGATTTGCAAAGTTCTTCAATTTGCCGGAGCTTATCAGTTTGTTCAAGGAGAGTGCGGATATCAAGACACCGGATATGTTAAAGCTCGATGTGCCGGAAGCGGTATATGAGAATGTTGTATTAAAGCCATCAGAGTTCCAGAAAGATGTGGTTGCTTCTCTTGCCGATCGTGCAGAGATGGTGCGAAACGGAGGCGTGGATTCAACTGTTGATAATATGCTGAAAATCACGAATGACGGAAGAAAGCTGGCACTTGACCAGAGACTAATAAATCCTATGCTGCCGGATGATGAAAACTCCAAGACTAGCGTATGTGTGGAGAAAGCATTTGCCATATACGAAGAAGAAACGGAGACGAAGGGGGCACAGCTTATCTTCTGTGACCTTTCCACACCGAAGAATGACGGAAACTTTAATGTCTATGATGACATCAAACAGAAACTCATGAGTAAGGGTGTACCGGAAAACGAGATTGCCTTTATACATGATGCCAATACGGAAACAAAGAAAGCGGACTTATTTGCCAAGGTTAGAAGCGGTGATGTCCGCTTTTTGCTTGGTTCAACAGCAAAGATGGGAGCCGGTACAAACGTACAGGACAGACTGATCGCACTTCATCATCTGGATGTGCCATGGAGACCATCGGACATTGAGCAGCAGGAAGGACGTATTATCAGACAGGGCAACATGTACAAGGAACTGGGGAAGCCTGTTAAGATATTTCGCTATGTAACGGAGGGTACATTTGACAGTTATTCGTGGCAGGTAATTGAAAATAAGCAGAAATTCATCGGACAGATCATGACGAGCAAGTCACCGGTCAGAAGCTGTGAGGACGTGGATGAAGCGGCACTTACCTATGCCGAGGTCAAGGCTCTCTGTACGGGAAATCCCTACATAAAAGAGAAGATGGACTTGGATATCCAGGTATCGAAGTTAAAGCTGCTTAAAGCCAACCATACAAGCCAGAGGTACAGACTGGAGGACAACATCACACAGACCTATCCAAGACAGATAGCGGCTCTTTCTGAAAAGATAGCCGGATATAAGGCGGATATAGCGACATTCAAAACCGAAAAAGCAGAGCTTGTGGCAAGAAGTGTGGCGGTATTTTCCGAAGATGGCAAAGAGAAAGAGCCTTTTGAGATACGGATAGGAAAGCGTGTGTTTACTGACCGAAAGGAAGCAGGAACCGCCCTGATCGAGATGTGCCGGAATGTACATTCCATATCTACGCCGGTTAAGGTCGGAGACTATATGGGATTTTCACTTGCTGTGACCTTTGAACCATTCCAGAAAACATTTGACCTGAATATCAAAGGTGCAATCAGCCATCACATAGATGTCGGAGCAGATGCGGTCGGAAATATGACGAGAATTGCAAATGCCATGTTTGGTATGGAAACAAAACTTGCCAAGGTGGAAGATCAGCTTTCCGCAGTCAAGGAACAGCTTGAGAGTGCAAAGGAAGAAGTGAAGAAGCCATTTGAGAAGGAACAGGAGCTTGCGGAGAAACTTGACCGCCTAAATGAGTTAAATGCACTTCTCAATATGGACGAAAAAGGTGATTCCGAGAAAGAAGAGGACTTAGACAGCAAAGAGGTAGTGGATATCGAAGGTGATGGATATGGGGAAGTACCGAGAGACAGTGAGGGCGATACCATATCGACATCGGAGGCACCTGTGCATGATGGCATGGCAAGAGGCAGCTCTGAAGAGGAAAAGGCAGAGAAGAAGCTGTGTGAAGAGGGCGAGTGTAAGCATGAAAAGGGCGAAAAGTCCATATTTACACGGATTGCCGACAAGAAGCAGCAGGCAGGTGAGCGAACCGGGATACCAGGACATACACAGATAAAAGGCAAAGGCGATGAGCGATAGTTGAAAGGAGGAAATGCAGATGGCAATCGAAGATAAGAAAGACAGGGATACTGTACTACTGACCGGACTTCCGGTCAGTGATGAAATGCAGGATATCCTTGAGAGATGTGCAGATGGTAAGTATGTGGATGTGGAAGAAGTCAAAGCAACACCGGAGATGAAAGCGGCGGAAAGTTGTGTGTCTTATGCGACACCGACCATACAGTTAAAGGACAGGGAAGCAATAGAGAATCATGTGTTTGAGACACTTATGGATTATGGCTCTATCAGTCTGGATGAAAAAGGTAAGCCGCTCGTTGACAGTGATGGTAATACACTTTATAATGGTGATGTAGAAAAAGGCAGACGCCTTGATATCGTAATCGGTCTTCCCGCTTCTGGGAAATCATCAGCCATAGTAGATACAATTTCATATGAGCATCATTCCATGCTAATTGATAACGATGAAGCCAAACGACAGTTTCCGGAATTTAACAAAGGATGGGGTGCGAATACAGTACATAAGGAATCTCAGATCGTGGAGCAAGCGGTATTCAGAGAAGCTCTGCGGGAGGGAAGAAACATTGTGCTTCCCAAGGTCGGCAGTGATGCAGACAAACTTATGACGGACTATATTGCTTATGCAAAGGATGCCGGCTATAAGGTAAACGTCCACTTTGTTGATCTTGACAGAAATAAGGCACTTGGGAGAATGATGGGCAGATTTATCCATACCGGAAGATATCTGTCACCGGAGCTTATTGATAAGTATGCAAATGAGCGTGATGGAAATAAGATCGCACAGGCGTACGAAGCGTTAAAGTCGATGGATGGGATAGATGGATGTTCCAAATGGGACAACGATGTCGGAAGAGGAGAAAAACCGATACTTTTAGAGGCGGCTAATTTAGATGATGACTTTATAAAGAATGCAAGAATGAAAGGAGACATGGAGAATGAAGAACGTAAACATGGACAATTTACCAGAGGCAGTGAAGATGACTTATGTTTCAGCGGAGACAGTGCTGGAGACCGAGGAGCAGATGCACAGAGCGGAAGCGGAGATAAGAGAGCGGATGGGCGAGATGGAGAACATGACACCGGTAGAGCGGTATCAGTTCCAGAGGAAGATCTACGACAAGTATTTGGCGTAAGCCATCCGGAGCTTTTCGATGAGAACATACCGGAAGTGTATGAGGGTGAAATGCCGGAGCTTTTTGCAAGACAGATACTTGCCATGACGACAGGGCATGACACAGATGGTAACATCATTGCCGATGCCGGCGAGCATAAGTTCCGACCGGAGTATGCGGTAGAGACATACAATGACAATCCGGATGATTATGCGGAGGTTGCAAAGGGAGTTACATTCACTACGATATATGGTGATGTACAGCTTGACAGTGTATCACAGTATGATGTGGGGCGTTTTAATCTGACGGAGGAGCAGTTTACGGGAACGCTTCTTGAAGGAAAAGGCGGACTGGATAAGGGACAGAAGATCGTATTTGAGAAAGAGGATATCATGGCAGTTCATGTGGACTACCGGGATATTGATGTCCGTGCCGATACATCCCTGATGAATGAAGCGTATGCAGATAGAAAGACGGAAATGGAGAATCCGGAACATGACAGGACTTACCGATGTTATGTGGATGGAGATAAAAGTTCTTTTGATGTCTGTCTTTTTAAGGATGATGATGGAAAGAAACATTTCTATATCGAAGATACCGCAGATTATCCTCTGATAACGGGAGAACTTCAAAAGGAGACGGAGTTTACACCCGGCACAGCGGTTTCACTTATGAATGACATGGGTGAGTGCTACGACGGAAGCAGAGAATTTATAGTGTATGATGTTCATATGCCCGAGAGGACAGAAGAACTGATGGATAAGAGCAGAAAGGAAGAACTATTCCCGACTGCTCTTTTTGTTTCCGAGATATGGGAACATGGTACATCCATACACCGGTATGACTGCTGCGATGATTTTAATGCAAAGGCATTTGGAGAGAGCATAAAGGACAGAAATGAGGAACATGGCATACGGACGATGACATCCGTTGCGATGAAGAAGCAGCCAGAGAAAGTGCATGAGGTATCAAAGTCACAGCAGGATGTTGTGGAAACGTTCCGGGCAAAGACAAGAGATCTGTTCCACGAACTTGACGGACAGAATGCGGAAAGTATCGAATCCATGGTACGAGGTCATGTGGAGGATGCGTTGCAGACGTTTGACATAGATGCCCAGGTGGTGGATGTGGTTCTCGTTGGAAGCAGGTGCCGGGGTATCGAGCATGAGGATTCGGATGTGGATGTGGTCGTGGAATATTACGGAAGCGAGAGGGAAGATTCTCTGTTTAATATCCTGAATGAAGAAGGACTGTCCATAGGCGGCAGAAACATCGACATCAATCCGATCACGAAGGACAGGAGCGGTACACTGGAAACCTATCTGCCAGAGGTAGAGAAGTATCTGGCGGAGAAGGCACAGAGTATGGAACAGCCATCAAGAGATATGGCGGGTGAAGTGGCAAAGGAACAGGAAGCAAAAGATAAGCGTGAACAGGAGAAAGCAAAGAAAGGGAGACCGGAGAAACACAAGACGGGCAAGTTTGCCAACTTTTCCATGCAGAAAAGCGACGAAAGCGAAAAGTATTATCTGTATGCCGACATCAAGTACCCAAGCGGGGATATCGAGCGGCACAAGCCGATTGCAGAGTTTCCGGATAAAAAACAGGCAGAAGAGTTCTGCAAGAGTAGAGGTATCACCTGTGATGATGTGACGGATAATCTGGAGAATGTAATTCGCCATAAGAAGCACATGGCAAATGACAAAGGGACACAGCCACCCAGCCGGGAAAATGGCAGGAAACGCAGTGACATAGGAGACGAATAAGAGAGAAAGGACACGGATAGATGGATAAGAAATCAAGTGAGTATAAGCTGATCAGGATGGCGGACACCAGTTTTCTGTTCTGTATCATATTTGAAGTAGTGGGAATTATGACAGTGATGTTTATCGGAACACTGGGCGCGCAGATGGCAATATATTTTATGACAATGCTTTTTGCAGTGTTCATGGCAAGGAAGAGACGAGCAGAATTTACTATACCATTTGAGAAACCGAAGGTAGGAACACTTTTACAGAGCATAGGAATATCCGTATGCGGTATTCCAATCGCACTTATGTTATCGGCACTTGCTTCGCTGCTGTCATCTGCAGGAGCAGACAGTTCAGAGGATATAGCGAAATATCCTGTGTGGCTTGCCATAATAGCGTTCGCCATCGTGCCGGCAGTCGTGGAAGAGTATGTGTTCCGTGGTCTGATATTCGGAGCCTATATGAAGGTCGATGCGAGAGCTGCGGTTGTGATCAGCAGTCTGTTCTTTGCACTGCTTCACTTCTCACTTGGTTCGATCCTGTACGGGTTCTTCTATGGCTGCGTATTTGCCCTTATAAGGATTGCAACAGGCAATATGATGTATTCCATGGTTATGCACCTGGTATTTAATGCGGTCAATGTAGCGGTTGCTTATATGGGGGCATTCCTGATACCGGGATGGGTGGTTGCACTGCTGTTTGTGGCAGGACTTGCCGGATTCATCACACTCTGTATCCTGTTCTTTCGGAAACATCCGGTGGAAATTACAGGAAGTGGGTATAAGAGACATGAACTTGTGACGAAGGAAGGTTATATGACCATGGCGGTCTGTATGACGGTTACGAGCATGCTGTTGATGATGTAAGAGAATAGATTTTGAATGATTGCACCTCATGGCTGCTTCTGCGGCTGTGGGGTGTTTTTTATTTGTTATATATCGCAAGATGTTGGGAGTATTAATTGCGGATTTGAAAGAAGAATGGTATAATTTTAACGTATTTTGCTGTATTAGATATGGAGGTAAATATGGCGGTTTCATATAAGAAATTATGGATAAGATTGGCAGAGAATGAAATGAGCCGTGCGGATCTAAGAAAGAAAGCGGATATTGCACCCAATACCATGACTAAGCTTGTTAAGAATGAATATGTGGCAATGCCTGTACTTGATAAACTGTGTGATGCGTTAGGAGTGGATTATGGTGATATCATGACATATATTCGAGAGCGAGATGGAAGCAAAAATTTTTAGATGAGTACGTTTTTTAGTACATGTTAGGATATATAATAAATCTGGTGTAGAATTAAAAGTATATATTATAAAATATTGCATAAGATAGTCAGATTTGAGATAGTGAGAAGAACAGTAGTATTTACATTAAATTTGATTTATGAATTATTATTAAATGGAGAATATTATGATGAAACAGCTAAGTATTTTTGATATTTATAAAGACACTAGTTCTATCCCGAAGAATAATGAAAAAACGAAGTGGGATGATTTTCGTTTTATAGATCTTTTTGCTGGTATTGGAGGAATCCGGTTAGGGTTTGAATCGGTAGGAGGACATTGTGTTTTTTCTTCAGAGTTTGATGAAGATGCATGTAAAACATATGAGGCAAATTTTGGAGAACATCCATCGGGAGACATAACGAAGATAAAAGCATCGGATATACCTGATTTTGACATTCTTTTGGGAGGCTTTCCTTGTCAAGCATTTTCTATTATAGGCAAAAAGGAAGGGTTTGCAAACGAGACATGTGGTACGTTATTTTTTGAAATAGAGAGAATATTAAAGGAAAAGAGACCACCGGCATTTATGCTTGAAAATGTAAGAAATCTTGTTGCTCATGATAAAGGAAATACTTTCAGGGTGATAATATCACATTTAGAGAAGTTAGGTTATCATGTGTACGCTAAGGTTTTAAATGCACTGGATTATGGAGTCCCTCAGAAACGAGAACGAATTTATATTGTTGGATTTTTAGACGATGTTCTTTTTGAATTTCCAGATCCAGTTCCGGTTGAAAAAAGAAAAACTCTAAATGATATATTGGAAATAAATGTTGATAAAAAATATTTTGTCAGAGATGCAATAAAGAAATCCAGATTGGATAGGCTGAAGGATAAAAACTATCCTAAACCATATATATCTCATGAAAATATGGCAGGTTCAATCACACCTCATCCATATTCCTCTGCGTTGCGAGCTGGGGCATCGGCTAACTATATTTTAATAAATGATGAGCGTAGACCAACGGAAAGAGAAATGCTTAGAATACAGGGATTTCCTGATTCATACAAAATTGTGTTGCCTTACAGTAAAGTAAAGCATCAATGCGGAAATTCGGTTGCTGTTCCGGTGATACAGAAGATTGCAAATGAAATGATAGCCTCTTTAAAGGCTTTTGAAAGGAGAAAACAGAATGCCTAATAGAGATGATGCAAAAAAGGCACTTGATTCAGTTATAAAAAAGTCACGTGTACATTTATATAAACCAATTCAGATTGCGGAAATATTGTACAGAATTAGAACGGTCGGAGATATCAAACCGCTCAATTTAGAGGATTATCGAGCAAAAAGTAAAAAATGGCGTGATGAAGTATGTTTACCATTATTAGGACGAGTGTGTACAAGTAGTGCACGGTTCCAAGATGACTTGTTTAATGACAATGCAATCCCACCGATAATGATTAATGAACTTAGTAAAGAAAATCTTCGGACAAACGGGGCAGTTGAGGCGTATATTTATAGGAGATTCATAAATAAGCATGATCAACTATCTGATGCGCTGCTTTATTGTATGAATGCAACAAGAGAAGACTTTAGTGTTAAACAGTTTATTGATTCGTTTTGGAATGAGCCGGGTTTGAAACGTAGTCTTGATAAAATATATGAAATAATTGTATATGCATTGTTTGCAACATTAGTGGATGCATTAAATTTGGTTGTTGAGGTATCGGTAGATGAGTTACACTTTGATATTCTCAATGAATTTGACGACTTCTCTAGAAAAGTTATGTGCTTGGATTTTTCTAATCCGAAGCATATACAGGAGGCTAGAGTATATCGTGTTGGAGTGACTAATGCTGCCGACAGAGGACTTGATATGTATTCTAATTGGGGACCGGCAATTCAAATTAAACATCTTAGTCTTGATGTGTCATTAGCTCAGAACATTGTAAATAGCGTATCTAGTGATCGTGTTGTTATTGTATGTAAGGATGCTGAAAAAGATATTATTGTGTCTTTATTGACGCAGATTGGTTGGAGAAGTCATATACAAAGCATTGTTACAGAAAATGATCTGATCGACTGGTATGAGAAGGCATTGAGAGGAAAACATTCGGATGTTATTGGAGACACACTTTTAGAATGTTTATGTAGTGAAATAAAAAAAGAATTTCCTTCTGTTGAGAGTATGCCAGAAATATTGAAGGATAGGCATTACGAAAAAATTTCTGACTCTTATTGGATGTAATATTTAGATATTTCATGTTTCTTTAAGTATAAATAACATATTAATATGGATGATAGAAAATAGGAAATAAGATATTTATCAAAAAATGTATGTATAGAGGGGAGATGTTGGAATATGAATAAACAATTAGTATTTAACAATTTTGTAAAGATGGTGCAGGCAGATAATAATTACTATACTTTTGGAACGCCATCCCAAGTGGGGGTAATAGAAGATGTCCTTGCTTATTTTGGTATAGGATATAAATTGGAGTCGGGAACAAGTAGTATGCATAGGAATGAATTAAATATTTTGCAAGAGTTTATACTTAATCAGGCAACAGATGAGCAAATTTTGCTTTTGTATAATTTGACAAATGGAGAGTGCAAAACTCCGGAAATGAATCCTGTTTCGGAAATGAGCGGAAAAGTATTTGTTTCAATGCCTATGAATAAGGATAAATGTATGTTTGTAGATATAATCAGGCAAGGAGTAAAAAATGCACTTAAAGACACGGGAAATGAATCTTATTTTCTTGATTTGGATGTGCATAACGATAATATATATAATAAAATGATGGAAGAGATTCGGTCGTGTAAATTTTTGATTGGAGATCTTACATCGCAAAATGCAGGCGTTTATTATGAAACTGGATATGCAAGAGCTCTAGGGAAAACGGTTATATTTACTTGTAAAGATACAGATTTCGACAACGTTCATTTTGATATTAAGCAAACACAAATCGTTGTTTGGTCAAATGAAGATGAATTGCGACAAAAATTGTGTAATCAGATTGATAGTTCAAAACTAGGTAGAATAATTTAGTGGGAATTATGGTAGGGGAGGCAGTTCATGAATCTTGATGACAAAGAAGAAGTAATGATAAGACATTATTCAGCTATATTTAAGAGGCACTGTTTTGATGAGTATGATGTATTAGGATTCCTTATTGTTATAAGAAGATTGATTCGTAGCAATAATACATATAGAGGAATTTTAGAATTTGCTGATCTTATTGCCCACAGAGAAAGAGATAGGGGACAGGCGTTTAATGCGGTAAAGCAAGCTATAGAGAATGAATATGCTACATTTGATGGAAAGAAAGTAATAGGATATGAAGGGATAACGGAGAGTGAATGGAAGAATGAGTGGAAGAATTTATGTAGTGAGCTGAAAATTCCATACACTAAGCAACTGATTGATGAGATAACCTTGTGTGTATGCTCACTAGCAAATGGCAGTTTATATAAAAAGGGCAATGATCATATTGGAAAAATGTATATTGCAGTAGATTCAAACACAGTTGCACTTATGACTACAGAAGGGAAAAAAGATTCTTTGAGCGTAGGTTTTTTTGTGTATAAAGGGTTATCAGCCGAAGTAAAGAAAGGATACGAATTTCCTGGTATATCAATAGAAACAAAACGAGTTAACGATAGATTGGTTTTGGTGGCAGACGATAAAGAATGCTTTTTTCAGTTAACTTAATTGGAGGTTATATTGCTACTGGTAATTATGAGAAATATGTTTGATATATGAGACAATCGAAGAAAATACTGATGAGAACGAAATTAAGATTGATCAAGTGCGTGTGAATTAGTTGGTAAAAATGATGAATGAGGTGTATGTATATGGATCAATCTGTGAATATCCCTTGCCAGGTATGTACAGTTACATCTACAAAAGGTGAAATTACACCTTTATGGTGCAGATATCAGGATGGGCAGGGGGAAGTACATAAACTTGTAATAGACGAGGCAAAGCCAACAGGTCCTTCTCAGGTAGTCTGCAATATGTTCTTTGAATGTACTGCGGAGGTAGATGGATGCAAGAAAATGTTTATTCTTGCAATGGATGGCAGCACACGTAAGTGGTCGATTATTAGGATTTTATTATAATATATTTTGGGAGGATTTATTATGAGGAGAGACAAGGAAGAAATTTTAAATGAGATGAATGAGAGACTGACTACGCTTATGAAAATGCACAATTTGGATGTCGATTCTTTTGCAAAGAAATGTGGGATTGAGCCAGAGGACTTTAGAGCTTACATGGATGGGACAAAGGAAATGATGATACCAGAGCTTGTGAAGATTTCAAAGGCAATGGATGTTTCAGCTGACTATATTATGGGATATTATAAATATCCGTTCCCTGTTGCAAAGACGGAAGGGGAATATGCTTTGTAAAAAAAATTAGATGGAATGAGCAAGGAAGAGTTAAGAGAGTTTGCTGATGGATTACGAGAAAAACTATCGGAGGAGGAAGCATAATGGCTTATCAAACAGCACTGACAATAGAAAATGTTATAAAGGATATTGATGCCAAAAAGTATTTACTTCCATCTATTCAAAGAGAGTTTGTATGGAGTACAAAACAGATAGAAAAGCTGTTTGATAGCCTTATGATGGATTATCCAATAAATGGATTTCTTTTTTGGAAAGTTCCTAAACATAAGACTAGGGAATTTAGTTTTTATGAGTTTTTACGTAATTACAATCAGAGAACAGATAGACATAATCCGAAAGCTAACATAAATGGATCGGATGATATCATTGCTATTTTAGATGGACAACAAAGAATGACATCTCTCTATATAGGATTAAAAGGTTCATATGCGTATAAGATGTCACATAAAAGATGGGATAACCCTCAAGCATATCCGGTTAGAAAGTTATACCTAAATGTATTAGGTGGATCGGATGATTCTGATCTGACATATGATTTTCGATTTCTCACTGACACAGAAGTTAAGGATATGAATGGTCAAAAAGATCTCGCTGGAAATGCATTGTATTTTTGGTACAAAGTTGGAGATATCCTTGATATTAATGAAGAGTATCAAGTGAATGAAATATTGATAAGACATGGATTAAATTCTCATCCCAATTTTATATTTGCAAACAGAGCTTTGTTCAAGTTATATGGTGTCATAAAAAAAGATTTGACTATAAGTTATTACTTGGAAGAAAGCACAGAACTTGATAAGGTATTGAACATATTTATAAGAGTAAATAGTGGTGGAACAACTTTGAGCTATTCGGATTTGTTACTTTCATTTGCAACTGCCCAGTGGCAAGAAAAGGATGCCAGAGAGGAACTAAATAAGTTCGTTGACGAAGTAAATATGATAGGTCGTGGATTTAATGTTGGAAAAGATATTGTTTTGAAATCTTGTTTGGTGTTATGCGGATTTTCGGATATTTCTTTTAAGGTAGATAATTTTAACCGTACTAATATGCTTGTTGTTGAAGATGCGTGGGATGAACTGACAAAAGCATTTCGGCTTGCAGTTGAACTGATATCCTCCTTTGGATATAGCCGGGAAAATATAACCTCGAATAACTTAATCATTCCAATAGCTTATTATATTAAATCTATTGATTGCCCTAATAATTTTACATCCTCAAGCATATATCAAGAGGATAGAAAGCTGATAAAAAAATGGTTTGTTGCTTCACTTCTAAACAGAGTATTCAGTTTCATGCCGGATGGTGTGCTAAAACCTGTAAGATCAATTATTGATGATAATCCTGGAAAATTCCCATACGAAAAGATTGCGGAATATTTCCGTGGTACAAATAGAGATATTCTTTTCACAGAAGATAGTATAGATAATTTGTTATGGTCTAAATATGGAACAGGTGATTTGTTGGTTGTAATGTCGGTTTTATATCCGTGGGCGGATTTGAAAAACAATTTTCATGTTGATCATATTTTCCCAAAAAGTAAGTTTACTGTTAAGAAACTTACAAAGAGAGGTTTTTCAGATGATAAAGTTGCCTTTTATATGGATAACGTAAATTATATAGGGAATCTTCAGTTGCTAGAAGCAACACCTAACGAGGAAAAAAACAATAAGGATTTTGATGATTGGTTAAATGAGACATTTACTGATTTAGAACAATTAAAAGCATATAAGGAGAAACACTTTATACCAGATGTTAATCTGAAGTTTGATAATTTTGAAGAGTTTTTTGAAGCAAGAGAAGAACTGATAGTCAAAGCCTTGAAAAAAGCCTTGATGTAATGAAAGAGCATGAGGACTAAATATCCTCATGCTTTTTTCCTAAGTAGGTGTCGATTTCCTTCTGGTAGCTTTGAAGTTCTTTTGCTTCTCGCTCATTCTGTAGTTGTTGTTCACGGAGATTTTGCTGCTCCTGATCGGCTTGCTCCAGCCGCTTTTGTAGTATTTTAATATTACTTGCTGTGACAGCGGATAGGTCAACATTTCGGCTTTCTAGTGCGAATTTCGCATCTTGGAAAGCGTTGAGTTCCTGATCGTGCTTTTGGTAGTATGCCTCCTTATCCTCAGTTTTTTTTTCGTTAGTGGAGTAGATTTTCAGCTTCTTGAACATCACGCAGTCATTGATAAACTGTCGAAGTTCGGAAATCTCTTTTTGGTTTTTTTCTATCGTAGCATCCAGATAATTTGTATTTGCACGGAGAGCTTTAATATGTCCGGATATTTCTGTATAGCGTATGCCGTACCGGTCATGTAGCTCCTTTTGTATCTGCTGCATACGTCTTGCATTTTGTACATTCTTCCATTTCTGTAACCCAATATTATCGTGCGATATGTCTCCGGATACATCCTGTATAGAGGAGATTTTTAGCCTGCTTTTATCCAGCTTTTTCGCTCCAGGTGTCATTGCATCATACGCAGCTTTCTTCTTTTCTTTCTGAGCTTCTGCTTTCTTTTTCTGTGATTCAAGGTAGGACTGTCGCCTTGCAATTCTCTTCTTTATGTTATCATCCGTGTAGAAAGATCCCAGTGAATATCCACGATGAAAACGTTCCTCATCTGGAAAACGATACTTGGTGACGATACCATATTTCTTAGATTTGCCTTGCTCAATTATGACATTCTCTGCTTTCATGCGTTGCAGGAAATCTTCAAACGAAAGAGATTCCATAATAATCCGATCCATCAATTTCCGAAGCTGTGTTTTCTTTGAGCCGGATGGATTCGACTTATCCTCAAACCATTCTTTATAATTTTTTCCTTTCCCACGTTTCTTCTCGATCACGCTTAGCCCATATTCCCGGCACAGCCTGTCATTGTTTTTCTGTATTGTGTGAAGCAGAGAGAGGTTATCATCCAGCTTTTTCCCAGTTATGCCACGTTCTGCAGAACACATGACAAAGTGATTATGGATATGTCCTTTATCAATGTGTGTAGCACAGACAAATGAGTATTTTCCTCCGAATGTCTGCTCCATGAATTTCATTCCAAGCTCGTGTGCCTGCTCCGGTGTTACCTCATCCGTAGGAGCGAATGACTGTATAAAATGGTAAGCTAACACGTTGTTGCTATTTTGCTTTTGTGCTTTGTTGGTCAGTGCCATTTTGAAACAGAGTTCGACATTGGATTCCGAGCAGCCATCGTAGGATACAAGAAGTCGCTCATTTGTTTTATCCGGATTTCTCACATAGTTGATCGCTGCATTTGCATTAGCCTTTACTTTTATGATTTTTGTAATCGCCATCTATATCACCTGCCCAGTTTTCTTTCTCTTTGAATTTAATGATTTTGAACTTTTCTTCAGATGCCTTTTTTACGAATTCCTGAATCTCCGTCATTTGACTTTGAAGCATTTTCATCTGGTAGGGTGTGACGGAATATGTCTCGTTTACGACTGCGGCAATCTGGTTGATGTTGTTTCCTACACGAGAGATCTGTGTTGAAAAATCATATAATCCGGACATATCGAATCGGTAACAGTGACCGGAATGTATGTATGCTCGTAACACTTGTGCTATGGAGGAGTATTTCAGAAAATCTCGTTGTTGGAGCAGCATTTGATATTCCTCTTCGGTGATTCTAAGATGTATTTCTTTTGCCTTTTCGTTCATTCTTATTTATGTCCTTTCACTGATTTTAGGGGGTTGGGGATATTCCCCAAGTTTCTTTTTGCTGTTTTTCGATTTCCCTCACTCGGGAGGAAATTGAAAAATGGCGGTTTTGTGGATATAAAACCAATGCTTGCTGTATTTAGTTATGCCGCCAGCGGCATAACAGGACATAAAAAATCTGTTGCTACCAGCAGGCGTACTTATCCCGTGGATAACAACAGATTTATATGTGGCTATTATAGTATCCCAGTTTACTGATTGCAAGACCTGATAACAGGTACTCCCATATCTGGGAACTGCCCAAATGAGGGAACTCCCATTAAAATATAGTGGTATATTGATACGATAGGGAGATGCCACATGGATTATGGGTCTATTCATTTTCGGATAGAAGAGCTTCTTGAAGAAAAGGGAATTAGTAAGAATCAAATATGTAAGGATCTGGACATAAAACGTTCCAATTTCAATAGATATTGCAAAGATGAAAATTCCAGATATGATCCGAATTTTATCTGTAAGCTATGTTATTACTTGGGTGTAGAACTGAATGAAATTATGGAATACAGGAGACCAGAATAAATATAATAGCACGAGAAACTTCTCATGAGTTCACGGATGATTCGGTGGGTTCATGAGTTTTTTTTGTTGTGGCATATATCGTAAAGATATGGAGAAATTTTTACGAGGGGGATGCCTATGGGGTACGGTGTTAGTAAGAAGATGTTACCGCTGATTGTGTTGCGGGTACTGATGGAGAATGCAAATGAGAATCATATGCTTTCCATGAAACAGATGATGCATTATGTGAGGGAATATTATGAACCATATAATGAGGAAGGCTTGGCGAAACTTATCAGCGCAAATATCAAACAGCTTAATATGTTTTTTGAGGACACGCATTTTTCGTTGGATGGGGTAAACGAATTACACATTGAGGTAGTATCGGTTAGAAATGAAGAAGAATCGAGAGGGTACATTTACAAATATTATCTGAGTGGGAATCTGTTTTCGGATAATGACGTTCGGCTTCTGAGTGATAGCATTTTGTTTTCTCCGGGAATAGGAGAACAGGAAGCAACGACACTTCTTAGAAAAGTTCGGAAGTTATCGAGCAAGCATTTCGGTGATTGCTTTGAATATGTAAAGTACACGGATATGGTGAAGCGGACAGATAATGATCATCTTTTTTCTACGGTAGAGCTGATTGGCTGTGCATTGAAAAGCAGGAGGATGGTTACATTCCAATACAGAAGGAATGGTGTGCTCCGTGATAAGAAAACAACGGTATCTCCGTTTCATCTTGTGATATCGGCGGGACGCTATTACGTACTTTGTAACAAGATGGAAACAGAGACGATTTCACCTTACCGATTGGATAGGATGGAAAATGTAACCGTGGAGGATAAAATGCCGGCAAGAAAGCTGGAGACTTTGCGTGATGTACAGCAGCCATTTTATCTCCGGCAGTATATGGAAGAACATCCAAGGATGTCTTTTGACAAAACGATATCAGTTACTATGTTGGTATCACCAGAGATAATGGAAGCGGTCAAGACGGAATTTTGTGTGAAAGCTGCATGGTGGATTCCTGAAAAAACAAAGTATCGTGTCCGTATCATTTCTACAAAAAATGCAATCTGTAACTGGGTCATCAACGTTACGGATCATATCATAATCGAGAGTTCCTCGGACAAATCCATATTTGATGTTTTATGCAATCGTGCCACAAGTATCATGAATGTGTATCGACTGCAAGCAGAAATGTGAAAAACCTGTTGCAACGGGAAATTGTCACGTAGTATTATAATGAGGATATTGGAAAATCTATGTTAAGGAGAGTAAGAAGATGGAAAACGAAAATATGGGAGAGGTAATGACAGAGGAGACACCTGTTATTGAAGAAAAACCAGATATTGAAATTGAACCATATGCAGAGAAATATGTCGAGTTTGATACATTCGCTGAATCAGATTTTAGAGTAGTTAAGGTAAAAAACTGTGAGGCAGTTCCTAAGAGCAAGAAGCTGCTTCGATTTACTCTCGATGACGGTTCGGGAAAAGAAAGGACAATCCTTTCCGGTGTACATGCTTTCTATGAGCCGGAGGAGCTTGTAGGAAAGACATTGCTTGCAATAGTGAATCTTCCGCCTCGCTCCATGATGGGAATTGATTCCTGTGGTATGCTGCTTTCAGCAATCCATAATGTTAAAGGAGAAGAAAAGCTTAATCTGATCATGTTGGATGATTCTATTCCGGCAGGAGCAAAATTATATTAAAGTCTTGATGTCACATGGCAAAATGCTGTGTGGCATTTTTTTATGAATAAGAAACGTGTAGGGCAATCACAGGCGTGTGGTTGCTTTATTTTATGCGTTATCAACATCCTCCTCTAAAAAAGGAATTAAATTCCGTTTTTTAAAAAAGCATTTCACCTTTTTTGAAGTAGTTTATTTTGTTTTTGATTTTATACCATATTTAACTTGTAGCTGTAAAGTATTCTATTGGTGTTTTGAAAAGGAGGTTTTTCATGGGTAATTTATTTGATTTTCTTATGTTGATTCTGTCTGTGATCGATATAAGTGTGTTCGGAAATTGGGTGCAGATGCTCGAAAGATATAGGGTATATGTATCAGAAGAGGAATCTTGCTCGATGCCAGACAATGTGCTTGGATTCTATCGACATGGAGTTGGTAGATGGGGAGTACATATGATATGCGTTGATGCAGGGTTGCCCGATAATCTGAAAACTGCTGTTCTTTTGCATGAATACTCACATTTTGTTGAATTTATAAATAATAAATCAAAAAACAAAAGGAAAAGAGACAACATAGCATCGCACAACAGTGAATGGAAATCCATATATTCAGAGCTTCTCTATTCTGCTTATTCTGCAGGATTTTTGAATCCTAAAGGATTGGAAAAAGAGATGATGATATTTAACTTACATCCGTATGACTCGACTATAATGTCCCATATACTTGGTATTAGTACCTTTGGAGAATATGATTTTCTTGATGAAGATGAGGCACTTTACCATGAAATATGGAAACTTGAAATGGAATCACCAGATGATTCATATGAAGATGAGGACATGGATCCTAATTATTAATTTGTAATTGTATTAAAAATAGTATAACGCACAGCTACAGGGGGTGTCTTCCATTTTTATGAAAGATACCCTTTAAATTTCCAGAAAAATGGAAATTTAATTCTTTATTATCATCCATAGGTTGATAAAAGCTGATGTTGGACGTTTTCTTCGTCTTACTTAAATGTAGACCAAAATATATTTTGAAAGAAATTTATGAAAAGGAAAAATTTTTTCTGATTACTTCCCAAATGAGAAAGTAATTGCTGATATGGTGTTGTTATATAAGAGGAGGTGAACTGGCAGAGTGCATAAGATGGGACCGAATTCCACTAAAAGAGAATATCGTCGATACAATCTTTTTAAGTATATGGTCTCTGTCAGCTCAACCTCGTACAAACGTATCCGTGATTTATTTGACGTAACGGACAAAACTATTCGTGATGATCTGGCGTATATACAAGATGTTATGGGTGTGATTATTGAAAGTAAACCAGGGGTTGGTGGATATGTGAGGATATCTCAAGAATGGAGAAAGCGAAAATGCCCTATGACACCAGTGCAGGAGCAAGCGATGTTGACTGTCTATAAAGCCGAAACGAATCCCGAGTTAAAGATGGTATTGCTTGGTATAATGATGGATTACTGTTCCCCGTATATTTATGAAAATGAATTATAGCGATGTGTCGTTCTGGATAAGCATACACTGGATAACAACAGAATAATGTGTGTGTTTACCAGACCGATAGGTCTGATTGCACCTTGATAACTGAATATAAGAACGTACAGGACATGTGGGATATGTGGAGCAACTTGGCAGATACGCCATGACTTATCTGTTCTGAACAGAATGAATGCGATGGAATACTGATTCAGGTATAGAAGCTAAGATAAAGAGCGAGTAATATTTGGCAAAAAGTGCAGCAGTTGCATGGGCGATGATACATATCTTTGATAATGATACTTCTGATATATTCAGTCTTTTATGACGGTGCAAAACCGATGTGGGCAGTAAACTGAACTGTCACCTGTATGTTTTATTTTAATATCTGGCAATAAGAGTCTATCAGTTTATTGGTGGATTGTTATTGGCAGATATTTTTTTGCCATGGAGAAAATTAACAGCGGGAGGTGCATTACATGGGAGCCATAGTAGACAAGAATCAAATGGTACGGTGCGAGTACAAGGATAGTATCTGCTGGGTGCCAAATCATATCTTCGCAAGAGTTGTGCTTGAGACAAAGATACCGGAAAAGTTTGTCCGGTATAAGACAGGAGCAGATCTCTATGATATGAGTGAGAGGCAGTTCAGGGATCTTGCAAAGGAAGCGGATGCTATTTATAAGAAGAATCGCATGGTATTGGTTGATTTGAGAAAAATTGATGATTACCTTGAATATTTCCATGTTACGTAGGAAAACTGCAAAATTGTGTTGACTTATTAGGCGACAAAAAGTATAATAATGGTGAGGTTGTTAAGGAGGTGCAGATTTGAATAATTCTAAGATGGGACGACCAAAGGTTGACGAACCTCGTTCCGAACGAATCAATGTCCGGTTTACGGAAGAAGAGATGAAGAAAATAAAAGTATGTGCTGAGAAAAACGATCTCACCGTGACACAATTAGTGCGAAAGGGTGCGCTGGATATGGCGGAATCCCTGGAGTAATTTTGCAGTGATACTTTCCTATTTAATATGGATATTGAAAGGAAGGGTATTATGGCAAAGAAGGTACGTAAGGATGTCAAGGGCAGAGTTCTCCGGAATGGGGAAACCTATATTAAGGACAGAAAACTGTATTGCTTTAGTTATACAGATGCCTTTGGCAAAAGAGGTTGTTTCTATTCAAAGGATCTGGCAATGCTCAGAGAGAAAGAGGCAAAGTATGAACGTGATAAACTTGATGGAATGGACGTATATGCATTGTCGAAGTCTACACTGAACTATGTATTTGACCGCTATATAGAAACAAAAAAGGAACTGAGAAGCACCACATATACAAATTATGTATATATGTACAATCGTTTTGTTCGAGATGGCTTTGGTAAGAATCTCATAGCAAATATAAAGTATTCTGATGTGTTGAGATTTTATCAGGCACTACTCGAGCATGAACTGAAAATGAACACGTTAGAAACAATTCATACGGTTCTTCATCCAACGTTTCAGATGGCTGTGCGGGATGATGTCATTCGTACCAATCCATCAGATGGGGTAATGACTGAATTGAAGAGGACTACGAAGAAAAACATTGGTGTTCGCCATGCATTGACACTGGAGCAGGAACGCAAGTTCCTTGAATTTGTCAGACAGGATGAGAATGCCTGTGCATGGAAGAATTTGTATGTAACGTTGTTTGGTACAGGTTGCAGAATCGGAGAAATCATCGGACTTCGTTGGGAGGATGTTGATTTTGAAAAGAGATTGATCAATATCAATCACAATATTACCTATTATCCTCGGATTGAGAATTCATATAAGAATGAGTTCCGTGTGTCGTTACCCAAGACAGATGCGGGTGTAAGAACGGTTCCGATGATTGATGAGGTATATGAAGCACTTCTTGCAGAAAAAGAATATCAGGATAATGGTGGCATGTTTTGTACATCGGAGATTGAAGGGATGAGCGGCTTTATATTTTGTAACCGCTATGGAAATATTCATAATCCAGCGGCAATTAATCGGGCAATCAAACGTCATGTGGCAGATTGCAATGCAAAGGAGCTGGTTAGTGCAAAGAGAGAAAAGCGTGAACCAATTATACTTCCACGTTTTAGCTGCCATATTGCAAGACATACATTCTGCTCACGACTTTGCGAGAATGATGTGAATGTAAAAGTCATCCAGTCCATTATGGGACATAAGGATATTAAGACAACCTTGGATATCTATGCTGAGGTGTCAGATGCAAGAAAACAGGAGAGTTTGTTAAAATTAAATATCACGGGTATGCTTATATAATTGTCCAAATTATTTTAAGTATGATTTATTGGAAAGTATTATTTAATTTCTGGTACGACAAAGCGGGTTCTAGTACGACAAAAGTACAACAATAAAATGTATCTTGGTACCGTTGTATGCAGAGTGAAATGATAGTACACATCCTTAAATATCGAGAATTTGCATTGTATGCCACTTGGTGCATGAATGTTTTGCTCTTCCCGACTATGAAGAGTGAGGGTGGTTCAGATTCTGATTCAGTATCTGAGACAGCCGGTGACAACAACGGATTCTTCACACCAAATGAGAAGATCGATTTCTCCAAGGTAGATATAGAGCCACTTTTTGCTGATGAGGTTGATTTCGAGACATTTTCAAGATCAGACTTCAGAGCGGTAAAGGTTAAGGAATGTTCAGCAGTGCCAAAGAGCAAGAAGCTCCTTCAGTTCACACTGGATGACGGCACAGGCACAGACAGAACCATCCTCTCAGGAATCCATGCATTCTATGAGCCAGAGGAGTTAGTCGGCAAGACACTTATTGCAATAACAAACCTTCCACCTAGAAAGATGATGGGAATCGATTCATGCGGTATGCTTCTTTCAGCTATCCATGAGGAAGAGGGCGAGGAGAAGCTTCACCTTCTGATGGTTGACAACCATATTCCGGCAGGTGCTAAGCTCTATTAAGATGAGAAAACTGAGCCTTGCGGCGGTGTGCGCTTGCGAACACCGACATAAGGCGAAAAACACACGGAGACGTCAGTCGACGTGATGTAAAGATGTACCGTTTTACCAAATAGACGGGACATACTTCATTTGATAAAAATGAAAAACAGCGATTTACATCAAAATTACATCATTTGATGCAGAAATCGGTGTAAGTAAGAAAAAATTGCATGATTAGTACGATGAATGGGCAATTCCAATTGGAATTGCCCATTTTTGAAAAGAGGGAAAATATGAATATTAAGGTATATCTTGATGCAAACGAAGGTAATAATCCCTCTGCAATTTCTTTACTTCCGTGATACAAAATCAAAACTTTTCTCCTTCATCCTATACTTCCTCGGTGTCACTCCATACTTCTGTTTAAACGCCTTGATAAAATGGCTGCAGTCACAAAATCCTGTCTCCTGGCTGATATAAGTTAGGTCAAAATCTGTGAATTGCAATAAGTCCTCCGCTTTTTGCAGTCTTACCGTGAGAATCATCTCCTTGCAGGTCTGTCCATAGTACTCCTTGAATATTGCGGCAAAATACGAATAACTCATATGAAATTTTTCTGCCAGCTCCGCCACCGAGAGATCTTCCTGGTAGTGCTGTGAAATGTACTCAGATACCTCTGTAAATTTTTCGCTTAATACAGTTTCCTTTTTCCTTTTTTTTATCTGAAAGCCTTCCTGCTTCCAGATACGAAGAATTTCTGCCATAAGAAGACAATAATTCGAATGCATAATAATGTCATAACCAAATTGCTTTTCTTCTAACGCCTTCACTGATCCCTGAATCAGCTGCTTCATTTTTTCCTGATTAAATTTCTCTTTCGAAAAATAAACCGATAGCTTCTGCTCCACTGCGGCCATGGCGATCAGACTCGAAATCGATGGAAGTGCTGAACCGGATATATTCAGATGTGCCGGATCGAATTTCAGGACATAGTAACGGATTGGAAGCTGTCCTGTTGAATAAATTGCATGAGCCATCTGTGGATAAAATACGATCAGATCTCCCGGTTCCAATACATAATTCTCTTCTCCTGCCTCTACATACGCCTTTCCCTCCACCATGTAAAGAATCTCCACAAAATAATGCCAATGTGGAAGAATTGGGAACATCTCAGATGTCTGTGCATCAAATAAAAAGGCTTCATATGGTTTGTTTAATTTGTCTAAACATTCAAAATAAGGTTTCACAGATTATCTCCATCATAGATTTTTACAATTTTATAATAGATTCATTATATCATATCTTTTTTCTACATGATATACTTCCAGCAGAAAATAGAACTATATAATTCGAAAGACAGGAGGTTTTTACCAAAATGAAAATTCAAAATCAACTTGGATATATTAAAGGAATTACATTTGCCCCATTTCACAAACGTGGTTCTCTTTCTACACAGACTGCCCGTGACAGTTTTGATTATATGATAGAACACACTGCTGCTGATTTCGTAATCCTTGCTCCTGTAGGGCTACAGGACCACGCACACTCAGAAGAGATCTGTTACACTTCCAGTGCCACATTCTCAGATGAAGAATTAATCAATATGATCCGCTATGCAAAAAGCAAGCGCATCCGTGTTGCCTTGAAACCTACCGTTAATTGTAAAAATGGTGTCTGGCGTGCTTACATCAGTTTCTTTGAAAAAGATGTTCCATGTGAACCGAAATGGGAAAACTGGTTTGCCTCTTACACAGAATTCCAGACACACTATGCCAAAATTGCAGAAGCCGAACAATGTGATCTTTTTATTGCAGGATGTGAGATGGTAATGACGGAACACCGCAGTGAAGAATGGAGAAACGTAATCGCTGCGATCCGAAACTATTACCACGGACCTGTTTCCTATAATACCGATAAATATCAGGAAGAAAATGTAACCTGGTGGGACTGTGTCGACATGATTTCTTCCAGCGGATATTATCCGATTGATCAGTGGGAACAGGAACTTGACCGTATTGAAAAAGTCGTTCAGAAATTCAAGAAACCATTCTTCTTCGCCGAAGCAGGATGCATGTCCAGAAAAGGATCCTCACTGGTGCCTAACAACTGGGCAATTCAGGGAGATTTACGTCTGGAGGAACAGCCAGACTGGTATCGTGCTATGTTTGAGGCCTGTGCAAAGCGCTCATGGGTCAATGGTTTTGCCATGTGGGAATGGGCCCCGGTTCTTCCGTCCAGAAGTATTGCATCAAGAGATACCAGCTACGAAATCTGCAACAAACCGATACAGGAGGTTATTAAAGACTACTATGGGAGAGACACAAGAAAATAGCATACAACAAACTTCAGAACAGGATCTCTGGCAGGAAGAAGCTGCCATGATGCACATCTTCAGCCGGAACAGAAAAAATAACCTGCGCACGCTTCTTTCTCTTTTCAAGGGACACTATGGCGCGCTGGTTGGTTCCATTTTCTTTTTCATTATCAAGCATTCCCCAACCTGGGTTCTTCCAATCGTCACAGCTAATATTATCAATGCAGTGACAGACCACAACGGGAATATTACCAAAATTCTGATTCTGAATACCATCCTTATGATTGCATTTCTGGTACAGAACATACCAACCAACTACATCCATACCTGGCTCTATGCTAAAACGGTACGAACAGTAGAGAAAGAACTGCGCGAAGCCCTAGTCTGCAAGCTTCAGCAATTGTCGATTACCTATCACAAGGAAATGCAGTCCGGAAGGCTTCAGTCGAAGATCATGCGAGATGTAGAACAGATACAAAATCTTGCATCTCAGATTTTTATCTCTCTTTTGACTATCATTCTGAACATTGGTGTATCCTTCGGAGTGGTCATCTTCAAAAGTCGGATCGTATTTCTTTTCTTCCTCTGCACGATACCGGTTTCTGTTTTGATCATTGTTGGTTTTAAAGGAAAAATCAAAACCCATAACCGTGCTTTCCGTAAAGAAATGGAAGAAACTTCTGCAAAAGTAATGGAAATGGTTGAAATGATTCCTGTAACTAAAGCTCACGCTCTGGAAGATCAGGAAGCCCGTAAAATGAGTGAACAGCTTCGTAAAGTTGCTGAAAAAGGGCTTCAGCTTGATATGATTCAGACATACTTTTCTTCAATCAGCTGGGTTGCATTTCAGATCTTTCAGGTATTCTGTCTTGCATTTACAGCCTACATTGCATGGAAAGGAATCATCGGTGTCGGAGATATCACCTTATACCAGACTTATTTTTCCAGCATCGTCGCTCAGATTGCAAGTATTGTGACTTTGCTGCCAATCATTGCGAAAGGCCTGGAATCCGTTGAATCGATTGGTGATGTGCTTTGTGCAAATGATATTGAGGACAACTGTAGGAAGAAAAAAGTAGTTGATCTGAAAGGTGAGATTACATTTCAGGATGTATCTTTTACTTATAAAGGCAATGAAAAACCGGTATTAAGTCATCTGAACTTCAAGATTCAGCCGGGGGAAACAGTTGCCTTTGCCGGTGGTTCCGGCTCTGGAAAAACAACAATCCTCAATCTTGCCATCGGTTTCCTGAAAGCTGACAGCGGACAGGTATTGGTTGATGGAAATGACCTGATGGAACTGGATCTGCACAGCTACCGAAAGCAGATTGCCGTCGTTCCACAACAGTCCATTCTCTTCACCGGAACTCTCCGCGAGAATATCACCTATGGATCTGAATCTATCTCCGAGGAACAGTTATGGAATGTCATCCGTGCAGCCAACCTGGAAGAAGTTGTCCAGAAACTGCCTGATGGTCTGGACACGATGATCACAGAACATGGGGAAAATCTTTCCGGCGGACAACGGCAGCGCATCTCCATTGCCCGTGCATTTTTACGGAATCCGAAGATCCTGATTCTGGATGAGGCAACTTCTGCGCTTGACAGCATCTCTGAAAAGAAGATTCAGGATTCAATCCAGAAACTTGTGAAAGGACGTACCACACTGATCGTAGCCCACCGTCTGTCTACCATTCGCAATGCTGACCGGATTGCTGTGATTGAAAAAGGAAATGTTCTGGAATGTGGCTCTTACGAAGAATTGCTAGAGAAAAAAGGCGCATTTTATCGGATGGAGAAAATGTAAAAAATCATTAGGATATTTGAGTCCTATAGAGTACAGACATAGACTTGGATTGGTCACTTATATAGTCCAAGAAAATGTCTGCACCCTCCACTCATCACATATATGGAGTTAGCAATCGCAGTTTTCACTTCTTCTTCTTTTTTGCACCAAAACAGTTAGAAACGATTACGCCTATGCCGGAGGAAAGTCCCATACATAATGAGAAAAATAAGAAACTTATCATGCCTACAGAACCAACAGCTCCATAATAGTAGTTATTCCTATTATAGATGGGCTTTAGTTTTATATTTCCGACTTTCTGGTTTTCCGATATTCCCTCGGAGAAAATCCCTTCAGCTTATGAAATAATCGGCTGAAATAGAGCTGGTTATCGTAGCCTACAATCTTAGATATTTCATTGATGGAATAGTTGGTTGTCTCAAGCAAGACCTGTGCGTTGTTGACACGGAGCGCAACAATAAACTGCATAGGAGTAGAACCCGTGAACTTCTTGAAGCTTCGTATGAACCAACTGACGCTCATCCCCTTGGATGTCGCATACTCTTCTATATTGATATCACGGTTATAATTTTCGTTAAAATATGTCATGGCGGTATCCATCTCGTGGTCGAGATATTCATTTTTTAAAACTTGCTCTCTGGTAAGCTCACGTTGGAATATGATCAGAAGATGACGGAGCAATAATGTGAGCATTTCTTCGTAGTTATCCTGACAACGTTGTAATTCTATAATAATTCTCTTAAATATACGCTCATATTCCATGGATGTACCAACCGGGAATATTCTCTCGTTATCTGGGAAACCATATTTTCTTAGGATATTTTTTACATCACTTCCAGTAAAATGAATCCAGTAGACTTCTGTCTTATCTTCCCCATAGTATTCATATTTCTGAAGCTCTTTTGGACGGAATATGACAATGTTACCAGCGGGAACAATTGTTTCGTTATCAACAGTATCAAAATGAAAATGTCCGCATCCGGCTGCAATATATATAATCTGAAAATCAACACGTCCTCTTGGGCGATAGGTTGGCATCTTTGGGTGCTCAGACAAACGATAGATTCCGCAGCTACCGACAATCAGTGGTCGGCTTTTATCCTTAAAATCCATATGTGAATGTTTCAAATAACCGGTGTTCATGTACATAGGGCAGCACTCCTTTCACTCGATACAATAATCACGATTTCTTCGTTCTTCGAACTCTCGAAATCGTGCCAGCCATGCGCACTCCGGACTATCGTCCTGCGTGCTTATGACTGTTTACCCATCAAATAGAAAAGTGTCCGATGCTACAAGCAGTTCGTCCACTTTTCTGCTTGATGGGATTATTGTATCATTTTGTGCATATTTTGTCCATTCTAGTTTATAGACATAAGAAATGGATTAAGGTAATATAAATCTAACAAAAGCGAGAAGGAAAAAAAGCAGACAGTAAGGAGAAAACTGTTAGCAGGGGTACAAGCAACAAAAAAAGTGTATAAACTGTATGAATGAAGGAGGATTATTTATGATCGTGCCACGTTACTATGAGGACTTAAGTGTATTACATGACAATACGATGCCGGCGAGAGCTTATTACATGCCGGCTTCCAAGCGGATGGATGACCTGGTAGAGCACAGAGAGCTGTCAGACAGAATGCAGCTTTTGAATGGTACATGGAAGTTTCAGTATTTTGACAGCATCTATGATATGAAGGATGCCTTTTATGAGGATGGTTATTTGGTTGAGGGCTTTGACGAGATCAAAGTTCCGAGTGTATGGCAGATGGCAGGTTATGATACACACCAATACACAAATATCCGTTACCCATTTCCGTTTGATCCGCCATATGTGCCACAGGATATTCCATGTGGAGCTTATGTGCATACCTTTGACTATGCAAAGGATGCTGCAGCACCAAAGGCATATCTTAACTTTGAAGGTGTGGATAGCTGCTTTTATGTATGGTTAAACGGCACCTATGTAGGCTACAGTCAAGTGAGCCACATGACCAGTGAGTTTGATGTGACAGACGTATTGCGGGAAGGAGAGAACCGGATTTCCGTGCTTGTGATGAAGTGGTGCGACGGTTCGTACCTTGAAGATCAGGACAAGTTCCGTATGAGCGGAATCTTCCGTGATGTATATCTCTTAAAACGTCCGGAAAAGGGAATCCGTGATTATCGCATTACAACACAATTAGATTCAGACATTGCAAGGATAAATCTTACAGCAGCATTTTACGAGCCGACAGAGGTTCGGGTAAAGCTCGAGGATAAGAATGGAGCAGTTGTTTCCGAGGGTGTTATTTCCGAGAGTGGAGAAGCGACTTTTGAGATTGTAGATTATACACTCTGGAATACAGAGAATCCGTATCTGTATACGATTATTCTGGAGACGGAGCAGGAGGTAATCGTAGACCATATAGCACTCCGCAAGATCGAGATCAAGAATCAGGTAATCTACTTAAATGGACAGAAGATTAAATTCCGTGGTGTGAACCGCCATGACTCCGATCCGGTCACCGGATTTACAATTAGCATGGAGCAGATCAAGACAGACCTTACCCTGATGAAGCAGCACAACTTCAATGCCATTCGTTCCAGCCATTATCCAAATGCACCATTTTTCTATGAAATGTGCGACCGCTATGGATTTATGGTGATTGACGAGGCAGATATCGAAGCACACGGACCATTTATGCTGTATCGAAAAGAGGATACGGATTACAACCGCTTTAAGCGTTGGAATGAGAAGATAGCAGATGATCCGGTATGGGAAGCTGCGATTGTTGACCGTGTGAAGCTGATGGTGGAGCGTGACAAGAACCGGTTTTGTATCGTGATGTGGTCTATGGGAAATGAAAGCGCTTATGGCTGCAACTTTGAGAAGGCACTGGCATGGACAAAGAAGTTCGATTCGGAGCGGATCACGCAGTATGAGAGTGCCAGATACCGCAATTACGATGTAACCTATGATTACGAGAATCTGGACTTATACAGCCGTATGTATCCGGCACTTACTGAGATAGAGGAATATTTGGAAAAGGATGGCAGCAAACCATTCCTTCTGGTGGAATACTGCCACAGTATGGGAAATGGTCCCGGAGATTTTGAAGATTATTTCCAGATGATACAGGCAGAGGATAAGATGTGCGGCGGTTTCGTGTGGGAGTGGTGCGATCATGCAATCGCCCATGGTGTAGCCGAAAACGGCAAGACGATCTATGCCTATGGCGGCGATCATGGCGAAGTAATCCATGACAGCAACTTCTGTATGGATGGTCTGGTATATCCGGACAGAAGGATACACACCGGACTTTTGGAGTACAAGAATGTATACCGACCGGCAAGAGTAGTATCGTATGATGCAGCAAGCGGTGAGCTGGTGCTTCACAACTATATGGATTTCGATGATTTGAAGGATTATGTTGAGATTACTTACGAGCTGTCACAGGATGGACTTGTGATCGGAAAGGGGAAGCTTTCTGAAGTATCCGTATTACCGCATTGTGATGGAAGCACGACCTTAAAGCTTTCAATTCCGGAGAATGGAAAGGTATATCTGAAGCTGTTCTATAAGCTGAAGAAGGACATTCCGCTTCTTTCCAAGGCGTATGTCTTAGGCTTTGACGAGATAGATGTAAGCAGTAAGGGTGCAAAGAATCAGCAGGCAGTAGGCTGGCTTACAAAGGAAGTGCCTGATACGGGTATTCAGGTACAGGAAAATGATACAGAGATCATCATAAAGGGACGGGATTTCTCCTATACGGTCAACAAGCGGACAGCACTTTTTGACAGCCTGACATTTGCAGGCAGAGAATATATGAATCATCCGATGGAACTGAACATCTGGAGAGCACCGACGGATAACGATATGTATATCAAGGCAGAGTGGAAGAAAGCCCACTACAACGAAGCCTATACAAGAGCATACAAGTCAGAGGTGATTCAGGGAAAGCACGGAGTAACTGTGACAAGTCAGGCTTCGGTCGTGGCAGCAACCGTGCAGAAAATTATGGATGTGACAATCACTTGGACGATTGACGCAGCCGGAAGAATTGGAGCGGATATCGCAGTGAAAAAGGATGAGGAGTTCCCGGATCTACCAAGATTTGGTGTGCGGATGTTCTTAGATAAGAAGCTTACAGATGCAGGGTTCTTCGGTATGGGACCGCAGGAAAGCTACCGGGACAAGCATAGAGCAGCAAGCCACGGATTGTATCGTCTGAAGGTTTCCGATATGCATGAGGACTATATCCGCCCACAGGAAAACGGAAGTCACTACGACTGCGATTATGTGGAGCTTGGCAACAGCCAGTACGGTATCACTGCCGTTGCAGAGGAAGATACATTTTCATTCAATGCGTCCTTCTATACACAGGAGGAGCTGGAAGAAAAGGCACATAACTATGAATTGATAGAATCGGACAGTACGGTATTCTGTCTTGATTATGCACAGAATGGAATAGGCTCTAACAGCTGCGGACCAGACGTGTTAGAAGCATACAGATTTGATGATAGATTATTCCGGTTCCGGTTTACACTGGTTCCGTATGTGAAAGGATAATGATATAACTCGTTTCCCGAATATCGACGTATAAGTCCGGACATACGGGGATATTCGGGATACAAGAGAACAAAAGTAAAAGCATTTAGAATAATATAGGCATCAGACTGTTTGACACATGAAATTCTAAACATGATTAAGATGAGGAGTGATTCTATGGAAGAAAAAAAGTATTTAAAATGGTATAACAAAGTTGGATACGGATCCGGCGATATAGCAGGAAATGTAGTATATGCATTTTTAACGTCCTTTGTGATGATTTATCTGACGGATTCAGTCGGACTTGCAGCAGGTATAGTAGGTACGTTGATCGCAGTTTCCAAACTGTTTGACGGATTTACAGACATTTTCTTTGGCTCGATGATTGACAAGACACACAGCAAGATGGGTAAGGCGAAACCGTGGATGCTTTACGGCTACATTGGATGTGCGATTACACTGGTATGTTGTTTTGCGGTTCCTACAAGCTGGGGAAATACAGCAAAATATGCATGGTTCTTTATTGCATATACATTGTTAAATGGTGTGTTCTATACAGCAAATAATATTGCGTATTCTGCACTTACTTCTTTGATTACGAAGAACAGTAAAGAGCGTGTGCAGATGGGATCTTATCGTTTCATCTTCGCATTTTCTACAAGCCTTTTGATCCAGTCTGTAACCGTAAAATTTGTTGATTACTGCGGTGGAGATGCAGCAGCATGGAGAACGGTAGCAATCATCTATGCAATTATCGGTCTGATTGTAAATACAATCTCAGCGCTCTCCGTAAAAGAGCTTCCGGAGGAGGAGCTTAACGATGGAGAAGTAAAAGGAGATGAAGAAAAGTATGGACTGGTTCAGGCATTTAAGCTTCTTGTAAAGAACAAGTATTATATGATGATCTGTGGAACATATATTTTACAGCAGCTTTATAGTGCCATGATCGGTGCTGGTATCTACTACATGACATGGGTATTGAAGGACAAGAATCTTTTTGGTCAGTTCGCCTGGGCGGTGAATATCCCGCTTATTATAGCTCTTATCTTTACTCCGACACTCGTTGGCAAGTGGAATGGTATGTACAAGCTGAATCTCAGAGGATATATCATTGCCGTTATTGGTAGAGCGTTGGTTGTTGTAGCAGGATATATGGGAAGTATTCCTCTTATGCTGGCATTTACAGCCCTTGCAGCACTTGGACAGGGCCCATGGCAGGGAGATATGAACGCAGTGATTGCTTCTTGTTCAGAGTATACTTATCTGACACAGGGAAAGAGAATTGACGGAACTATGTATTCTTGTACATCACTGGGTGTAAAGATTGGTGGAGGAATCGGAACTGCAGTATGTGGCTGGTTATTAGAGCTTAGTGGTTATGTCGGAACAAATGCAACACAGCCGCAGTCAGCACTTGATATGATGCAGTTTATGTATTTATGGTTGCCATTGATCCTTGATGTGTTAATTATGATTGTTCTTTCCAGAATGAACGTGGAAGCTGTAAATGAAAAATTGAAAGCTGAAAAGGGAATTAAGTCTGATGAAGTAACAGACGCAACAGAGTATTAAGGTTTATATGTAATGAAAAGCATTGTCTAATTGAACATTCGAGAAAGGCAATGCTTTTTGTGCAAGCTAGGTATTCAGTTTTCACAAAGTAGTCCTTTTAGTATTTTATGCATGATATACATGTTCAAAGTAATCAGCGTAGAATACTAAAAGGTTGTTCATATAATTCTTAAACTTGTTCATAATGCGTACCTCCTTTCCTTATTTACAAGCTGATTATAGAATAAATACAATGTGATTGCTTGCCAAATCGAAAGAAAAAGTAGACAAATCTTGCAAAGGGGGCGTAACCAATGCATTTATCATTTGTTGATACAAAAGAAGAAATATTAGCTTTAAAAAGAAAATCGAAGCACGTTGCTCCGCATTTACATAATGCATTGGAGATCGTATGTGTGACAAATGGAACACTGGAGCTGGGAGTTGGACAAGAGTTATACCACATGGAAAAGGGAGATATTGGTTTTGTATTTCCTGATATTATCCATCATTATCAGGTTTTCTCTTCGGGAGTGAATAAGGCGGTTTACATTATTTCTCCACCATTTGCGATTGGGAAATATGCTGATATTATACAGACGATGGCACCGGATTACCCAATCATAAAGGCAGAAATGGTGGAGCCGGAAGTATACCGGGCAATTAATGCCATCTTAGATACAGACCACATGGATATAGCAGTTATACAGGCATACCTGCAGATTTTGATTGCAAGATGCATTGGAAAGCTGAAACTGGTCGAGAAAGGAGATGTGGGAAGTAAAGATCTTGTCTATCAGGCAGTATCGTACGTGTCTGGTAATTTTAGAAAGAATTTCTCGTTAGATGATATGGCAAGAGATTTGGGAGTGAGCAAGTATGTTTTATCACGAACATTCTCCAAAACATTCCATCGTAATTTCAATCAATATCTGAATGATGCAAGACTAAATTATGCTTGCCATCGCTTGGAAAATACCAGTGATGCCATTACAAATATATGCTATGATAGCGGATTTGAAAGTCAGAGAACATTCAATCGGGTATTTAAGGAACGATACAAAGTTACACCGAGCGAATACAGAAATATAAGCCGTACAGATATAATATCGTGACTATCAAACATAGAGGCAGAGAATGGAAAAGTTGTGGCTGTGATTGGATATAGGCAGTAAATGTGGCAATTCTACCTTTGAGAGGTGTACTTTTTTGCTGTGATAAGATAAGATTGTCATGATGAAAGGAGGAATGACCTATGGATATTGCTAAGATTGGAAGATATATCGCAGAAAAAAGAAAAAGAGCTAGGCTGACACAGAGACAGCTTGCAGATAAGCTCGGGAAGAGTGATAAGTCTGTTTCAAAATGGGAACGTGGAATTTGCCTTCCAGACGTTTCTGTATATATGGAACTGTGTGAAATATTGGAAATCAGCGTCAATGAATTTTTAGCCGGTGAAGATATCAGCGAAGATAGTGTAAGAGAAAAGTCTGATGAAACGCTATTGCAGGTGTCAAAGGAAGGAAAGAATAAACAGAAATTTCTGCGACGAATCATTGTAGCACTTTGTATTATTCTGACAGGATTTATCACTGTAATCGCTGTTATAGCGTGTAAGAAGATGAGACAACCCCGAAATTTCATAGAAGAAGTATCGCCGGATAGTGCGGAAATGAAAACTGCGGAACTGATGTCTGGAGCAGATGGGGTAATGATGTTTCGGTATAAGACAAAGGATAACTATAAATGCCTTTTTGTTTACTTGTCTGAATATCAATCCGGAAAAAGAGTATCGCATGAGAAAATTGCAGAAATATCTTTTAATGGTACGGAATCTACCGAAACTGGAATGATAGTGGTTGTTCCTAATTTTGAAAAATTTTCTGCAAGTCTAATTGTGGCAGATAACTATACGAAATACACAACAGAAAATCCAATTTTAAATGATGTTGAAGATCGGAAATATTATGGAAGATCGGCGACAAGCATAAACCATATATGTCCGATAGATTTTGGAACAGAGCAGGGGTTAGCGGCTTTGGTTTATGGTAAAAATGGATTAAGTATGTTACCGATACAGGATATTTCCGGAGATTATCTAAATACAGAGAATGATTATATGTATTATTACTCCGTAGAGTTTACGAAATGAGAATATGGATGATCTTCCTATAAAATCTTTACTGATAAGCATGAGGACTAAATATCCTCATGCTTTTTCCCTAGATAGGTGTCAATTTCCTTCTGGTAGTGTTGCAACTCCTTCAGGTCACGCTCATTTTGCCGCTGTTGTTCTTCAAGGTTATGCATGTTCTGTTTAGCCTGTTCCAGTAGTTTTTGTAGGATTTGGATGTTGGAATTCTCGGTATACCGGATGCCGTACCTGTCGTGCAGGTTCTTTTGTATCTCCTGCATGCGTCTGGCGTTCTGCACATTTTACCATTTCTGAAAGCCAACGGTATCCCGTGATACATCACCAGAGAAGTCACACATGGACGAGATTTTCAATCGACTTTTATCCAGTTTTTTTCACCGGGCGACATGGCATCATAAGCAGCTTTTCGCTTTTCTTTTCGTTCTTCCGCTTTTTTCTTTTGTGTTTTCAGATAGTCCTGTCGTCTCGAAATTCTCTTTTTTATGTTGTCATCGGTATAGAATGAACCGAGAGAGTAGCCACGATGAAAACGTTGTTCAACCGAAAATCGGTATTTTGTAACCGTTCCGTATTTCTTTGAGTTTCCGGTTTCAATTATAATATTCTGTGCTTTTAGTCGATTGATATAATCCTCAAATGAAACAGCTTCCATAAGAAGCTCCTTCAGTTCACACTGGATGACGGCACAGGCACAGACAGAACCATCCTCTCAGGAATCCATGCATTCTATGAGCCAGAGGAGTTAGTCGGCAAGACACTTATTGCAATAACAAACCTTCCACCTAGAAAGATGATGGGAATCGATTCATGCGGTATATATGAAAAAGGACCCCAGATTAGAAGTACACACTTCAGATTTGGGGTTCTCTTTTGGTGTGAGAGACGGATCAAAATCCATGATCGTAGGCATGAACAAGTCCGGTAAGTATGGCGCTGAGCTCAAGTTTTCTGTTAAGTCCATGGACGTAATGAAGGTCATGGTGAAGAGCGATTCCAAGAGCTCCAACGATGCACTCAAGGGCACGATGGCGCAGATAAAAGGTGAGGACTACACCGATCTGCAGGCGGATGCCCCCGATATCAAGGAGACAAATACGATAATGGAGAGTCTGGATGCGATAGAGAATCTTAAGGCGGATTTCACGGTATCGGATTACTACAGCGTGTATTATTATACTGAGAGACGGCATTTCTCAGCTTTTGCTGGGAGTGCCGTCTTTCTGAATATAAGCCGCAGTTAATTCACAAAACACTTTCACAGAAAGTCAAATTCAGTTCGCAGAATATCAAATGTAATTGATATTCTGCGAACTGGAGGGTATAATATGCGGTATCTTTGGGGTAGATGCTTGCGGTATGTTGATGCAAGCATGTGTGTATTAAAAGCGAAATGACAGGGGGAAGGGTAGATGAGAAGATTAAAGTATGTTTTACAGAGTGCGATCGCCTGCTTTGTCGTGGCCGGGGCCATGCTGGTGCTGTTCTGGGGAGCAGGAATATACAATATATATCATGAGTCACATGGAAATATATCGGATCTGTCAGAGCTGTGGTCGTATATTTCGGAACAGGGATTGATGTTTCTGATCGGATTGCTGGCTTTTGTGTCGTTCCTAGTATCCGGATTTCAGGCGAAGAAGGCCAGCGAGGCGGATAGAGCAGCTAACGGTGGGAACGAGTATGATGGTGTAGGATATGGTGATGCTGATTATTCTGGCACGATAAATGCTGGTTGCGGATATACATATGATTCAATGGACACATCTATAAAGTTAGATGAAGGTTCAGGTATGGAAAATGATAGGAATGTATATGGAAAAAACGGTATGCCATATGCGGACATCTATGGGATGACTGGAGATGCACAATTAACCAATACATATTCATTGCAGTCAGGTGCCAGAAAGATAAGCTTTGACCTGCCTCAGAGGTATAGACTGATAGATGGCGATGACAGTGATCCGGCATTTGCGGGGTTTAATGAGGAGCTTAAGCCGGAACTTGTCTATTGTTCACTTCAGGAGGCTATCGATGATGAGACGGCTGAGGATTACGTGCTGGATGAGCTGGTGGAGGATGAAGCCTGCCCGGAGGAACTGCGGACAAGGGCATATCTGAAACATGAAGTGATAGAGGGAAGACTTTATTACTATTATATATTCAAGTATAAGAAGTCCAGAAAGCAGAGACAGAAGTTTGCGGCGGCATGTGACATAGGCGGCGGGCTGTTCTATACGATAGAGACGGAGTGGATATGGCGCAAGGAGGAATTGACGATGGAAGCACTCATAGACTTTTTGAAGATACGGGTAGAGTGATTTATGACATCTACAGAACATGAGGTGATAATATGTGGACAATAAAGAGAATAGATGAGGCCGACTTCGGCTGTGAGGAGAGGCTTCCGGGGGAGCCGCTTATGGTGCTGGTGAGTCTGGAGTGTGACGATGGAAGGATGCTTCAGCTTGAGGTGGCTGACAACTGGCTGACCATGCAGGAGCTTGACGAGGGCGATGAGTGGCCGGATGATCCGGACGAACCGGATGAAGAAGATGCGAAAAGCGCAAAGCAGGTGCAGTGGATGGAGAGTTATCTGGATGCTCTGGAGGAGCTGGAATAAGAGTGAAAATAATAAGAATATCGACAAAACCGCCATATCATAAGCGATATTGGCGGTTTTGGTGCGTCTGGAATTACTTTTTGCCATATACTTTAGGATAATATGTTGTTATAACGAAAAGAATGGTCGTGTGAATTTTGTCGATGTTTGGTTTGCAGGCAACTGCGTGTGGGAGAGAATTAATGTTTGGATTGTTTGAAATGAAATATATGAATATATGCCTTGTGGCAGGAGTTATACTGGAACTTATAGCTCTTGTCGCAATACTTAATCTTTATATTAATATAAGGAGAAGGGAAAGAAGGCAGAAGAATAGAGAAGATGGAGCAGGACTTTATGATCGTGCGGTATGTGCCGGAACGGATGAGGCGCATATGCTGGTGCGGCGGGAGGACATAAGTGCGGTAAGCCAGCTTATGGATCAGAAGGTATACAGACAGTTGAGAAAGAAATATGAGGGCTGGGACAGACAGGAGAATCTGGAGTTTGATGCACGTGTTGCAGGCAGAGACGGCAGATGGCTCCGCATAATAGTAGTCCCAGATGGCACGGACGGCTGTGATCTCTTTATATTCAGAGATATAACGGAGGACAGAGGCAGGCTTGAAAGTCCATATTCTTTATGATGGAATTATATGGATGCAAGGCCGGGCAGAGCTCAGAACCCTGTATATATTTGCCGATAAGCTATACAATGCGAGAAAATCTGTGGGATTTGTCAAGAGACTAAGGATCAGGTATGGCGTGTAAGCCGTGCCGGGAAAACAAATATTTATACATTTGTCAGCGACAGATATGTCCGTGGATGGACATGTCTGCCGCTGTTTTTTGTTTTACTTAAAGATATCTTAAAGATTCGCCTCATTGAAACTTAAAGGGATGGCGGCTATAATCAGCAGGTGTAGTGAGAAGCTGCAGTGCGGATTACGCTGATGGATTGAGAAAGTGTAACCATATTGTAATAACTCTTACATATAATTAAGTCTGTTGAATGTATATTAAGTTGAACTGGCAGAAAGGCTTGGCATATAATCTATTCGATTTTGGAAGAAAGAAAAAGGTGGTTAAACGAGGTGGTAAATATTGAAAAATATATTGGAATTTATAGAGAATTCGGCTTTAAAATATCCAGACAAGCTGGCAGTTGCAGATGAGGAAGGCGGACTCACATATGGTCAGATGGAGAGGCTTTCCAGACAGATCGGTGCATGGATATATGAGAAGACAGATGGCGTGAGGAATAAGCCTGTTGCCGTGTTGCTGGACAAAAAGCCTGGGAGTGTGGCTGCCTATATGGGAGTTGTCTACAGTGGCAATTTCTATGTGGTACTGGATGCGGAGATGCCGGCGTCCAGAGCCGAGTCGATACTCGGAACGCTGAATCCGGTTGCAGTCGTGACTGACATCGGGCATATGGAGAAGGCACTGGAGCTTTACAGAAATGGCGTGGATGAAGATGGATGCCAGGGACAGGAAGGCGAGAACAAAGAGGTATTCAGGATATTAAATCTTGACGAGCTGGACACAGGTGCAGATCAGTCGGTGTTGGATGCGGTCAGAAGCAGGGCGATAGACACGGATCCCGTGTATGCGCTTTTCACATCGGGCTCGACCGGAGTTCCAAAGGGCGCTGTGGTATCACACAGGAATGTGATATCCTATACCTATTGGTACACGGAGGCATTTGGTATAGACGAGAGTACGATATTCGGAAGCCAGACACCGTTCTACTTCAGCATGTCGGTGTCAGATCTCTACAGCACTCTTAAAAATGGTGCCACGCTGTACATCATACCGAAGGCGTATTTCACCTTCCCTATGAAGCTGATGGAGTTCATGAATACATACAGGATCAACACGATATACTGGGTGCCATCGGCACTGCAGATCGTTGCAAATTACAAGCTGTTCCAGTACGCCCAGCTTCCCGAGCTGAAGAAGGTGCTGTTTGCCGGAGAGGTGATGCCGACAAAGCCGCTGAATTACTGGATACAGAATCTTCCGGATGCCATGTATGCAAATCTGTTCGGCCCAACAGAGACGACCGACATATGTACGTATTACGTGGTGGACAGAGTATTTGCCGATGACGAGCCGCTGCCGATGGGACATGCGTGCAACAACTGTGATGTGTTTGTTCTTGATGAGAACGGCAGGGAGGTGTCACCGGAGATCGATCTTGAGACGGGCTTCAGCCGTGAGGGTGAGCTCTATGCCAGAGGTTCATTTGTGGCGCTGGGCTACTTCGGAAATGCGGAGAAGACGAGAGAGGCATTTGTCCAGAATCCGCTGAATCCGTACTATCCAGAGCTGGTCTACAAGACCGGTGATCTGGTGAAATACAACAGATACGGCGAGCTGGTCTATGTGTGCCGTAAGGACTATCAGATAAAACACATGGGTTACCGCATAGAGCTCGGCGAGATCGAGGCGGCAGCGGGAGCCATAGACGGTATCAGAAGCTATGCCTGCATATATGATGATGCGGCTGACAAGATCGTGTTCATCTACGAGGGCAAGAAGAAGGACGAGACGGAGCTGCTTAAGGCGTTTCAGGAGAGGGTCCCACACTACATGGAGCCGAACCGTTTTGTCAGGGTGACAAGCATGCCCCACAATGCAAATGGCAAGATAGACAGGAAGAGGCTGAAGGCGGAATACGCGCAGCATGTGTGACAATTTTATTGATAAGGAGATAAGAGATTATGGAAGAATTATTAAAGATTTTAAATGAGGTAAAACCTGGAGTTGATTATGAGAACGAGACAGATCTTATTGGACATGGCATGCTGGATTCCATCACGATGGTTACGCTGGTGCTTCAGCTCAGCGACGAGTTTGACGTAGACATTTCCCCTGTTGATATCACACCGGAGAACTTTAAGACAGTCCAGACCATATACGATATGATCCAGAGACTTGAAGACGAGTAAGAGCAGATATAGATATTGGAAGATGGCGGGGACTGACTGCCGTCAAAAAATACTGGAGGAGTGAGAAATATGTCATATACGTCGATATCGTATCTGGTATTTATATTGCTCGGAGCGTTTATAGTGTACAATATAGTGCCACTGAAGCACAGATGGAAGGTGCTGCTGGCATTCAGCTATCTGTTTTATTTTATCAATTCAGGCAGATATATCATATTTATCCTGTTCGGGTCGTTGACCATATATGTGGGTGGCCTGCTGATAAACAAGATAGATGATGGCTGCAGCATGGCAAGGAAAGCTCTGCCAAAGGAAAACAAAAAAGAGTACAAGGCACTTATCGGATGGCAGAAAAAGTGCGTGTGCGTATGCGTGGTGCTTGTGAATGTAGGAATTCTGGTATTCCTGAAATATTCGGTATTCCTTGGACAGGTATTTACAGATGTGCTTGGACTCATACACATAAATGTAGAGAATCCGATGTATCAGAGGATGATGCCGCTTGGAATCTCGTTCTACACACTGTCTGCGGTGAGTTACATAGTGGACGTGTACAGAGGCAAATACAGGGCATCGGACAAGTTTGGCAAGGTTGCACTTTTCCTTGCATTTTTCCCGCACATTGTTGAGGGACCTATAGCCAGGTTCGATCTTGTTGGAGAGCAGATGTATGAGGGGCACAGGTTCAGTTATGAGAACATGACCATGGGACTCCAGCTTATACTGTGGGGCTTCTTCAAGAAGATAGTTATTGCAGATCGCGCAAATATGTATGTGAACCAGATATTTGACAATTACGCAAGCTACACAGGACTTCCGGTAGTAGTGGGAATGCTGCTCTACACATTACAGCTCTATGCGGAATTCTCAGGCTGTATGGATATAGTAAGGGGAAGTGCCCAGATGTTCGGAATAGGACTCTCAGAGAACTTCAATCAGCCGTTTATGTCAAAGACGGTCAGTGAGTTCTGGAGAAGGTGGCATATGACTCTCGGTGCATGGTTCAAGGACTATGTGTTCTATTCAGTTTCACTGTCCAAGCCATTTGTGAAGCTGAGTAAGAAGACCAGGGAACATATGAATACTTTCTTCGCGACATTTGTTCCTATGTCTATAGCGATGTTCATAGTGTGGTTTGGAACGGGTATTTGGCACGGCGCAAGCTGGAAGTACGTCATGTATGGTCTTTATTACTGGGCTATCATGGTAATCGGACTTCTCATGGAGCCTCTTTTCAAGAAGCTGTATGGGAAAATGAATGTTGACCGCCATGGAAAGGTATACAGGCTGCTTCAGGTTGTCAGGACCTTCATTTTTGTGAATGTGGGAATGCTCATGTTCAGGGCTGATGATCTTACAGCATTTGGACACATGTTTGTGTCCATGTTCAGGGGATTTACATTTGCGGATCTGACAAATGGAACTTTGCTTGGAATGAAGCTTGACATGGCAGATTTTGCAGTGCTGGCAGTGGGCGCGCTCATTCTGTTCCTGGTTGGACTTTACAAGGAGAAGGGACACCAGATAAGAGCAGAGCTTGCAACGAAGAATATAGCCCTCAGATGGGCAGTTTACTATGTGCTGCTGTTTGGAGTGATCATACTCGGAGCATATGGCAAGGGCTATGAGGTGGCTGGATTTATATATGCACAGTTTTAGAGGTGATTTATCTATGAAGAAAAGTGGACGTAATATAATAAAATCCATAGCATTTGCCCTGGTGGCCGTGATGATCATGGGAGTGCTGGGAGCTGCGTTTACTCCGAAGCGGAGCGATCCGGGAAGCGGAATAACCAACTCTAATGCAAGGGGCTTCTATGGAGAACCGAAGAATTCGATAGACGTACTGGTGCTTGGAGACAGCAATGCCTACAGTGCATGTTCTCCGATGTATATATGGAACAAATATGGAATTCCAACATATGTGGCGGCTGAGGGATTCCAGAATGTGACCGGGGCATCCAACCTTCTGGATGAAGTGCTCACATGTCAGAAGCCAAAGCTGGTGGTGTTTGATGTGAATATGCTCTGGACAGGCAAGACGACATTGAAAAAGGTTGAGAACAACCTGAAGAATCTGGCATATAAGTATCTGCCTCTTGCACAGTACCACAACAGGTGGAAGAGCATGAGTGTTTCGGACATGTTCGGTGCCAGGGACTACACATACAGATCAGCCTCAAGAGGACAGTATCTCAGCATGGAGGTCAAGCCGTTTTCAGGCCAGAGCAAGATGGTGGAAACCAAGGCTGTTGAGGACATACCGGAGGTATCAAAGATACTGCTCGATAAGCTTATAGACAAGTGTGAGAAAAATGGAATCAAGATCATGTTCATGGAGACTCCGACGGCGAAGTCATGGAATTATGCAAGACACAATGCAATGGTTAAGTATGCTAAGGCCAAGAATATTGATTTTGTCGATATGAATACGCTCAAGGGCGATTATGTGATCGACTGGAGCACCGACACGAGGGATGGCGGAAGACATCTCAACTGTAAGGGCGCAGAGAAGGTAAGCGCCTATCTTGGAAAATATATTTCAGAGAATTATTCTTTTAAGGATAAGAGACATTCAGAAAAGTATGCGGATTGGAATAATGACTATCTGGATTATGTGAAGTATATGTCCGGAGAGACTGTGTCGCTGGAGGCACAGCAATCCGAGGGAACGGTATCCAACAACTAGATATAAAATATATAAGTGGACGGAGGATAGAATCCCCCGTCCACTTTATTTTTTATTTTACTGTAACTTTGCATCTGGCAGATATATTGCCGGAAGTATATGTCTTTTTCTCAGTGCTGTTTGAAGGTGTGAAAGTTTATTTCTGCACGGCAAGGGACAAGGATTTTTACGCGCAGCTCATGCGTGATGGAAATGTTGCGGTGACGGGCATGAACAGAGAATATCAGATGATAAGGCTGAGCGGAAAGGCGCACAGACTGGATGATCAGAAGCTGTGGATCGACAGGATATTTGCGGAGAATCCATCTATGAACAGTGTGTACCCGGATGACAGCAGATATGTGCTTGAGTCGTTCTATTGATACAGGATGAATACCTGACACAGGTAAATGATGAGAAAGGCATAGTAAACGCTGCAAACAGCGGTATGATCGGAAGTTATGTGCCATGCCACAATTGTATCGATAACTGTATCCACGCTGTCCTGTCTGCGGAGGCTCGATGGACATGAACCTCCGCAAGGACGATTATTTTGTTCAGGACAGTGCCTGGTATGAGGCAGAGCGGTGCTTCGGTGATTTTGTCTCCAGATCCCTGGACAGGAAGCTTGTGCTCTTTGAGCTGGGGGTTGGATTTAACACGCCAACCATAATCCGATTTCCTTTTGAAAAGCTGACACGAGAACACGATAACATAACCCTTGTCAGGTTAAATCTCGATCAGGCTGTGATTCCAGAAAGTCTTGGGAACAGAGCTATAGGGATAAATGCGGATATGGCGGAGAGTATAAGTGATATACTCAACGTTTCAGTATCGCATCCATATCCTGTTCAGGAGCAGTGATCGGGTTTAGCTTATAATTCTCCACCAGATATTTCACCACGGTCTCGGACATGAATGCCGGAAGTGTCGGTCCGATATACATGTTGCGCACGCCCAGCGACAGCAGGGTGAGAAGGATACAGACGGCCTTCTGCTCATACCATGACAGGACAAGGGTGAGCGGGAGGTCGTTTATGCTGCAATGAAATGCATCAGCCAGAGCCAAAGCAACCTTGATGGCGCTGTAGGAGTCATTGCACTGTCCCATGTCGAGTATTCTTGGAATCCCGTCGATTTCGCCGAGGTCGAGATCGTTGAAACGGTATTTGCCGCAGGCGAGGGTGAGGACAAGGGTGTCCATCGGAGTCTGCTTTACGAATTCGGTGTAATAGTTGCGTCCCGGATGTGCGCCGTCACAGCCTCCAACGAGGAAAATGTGCTTGACATGTCCTGCATTGATGGCGTCTATGATCTTACCAGCCTGTGACAGAACCGCGCTGTGTCCAAATCCGGTCGTCAACATATGACCGCCGTTTATGCCGCTCATGCTCCTGTCGTGTTCATAGCCGCCAAGCTTCTGTGCGTGCTTGATCAGAGGGGTAAAATCTTTCTTCCCTGCTCTTGTACCTGAGATGTGAACCATGCCGTCATAACCCACGACTGATGTGGTGTAGATCCTGTCCTTGTAGCTCGGCCTTGGCGGCATGAGACAGTTGGTGGTAAAGAGCACCGGCGCGGGTATATTTTCGAATTCTGTCTGCTGGCTCTGCCATGCGGTTCCGAAATTGCCCGCCAGATTATGGTATTTGTTAAGCTCCGGATAGCCGTGCGCAGGCAGCATCTCGCAGTGGGTATATACATTTACTCCTGTCTTTTCAGTCTGCTCAAGGAGCTGTGACAGGTCGTTCAGGTCGTGACCGGAGACCACGATAAATGGCCCTTTTTTGATGTCAACATTTACTCTCGTAGGCACAGGATTGCCAAATGATTCAGTGTTGGCTTTGTCCAGCAGCTCCATGCATTTGAAATTGACCTGGCCAAATTCCATGATGAGTTCTATCCATTCGGTGACGTTGTGCTCCCTGTTAACCTCGCACAGTCCCTTGTAGAACCACTTCAGAACCTCATTATCTGTGTAGCCGAGATTCATGGCGTGATGGGCGTATGCCGCCATACCCTTGAGTCCAAACAGCAGGGTGGAACGCAAGGACACTATATCGGTGTCACCATCCCATAGGTCGATCACCTGTATCTTTTCAGCCTCAGATCTGCTGACCTTGTTCTGCTCGTTTTTAACCCTTCCCATAAATTCTTTTATTGCATTGTCGTCAAAGTTTACATTTGTCAGGGTTGTGAAAAGACCGTCTATGATAAGTCTGTCGGCGACCGCGCTGTGTTTATTCTCATTTTTTGAGAGTTCTGCAAGTTTTATAAGCTCACACACAAGCTCGTCCTGTAGATTAGATGTGGATGGCTGCTTGCCGCACACTCCAGTATTGATACATGCGGATCCCCCCGCTGTTTGCTGACACTGAAAACAAAACATATTTGACATGTACTGTATACCTCCTGAAATTATGAATCTATCTGAAAAAACTGGTGACTGCCTGGCAGTCTGTGGATTTTCTTCTAAATAGAGTATGGACAGTGAACAGGAGTTTTATACTCAAATTTGCTAAAGTATATCTGTGAAATAACATTTAGGGGGATAAAAAGCTTTCGTTGCTCAGATAGAGGCGCCCTGAGAAAAAATGGAGACAGAGGTGGGGACGGAGGTACCTGTCCCCTCCGTCCCCACCTTCATTTGATACTGCGGAGTCGCCGGTTATATTGAGCAGATAAGTGCCGTCTTGCACGCATTTGACTGAAATTTTACATGGCGCTGATAGTGGGCAGATGTGAAAAAGTTTTATAGTAAATCAAATAACAGTTGATCTGGACGGGGATAAAGGAGAAATCACGGATGAAAAAGGAATACGGGGATAGACTGGCTCGCGCGCTTGAATTTGCAAATGAATCAGCCAAGTATCATGTCAGGAACTATGCGGATGGGACGCTTATGCCCGGAGATGCATATGCCGATCTGCCGATAGATGAGAGAGACCGAATGTATCTTGGACCGGATGCTGGAGCGCCCAACATGTATTCCAGAATATACCGCAGCCAAAGAGAGAAAGAGATGCGGGAGCAGGGCATGACAAATGAGCAGATAAAGCTGAGGTGGGAAGCGCTTGATGCCATGTGGCGCCGGGAGATAGAGGAGAGGCTCTACGGGGAAACCAGACAGAATGACCGGTCAGAGGATGTTATATCAAGATACGAGAATGAAGGATTGCCCAGTGATTTTCAGAGAAGAAGCAATCAGGCGGATGCGAAGAGAAGGGCAAAATGGCTCGGGATCCGAATAGTGCTCATAACCATAGTAGTGGCGATCATGGCGTTCACGATACTTAACGAGGCCGGGCTGATAGACGGTATAAGTATAACTGAGCAGATATTTGACAGGATAGAGCAGATATTTGGCGGTATGGACAGCATATCGTCAGGCAGTGCGGGAACTGGTGTTGGAACAGATTCAGAAAATCCCGGCGGGCTGGTGATCGTATACGGGGTAGTTATCTTCCTTATATTCAGATGGGTGAATAAGAGCAAAAAGAAAAAGGTGGATATTCCAAATTCCGGTGTGATTTACACGGAGCTGATCCCACAGATTATCAGGAGACGTTATGGGGAGGACAGCGTATACAGACATCAGGGCGGACTTCCTGATGAACAGATGAGGAGACTGAACTGTTTCGGTGGCAGACCATTTACACTTGATGGACAGCCTTTGCCGGTTATCGGACGTGACATGGTGGAGGGAACATACAGAGGTGTCCATTTCAGGTGCAGTTATGAGTACATGGAGTACGAGTATTATTACGAGGACAGCGATGGTGACAGAGAGAAAAAGATCGACAAATTATTTGGCGGGCTGGTTGTTGAGATACCATATAGAAAAAGTTCATCGGCTTTGCTGGGAGTCATGGGAAACTCCGAACTGGAGATGAAGAATATATTGAAGTGCGGTCTGGAGCGTGGCGCAGTGGGAAGAATAGAAAAGACAGAAAACGAGAACTTTAATCTGCTGTTCACTATAAACTGCAATGACGAGGAGAATATATTTTATATGCTTACACCGGATGTCATGGAGAGGCTGGCGGCACTTTATCCAAAGGAGAAGGCGTCTCTCCATGTGACATTCGATGGGGACAGATTGTACATGTGTATAAGCAAGAGTGATAAATACATGGTATTTGACGAGGAGAAAAATATAAAAAGTATGAGTGATGTGGAGGCTTATCTGGACAAATACCTGCGCATGCTGCAGGAGACGATGGATGCGGCTCTGTTACTATAGAAGAGAAATTGTGAAAATGAGCAAAAGTACACGGAGGGAAATGTATGTTTACAATATTATTTAGCAAAGGTGTGTTCGTATTTTGTGTGTTGGTGGTAATAGTTTTGATACTTTTAGCGTATGCGATAAAGACTGCAAATGCTCTGAAAGCAGCGGAAAATAAGGTGAGAGAGCTGGACTCGGATGTGGATATTGCTCTTGCAAAGAGATATGATCTGCTCACAAAACAGTATGCGATGGTAAAGACTTATATGTCGTATGAGAGCGAGAATCTGATAACAGCGATAAAGCTCAGAAAAGGCATGACACCTGATGAGAAGACCGGGGTAGAGAAACTTATGAAAAATGCCTCGGATCAGATAAATGCAGTTGTGGAGGCGTATCCGGAATTGGCGGCGGGCAAGAATATAGAGGTCCTTCAGAACAGCTGCACAAATGCGGAGGAGCACATCCAGGCGGCAAGAAGACTGTACAATGCAGGTGTGACAAATTATAACAATCTGTGCAGCCAGTTTCCTTCTTCGGTGGTTGCGGCCATAACGGGTCACAATATGGTGGAGTATTTCAAGACTGATGCGGATAAGAGATCAGATGTGATATTTTAGCAGGGAATCCAGATGCTTTTGTGCATAAAAAAATCGGTGCGACGGGATTCGAACCCACGACCTCTTCGTCCCGAACGAAGCGCTCTACCAAGCTGAGCCACGCACCGAGTGTGTTTATCAACACTGCCATAATAGTATAAGAAGATTCTGGAAAAAATGCAAGGAGTTTTCTAAATAAATTGTCAAGAAATTCACCCAGGAATATCCGAGAAACTTTTGTGAAACTGATAATCAATCAATGACAGATAACTATCCGTTTATGGGGGGACCGTAGATACATTTTTGGGGTGCCCATAGATACAATTTATATAATATTTAGATTTGTTACAACGAAAATTTATAAGTGTATGGCAGAGTAATAACCAGAAAGTAGTTGATATGAGGATAAGGTGCAGGTGGTGATGGACAGAATGAAAGCCGCCTGAAATAGAAGGAGACGATAGATCATGAAGATACTTATTACTACGGACTGGTATGAACCTGTTATAAATGGAGTTGTGACATCGGTTGTAAATCTGTCAAATGAACTTAAGAAAAGAGGACATGAGGTAAAGATACTTACACTCTCGAGAAATCACCACACATATATAGTTGGAGATGTGATATATGCGGCGTCAGTAGGTGCCGGAAAGATTTATCCGGAGGCGAGGCTTAAGATGCCTGTTATCAAGGCGGTCATAGACAAACTCATAGAATGGAAACCAGATGTCATACATTCCCAATGCGAGTTCTCAACCTTCTTCATGGCGAAGAAGATAGCAGATGAGACAAATGCGCCGATAGTGCACACATACCACACGATATACGAGGATTACACTCATTACTTTTCGCCAAATGCAGCGTGGGGACGCAAAGTTGTGCAGAAACTTACCAGGATGTTATCATCGAGGGTCGATGCCATGATAGCACCAAGCAGGAAGATAGAGGATGTGCTTGAAAAGTATGATGTGTTATGTCCTGTTGAGGTGATCCCCTCTGGAATCGACATGAATAAATTCGGAAAATACATTGGAACGGACAGCAGACACAGAATCAGAGAGCAGTACGGACTCAGTGATGACCAGACAGTTCTTCTCTATGTTGGCAGATTGGCGAAGGAGAAGAATATCCAGGAGATACTTAGATGCCAGAAGAGAGTGCACGGGTATGGTACAATCCTCATGATAGTTGGAGACGGACCATATAGGGCGGAGGTAGAGGAACAGGTAAGAGCGCTTGGAATCTCAGAGAGTGTGATATTTACAGGCATGATCGAGCCTGATAAGGTGGCTGAGTATTATCAGGTTGGTGACTTCTTCGTAAGTGCATCCACGAGCGAGACTCAGGGGCTTACATATGTAGAAGCTCTGGCAGCGGGAGTGCCGCTTCTGTGCAGAGAGGATCCGTGCCTTGTAGATGTGGTTGATCCGGGAAAGAATGGCTGGAAATTTACTGATGAGGAAACATTTGAAACTGCGCTGGTGAAGTGGCTTGATATGAGTCCTGCTTTAAGGCATCAGCTCAGACGAAATGCAGTGCAGTCGGCATATGAATTCTCCACATCGACATTTGCAGACAGAGTTGAGAAGCTTTATATGAATGTGTGCGAGCTGCAAGCACTGGTGCTGAGGGCTTGTTAGAAATTTAATTTGTATGAATTCTCTAGTGGCTGTTGGGATAACCAGGGAAAAGATACAAAATTATCTCCAAATAGATGAAAAAGCTCTAAAAAAGAAAAAATTTTAAAAAATTATCCGTAGGACACAGAATAATGTGTTTTATGGATAATTTTTTATCTTTTAAGTGAAAACAATGTATATGAGATAAAATGTAGGTAATAAGCAAAGATGGCGAGATGGCCGGATGCATGAGTTACTATCTAGATGACAAAAAACTAAAAAAATATGCTTTATTTAAAAATACAGTTGACAATGCTATGATACTAGTGTACTATTCAACTAGTACAGCGGTATAGAAGAGCTAGACAACATACAAGGAGGAGGTGTGTGATGGAATTTAAGACGAATATCCCCATATATCTTCAGGTCATAGAGGATATAAAGCAGAAGATCATAGCGGGCACACTGCCTTTGGGATCTAAGCTTCCGTCATCAAGAGAACTTGCCATAGAATACCAGATAAATCCGAATACTGCAGCGAGGATTTACAGCGAGATGGAGTCTATGGGGTTGTCCTATACCAGACGTGGAATAGGAACATTTGTGACGGAGGATGACAGGGTCATAGACGACCTGAAAAAGGAGAGAATAGAGGAAATCATACAGAGCTTTGACGAACAGCTCACTGGTATGGGATTTTCACAGAATGAGATCCTAGAGTTGCTAAAAGAACACTTTGGGAAGTAAATAAAAAGGAAAAAAGGAAAGAAACAAGAAGGAATAAAAAAGAAGGGAAATGATACAATGTTAAAATGCGAACATCTTGTTAAGAAGTATATCACGACCACAGCCATATCTGACCTGTCACTGGAGGTTGAGCCGGGACACATATATGCGCTGCTCGGTCCGAATGGAAGTGGAAAGTCAACACTTATGAAGATCATAGCCGGTCTGGTCAAGCCGGATTCAGGAACTATCACAATAGATGGAGTGCCTATGACATACAGGTCAAAGAAAGACATAGCGTATATGCCGACGGAGGCTTTCTTCTTCGGATATATGAACTGTAAGGACATAGGAAAGTATTACAAAGATTTCTTTGATGATTTTGACTATGACAAATACATGGGACTGCTTGCTGAGATGGAACTGAATCCAGATCAGAAGGCGAAGAGTATGTCTTCAGGAATGCTGGCAAAGCTCAAGATAGCGGTTACTCTGTCCAGAGACAGCAGGATCGTTATGCTTGATGAGCCACTGAACGGAATAGACATCATAGCTAGGGAGAAGATCATCAGCACGATTGTCCGGAATATATCGGATGACACAGCCGTGCTCATGTCAAGCCACCTTGTGGATGAGCTTGAGAGGATCGTGGATCACGCATTTTTTATCAAGAATGGCACCTGTGTGCTTCAGGGTGATGCAGAGGAACTGCGAGTGAGCAGGGGCAAGTCGATAGTTGATATGTATAAGGAAATATATGCATAGTTAGATGAAGGAGAGATAGATATTATGTTAAAGATGATGAAATATGAATACAGACGTGGAGTATTTTCACTTCTGGTGGTTATAACGGCTCTTGCGGCAGCAGAATTGCTGTTCCTGATTGGAATATTTGCAGAAAAAAATCTGTTAGCAGGACTTGGTATCACATTCCTTATGCTGGGAGGTTTCGCTTCGTTTATGTTCGTTCTGATATATGGTGTGATAATCTACAGTCAGGATCTGAAGAACAAGACGGGGTATATGGTGTTTATGACCCCGATTTCAAATTACAAGATTATCGGTGCAAAGCTGCTTTCAATCCTGCTCACCGGTGCGACACTCGTGGCCTTTCTTGGACTGCTTATAGTTGTTGATTATAACCTGCTTAAGTCACATAACGGCGGTGTAGCTGGTGCTGAGATTGTGCTGGATGAAATTCTGGGGACAAGAGGATTATCAATAGGAAGTGTCATTGCAAATGTTGCAGGGTTCATAGTAGTAGCACTTATTCAATTCTATACAATGATCACCATAGCGTACCTCGCAGTGTCACTGTCTTCCACAGTGCTCCAGAATAAGAAGATAAAGGGCGTTGTCAGCTTTATACTTTTTGTGGCTCTTTATGTGCTGGTGAGCTACATAGCATACAAGCTTCCGCACCTTGGGAAGAACGTGCAGGTGGAGACTATGCTTGACGCGATGTATAAGAATATACCACAGCTTATTCTCTATGTTGTATGCATGATCGGCAGTTATATAGGAAGTGCGACACTGCTTACTAAGAAGATCAGCTTATAATGTAATGAGAGGAATGTATTAAGATGGCAGTAGATATGAGGAATGGTGATGTGATGAAATATTTTAGATACCTGGTTACAGGAGCCTGCACAGGAGTCATAGTAGTGCTCCTTGTACCTGTGGCTGTGTGTGGGATCTGTGCATATGGTGTGTGGCGGCTGCTCAATATGGTAACAGGCGGAAATAAAGAGCCACGCAGGACGATGATAAAGCAGAATTTATAAATGTATATTTTTAATCAATAAGATAACCCGGAGTGAGAAAATGTCTCACTCCGGGTTATTGACGTTCGGGGAGGAATCCTGTAGTATTTTCACTAGAGTTAGACAAGACTAACCAAACCTATTTGTCACAAGGAGGTTTTGTATGAGTGAAAATACATGGGAGATCATGAAAGGTATGGAGTTTGGTGATGTGGAACTTCAGATGGCACTTCAGTGTGCACCGGTGATAACGGGCGTCAAGGTGTCAAATCTTCTGAACATAGAACTCAGCGGATATCGTCAGATGGTGGAGATACTGAAGGAAAGTGATATATGTATGTACACACTGGGAGCAACCTGTGGCAGGGTAAATGTATTTATATACAATGCGGCAAAGCTCAGGGCATTTGTTCAGAGGGATGATGTGCAAAGACTTATGTCTGAGCTGGGATATGCGGACATGGAGCTTTCTGATATTCTCGCTGAGTTCCGCGAAAAATATCAGAAGTACTTAAAGAGCAGAGGGAGATTCACCTCGAAACAACCGGCACAGGAAGATATGGCTTGTGGCGATGGAGCTCTTGGCAAGGAGTGGTTTCCACATGAGATGGGCTTACTGCTGGGATACCCGCCAGAGGATGTGGAGGGTTTTATTCTGCAGAACGGAAGAAATGCACTTTGCTCCGGTTATTGGAAGGTATATGAGGATGCTGAATCAAAGCGGAGAACATTTCATATATTTGAATGTGCGGAAGAGAGACTTATTCAATTTCTTTCAAATGGACTGCATATGAGGGATATCATGGGGATGTACACGGCGAGCAGAAACGCGGCGTAGAAGTATATGGAAAGATGCAGATAAACACAGTTTACAAGGATGTATAGGGAAAGCCCCCTTTTACATATAATTTCATAAGGAGGATTATTATGAGCAAAATTAATATCGTATTCTGGACACAGGGCGGAAATACACAGATGATGGCGGAGGCTATTGCGGATGGCGTGAGAGATGCCGGAAAGGAAGCGGAGGTAGTATTTGTAAGCAGCATCACACCGGATGCACTCAAGGATGAACCAGTATTTGCACTTGGATGCCCGGCTATGGGAGCTGAGGTGCTTGAGGAGGCTGAGATGGAGCCATTTGTTGCTGAGGTTGAGGGATTTGCTTCAGGCAAGAAGATCGCACTCTTCGGTTCATACGGCTGGGGAGATGGCGAGTGGATGCGCGACTGGGAGGCGAGAATGCAGTCAGCAGGCGCAGAACTCGTAGGCGGCGCCGGACTTATGTGCCATGAGACACCTGACGCAGAAGGCCTTGAGGAGTGTAAGGAGCTTGGACGCCAGCTGGCAAATGCCTGATTGACGGACGGCACTTAGATAAAATAACCATATATATGCAGTCACGTTTGGCAACTGTCGCTTCAACTTGCTTCTATCTGCACGCATCTCCGACCGCGATAAGGACGTTGCGGATCTCCGATGCGGCAAGAAGCGTTGAAGCTCGGTTGCCGTCACTACCGACTGGCATATATATGGTTATTTTTTATCTACGTGCCTGGTCGTGGGGATATAAAAAGAGCCGCTTGAGAAAATCTGTAATTTGAATGTGATTCTCTCAGGCGGTTCTTTTTTGTGTTGAAATTGTTCTTAGTGTCCTGCATACTGGGCCTTGTGGCTGCCGTGGCGCTTAATGTGTGCTGTTATGTATGGAGCTATTGTAATATGTTTGTCCATGGCATTTCCAACTATGGCGATTCCCTTGCCCATGGTGAAGGCAGCTAGGACTGTGCCGATTCCCAGGCCGTAGATATGACCGAGGATAAAACCTGTCATGGCAGCTGTCGTTGCAAGGCAGATTACATCAAACGAAATCTTAACCTTGGAATATTTTGCCGATATAATCTCAGACAGCTCTCTTGGGAAAAGGTCTGTCGGGATGATTGGAAGTCCACATCTGTTGGACAGTGCGATTCCGATACATATCAAAATGTAACTTATCACAAAGTAAAGGATTCTCCATGGGAGGGCAGTTGGCAAAGCTCCGATCCACATCTCATGGATATCCAGCATCTTGCCAAATACGAAACCAACTATGAAACTGCACAGGTACTGGGGGACAAATTTCCTTCGCATGATCATGAGAGTGAGAATAAGTACGCCCTGAAATATGTATGTCCAGGTTCCGAGAGTCAGTCTTGGAAGAACCAGCGAGAATGCGTATGGCACGCTGGATATTGCCGATATTCCTGCTGCAGAATAGAGCATGAGAACCACTCCGAAACTGTTGATGGTGACTGCTGTTATCAGGGCAATCTCGCCCCACATGTTATGCAGATGTGCATTTCCTGATTGAGTATTCATTTTCTGCTTTTCCTCATTTCTTTCATATATAATGCGTTTTATAACATATACTTTGATTTCCCCAGCATCAGGGGAGCTTTAATTGTCTAAGACTTCATATATATATCCCTGCGGTTTTTGATTGTAGCACCGACAACACAACATAACAAATAAATGAAAAATCCTAATCCCCCAGCTATGCTGGGGAGAATAGTGTAAGTGG
>ENA-UONS01000178-UONS01000178.1-human-gut-metagenome-genome-assembly--contig:-CS19-NODE-178-length-82122-cov-14.977055_pt1 | contig 82122 bp, 59 predicted proteins | sample MGYA00242458_ERZ724005 | MGnify/ENA metagenome assembly ERZ724005
AAATATATATTTATATATATAATATAAATTTCTTTTCTACCTACAGGACCCACTTTTGCATATCGCCAAAAAACAACTGACCATCTGACTATCTGACCACACCCCCAGGAGGAAGAGCCAAACAACGCAGGTCGACCCAACAGGACATCGGCAGAAGGCACGGCTGATATGCAAAAATATCTAAAATACACAATACTTTGACATACAGCAAATTAGCCATCACCCTCAGTAAGCAACGGAATTGCCACAAACGCCCGACGAGAGAAAAACTTTTCTCCGACGACAGGAAAAAGCCCTTTTCAAACACGCCCAAGGCGGCAAAAACTCCCTCTCGAAATCTTTTATAACAAGTTAATTATCAAGCAATTACACAGCAAATAAAGGTTAAATAAAAACAAACATACCCCGAATACTTGACTTTCGGCTTTTGATGTATTATCTTTGCTTACACAAGGCTCGCTTCCTCCGTCAGCTCCGCCCTCCCAGCGTTCGGACCTCCCCTGCCCGCTCCACCCCGACCGCCCAATCCCTGCCATCGCCACGACGCACGGAAGCAGCCCGAGAACAGACTGACTAAACATTGAAAACCCCAAAAAAACGTAAGCAAGACAATGAACACTGCCGACCTCCTCCGCCAACTGAAAATAGACCAACTGAACCCCATGCAGATAGCCGCTGCCAAGGCCTACCGCGAAGACAACGACCTGGTGCTGCTGTCGCCCACCGGCACGGGCAAGACACTGGCCTACCTGCTGCCCCTGGCACAGGCGCTGACCGACGGACAGGAAGGCGTACAGGCACTGATAGTGGTGCCCTCGCGCGAACTGGCCCTGCAGACCGAAGCCGTGTTCAAGGCCATGGGCACCGGATTCAAGGCCATGAGCTGCTACGGCGGCCGCCCAGCCATGGACGAGCACCGCACCATGAAGGAGCTGCATCCCGCCGTCATCGTGGGCACGCCGGGCAGACTGAATGACCACCTGGACAAGCAGAACTTCGACGCAAGCACGGTGGCCACGCTGGTGATTGACGAGTTCGACAAGAGTCTGGAGCTGGGCTTCCACGACGAAATGGCCGCCCTCGTAGGCCGCCTGCCAAGGCTGCGCAAGCGCGTGCTGCTGTCGGCCACCGATGCCGAAGAGATACCCCGCTTCACGGGGCTGGGCAAAGTCACCCGGCTGGACTTCCTGACACCCGACAAGCCCACCGACCGCCTGCGCCTCTACCGCGTGCTGTCGCCCCAGAAAGACAAGCTGGAGACCCTCTATCGCCTGCTCTGCGGGCTGGGCAACAGTTCTACGCTGGTGTTCGTCAACTACCGCGAAAGCGCCGACCGCGTGCTGGCCTACCTGCGCAGCCTGAAGTTTCCTGCCGAGGCCTACCACGGCGGCATGGAGCAGCCCGACCGCGAACGCTCGCTCTACAAGTTCAGAAACGGCAGCTGCCCCGTGCTGGTGTCTACCGACCTGGCTGCCCGCGGGCTTGACATAGCGGGGCTGGAGCACGTAGTCCACTACCACCTGCCTTCGAGCGAGGAGGCCTTCATCCACCGCAACGGGCGCACGGCGCGCTGGGAGGCCACAGGAAGCGCTTTCCTGCTGCTCCACGCCGAGGAACCCCTGCCGCCTTACCTACCCCAAGATCTGCCCTCCTACGACCTGCCAGAAGGCCCGCTGAAGTCCGTGAAGCCACGCTGGGGCACGCTCTATATAGGCAAAGGCAAGAAGGACAAAGTGGGCAAAGGAGACATCCTGGGCTTCCTATGCAAGAAGGGGGCACTAACTGCCGACGACATTGGCCAGATTGACGTAAAGGAGCACTTTGCCTACGTGGCCGTCAAGCGCGGCAAGCTGAAGCAGCTGCTAACGCTGGTGCGCAACGAGAAGATAAAAGGCATGAAGACGGTGGTGGAAGAGGCAAGGTAAGGTTTTCAGTGATAAGTGGTAAGTGGTGAGTGGTAAGTATAGGGCATCGGTGGTGAGCAGCGTTTATTAGCGGTGAGTGGTGAGTATAGGGTGTCAGTGGTAAGGCCTTTAATAAGGATTTGAAAAATTTGCCCCTCGCCTACTCACCCCCTCGTCCCCTTGTCAACTCGTCAACTTGTCAACTCATAAACTCGTCAACTCTTTCCCAAGAAACTACCCGCCATTATCCACTGTGTAGCTGAAAAATTGTATATTTGCGTCCAAAAAGGAAAAAAACATGAAGTTTTCAGAACTACCATTGAACGACCAAGTCCTCGATGCCCTGGACGCCATGCGCTTCGAGGAGTGCACCCCCATACAAGAAAAATCCATCCCCGTCTTGCTCGAAGGCAAGGACCTGATAGCTGTGGCACAGACGGGTACAGGCAAGACGGCGGCCTACCTGCTGCCCATCCTCAACAAGCTGTCTGAAGGCGGCTATCCGGCCGATGCCATCAACTGCATCATCATGGCCCCCACACGCGAGCTGGCGCAGCAGATTGACCAGCAGATGGAGGGATTCTCCTACTTCATGCCGGTGAGCAGCGTGGCCGTCTATGGCGGCAACGACGGCATCCTCTTCGAACAGCAGAAGAAGGGCCTGACGCTGGGTGCCGACGTAGTGATAGCCACTCCCGGCCGCCTGATAGCCCACCTGAGCCTGGGCTACGTGGACCTGTCGCGCGTGTCGTTCTTCATCCTCGACGAGGCCGACCGCATGCTCGACATGGGCTTCTACGACGACATCATGCAAATCGTGAAATACCTGCCCAAGGAGCGCCAAACCATCATGTTCTCGGCCACCATGCCTGCCAAGATACAGCAGCTGGCCAAGAATATCCTCAACGAACCTGCCGAGGTGAAGCTGGCCGTATCAAGGCCTGCCGACAAAATCATACAGGCCGCCTACGTCTGCTACGAAAACCAGAAGCTGGGCATCATCCGCAGCCTATTTGCCGAGCAGACGCCCGAAAGGGTCATCATCTTTGCCTCGTCGAAGCTGAAAGTGAAGGAAGTGGCCAAAGCCCTGAAGCAACGCAAGCTGAATGTGGGCGAAATGCACTCGGACCTGGAGCAGGCACAGCGCGAGGAAGTGATGTATAAATTCAAGGCCGGACACATCAATATACTGGTTGCCACCGATATTGTGGCACGCGGCATCGACATTGACGACATCCGGCTAGTCATCAACTACGACGTGCCCCACGACAGCGAAGACTACGTGCACCGCATCGGACGTACCGCCCGCGCCAACAACGACGGCGTAGCCCTGACATTTGTAAGCGAAAAAGAACAGGGAAAGTTCAAGTCCATAGAGAAATTCTTAGGAAAGGATATTTACAAAATACCCGTACCCGAGGAGTTGGGCGAAGCACCCCAGTATGCTCCGGCATCCAAGTCGGGAGGCCAGCGTCAAGGCGGTAAGGGCAGAAATCGCCGCAAACCGCAGGGCAAGAAGGGGAAATAAGCCCTGAACAAAGAAAAACGGACAATCGGAGAGACCAAAACGCACGCCCATGAACGACGAAAACGTACACATAGGAGCCTTGTTGAGCCGCTACCTGGCGCAGTGGAGATGCTACGTGCCCATCGGGGCCGTCTGCCTGGTGGCAGCCATCGTCTTCCTGCTGATGACGCCCCGGCAATACGAGTTTATAGCACGCATGCAGCTCATTGAGCAGAAAGACGGCATGGCATCGGAAATGAAAATGCTGAAAAGCACAGGCCTGGGAGGCTTGCTGGGAGGCATGGCCGGGGGCATGAATGCCGACAACGAGGTGCTGCTGGTCAAGTCGCGCCGCTGCATGGCCGAAGCCATCCGGGCGGTGGGCTATCAGGTAGAGATGCGTCGCTGGCAGGGGCTGAAGCGCGTGTTGCTCTATGGCGACTCGCAGCCGCTCGATGTGGCTTTCCCACCCTCCTACCTCGACACGCTGAGCGAAACGCTGAAGCTGACCATCGAAATGGACGGCACACGCGTAAGCCGGGTAAAGGCCAAGAGCAAGCTGTTTGCCGACGACGTGGAGGTCGCAGGCTCGGCACTGCCCTGCCGCATCGGCCTGCCTGGAGGCGACACGCTCGTCTTGTCAGCCCGTCCTTCGGCCGCCGCGCCCGCGGGCAGCTACACCCTGCATGTCCGCATCACGCCCCTGCAGAAGGTCTACGAGGACTTGTCCGACGACCTGTTCGTGGGTTTGGAAGAGACGGTGTCCGACATCATCCTGCTGTCTGTCGACGACGAAAGCAAGCAGCGGGGACGCGACCTGCTCAACGCCCTGATGGAGGCCTTCAACCGCCAGTCAATGTCTACCAAAATAAAGGAAGCAGGACTTAACAGCCGCTTTGTCCGCCAGAAGCTGGACACCGTGAGCCGCGAGCTCTCGCAGTTGGAAGTGGAGATAGAAGCCTATCAGAAGCAACACAACGTGCCCGAGCCTACCCTCTATGCCAAGGCGGCCGTGACCGGGCGTCAGGAGGTAGAAGCCCTGGTGCTGGAAATGGAAGCGCGCCTGAAGATGCTCGACTACGTGATAGACTATCTGAAGAATCCCGCCAACCGCTATGCCTCGGTACCTGCCCTGGAGGGCGTGGGCGAGGAAGCCGTGGCCGTCTACAACCAGCTGGTGTTGGAGCGCCGGAGGCTGCTGATGGTGTCGGAAGCCGGCAACCCTGCCCTGGTGCGCACCGAGGAGCAGCTCGACGAACAGCAGAAGATGCTGGCCGAAGCCCTGGCCGCTACCCGCAGCAGCTTGCGCGCCAGCCTCGACGAGTTTCTGAAGAAAAACCGCTCGCTCGATGCCCAGCTCGACGTATTGCCTACCATCGAACGCCAGTATATAGAAATGAAGCGCCAGCAGAAGCTGAAGGAAACCATGTATCTCTTCCTGATGCAGAAGCTGCAGGAAAACATCCTGGTCAGCTCGCCCGACGAGCAGGCAGCCCGTGTCATCGACGCCGCCTATTGCTCGGCCAAGCCCGTTTTCCCCAAGAAGTCCATCACGCTGCTGGTGGCCATGCTGGTAGCCTTTATCTTGTCGGTCGGCGTCATCACCGTCCGTCTGCTTCGTCCGCATACGGCCTGTCCGCATCCATCACCCTCTGAAAAGTCCTGAATCTGCCGTGCAACTCTCGTCCCTGGCTTTGTCGAAGAATAGCTTGTTTTATCTCTACCTGATAGTCAGCTATGTGTTTGGAGTCATCTTCTACGATTGCCTCCCCTTCAGCTTCACGGACGAACTGCTGGCACTGGTGTTGCTGCTGTTTGCCGCCCAGATGGCCTACGAACGACGCAGCCTGTCACACCTGCGGCCGCTGCTGGTAGTGGGAGGCGTCCTTGTTTTCTACGTGGCCTATTCGCTGCTCATCGCCTCCAATACGCCCAGTGCCATCCTGAAGGACTTTGTCATCCAGCTGAAGCCTTTCATTGGCTTCTTTGGCGCCTACATCGTGGCTCCCCAACTGAACGGGCGGCAGAAGCACATCCTGTCCGTCCTCTGCCTGGCCATGGGCGCTTTCATCCTGATTATTGGCGTTTCGGGGCTGACCTACGTCTTTTTCGGCCATCCCTCGCGACTGGCTACGGCTGCCGTGGCCACTGCCTTGCTACTACTGTATTGCAGCGACTTCTCGTGGAGCGACATAGCCGCCTTTATACTGCTGCTCAGCATTGGCTTCCTGTCCACGCGCTCCAAGTTTTACGGTTTCTGGCTGGTGGCTGTGCTGCTGCTCGTCTACCTGAAGAGCGGCCTGCGCATGCGGTTCAACTTCACTACGCTGGCACTGGGTTGCCTGCTCTTGGGCGGAGCCGTATGGATGGCCTACGACAAGATTGTGATTTACTACGTGGACGGCATGATGAACTCGCGCGAAATGTGGAGCCGCCCGGCCATGATGCTGGCTTCGGCCCGTATCCTGGGCGACTATTTCCCCTTGGGCAGCGGGTTGGCCAGCTTCGGCACGTTCGCCTCGGCCGAGCAATACTCGTCCATCTATGCGCAGTATGGGCTCGACAAACTGTGGGGGCTGAGCAAGGACAATCCGGTATTTGTATGCGACGCGTTTTATCCTGAGCTTGCCCAGTTTGGCGTGGTGGGCGTAGGACTTTATATCCTCTTCTGGTTTCTTTTCCTGCGGCGCACGCCTGCGTTGCTGAGGCAGGGCGACCTGAAGGGCTACTACCTGGCTTGGTGCGTATTCTTGTTTTTCCTTATCGAGGGCATTGCCGATGCCACCTTCACCCACAACCGGGGCTTCTTTGTGCTTACCCTGGCCGGCATGGTATTGGGGCAGGTCAAGCCACAGACAGGCGAAAGGAGGCCGGCATGAAGCTAATAAAGGCGGATACCTATACCCTGAGCGCGCTCAAGTCGTCAGCCTTCAGCGTGATGTGCAAGGGGCTGGCCTTCGTGCTCCAGTTGCTCATTGCCTACCACTTCGGCGCCAATGTCGGCACCGACATCTATTTCTACCTGTTCAACCTGGCCGTCCTGACCGCCGGCATGGTGCAGACGGTTTGCACCTCCATCCTTGTGCCCCGCGCCATGGAGCTGCGCAGCCGCAACCAGTGCACGGACGAGATGAGCCTGCACAACTCGTTTCTCTACACCGTCCTGCTACTGCTGCTGGCAAGCATGGTCGTGTTCAATCTGGTGGCAGGCCACGATGCCCCTTCGTTGCTGATGAACTTCCGCCCCGAAGATACCGCCCGGCACCTGACGCTCTACTACCTGTTCTTTCCGTTTACCCTGCTGCTGACTCTCAACCTCTACCTGGGCGAGATACTGATATCGTTCAAATACTTCACCCTAGGCCTGCTGTGCAACTTCTCCATGAACCTGGCCTGCGTTGTAGCCATCCTGTTGGCGGGGCCAGGCAAGGGCGACGTAGCCCTGCTGATGTATGCCGCCTGCACGGGTTGCCTGCTCAATGCCGCCGTTTTCCTCAGCCTCTTGAAACGCCGCCTACACTGGCAATTCAAGCCTGTCAACCTGGCATTGCTGCGCCGGGAGTGGAAGGCCATAGGCGGGCTGCTGTTCAATCAGTTCATCACCCTGCTGTCCAATGCCCTGCCACTCTACTTCATGTCGCAACTCCACCCGGGACTTGTCACCGTAGTGGTTTATGCCCAGAAATTCACCCAAATGCCGCTATCCATCATTACCCAGATAGCCGCCGTGCTGCAGGTGAAGCTCAACAACCTCTACCACAGGCACCTGCGTGCCCAAATGTACGCCACCACCTTTCGCGTGGCCCTGCGCTTGCTGGCCTTTGCCGTCTGCACCTCGGCCGCCATTTTCCTGTTGCGCGATTTCATAGCCGAGACGCTCTACGGATTAGGGAAAATGCCACTCGATGCCGTCGACAGATTGTCGCACCTGATTGGTATCCTGTCTTTTGCCATGCCTGCCACGGCCGTCTGCATGGCCTACACCAGAGTCTACTTCACCGAGCGGCGCATCCGCCTCTACGTCGGCATCATGTCGTGTGCCAACCTGCTGGCCTGCGTCACCTACTACATAGCCATCGGCCTGTGGCAGGAAAATGGTTTTGCCGCCGTGTCGGTAGGCACCGAAGTGCTGATACTGCTGGCAGTCCTCGTCTGCCTGCGGCGAAATAAAGGCAACGCTCGCCTTTATCCCTCAGCCTCCTTTTCTTCATCCAAAGAGCAACAGCCATGAAGATTCTCATTGTCAATAAGTTCTTGTATCCGCGGGGTGGCGATTGCATCCACGCCCTGTCTGTAGGCCGCCTGTTGGCAGAAGCCGGACATGAGGTCAGGTATTATGCCATGAGCTATCCCGACAACTTGCCCTGTGCCGACGAGGCTTATTTTGCCCCTGCTGTCAGCTTCTCCGGCGGTTTGGGGGCATTGCTGCGTGCAGCCGGGCGCACCCTTTTCGGCCAAGGCACCGACAAGGGCTTTATCCGCCTGCTCCATGATTTTCGCCCCGATGTAGTGCATCTGCACAACATACACTCCTACCTGTCGCCCCACCTGGCACAGTTGGCTCGCCAGCAGGACATCCGCGTGGTGTGGACGCTGCACGACTATAAGTTGCTCTGCCCCACCTACAACTTCCTGCGCAAATCGCAACCCTGCGAAGCCTGCCTCACGGGAAAATGGCCCGTAGTGCGCCACCGCTGCATGAAGCGAAGTCTGCCTGCCAGCCTGCTGGCTTATCTGGAAGCCAACCGATGGAGTCGCCCGCACCTACAGGGCCTGACCGACGCCTTCGTTTGCCCCAGCCACTTTATGAAGCAAAAAATGGAGCAAGGCGGATTTCCTGCATCCAAACTGCACGTTGTGCATAATTTTACCACCGCGCCAGCCACGCCGCCACAACCCCGTGAGGTCAGAAGCTATTGCCTCTACGTCGGCCGTCTCTCGCCCGAGAAGGGTGTAGACACCTTGCTCAATGCTTCCACACGCCTGCCCCACCTCCCGCTGCTCATTGCCGGGACAGGCCCTCAGGAAGATGCCCTGCGCCAACGTTTCGGCCAACATGCGCACATCCGCTTCCTGGGGCAATGCACTCCGCAGAAAGTCGATGAGCTGATGGCTGGGGCCCGCATGCTGGTCATCCCTTCGGTGTGGTATGAAAACAACCCGCTCAGCCTCATAGAAGCCCTGGCGCATGGCACACCTGTAGTAGGCAGCCGCATGGGTGGCATACCCGAACTGCTGACAGAAGCCAACGGCCTGCTTGTGCAACCGCGCAATGCTGACGACCTTCAGCAGGCCATTGCGCAGGCCTGGGATACTTCTTTCGACTACTCACGCATAGCCGGCGAAGCTCTCCAACACTTCAGCGGACAACGATACTTGGATGAAATCCTAAAAATCTACCAGCCTTGAATTTCTTGGCAACAGTGCAGATAACTTGTCCACAAGGAAACTCCTTCAGCGTCCTGTTTCCTTAAAAAAAGCTAACGCCAAAACATTGCCGGTGAAACATTGTTATAAGCATAGTTTTTAGGATAACAATGCCTCCCCCGGTAATTGGGCGGAGGCTTTCACAAAAGTAATTTATAGGAACAAAAAGACATGAAAAAAGAAAGGAAGACGCTGCAATTCCTCATAATTCCACTGGCATGCGCGCAAGCGCTCACCTGGCAAGGATGCACACAAGAGGATACCCCAATGGCAACGCCACCTGCCATGCCTCACACTACTTACGAATTACACCTCCACGACACAGCCGGCACACGCGTATCTGTTGATGAAAACAGCTACCGCTTCCGCTGGGATACAGGCGACCAGATAACCGTATGGATGGGAAGCGATTTTGACACTGCCCAACCTTATGCCTTCAGCACGGCCGAAGGCGGCATGGGCAGTGCACATTTCAAGTACACAGGCCCGGAGACAGACAACCGCACTTGTTTTGCCCTCTATCCGGCAAACGGACAGCTGACAGGCCACACGCTGACCTGGGAAGTGCCTGCCACAAGCATCGTGCAAGCAGACTTCAACCAGTCAAGGCACTTGCACCATTACCGGGCCATGGCATCCAACGTCGTCAATCGAGCCGAAAGTTCTGCCACATTGCCCAACCTGCGCTTCCGCCAACTCACCGGGCTGCTTATCTTTCGCCTGACCAACAACGGAGAGCGACCTCGCACCATTTCTGCCATACGGATAGAAAGTACCCGCCCCACATTTTACACCCAAGGACAGTGCGACGCCGGCAGCGAGACTGCCACGCAAACATCGGGTGCAGTATCAACTGTCAGCCTGAAGTTGGGCAATGAAGGATTGGAGTTGCCGGCCGACAAGAAAACCTACATGGCCTATCTGCCCATATTGCCTACGGCAGACCTCCAGGGAGCCATGCTGAATGTCGTAATCGAAACTCCTACAGGCGAGCTAAACTCCTTCACCCTCAACGGAGAGGAAGTGGGCGATGCAGACGGCAACGGGAAGCACGATTTTGCAGCTTCCTACTACTATCTGTTCAACCTCAGCCTGAAAGAGAGCGACCTGATATGGGATATGGACAACATGGTTGGCTGGCAAGAAGGAGAGACAGTAGAAATCCCCGTCGACTGACAACCAAGAAAAAATATTTTCACTGACAAACAGGAATAACAAACATAAATACTGATATTTAACTAATTATGAAGCATCTGAAACTATTAGCCATCGCTGCCTGCACCATGCTGGCCGCCTCGTGCAGCAACGATGATTGGGAAAGCCCCAACGCAACAAGAAACGACAACACAGCCACCTTCAGGTTGAAGTGCCAACCCTACGACGGCATCGGCACACGTGCTGCTGACGACAATACGCAAGACGCACGCTACGACCAAGTGGCCTACTACATAGCCTATCCCGACGGACGCCTGGTGACCAACATGCGCGTAGCCTATAATCCGGCCACTGCGGAAATATCAGTAGAGGGTCTGCACGAAGGCGACTACCAGCTGCTGGTGCTGGGAGTGAAAGGCAACGCCGACGACGACCAGGCCACCATCCACACCCTGACACGCGCCTCTGACACCTGGCTGAGTTTCCCCGAAGACTTGCAACGCCCGCTACAGGCCGAATACTTCTACTCACGCACTCCCTTCAGCGTGACGGTAACCGACGCAGGCAGCGGACGCGAAGAAGTGGCACACATCCAGCAGACCATCATGCAACGACGCATTGTTGGTCGGGCAGACTTCAGCTTCAGCTACAACAATCCCTACGTGCGCACAGCGGTATCATCCAACAAGGTGCACTGGCAAGGCGGACGTTTCTACACCTCCTTTGCAGCCGACAGTGTCTTTGCCGGAAGCAGCGACGGAGTCATTCGCGAAGAAGACCTCCTGCGCTCATCCTCCTGCATGTTCATGCCTACACGGGAGGACGAAGCACTGGAAGGCAACATCGAACTGCGCACACGAAGCTACGAGGGAGAAGGACAAAAGCAGACGTATGGATTCGAGCAAATCAGCATACGCCCCAACCACATAACCAACATAGGTACACACGTCTCACACCCTGACGACAACCTGGGGACACTTTTCGTCACCACTATGGCTTACGACGAGGGGAACTATGCCAAGATATTGCAAGACGATGAGCCGAAAACCGTCTACACCGACTCCAAGCAACGGTCGTTTCATACGGGTCGTACGCTGCAAACCAAGTTTACCGACAACGGCCAGTTGCACGTACGCTTCTACTCGCCCCGCAGTGTCAGCCGCATGAAAATCATGACCCGCATACCGGCCGTAAGCAATGAGTTCTTCGACCTTGCCTATTTCGACTCCATACCGGCATTTGCCGACTTCTATAACGACGTGCCCTTCAGCAGCCGCGCGGCAACCTATCGCACCGAGTCGGGAAAGATTATTCAAATCCCGCCCATGCGCCCCGAGTTGCTGACCGACGCTGAATTCAAGCTGGAGTCGGACGATGAATACTGGGCGAAGTTGCAGCAAATCAAGCACGGATGGAATATCAGCTTCGGGCTCTATGGCGGCGACCCCGACCTGCCTGATGGAGGTCCTAATGGCAACTGGATGGGAATACGACCGGTGCATTGCCGCGAAGCGGTGGCCGTACTCATCAACTTTACCTATATGATAGACATGCCCGAACACGAGCAAATCCTGGCCGACAATGTAGACAAGCTATATGATGACAACAAGAACCCTGTCACCCCCGAAAGGGTATTGCAGCAGATGCGCATCGAACGGACACTGATTGTAGGCCTTGTCTATCCGGGCAACGGTGTCCTTGGATTGGGAGGAGGCTCTACCTGGGGTGTTTACCAGCAGGCTTATTTGCAACACTACACCAATGCTTACTCCTGCAACCTGATGTTTCACGAATTGGGGCACGTCATGGGCTACGGACATAGCAGCGCATTCACTTACGGACCTTGGGCCGAACAATTGATGAACAACTTCTACGTGAACAACCTGAATAAGTTTCCCATCGATTCGTCCAAGTACCTGAACAGTTCGCAAAACCCAACGTTGTACAAATAACCATCCAACGAGAGAAAAATAATTTCCCAACGGAGAAAATAATACAAACTGATTAGCAACAAATAATTCGCACACATGAAACGAACAACCTATATATACCTCTCCCTGCTTGCCCTGCTTCCTGCCACCTACAGTTGCAGCGACCCTATTGATGCCCTCGACGGACAGGCAGACAGACGAACCTTTACAATCGCCACCCGACAGGCCGACGGCGAAGGCACCACGACCGAAATAAGCGAACTCAACGCCTATCTTTTTCAAGGAGGTATGCTGGCCGGGCAATACCTGAACTTGAGCCCTGCCAACGGCCAGTCCTACCAGCTTACCCTGCGCGAACTGACCGGCACGCTCTACTTCCTAGCCGATGGCAGCCAGGTGCTCACCACCCCACTTGAGCCGGGCAGCACTACCGAAGCCGAGTTTCTGGCTCTCTCTGCCCCAGTCACTGACGGACAAGAACCAGCCCGCTTCTTCTCTACTTCGTTCGACCTGAGCCAGGCGCAGGCACAAAACACCGTCAGCCTGCAACGAAGCCATGCGCGCGTCGACCTGGAGCTGGCTGTCGACCACTTGGAGGTAGACAGCGTTGTGCTGACCAACGTCGCCCTTTCGGGCCGCATCTTTGCAGGAGAGGAAATTGCCAATGCCCCCGACGCACGCTATGGCACACTGAGCCGGCACTTCACGACGGCTCTGACCGAAGGCTGCCCCAACTTATTTCGCCTCTACGAGCAGAAAGGTGAAAAAGTACAGGCTAATATCTATCTGAAGGTCAACGGTATAAGAAACATACAGCATGCCTACTTTCCTGCCGACATACAGCGCAACACTCGCTACACCATCAGGGTGCTGGGCAAAGGCAGTAGCCTGACCACCGTCATCAGCGAAGAAACCGACTGGGAAGACGGCGACCAGGTGCAAACCGACCCCGTGGGGCTCATACGCATAGACGCCCAGCAGTCGCAGCTGAGCCAAGGTGCCCGCATCAGCCCTGCTGGCGATACCCTCTACCTGCCCTACACGCCAAGCGATGTCAGCCTGGTGCTGAACACCAACGCGCAAACCACCTATAGTCTGGAAGGCCATGTAGATGGCGTAGAGCTGACTGAGCAGGCAAGCACCCGTGCTACCGAGGTTGGTGGCAACCGCTTCCGCATCACCTCAGTGTTGCGAGCTCCTCAAACCCTGCATGAGTACCTTTACCTGAATGTGCGCGACAAGGACGGACAGGAAGACCACACGGGTCGCATCGTCATCTCCATCGCAGCAAATGCCAATACGTTTAGCGGCTTCCCGCAATGGGACCCTGAGACTTACAAGGCCCACTACGACCGCTACATCGACGGCACCTTAGGCTACGTCACACCGGCAGCAGGCAAACAACTAACCCTCCGTTTTGACGAAGGCGAGGACCCGTGGGCAACCCTGGTAACTGAGGAAGATGGCCGCTACCGCGTAGTGGCCGGATGGCGTCCCAACGACATCACAGCCAACGGACGCCATCAGGCAGTCAGCCTGGTCATTGCCAACAATGACGGCAGCGTTGCAGAAACTTATATTGTTTCGCGCCTGAACTATGGCTTGCCCGTGGTCGAAATGAACGGATACTGGTGGTGTAAGTACAACCTGAGGGGCGACTCGCGCAGCTTTGCAGACCAAGTGTCTCCGGCCAACGACCCGGCAGCCAAGGCAGGACTGTCCATGACCCAGTATCTGGATGCCTGCACTCCGCAGGAATATCTGGCCGTGTGGGGCGACGGATATCAGGGAGCCAATACGCAAGGCCTGAGGCCCGTCTACGCGAATGGCATGCTGCAATACAGCGGATACAGCAACAGCGTAGGGCAAAACATGTCGGCCTTACCCCACAGCCAGCATTGCCCCGACGGCTACCGCATACCCTCGGTAAATGAATTCAAGGCTATTATGCGCAACGGAGCAGCCATCTACTACGACCGTGCCCAAAGTTCGTACACCTCGGACAGCGGCAACCCCATCGTTGCCATCCCTCACAGACGTACCGACATTGAGGTAGACGGATATACCCTGCCCGAAGTTTATCACTACGAGCTTACCAACAGTGCCGGACAGTCCATCACCCTCTACGGCCCCGGCTACCAGCCTAACGACGCATCGGCCATTGTAGACAACTACGTCATCTACGCCACCTACACCGGCAGCGCTAACGACAATTGGCTGATAGAAAAGAAAACCAACCGTGGAGAGTACTGGCATGTATCAAGAGACAACCGCCACACTCGAGTGAAATTCTGTATCAAGTCGGAAGTGGAATATATTTATTAACCTAATTACCTTTTCGTAACAAAAACCGTAACAACATGAAAAAAAATCTTGCACTCACACTGCTGTTGGGCCTTGCCTTCGGTGCCTGTTCGGACAAGCATGACGAACCGGTGGTACCCAAAGGTGCCACCACCGTGGCCCTGTCTCCCAAATCATACAACCTCGAAGGCTCGCCATCGGACCTGCCCGGCGAAAACGTGCTGAACGAAATGTCGGCTTACCACTTTGAAGGCGGCAAACTGAAGCACCTGTTCACCGAACTTACTCCCTACGATGGCAACAAATTCCAACTGGACGTGACCGGCATGAAGGGCAACGTCTACTTCATGGCCAACAGCCGGGAAGCTGTGAACAAGCAGCCAATCTACGCCGGCATGGCCGAAGACGACTTCCTGGAGCTGACCTCGGAGGCGGGCAAGGCGCCCTCGTGCTTCATGACCGGGCGAACCACCCTGCAAGGCAACGAGCGGGCCGTGAGCCTCGACATGAAACACGGGGTGGCACGCGTCGACCTGCTGATGGCCACCAACATGGCTGCGGTCAACAGCATCAGCATTGCCCACGTGGCACAAAGCGGCTACCTCTACGAAAAAGCCGACGTGCAAACAGCCCCTCAAACCACCTACGAGGATCTGAACAAGAAATTCGACACGCCCCAGGCCACCGGCGTCAACGGCCTCTTCTACCTGTGCGAACAGCAAAACGACCAGCTGGAAGTGACCATCCACACCACGGTGAACGGGCAATCCAAGCCCCTGACCGGCATGTTGCCAGCCACCATCAAGCGTAACGCCGTCTATGCCATCAAGCTCACCGGCAACGACATTGAACTGAAAATGGAAATAGAAGAATGGAATGAAGGCGACAAGCCCGGAGCGACAGCCGACCTGTCGGGCGTAGTGCGCGTCGACCGCGAGCGCTCGCAACTGCCCAACGGTGTCAACGTCATCCAGGAAGACAGCTTCGACATCGTCGAGATACCCTACACCGAAACACAGCTGCTCCTTGCCCTTGCCACCGACACCGATGTAGAGCTCATGACACAGGAGGCAGCTGCACAAGGCATCAGCATTGAACCGCTGACCGACGGCAGCAACGGATACCTGAACAACAGCTTTCGCATAAGCACTCCCCTACGCACACCCGGCAAGGCGATAGCCGAAGTGACCTGCCCCATCAAGTTCAAGCAGCTGGACAACGTCTATACCGACCGCATCAAATTCCGTCTGAAGCCCAATGAAAACCAGTTTGGCGGACAGCTGACCTTCACCGACGGCCTGACCTGCGACTTCGACCGCTACATAGACAACGAACTGGGCACACTGACGCCCGTAGCCGGCAAACAGGTCAGCATAGAGTACGAAGACCCCAACTCACCCTGGCTCAAGGCCATGGAGTCTGACGAAACACCGGGCACTTGGCGCATCGTAGCCGGATGGCGCCCCAACGACCAGCAGGCCGACGGACGCAAGCAGTGGGCGCGCATCGTGCTGAGCAACCCCGACGGCACCGGACGCGAGGAATATACCATCGTCAGACGCAACTACGGGCTGCCCGTCACCCTGATGAACGGTGTCTACTGGTGCAAGTACAATGCCCGCGGCGACTCGCGCAACTTCGACGACCAGCTGTCGCCCGTCAGCGACCCTGCCGCACAGCAAGGTCTCAGCGTGCTGGAGTACCTCAACCAATGCACGCCCGAGGAGTATCTTGAGCTGTGGCCATGGTCGTGCCAGGGCAACAAGATGATGCGCGTGGTGGAAATGGACGGAGTGGCTACGCACGACGGATTTGTAGCGGGTGGCATATCGAACACCAACCAGCTCGACCCTCACCTGCTGGCTCCCGACGGCTACGAGCTGCCACCCATCGAATACTACAACCGCATCTTCCAGGAATGGTGGATGTACATCGACCGCAGCGGAGGCCCCTACAACGTCTACAGCCCCTGGGAGGGCAACAAGCAGGTGTTCGTGGAGTCGGGCAGCCGCAGCGACATCAGCCTCGGCACCATCACCCTGCCCCAGACCTTCCACTTCGAGGTCTACAACAAGCACAACGGCCTGAAGAACGAATCGGTCACCTTCTACGGCCCCGGCGCGCAGTGGAGCACGGCCGGCATTAACCACAATAAGCTGCTCTTTGCCTGCTATGCAGCCAACGGCAGCGGCTGGTATAACGGACAGTGGGGGCTACAGTTCAACGGCGGAGGCCCCAAGGACACGCGCATCCTGCGCTTTGTCAAGTCCGACGTTGAGTTCATTTACTGAAAATTTTACATATTCATCATCTCGCAGGCATCGGTCATACTCCACGCAGGCCGGTGTCTGCTTCATTTTTCAGGGGTCGAAAGCCGAAGTTTTACCCCGATTTCTTCGGCAGAAAGCCATTATTTCCTATTTTTGTGACCGCACGGAGGCCTATGAAACAAGAGTATCAGAAAATCAGTATAAGAAGCTGTATATAAGAAAGATATACTGAGAAATACGGCTTACTCGGGGGACCTGCCAACAAGATACCGGAGGGGCAATTGAAAAAGACGCCTGTGTTGCTGGACAAACACGAGCGTCTTTCAGTCAAAACACAGGTGTCTTTTTCTGACCGGACAAGCAAGCACTTTCAGGTCGACGCGCATGAGACAGCGAACACACTTAACACATAATATTATTTTATAACAAAACAAATGAAAAACATGAAGAACAGAAAAGCGCTTTTGGCCCTGTTGGCCTTGTGCCTGGCACTGACGGCCAACGCCGACGAGTGGATACGCATCAACCAGCTGGGCTACCTGCCCCAGTCGGTCAAGGTGGCCGTATTCATGAGCGAAGAGGCCGTAGACCTGCACGAGTACAGCCTGATAGACGACTACACCGGCCAGGTGGTAGAAACCTTTCATGCCCCCCAGCCCACCGGCCGTTATGGCAACATGCAGTCTACCTACCGACTCAACTTCAGCCGGTTCACCCGCCCGGGCACCTACCGTCTGAAGGCCGGAGAAGCCCTCTCCCCCAGCTTCCCCATCAACACCCGTGTCTATGACGGCACGGCCGACTTCCTGCTCAACTACATGCGCCAGCAGCGTTGCGGCTACAATCCCTACCTGAAGGACAGCTGCCATGTGCACGACGGCTACATCGTCTACCACCCCACCAAGACAGGACAGCACATCGACGTGCGCGGCGGCTGGCATGACGCCACCGACTACCTGCAATACACCACCACATCGGCCAACGCCATCTACCAGATGATGTTTGCCTACCGGCAGAATCCCGAATCGTTTGCCGACGCCTACGATGCCGACGGCAAGCCGGGCGCCAACGGCATCCCCGACATCGTGGACGAGATAAAGTGGGGACTCGACTGGCTCAACCGCATGAACCCGGCCAAGGGCGAACTCTACAACCAGATAGCCGACGACCGCGACCATGCCGGCATGCGCCTGCCCAACAAGGACAAGGTGGACTATGGCTACGGCCCCGGCAACGGACGCCCGGTCTACTTCTGCAGCGGCGAGCCCCAGCAGCGTGGCAAGTACACCAACGCCACCACCGGCGTGGCCAGTACGGCGGGCAAGTTTGCCTCCTGCTTTGCACTGGGCGCGTCCATCCTGAAAGATTTCTACCCCGAGTTTGCCGAAGAAATAGGCCGCAAGGCTGCCGATGCCTACGAGGAGGGCGTGAAGCGCCCCGGCGTCTGCCAAACGGCCTCCGTCCTCTCTCCTTATATATATGAAGAAGACAACGGGACGGACGACATGGAATTGGGAGCCATGGAGCTATACCACAAGACGGGCAACGAGGCTTACCTCAGGCAGGCACTGGAGTACGGCCGGCGCGAGCCCGTGACCCCTTGGATGGGAGCTGACAGTGCGCGCCACTACCAGTGGTATCCGTTCATGAACATGGGCCACTACTGGCTGGCCCGTTCGGGCAACGAGCGCATCAGCCGCGAGTTCATCCGCAATCTGCGGGCCGGCATCGTACGTACACATGAGAAGGCCGTGGAAAATCCTTTCCTGCATGGCATCCCCTACATCTGGTGCTCCAACAACCTGACGTCGGCCATGCTAACCCAGTGCAGGCTCTATCGTGAACTGACCGGCGACAACACTTATCTGGAAATGGAGACCGCCCTGCTCGACTGGTTGCTGGGGTGCAATCCATGGGGCACGAGCATGATAGTTGAGCTGCCCCTGCATGGCGACTATCCGTCGCAACCCCACTCCTCGCTGCTCAATGCCGGGGCGGGCAACACTACCGGCGGACTGGTCGACGGCCCTGTCTATCGCAGCATCTTTGAAAGCCTGCGCGGGGTCAACATGACCGGCATGCCCGGTGTGCCCGGTCAGGACTATGAGCGTTTCCAACCCGACCTCATGGTCTATCACGACGCCTTGCACGATTACTCCACCAACGAACCTACCATGGACGGCACGGCCAGCCTTACCTACTACCTGTCGGCTATGCAAAAGGAAGGTATGAGGCAAGGTGGAGGCAATACAAGCCGCAACGTCAGCCACGACGGCTGCATCACGCGCACAGACCCTGCCAAGAAACAGCTCACCCTTGTCTTCACCGCCCACGACAAGGCCGACGGGGCTGCCGACATCCTGCGCACACTGAAAAAGTATCGCATCAAGGGAGCATTCTTCTTCACCGGCCGCTTCTTCGAACTCTATCCCGACGTAGTGAAACAACTGAAGGCCGACGGACATTACGTCAGCAGCCACAGCTACGGACACCTGCTCTATGCCTCGTGGGAAGACCGCGACTCGCTGCTTGTCAGCCGTCAGGAATTTGAGGACGACCTGCGTCGCAGCTTTGAGGTCATGCGTCCTTTTGGCATCACCCCGCAAGAAGCTCCCTTCTTCATCCCGCCCTATGAGTACTACAACCGGCAAGTGTCGGCCTGGGCACAAGCCATGGGCCTGCAACTCATCAACTTCACTCCCGGCACCCTGACCAATGCCGACTATACCACACCCGACATGAAAAACTATCAGAGCAGCAAGGAAATCCTGAACAAAGTGATGGAAGTAGAGAAAAAAGAGGGGCTGAACGGCCATTTGATGCTTGTTCACTTCGGTACCGACGACCGCCGCACCGACAAGTTCTATAAGCGCCCGCTTGAACAACTCATCAGGCAACTGCAGCGCAAAGGCTACCGGTTTGTGCCGCTGACCGAGGCTCTCGGCTACGGACAAAGCCAAGAATAAACAGTCCGGCTGCCTGCATCCCGAAAAGGAAACAGGCAGCCGGATTTGTATTCAGGCTTATTCATTATTCCATTAGGTCGGTTTGTCCCCACAGCCTGGCTCGTTTATCTTTGAATTTAAGCCCGGTCCTCTCTGCACACAGGCCTATTATCTTTAATGGGTAGCCTATTTATCCAGATAAAAGTCACGCACCAAAGCAGCAAACTCTGGCGAATAGCCGCCCGCGGAAGATTCAATATACAGTTTGTCTTCGGTGCACGGTGCATACTGCCTGCCAAAGCGTATCAGCAACCTGCGGCAAGGCTTTCCGGGTTTGGTATAAACCTCGGTCCTGTGGGTAGGATGGAAGCCATAGTTCCATGCGGTATCTGTCACCAGCTTTCCCAGTTCTGCCGGCACTATCACAGCTATCCCGCCGTCTTCGGTCAGCAGATGTCGTGCGCCACCGAAAAGGAGCTCGTAGTTCAGGTCGCCCGTGTGTCGTGCCAAACTCCGCTGCTCATCCGGACATTTTAGCGCATCTACAAAATAAGGTGGGTTGGACACTATAAGGTCAAATGCTTGTCCGGAGGCAAAAGTCCTGAAATTTTCGCATATAATTTTAACACGCTCTTGCCAGGGAGAGGCTGCCACATTCTCTGCCGCCTGCCCGGCAGCCGCTTCATCTATCTCTACAGCCGTAATTTCCGCCTGCGGTGCACGCTGTGCCAACAGCAAAGCTATCAATCCGGTACCGGTACCTACATCCAATAATCGTTTGCATTCCTCCACTGATACCCAAGCACCCAGCAATACGCCATCAGTACCTACCTTCATGGCACAACGGTCTTGCCACACGGTAAATTGTTTGAACTTAAAGTAATGATTAGACATCTTCCTGTTTTCTTAATTTGTCTCAAAAGTAAGCATTGTCTCCATATCTCACGCAAAAATGGCACTGTTTTTGTCTTTTTAAGCGAAGGAATAATGGAGTAATAAGGAAAAATAGCTTAACTTTGCAGGCGCTTTAGTGACCTGCCAATATGACATAAACGAAAAGAACAACATGAAGAAAAGAAATTACCTGAGTGATATAGAAGAAAAAAACAGAAATGCCTTTTCTGTGATTGCCGACTTTGAGGGAAACGAAGAACAGCTGATGAACATCGAAGTGGACGACACGCTTCCTATACTTCCCCTACGAAACATGGTATTGTTTCCCGGCGTATTCATGCCGATATCGGTAGGACGGAAATCATCGCTTAAGCTGATTCGCGATGCAGAAAGGAAAAGTCAATATATTGGAGTAGTATGCCAGAAAAACGCTGAAACGGAACATCCACTATTCAATGACTTGCACAATATAGGAACAGTGGCCAAAGTTGTACGCATCTTCGAGATGCCCGACCAGACAACTACTGTCATCCTGCAAGGTTCCAAACGTATGGAACTGAAAGACATTGTCAGCATTGAACCGTATCTGACAGGAAAAATACAGACATTAGAGGAAGAGCTTCCGCCGAAGGACGACAAGGAATTCCAGGCGTTGGTAGATACAGTGAAGGACTTGACTGTACGCTACATCAAAACTTCTGAAGCTTTCCCACAAGATTCAGCTTTCGCCATTAAAAACATCAGCAATACGATGTTTATGGTGAACTTTATCTGCACAAACATGCCTTTCAACAAAGAGGAGAAGGTGGAGTTGCTCGGTATCGAATCCTTGCGTTCGCGTACCTATCGCCTGCTGGAAATATTGAACCGCGAAGTGCAATTGGCCGAAATCAAGGAGTCTATCCAGATGAGGGCTCGTGAAGACATAGACCAGCAGCAGCGTGAATACTTCCTCCAGCAGCAAATCAAAACCATTCAGGATGAATTGGGTGGAAGTGGGCAGGAGCAGGAGATTGAAGAGATGAGGCAAAAGGCTGAGACTATGAAATGGAGTGCCGAAGTAAAAGAAACATTCCTAAAAGAAGTCAATAAGCTGGAGCGTACACATCCGCAGTCGCCCGACTACAGCGTACAGCTCAATTACCTGCAAACCATGCTCAACCTGCCTTGGGGCATTTATACAACGGACAACTTAAACCTGACCAACGCAGAAAAAACGTTGAACAAGGACCACTACGGTCTGGAGAAGGTAAAGGAGCGTATCCTTGAACACTTGGCCGTGCTTAAATTGAAGGGTGACATGAAGTCGCCCATCATCTGCCTTTATGGACCTCCGGGAGTAGGTAAAACTTCACTCGGACGTTCTATTGCAACCGCACTGAAGCGGAAATACATCCGCATGTCCCTAGGTGGTGTACACGATGAAGCAGAAATCAGAGGACACCGCAAGACATACATCGGTGCCATGCCGGGTCGTATTATCAAGAGTCTTATCAAGGCTGGTTCTTCCAATCCGGTATTTATTCTCGACGAGATAGACAAAGTAAGTGCCGACCGCCAAGGTGACCCTTCATCAGCCCTGCTTGAAGTGCTTGACCCCGAGCAGAACGGTACTTTCCACGATAATTACCTTGACGTAGACTATGACCTCTCAAAAGTGATGTTCATAGCTACCGCCAACAACCTGAATACCATACCCGGTCCACTGCTCGACCGTATGGAGTTGATAGAAGTTAGCGGCTACATCACGGAAGAGAAAATAGAAATAGCACGCCGTCACTTGGTACCCAAGGAACTGGAGGCTAACGGAATGAAGAAGAATGCCATCAAGTTCCCCAAGAATACATTGGAAACCATCATAGAATCCTACACCCGTGAAAGCGGCGTCAGAGAACTGGAGAAGAAAATCAGCAAGATACTGCGCAAGATTGCACGCCAATATGCCACCGACGGCTATTTCTTGAAGACGGAAATCAAGCCTGCCGACTTGCAGGAACTACTGGGCTCACCTGAGTACACTCGTGACAAATATCAGGGCAACGACTACGCTGGTGTAGTGACCGGATTGGCTTGGACTGCCGTAGGAGGTGAAATTCTCTTCGTAGAAACCAGCTTGAGCCGAGGCAAGGGCGGCAAGTTGACACTGACGGGAAACCTGGGTGACGTGATGAAGGAATCGGCCATGTTGGCACTGGAGTATATCAAAGCACATGCTTCACTGCTGAACCTCGATGAAGAAATCTTCGACAACTGGAACATACACATCCACGTGCCCGAAGGAGCCATTCCCAAAGACGGTCCTTCTGCCGGTATTACGATGGTAACTTCGCTGGCTTCCGCACTGACCCAACGCAAAGTCAAAGCCAACTTGGCCATGACAGGCGAAATAACCCTCCGTGGAAAGGTTCTCCCTGTGGGCGGCATCAAGGAAAAGATACTGGCTGCCAAGCGTGCAGGTATCAAGGAGATAATACTGTGTGAAGAGAACAGAAAGAACATTGAAGAGATACAAGAAATATATCTGAAAGGACTTACCTTCCACTATGTCAACGACATTAAGGAAGTACTGGCTATCGCACTGACTCAGGAGAAAGTAGCCGATGCCATCGACCTGTCTATCAAAAAAGAAAAGAAAGACGAGCAATGACATTTGAACTGCAATATACCGACAGCAAGACCAATGCCCGTGCCGGTCTCATCACGACCGACCACGGGCAGATAGAGACTCCTATCTTCATGCCCGTAGGCACACTGGGCACAGTGAAGGGTGTACATCTGACTGAACTGAACAACGATATCAAAGCTCAAATCATCTTGGGCAACACCTACCACCTCTACCTGCGGCCGGGACTGGACGTGATAGAGAAAGCAGGCGGTCTGCACAAGTTCAACGGATTCAGCCGCCCCATGTTGACCGACAGTGGAGGTTTTCAGGTGTTCTCTTTATCAGGAATCCGAAAACTGCGCGAGGAAGGAGCCGAGTTTCGCTCACACATTGACGGCAGCAAGCACATTTTTACACCTGAAAAGGTGATGGACATAGAGCGTACCATTGGCGCCGACATCATGATGGCCTTCGACGAGTGCCCTCCCGGTGACTCCGACTACGAATATGCCAAGAAGTCGCTCCTCCTGACCCAACGCTGGCTCGACCGCTGCATCCAGCGCTTCAACGAGACAGAGCCCAAGTATGGCTACTCTCAGTCACTCTTCCCCATCGTGCAAGGATGTGTCTACCGCGACCTGCGCACCCAGGCTGCCGAGTATGTGGCTGCCAAAAATGCCGACGGCAACGCCATCGGTGGACTGGCTGTGGGCGAACCGGTGGACAAGATGTATGAAATGATAGAGCTTGTCAACGGTATTCTGCCCAAGGACAAGCCCCGTTACCTCATGGGCGTAGGTACTCCCGTCAACATACTGGAAGGCATAGAACGTGGCGTGGACATGTTCGACTGCGTAATGCCTACACGCAACGGACGCAACGGCATGCTCTTCACCAAAGACGGCATCATCAACATGCGCAACAAGAAGTGGGAGACCGACTTCTCGCCCATCGAAGCCGACGGTGCCTCCTACGTAGACACCCTCTACACCAAAGCCTACCTCAGACACCTCTTCCATGCACAAGAATTACTGGCCCTGCAGATAGCCTCCGTACACAACCTGGCCTTCTACCTGTGGCTCGTGGGCGAAGCACGAAAGCACATCATAGCCGGTGATTTCGCCACTTGGAAACCGGCAATGGTAAAACGACTCTCCACAAGATTATGAGAAAGATAGGACTTGACATAAAGGGATTGATAAAAAGGAATAGAGCCGAGGGAGAAGGTGCCCCGCGCGGACACAGAAGCCGCAAGTTCCTCAAACGACTGGACTGGTATATCATCAAGAAGTTCCTAGGAACCTACGTGTTTGCCATCGCCCTCATCATATCCATTGCCGTCGTCTTCGACTTCAATGAGAAGATGGACCGCTTCATGTCGCACGAAGCGCCATGGAGTGCCATCATCTTCGACTATTACCTCAACTTCATCCCCTATTTTGCCAACCTGTTCAGCCCTTTGTTCGTCTTCATCGCTGTCATCTTCTTCACATCAAAGTTGGCCGAGAATTCTGAAATCATTGCCATGTTCTCAACCGGCATGAGCTTCAAACGCATGCTCAGGCCTTACATGGTATCGGCTGCCGTCATCTCCATCACTACTTTCTGCCTAGGTTCATACGTCATTCCCAAAGGCAGTGTCACGCGCATCAACTTCGAGGACAAATACTACAAACAGCGCAAGGCCAACTCTGCCCGCAACATCCAACTGGAGGTTGACTCGGGCGTCATTGCCTACATCGACCGCTTCGAGAACTACAGCCAGACCGGCTACCGTTTCTCCCTGGACAAGTTCAAGGACAAGCAACTCGTCTCGCACCTCACCGCCCGCTCCATTACCTACGACACCACCGCCGTACACCGCTGGATTATCAAGGACTACATGATAAGACAAATGGACGGCATGCGCGAGAGCATCACCAAGGGTAGCCGCATAGACACCACCCTCTTCATGGAGCCTGCCGACTTCCTCATTATGAAGAACCAGCAGGAAATGATGACCAGCCCCCAGCTGAGCGAATACATCGACCGGCAACGGCAGCGTGGGTTTGCCAACATCAAGGAGTTTGAGATAGAATACCACAAGCGCATTGCCATGTCCTTCGCCTCCTTCATCCTGACCCTCATCGGCGTATCCTTATCCTCGCGCAAGCGCAAGGGAGGCATGGGCCTCTACCTGGGCATCGGACTGGCACTCAGTTTCTCCTACATCCTGTTCCAGACCATAGCCTCTACCTTTGCCGTCAACGGCAACATGCCACCCGTCATTGCCGTCTGGATTCCCAACGTGCTATATGCTTTCATAGCATTCTATCTATACAAAAAAGCGCCGAAATAAGCACCGCACGGTACACGTACCCTATATCCGAGCGGTGCACATACCCCTACACCGGGCGGTACGCAAGAAATCCCCCTCAATCAACCTCCATCCTCTTTGCCGAAGCCGAGGAATATCTTATCTTTGCAAGGTTTTAAAACCTTACGAGACATGAAACAATCCAAGATAACCGTGGCCGGCATAGGCCCTGGAGGCGAGCAAGACATCACGCCCGCCGTAGCCCAAGCCATCGGAGAAGCCGACATCGTAGTAGGCTACAAATACTACTTCCAGTTCATCCAACCCTTCCTGCGCCCCGGCACACCTTGCATAGACAGTGGCATGAAGCGCGAGCGCGACCGGGCCGAGCAAGCCTTCAGCTTGGCCGAACAGGGTCAGAGCGTCTGCGTCATCAGCTCGGGCGATGCCGGCATCTATGGCATGGCACCGCTGATGTACGAAATGAAGCGCGAACGCGGCAGCCAGGTAGACATCGAGGTGCTGCCCGGCATCAGTGCCTTCCAGAAGGCGGCGTCGCTACTGGGTGCCCCCGTGGGACACGACTTCTGCGTCATCTCTCTGAGCGACCTCCTCACACCGTGGGAAAAGATAGAACGGCGCATCCGCGCGGCTGCCGAGGCTGACTTCGTGACGGCCGTCTACAACCCCAAGAGCAAGGAACGCTACTGGCAGCTCTACCGGCTGAAGGAACTGTTCCTGCAAGCCGGACGCTCGCCCCAGACCCCGGTAGGCTATGTGCGCCAGGCCGGACGACCTGAACAGACTGTAAACCTCACAACCCTCGATGCCTTCAATCCCGAGGAAGTGGACATGTTCACCGTCATCATCATCGGCAACTCGCAGTCCTACGAATGGAACCGCCACCTCATCACGCCCCGCGGCTACTACAGCGAACAGCAGGGACAGGCGACCGACCGCATCGGGCAGGACATCATGATACGCAGCTTCCGCACCATCGAGGGCGAACTACGCAACCCCAACCTCCCCTTGGGGCACAAATGGGCACTGCTCCATGCCATTCATACCACGGCTGACTTCGAAATGGAGCAGCTACTCCGGGTGGACAGTGGAGCGGTGGAAAACCTCTACGAAGCCTTGGCTGGTGGACAGTTGAAAACCATCATCACCGACGTCACCATGGCGGCCAGCGGCATACGCAAAGGCGCCCTGCAACGGCTTGGCGTGGAAGTGAAGTGCTACCTGAACGACGAACGCACGGCCCGGTTGGCAGCCGACAAGGGCATTACCCGCACGCAGGCCGGCATCAGACTGGCTGTTGAGGAACATCCCGATGCGCTCTACGTCTTTGGCAATGCTCCTACTGCGCTCATGGAGTTGTGCGACCTCATCCGCAAGGGCCATGCCCATCCAGCCGGCATCATTGCCGCTCCTGTAGGCTTCGTCCACGTGCAAGAGTCCAAACACAGCGTCAAGCCCTTCACCTCCATTCCCAAGCTGATAGTGGAAGGACGGAAAGGAGGCAGCAACCTGGCAGCCACACTGGTCAACGCCATCTTGTGCTACAACGACGCAGAAAAGCTGCGCCCCGGACGCGACGTATAACCACAATTCCCCACATTATCACATTACCCATCATGTCCCCCCATTTTATCATCATCGGCATCAGCGACGCCCCTATGCCCTATTTCCCGCGCGAAGTGCAGCAGATTATCTGCCAGGGACGCATCTTCTCAGGCGGCGAGCGTCACCACAGCATAGTAGCCCCGCTGCTGCCTGCCGATGCCCGCTGGATACCGGTCAGCGTGCCCCTCGACAACGTGTTCCGCCAATACCTCGAACTCGACGAGCGGTACACGATCATCGTGTTTGCCTCCGGCGACCCGCTCTTCTTCGGCTTTGCCAATACCTTGAAGCGCAAGCTGCCCGAGGCCGACATCCGTCTCTACCCCTCGTTCAACTCGCTGCAAACGCTGGCCCACCGGCTGGTGATGCCCTACGACGACATGCGCACCGTGTCGCTGACCGGACGCCCTTGGCAGGAGTTCGACCGTGCCCTGATAGAACGGGCACCTAAAATCGGTGTGCTGACCGACCGCGAGCATACCCCCGACGCCATAGCCCGGCGCATGATGGACTATGGCTATACCTACTATACCTTATATATAGGCGAACACCTGGGCAACCCGCAGCGTGAACGCATCAGCCGGCTGACACCCCAGGAGGCCTCGCAACGCAAGTTCGAGCACCCCAACAACCTCCTGCTGGTAGCCGACCGGCAACAACTGGCAGCGTCAGTGCGCCCCTTCGGCATCCCCGACGAGGCCTTCCGCCCCCTCAACGGGAGGATGGGCATGATAACCAAGGCACCGCTCAGGCTGCTTACCTTGCAGGCCTTGGAGCTGGAGCGCCGCCACTCCTTCTGGGACATTGGCTTCTGCACGGGGTCAGTATCCATCGAGGCTCGCATCCGCTTCCCCCACCTGTCTGTGACCTCCTTCGAGATAAGGCCCGAAGGCGAGGCATTGATGCGGCAGAATGCCCGTCAGTTGGGGGCACCGGGCATCAGGGCACTTATTGGCGACTTCCTGACTACAAACTTGGAGTCTCTTCCCCGCCCCGACGCCGTATTCATTGGCGGGCATGGTGGCAGGCTGGTGGAAATGATGGGAAGACTGAAGAAATGGATGTTGCCAGGTGGATGTGTGGTGCTGAACGCTGTCAGCGAACACAGTCGTGAGCTGTTTGAGGAAGGAGCATGCCTGCATGGTTTCACACTGCAACCCTCCATGCACGTTTGCATCAACGATTACAACCCTATTGACATAATGAAAGCTACGATATGAAAGAACAACAGAATAACATCGGATTGCTGCTTATCTCTGAAAGCAGCCTGCCCTTGGCACAAACCTTGCAGCAGGAGCTGCCAGGCAGCTTCATCCTTACTACCACCCAGGCATCCGGTTGCCTGCACACCGATTCCTACGACGCCTATCTGGGCGCACACTTCAACCAGTGCGAAGCATGGATATTCATCGGTGCCATGGGCATCTGTGTACGTACCATTGCCCCCTACCTGCACGACAAGCATACCGACCCGGCCGTGGTATGCGTAGACAGCACAGGGCACTTTGCCATATCAGTACTGTCCGGCCATGTAGGTGGCGCCAACGAATTGACCCGCAGGGTAGCCGCCATATTGGGCGCAGAAGCTGTCATTACCACCCAAAGCGACCGTAACGGACTTTGGGCACTCGATACGTTAGGCAAACAATATGGATGGGCATGTCAGCCCGGCACAGGCACCACGATGAACGAAGTGATTGCCCGCTTCGTCAACGGCGAACCTACCGCCCTGCTGTTCGACATTCGCGACCGCGGCACAGACTACCTGGAACGCAGCCTGCCACCGCATGTAAAGGCATACAAGAAGGTTGAAGACATACCTGCCGACTGCCGACTGCTCATCGCTGTAGGCTATCGCGACTATAGCCACCTTGTCAGCCCACAGACGGCTGTGCTCTATTACATACCGCAAGTGCTCCACATAGGCATCGGCCTCGCCCATCAAGCCTCGCCCACAGACGAAGTAACCAGCCATCTCTATCAAGAACTGGAGAAGGCCCATTTGCTACCCCAGGCTATTGCCTCTATTGCCAGCATCGACCTGAAACGCGAAGAACCTGTACTGCACCGCCTCGCAGAACACTACCACGTTCATTTCTATACAGCAGCAGAACTGGACACCATCAACGTACCTTCGCCCAGCGACACTGTAAGGAAACATACCGGAACCGGCAGCGTAAGTGAGGCAGCCGCTATCCTCTCCTCCGGGGGTGGGCCACTTATACTGCCCAAAGTGAAGGGAAGCAACTATACGTTGGCCATTGCAGTGGATGCCGCCCATGCCCTCGGTGGTCACATTGAAATCGTAGGAGCCGGTCCTGGCGACCCAGAGCTCATCTCTTTGCGTGGCCGCCACATGCTGGAAAAGGCCGACCTCATCCTCTATGCGGGCAGTTTGGTTCCACGCGAACTAACCCTCTGTGCCAAACCGGGAGCCACCGTACGCAGTTCAGCCTCCATGAATCTGGAAGAACAGATAGCCCTGATGAAAGACTTCTACGACCGTGGAAAACTGGTAGTCCGCCTGCATACCGGTGATCCGTGTATCTACGGTGCCATCCAAGAGCAGATGAATTGGTTCGACCATTATGGCATGCGCTATCACATAACCCCAGGCATCTCATCATTCCTGGCAGCAGCAGCCGAATTGCAGTCACAGTTCACCATCCCTGAGCGTGTGCAAACCATTATCCTGACCCGTGGCGAGGGACGTACCCCCATGCCCGAACGCGAACAGCTTCATCTGCTGGCCCGCTCTCAAAGCACCATGTGCATCTTCCTGAGCGCAGGCATTGCCGAAGAGGTGCAACAAGAACTTCTGAAAGAATATCCAGCTCATACACCTGTAGCCGTATGCTACAAACTGACATGGAAAGACCAACGCATTTTCAGAGGAGAACTAAAGGATCTTGCCGCTATTGTCAAGGACAACCACCTTACATTGACGACTCTGATTGTTGTAGGAGAAGCCATAGGCAACCGACAGGGATTATCCAGATTGTATGCGGACGAATTCAAGCATTTGTTTAGGAAATAGTTTCTAAAATACACACAAACAAGATATTACGGATATGGTTTTGATATTTGGAGGAACTACCGAAGGACGCTTGGCTGCCACTGTGCTTGAAGAGGCTGGAAAGACTTTCTATTATTCCACTCGCGGTGACGAACAGGAAGTGACCTTGCATCATGGCATCAGACTCTGCGGAAGCATGAATGCCGGGCAAATGGAAGATTTCTGCCGTAGCAAAGACATCAGACTGCTGATTGACGCAGCCCACCCCTTTGCTACCCTCCTTCATACCACCATTCATCATGTATCCCAATGTATGCAGATACCCGTTATCCGCTACGAGCGTATCTATCCTGATTACGATGCCCAAACCCTCTTTGCCAATGACTATGATGATGCCGCCCGTTTAATATCTACCTCTAATTACCAACGCATATTGGCCCTGACCGGTGTACAAACCATCGGCAAACTAAGGCCGCTGTGGCAAGGCAAATGCGAATGTTACTTCCGCATCCTGCGCCGCCCTTCATCACAAGCCATTGCACAGAAGGAAGGTTTTCCTGAAGACTATCTGTGCTATTACGACTTTGACCATGAGGAAGATGCCGGACAGGTAAGCGGATTACTCGACAAACTCCATCCCGACCTCGTGCTGACCAAAGAAAGTGGAATAAGTGGCGGATTCGAACAGAAATCAGCCGCAACAGCAAGCCGGGGTATACCACTCCTAGTAATACGCCGCCCTCCTCTGCCAGATGACTTTATAACAGTGAACGGCCCGCACGGATTGCGGCGTGAAACAGAATCCCTGTTACCCGGCTTCTTCGACCTGCGAACAGGCATCACCACCGGAACGTGTGCTACAGCTGGCGCCTGCGCCGCCCTGCGCGCTCTGCTTTGCGGCGGCTATAACCGCCCTGACGTTCCTGTCCTCTTGCCCAATGGTGAGAGTGTCCGTATAGCCATAAAAAGCATACGCCCTGCCAATACCGAGGGACAAGGCTATACCGCCACCGTAACCAAGGACGGAGGCGACGATGCCGATGTCACCCACGGGCATGACATCTGCACCACCGTTGTTCCTTACCCGTTATCTGACAATGATGAACTTTTCCTGATTGAAGGTGGTAAAGGCGTAGGACGGGTCAGCCTGCCCGGTCTTGGATTAGCAGTTGGGCAGGCTGCCATCAACAACGGCCCCCGACAAATGATTATCCACAACCTGCATGAAATACTTCGTCGGCATAGCACAACGCACAACGCCGTTGGTTATCGCATCAGCATCAGCGTGCCCGACGGTGAAAAGTTGGCCGCACAGACTTTCAATCCCCGCATTGGCGTTGTGGGGGGCATATCCATCATCGGCACATCAGGCATCGTGCGCCCATTCTCTACCGATGCCTTTATAGCCAGCATACGCAAGGCGCTGGAAGTAGCCAAAGCAACAGGCAGTGAACGGGTAGTCATCAACTCGGGTGCCCGTAGCGAACGTTTCCTGCGAAATCGATATCCCGACCTGCCTCTGCAGGCCTTCGTGCACTATGGCAACTTCATTGGCGATACACTGAAGATGGCTACCGAGCTCAAACTGGAGAGAATAACACTAGGCCTGATGCTGGGCAAGGCCGTAAAGCTGGCCGAAGGGCATTTGAATACCCACAGCAAACAAGTGGTCATGAACAAAACCTTCCTGACCCAAGTAGCCCAAGAAGCCGGATGCAGCTCCCTGGCCACAGAAGTAATAGAACAAACAACACTGGCACGCGAACTGTGGAGCAATCTGCCAGCCTGCGATATACAACCCTTCTGCAACCGGATACTGCATTATTGCCACCGCCACTGCGACCCACTACTGCCCAACGGACAACTGACCATCCTGCTCATTGACGAACAGGGTAACATCACTGAAGATATAAATACATATTCCCTTCAATAACAGAGAAAAGCAATGAAAAAGACATTTCTGATATTTGCCATACTCCTTTCATCACTGGCTGCCAGTGCACAGAGCCCCTTGCACTTCACAGTCAAAGCAGGTATAGGCACTTCCCACTTCTGGGGCAAGCAGGCATCAAGCGATACCAATATTGCCTGGAAGGCTGGCATAGGTGCCGAGTACAATTTTAACAGCTGGTGGTCCATTCGTTCAGGCCTGGATGTGGTACAGAAAGGAGGCAACGACCAGATAGACGGATTAGGACAAGCCGACATACATGCCATCTATCTGGAACTGCCACTCATGCCCACCCTCAGTTTCCCCTTGCAGAAGGACATCCACGGCTTCATTGGTATAGGTCCATACATATCCATTGGCCTCGGCGGAACAACGACAGGCAGCACCATAAGCGAAAGCAGCTCTTCATCCTCTCCTTTCAAGGCTAATACTTTCGGCAACATAATAGACGGCAATATGGGCTACCGTCGTTTCGACGTAGGAGCAGCCTTCACTGTGGGACTTGAATACCACCGTTTCATCTTAAGTGCGGAAGCCCAAATGGGATGTATGCAAGTAAACAAACAGCTGGAACAGCTGATTATGTTGCAAACCGCCCGTCCTTACTGCCCAAAGGACTTTTCAGCCTTCTTTACATTGGCCTATCGTTTCCTGTAAAAAGGCGAACAAGCCATTTTTATTTCAGTAGTCATAAAATTCATGGCTACTTTTGTAAACATACAAGCAGGCTGCGTTGTTATATTGAGCAAAGGCATTCGGATTCATTCCATAATTCCCCTGCCTGAGAAAAAACTATGTATAACTACCTAAAAAAGATTATATGAAAAAGATGAAGAAAACCACAGCCTTGCTGATGGCCCTCAGTGCCACCATCTTCTTACCATCGAATGCCGATGCCTGCACAGGCATCACCCTGACAGCCCAGGACAGCACCCGCATCCTGGCACGCACTATAGAATGGGGAGGCAGCGAACTCAACAGTCAGTACGTCATTGTCCCGCGCGGATACAAGCAACGCTCCTATACTCCGCAGGGAGGGGCACAAGACGGCATGGAGTTCACCGCGCGCTATGGATATGTAGGCTTGGCCGTAGAACAGAAGGAATTTGTAGCCGAAGGACTGAACGAGGCCGGACTTTCTGCCGGACTGTTCTACTTCCCCAACTACGGACGCTACGAAACCTACGACCCCGCACTGAAATCGACCAGCATTGCCGACCTGCAACTGGTTTCCTGGATATTGGGCAACTTTTCCACCATTGACGAAGTGAAACAGGCCCTGCAAACCATTCATGTGGTAGCCATCGACCCGCGCGCCTCTACCGTACACTGGCGTTTTGCTGATACAAGCGGCCGGCAGATTGTGCTTGAAATTGTCGACGGAAAGGTATGCTTCTACGAGAACAACTTGGGCATACTGACCAATTCGCCCGGATTCGAATGGCAAATGACCAACCTCAACAACTACGTCAACCTGTACCCCGGCTCAGCCTCGCCCCAACAACTGGGTCAGACACGCCTTGCCTCATTCGGTGCCGGCAGCGGCTTCCTGGGCATACCGGGCGACGTAACCCCTCCCTCACGCTTTGTCCGTGCTGCCTTCTACCAGAGCACTGCACCGCAGCAACCCGATGCCGAATCGACCGTACTGCAATGCTTCCAGATACTGAATAACTTCGACATACCCGTAGGCGTTGAATTCCCTGCCGGCCAGATACCTGCCGACATACCAAGTGCCACACAGTGGACCTCGGCCACCGACATGACCAACCGGATTATCTATTACCGCACCATGTACAACAGCGCCATCCGCAGCATCGACCTCAAAAGCATAGACTTTGCCACTGTAAAGTACCGTGCAGTTCCGCTCGATAACGTCAAACGCCAGCCCGTTGTCCCCATTACGATAGAATAACCCCTATCATTTACACATACGGCTGCACCAGCTTACGGATACGGCTGCGTTGACCAACAGATACGGCTGCGTGAGCTCACGCAGCCGTATCTGTTTTTGTAGGCATGTAAAGTCCTTATTCAAGCACTCCCAAGTCTCCCTTTGGCAATAGTGGGACGAAAAACCATCGCACACACTAGCGGGCCGACATACCATGCAAAGCCTCTTCCTTGCGTTTCATCTCCTGCAACACACCGCAGGTCAATGGTATAGCCAGGAAGAACGTCAGCAAGTCTGACATGGCCTGACACATCTCTACCCCTGTAAGTCCGAAGAAATGAGGCAGAATAAATATCAACGGAATAAAGAACAGCCCTTGCCGTCCCGATGACAGGATGGTAGCCCGCACCGGCTTACGGATGGTCTGCAACATCATATTGCTCACAATGACCCACGCACCCAGCGGATAAGTGATAAACTGCCAGCGCAGGGCATCGGCCCCTACCGCAATGACATCAGGGTCGCCCTTACGGAAGAGAGACACAATCTCCTCGGCATAGCCCATTCCACACACGGAGCAAACAAGCAGAAAGATACTCCCCACCTTGACGCAAAACCAAAAGCCTTGGCGTACGCGTCCATACAGCTCCGCACCATAATTGAAGCCACACAAAGGCTGGAACCCCTGCCCGAAGCCGATAAGGAACGCATTGATAAACATGCCTATGCGCGACACGATGGACATACCTGCAATGGCTGCATCGCCATAGACACCGGCAGCCACATTCAGCAGAATCGTAGACAGGCTAAGCAACCCCTGACGTGCCAACGAAGGCGTACCCCCACTTATTATTTCCTTCACAAACGTCCACGAAGGAGTGAAGTTGCGATAACGGATAGGAATATTGCCGCCATGGTGGCTCATGCACAGCAGCAGCACAAAGCTGCAAAACTGACTGATAACCGTGGCCAGGGCCGCTCCGGTAACGCCCAGGTCGTATACGAATATCAAGATAGGGTCAAGCACCACATTGATGACAGCACCCGTGACGATGCCAATCATGCCATAGACCGCATTTCCCTGAAAACGAATCTGGTTGTTCAGCACCAGCGACGACGTCATAAACGGTGCTCCAAGCAAGATGATGCCCAGATAACGCTCCGTGTAGGGCAAAATGGTAGGCGTTGACCCCAAAGCCTTAGACAGCGGCGTAAGGAATACCTGCCCCAGTACGGCCAGCACGATGCCGATAAACAGGGCATAGAAGAACCCCGTAGACGCCATTCGCTCCGCATTCTCCTTCTCCTTGGCACCCAGCTTACGCGAAATGTAGTTTCCCGACCCATGGCCAAAAAAGAAGCCCATGGCCTGAATGATGGACATGACCGAGAAAACAATGCCCACCGCCGCCGTCGACTGGGTATCAATCTGCCCCACAAAGTACGTATCGGCTATGTTATAAAAAGAAGTTACCAACATGCTGATAATCGTAGGCACGGAAAGCGATATGATGACCCGCGACACTGGTGCCGTGGTCAGATATTCAAAATTATCTTTATGTCGGTGGTCATGATGATATAGATGTATCATGGTATCTGTATGCTTGTTCCTTCGTTCGTCCTGACTTATAGTTCCTTGACAGCCTCCAGCAGGCGTGCTATGCTCGTGGCACATACCGTATCGCCGTTCTTCAGATGCAACACGAAAGCCCCATCGCCCTTCAGGTCACCGGTTTCGATATATACCTCCGACTCCACATTCCTGTTGGCCAGGATGCCATTCCGCTGCAAGGCCTTCCTTACCATGGCATAACGTTGTCCGTGCCCGGCCAACCTGATGCTCGAAGTATATTCGTTTTCTACCCTGAACAACCCTGTCTCCAAGTCGAAAGCGATGCCTTTGCGGGCAAAGAACTGGCTCAGGCTGCCATCCAGCGACAAGTCCTCGGGCGTACCTATTGTCAGTCCGTTGTTCTTGTCCATCAGCCAAATGCGGTCGGCAATCTGAAGTGCCAGCTCCAGGTCGTGCGTAGACAGGAAGATGGTTTTGTCCGTCTGCCGGCTCAGGTGATGCAACAGCTGCATCATCTCCACCTTGCTGGGGAAATCAAGAAAAGCCGTAGGCTCATCCAGATAGATGACCGGAGTTTCCTGCGCCAATGCCTTGGCTATCATCACCTTCTGCCGCTCGCCGTCGCTCAGCGTATGCACCATCCTGTCTGCCAGGTGCGATATGCCCACCAGCCCGATAGCATGCTCCACCACCTTCTTGTCCTCCCGGGTCAGACTGCCCCAGAAGCCGGTATAAGGGCTGCGCCCAAGGCCTACAAGCTCGGTCACATACATATTGCGTATGTCGCACTTGTCGGTCAGCACCACACTGATGACATGAGACAGCTGCTTGTCCGAGTAGTCGCCAATCTCCTTGCCTTCGATATAGATTTCTCCCCCCAGCTTGGGCTGAAAAGCGGAAAGTGTGCGCAGCAGCGTAGACTTCCCCACCCCGTTAGCCCCCAGCAGGCAAGTCAGCTCACCGTTGTTGATGCTGGCATTGATGCCTGTAGCCACCACCTTGGTACCCTTCTTGCCGGGATAGCCGATGGACAGATTGCGTATATTTATGGTTTCCCTATTCATTGATTTCTCCTTTTCTCTTGTTGAACAATACAGACGCCACGACCGGCGCACCTATCAGTGCCGTCACCGAGTTGACCGGCAAAGCGCCCTCAAACCCCGGCATGCGGGCCACCAGGTTGCACACCAAGGCCAAAGCAGCCCCTACCAGCAGCGTAGCTGGCATGAGGATGCGGTGGTCTGATGTCCGAAACAGGGCACGGCACAAATGGGGCACGGCCAGACCGATAAACATGATGGGGCCGCAATAGGCCGTCACGATGGCCACCAGCACCCCGGCACTCGTTATCACCAGCAGGCGGGCACGCCTGATATTCAGACCCAGGTTGCGGGCATAGCTATTGCCCAGCAACAGAAGGTTCATGGTCTTGATGAGCAGAAACGACAGGGGCAGCAGCACACCCATGATGGCAATGAACAGCCCCACCTGGTCGCCCGACACCCGGGCAAAGCTGCCCAGCCCCCAGATGACATAAGCACGGATATCCTCCTCCACACTGAAGAACTTCAGCACCCCGATAATGGCGCTGGCCACGTAGCCTATCATTACACCAATGATAAGCAACGTCACCGTGCCGCGCACCTTCATCGACACGTAGGCTATCAAAACCATGACCGACATGGCACCCACAATGGCAGCTACCGACATGGACACCTCGCCAATGTATCCCAACCGACTCAGTGCCACGCCCCCCAGGCTGCCCGACAGCAACACCACGCAGGCCACGCCCAGACTGGCACCGGCACTGACGCCCAAGACCGACGGGTCGGCCAACGGGTTGCGAAACACCGTCTGCATCTGCAAGCCGCTGACCGAAAGGCCGGCACCGGCCACCAAAGCTGTCAACGCCTGCGGCACCCGCGACTTCCACACGATATTCTGCCACACCGGATTGCCGCAATCCTCTCCCCACAACACCTGCCACACGCTGCCAAAGGGGATGGACACCGAGCCCAGCAGCAGGTTCAGCATGAAAAGCAGGAAGATAGCGGCCAGCAAAAGCAATATCAGGAGCAAGACGGGGCGTTTCATTCAGTCAGTCGGGCGTAATATACAGGTTGATAATCGGGTAACAAAGACGGATGGAAGGCGTGAATCAAATCGGCCAGCACCACCTCGGGCTCCATGGGCATACTCTCGTAGAAAGGCTTCTGCCGCATGTTGCAATACACCACCTGCTTCTCCTTGAACGCCTTGAAATCGGCATAGCGCGGGTCGAGCGACTTCAAAGCCGCGTACGAGAAATCGTCAGGATAGCTGTTGACTATGCGCCAGTAATCCGCATCGGCCGCCATGCTGTACACCGTCTCGAAGTCGAGCGTCACCCCACCCGAGCGAGGGTCGTCCTTCAGGAAGTAGTCAGCACCCGCGTCGCGGAACAGCTCGGCCAGGAAGCTCCTGCCGCCCACGGCATACCAGTTGCCCCCACGAATCTCGCCGCTGAACACCACCGGGCGGTTCTTCACCCCCTTGGCCAGCTGCTTCAGTTCCTTATAGCGCGCCTCCATGGCGCCAAACTCCTGCGCAGCCTTCTCCTCCATGCCCAGAAACATGCCCACCAGCTTTATCCATTCGGCCTGCCCCAGTGGGGTCAGCTCCTTGTAGCCCAGGTGGGGCACCAACGGGATGTCCGTCTCGCGCAAGGCATCGTAGCCCCCGCGCTTGAAGGGAGAGATAAAGATGATATCAGGATTGATGCTCATTATCAGTTCATTGTCGAAGTTGCCCTCTATGCCTATCTTAACGGTCTTACCCGCCTTCAGCCGTTCGTTCATTTCCTTGTTGAACAAATGGCGCGTGCTCGTGATGCCCGCCACACGGTCGCAAGCACCCAGCCTGATGAAGTTGGACAGCTGCAACGACGTCATGCAGATGGCCTGCCCTATAGGCACCTCCAGTCTGACATAGTCTGCCGGAACACCCTCCTTCGCCTTGCTGTCGTCCATCCCCCTGGGCACCAGGGCATAGCGGTACACAGGGCTCTCAGGACTCTGAGGGTCTTGTATCTCAAGCAGGCGGACGCCCTGCGGCAAACATTTCACACGATAACCTTTGGCATACGACGGCATCACCACAGAATCAGCCTTCCCGGCAATGGCAGCAAACGTTTGCCCCTCAACGGTAGACGATGATTTAGATTTAAAGCCACAAGCTGTCATAGCAAAAAGACAGAAAAGAGCTACTGTAGTCAGGGAATATCGAATCATATTGACTATTTTTCATAATTTTGGCGCAATATTCGCTATTTTTACGCAAATACGCAAACTCTCTCAGATTATTTTCCCATTTTTGCACCACTATAACAACTGAAACAGCATGTATCCCGTCACACTCGTATCACTGGGTCCGGGCGACCCCGAACTTATCACACTGAAAGGACTAAGAACACTGCAAGAGGCCGACTGCATCTTCTGCCCCGAGACGGCCACCCGCCAGGGAGCACCCGCCTGCTCGCGCGCCGCGCATATACTGGCGCAGCTACACATACCCGACAACAAGATTGAGCGCTTCCACCTGCCCATGAGCAAGGACAGGCAGCAGGCCATGGCCGCCTACGACCAGGCCTTCCTGCAGATACGCACGCTCTGCGCCGACAACCGCCGCGTCTGCATCGTAGCCGAAGGCGATGCCGGACTCTATGCTTCCATACATTATATATATGACCGGCTCCACAGCGAAGGCTACCCCGTAGAGCAGATACCCGGCATTCCGGCATTCATTGCCTCCGGCGCACGCGCCGGACTGCACCTCGTCAGCCAGCAACAACGGCTCACCGTCATTCCCGGCCTGGCCACCACCGAAGACATCGAGCAGTTGCTCGGCGAAGGAGGTACCGTGGTCGTCATGAAGCTGTCGCAATGCACCAACGAAATACACCGCTGCATCAGGCTGCACCCCGAATACACCTACCTGTATTTTGAAAACGTGGGGACGGAACAGGAACGCCTGTTCACCGACCCGCAAACACTCGCCAACCTGCGCTTCCCCTACTTCTCTCTGATGATTATCATGGCTAACAGATAAACCACAGACAGCGCAGCCACGGCCGTCACCCCGCACCCGATGCGGGGTCTAAAAGTGAAAAGCACACAGATGACACGGATGGGACGGATGACCACAGATAAAAAAAAGTCTGCGACACTGTATGCACGTACCGTTATACCGCGCAGCCCACTCCCCTCCTTCGGGAAGGAGGGGTGGCCAAAGGCCGAGGTGGTAGGAAGATAAACGACGCAGCCAAAGCCATCAGGCCGTCACCCCGTACCCCGATGCGGGCCCTAAGGGAGGGGCACACAGATGATGAAGGGCTGCGCAATACTTCAGAGCCCGCGGCGAGTGCGGGACGACCATGCGGACGGGGAGCCGTGCGGCACACCACGTCTCTACCCGGCCACCACAAAAAAGAAGAGAACGACCCTGCGCCCCCCCCCTTTCTCATCATTAACCATTGATACCAATAATAATAAGCTAATAATCGGCACATTATAAAATCACAGCTATCAGGTCCTCAAAAGGCGCCTGTGTTTTTCTGCAAAGACGCGCGTTTTTTTCGGGAGCGCAATAGAGAGGAGGTTTGCTTTTCATAAGACACTATCCTCCGAATACAGAAAAGAGAGGTAAGAAACAGGGGTGCATCCGGTAACAGTTAGAACATAAGGGCGACGGACTGAACATCATGGCACCGACAAAGTTATCCGAGACCGGTATGCAGACTGCAAAAAAATGGCATGTGAAATAGTTTCCTCAACCATTTTCACATGCCAACTATATCCTTACGGGAAGAGGCTATCGCAGAAAAAGGACTTGCGATAGCCCCTCGCTTAGGAGAATAAATGATTATCCGCCGAAGTTATCGAACATCAGGTTCTGCATAGGCACACCCAGATCGTCGAGCATCTTCTCTACTGCCTTCGACATGGGACCGGGGCCACACATGTAGTATTCAATATCTTCGGGAGCCTCGTGGTTCTTCAGGTAGGTCTCGTAGATAACCTGATGAACGAAGCCCGGAGTATACTTCACGCCGGCAGCGTCGGCTGCGGGGTCGGGACGGTCGAGCGCCAGGTGGAACGAGAAGTTGGGGAATTCCTTTTCCAGTTGCAGGAAGTCCTGGAGATAGAACACTTCGTTCAAGGCACGGGCACCGTAGAAGTAAGACATCTTGCGGTCGGTAGTGTGGAGCGTCTTGGTCATGTGCATAATCTGTGCACGCAACGGAGCCATACCGGCACCACCACCTACCCACATCATCTCGCGCTTGGAGTCGAAGATAGGATGGAAATCACCGTAAGGGCCACTCATGATTACCTTGTCGCCCGGCTTCAGGGTGAAGATGTAAGACGATGCGATACCCGGCATTACATCCTGGAAGCCTACCTGAGGTTTCGGCTTGAAGGGAGGCGTAGCAATACGTACGGTCAGCATGATGCGGTCGCCCTCGGCCGGATAGTTGGCCATAGAGTAAGCACGAATGGTTTCTTCCTCGTTCTTGCACTTCAGACCAAACAGACCGAACTTCTCCCATGCAGGCAAGTATTCTTCACCGATAAGACTCTTGTCGATGTCCTTGTTGTAGTCCATCTCGTATTTAGGAATCTTAATCTGTGCATACGAACCGGGGATAAAGTCCATGTGCTCGCCCTTGGGCAATGCCACGATGAACTCCTTGATGAAGGTAGCGACGTTCTTGTTGGAGATAACCTCGCATTCCCATTCCTTCACGCCCAATACGCTTTCGGGCACCTTGATGGCCATGTCGCCTTTTACCTTAACCTGGCAGCCTAGACGCCAGTGGTTCTGCTGCTGCTTGCGGCTGAAGTGAGATACTTCGGAAGGCAGGATTTCACCACCACCTTCAACGACCTGGCACTTGCACTGTCCGCACGAACCCTTGCCACCGCAGGCAGAAGGCAGGAAAACTCCATTGACAGACAGTGTGTTGAGCAATGTTGAGCCGGAAGCTACATCGAGTTCCTTCTCGCCATTAATAGAAATCTTTACGTTACCCGAGGGAACCAAGAACTTCTTGGCAACCAACAAGATGATTACAAGCAGAAGAACAACCACAAGGAATACTCCAATGCTTGCCAATATTAAATTCATATCCATTGTTTATTCCTTTCTTTTATTAGATGTTCAAACCAGAGAAACACATAAAAGCCATAGCCATCAGACCTACGGTGATGAAGGTGATGCCCAGTCCCTTCAGCGGAGCGGGAACATCGGAGTAGGCCATCTTCTCGCGAATGGCAGCCAAGCCCACGATAGCCAGCAACCAACCAATTCCTGAACCCAGAGCATAGGAAATGGCGTCGGCTACGTTGCCAATGAACTTCGGGTCGCTTTCGCCCAGGTTGATGCGCTGCTGCATGAACAGAGAGGCCCCCATGATGGCACAGTTAACGGCAATCAGCGGCAGGAAGATACCCAGCGAAGCATAGAGCGAGGGGCTGAAACGCTCCACCACCATCTCTACCAATTGAACGATGGCCGCAATAACGGCAATGAAAAGAATAAAGCTAAGGAAGCTCAAATCGACTCCCTCGACAATGGCATTGGGTCCCAACACCTTGGTCTGCAACAGGTAGTTGACGGGGAGCGTAACTACCAGCACAAATGTAACGGCAATACCCAGACCCATGGCTGTTTTTACATTCTTCGATACGGCCAGATAAGAACACATACCCAGGAAGAATGCAAATATCATATTGTCCACAAAAATGGAGCGGACGAACAAACTTAATAAATGTTCCATAAATCGATTACCTTAATAAGTTATTTATCTTGCAATTCTTTATGACGGGCACGCTGATACCAGATGATGCAGGCAACGATAATCAATGCCATGGGCGGCATCAACATCAGACCATTGTTCACATAACCGATATTCTTTAGCCAGTCGTAATTCAGAATATTAATTCCAAACAGTGTACCCGAACCGAGCAGCTCGCGGAAGAAAGCCACGATGACCAGAATCTTGGCATAGCCCAGACCGTTGCCGATGCCGTCGAGGAATGACTCCCACGGACCGTTCTGCATGGCGAAAGCCTCGAGACGTCCCATCAGGATACAGTTTGTAATAATCAGACCTACGTAAACCGAAAGCTGAACGCTGACATCGTAGGCAAACGCTTTCAAGATCTCACTTACAATGGTCACCAATGCGGCAACGACTACCAACTGTACAATGATGCGGATACGGTTGGGGATCGTCTTACGCAAAAGTGAAATAACAACGTTGGAGAAAGCGGTAATCACCGTCACTGAAAGTCCCATCACGATGGCAGGCTCCAGTTTGGCTGTTACGGCCAGTGCAGAACAGATACCCAGCACCTGCACGGTAACGGGATTGTTCATACCCAACGGAGTAGAGAATACTTCCTTATTCTTCTTAGAAAACAGCTGTCCCATTATTCCTTATCCTCCTCATTATTGGTTAAAAAACTCTTGTAATTACTCAAACAATTCTTCAGCATGGCGTCAACACCTACTGATGTGATGGTACCGCCGGAAATTCCGTCGACTTGGTAGTCGGCTTTCTCTACCTTACCGTTCTTCACTACACCAAGGGCAATCTCACCATTCTCAATGGTTTTTTTACCGGGGAACTCACCCTGGAAATGTTCGCCTGCAATTTCGGCACCCAGACCCGGAGTTTCGCTGGCGTGTGAGAAATATACGCCATATACCGTGTTCTTATCAGCATCGAGGGCTACATATCCCCAGATAGCGCCCCAAAGGCCGGCACCGTAAACGGGGAATACATATTTCTCTTCACCGTTGACTTCGCATACAAAGACGTGCAGACGGTTGTTTTCCTTTGCTTCCTTCTCGTAGGCAGTGGCAAAGGCACCGGTGTTTTCACTCAGTGTGCCGTCGGCATTGAGCAACATGTCCTTCTTTACATATTTATTATATTCGGCTTCGGCATCCTTCACGTCCTTCACGTTGAGGGCAGCCAGAATCTGCTTCTTCGTATCCAGTTCCACATTCTTGTTCTGAGTGGCGCGGAGAGAAGAGCTGACGAAAGCCAGCAAGAATGCAACGATAACAACCATTACCGAAGCATAAATGATAGTATAACTGTTACTATTGGTATTCATTTTCTTTCGGTTTTAATTGTTAGACTTAACAGCACGTTTGGCACGGCGGGTGATATTGCGCTGTACTACACAATAGTCAATCAGCGGTGCAAAGATATTCATCAGCAGGATAGCCAACATCATACCTTCGGGATAACCGGGGTTCAGGACACGGATAATAATAGCCATCACACCAATCAGGAAACCAAAGATGTACTTACCGGTCTCTGTACGGGCAGAAGTAACAGGGTCGGTAGCCATAAATACGGCACCGAAGCAGAAACCACCCACAACCAGATGTTCGTACCAAGGCATGTGAGCCATGGCGGTGTCAGGACCGGCTACATTAAACACCCATGCCATGAAGGCACCGCCCACAAATACTGAAAGCATGGTCTTCCAGCTGGCAATACCAGTCCACAACAGCAGGATAGCACCCAGAGCAATGGCAATCACACTGGTCTCACCGATAGAACCCGGAATAAGACCTGTCACCATATCCCAAGAGAACTCAGGAGCTGTAGCCGAAGTAGCGGCAATACCCAACGGGGTGGCTACTGTCAGTCCGTCAACGGTCTGTCCCAGTCCACAAATGCTGTCGCCCGATACCCATACGGCATCACCCGACATCTTGGTAGGATAAGCAAAGAACAGGAACGCACGTGTAATCAGAGCCACGTTGAATACGTTCATACCTGTACCCCCAAATACTTCCTTGGCAAAAATCACAGAGAATGCTGTTGCTATGGCCAAAATCCACAACGGACAGTCAACCGGCACAATCATAGGAATCAATATACCAGAAACCAGGAAACCTTCCTGAATCTCTTCCTTCTTCCACTGTGCCACTACGAATTCGATACCCAGACCTACCACATAGGATACGATGATTTTAGGCAGGACGGCCAGGAATCCGTAAGCAAACATTTCAATGAAGCTACCAGTAGCACCCGTTGCATGGAAATGCTGATAGCCTACGTTGTACATACCGAACAACAGCGCCGGCATCAACGCAATGACCACCATAGACATAATGCGCTTGCTGTCGATGGCGTCGTGGATATGCGTTCCTGATTTCGAAGTGGTGTTGGGCACAAACAAGAATGTTTCAAAGCCATCAAACACCGACCGAAACGCGTGGAATTTGCCTCCCTCTTCAAAGTTCGGCTTTATCTTATCGAGATAATTTCTTAACGCTTTCATTAATATAATTACAATTTAACGAGTTACGATTTAATTTATCATGCCATTTCAGCACGCAACATGTCAAGTCCGGCACGAACGATGCGCTGTACCTCTACTTTGGACGAACATACAAACTCACACAAAGCGAAGTCTTCGGGAGCTACTTCATAAATACCCAGTGCCTCCATGCGGTCAATATCTCCGGCGATGATGGCCTTAACCAGGTATTCAGGATAGATATCCATAGGGAACACGCGGTCGTACTCGTTAGACATAATCATGTGACGTTCGCCACCCTTGATACGTGCATCGAACACAAACTCCTTCTTACCCATCAACCAGCTGAAATAAGAATGGTTGACGCTGAACTGCTTGAAACGAGGCATAATCCAACCCAGCATCTCGTGAACCTCGTCGCCTTCAGGAATTACTGTCAGCTGACTGTCGAATGCTCCCAGATAACCATTAGGAGACACCTTCTTACCGGTGAGTACATTACCGCTGATGTAGCGCAGGTCTTTATCGGTAGTTACATTGCCTTTGAAGACGTTGGTTAGCAAAGCACCGACTTTCAGCTTGCAATAAGCGGGTTTCAATACTTCGGAGCCTGTCACTGCCACTGTACGAGTGAAATCCACACGTCCTGTGTTCATCAGACGTCCGATAAAGATAACAGCCTCGGGGCTGATGGTCCATACCGTCTCACCTTTTGCAATAGGCGCAATATGGTTAATCTGCACGCCTACATTGCCTGCAGGATGAGGACCATCGAAGACAGTTACTGTCACATTTTTGGCTTGTGTTAGAGCCGTGGCTTTCTGTTTCACACTGATGCTCAGATAAGTCTTGGCCATCTTAGACAAGGCATCAAGTCCTGTCTGGAAATTAGCTTCCTCGCCTTTCAGAGCAAACTCAAAATTGGGAGCCAGCGGATTACTATCGAAAGCAGACACAAAAATCGCTCTCGGAGTCACCGTAGGATCTGCAATCACATCATACGGACGCTGACGTACGAAAGCGAACATACCTGCATTCAGAAGAGCATCTTTTACCTCCTGTGCACTCATTTTAGACGGGTCCATCTTGCCGAACTCTTCATAGTCCTGCTCCTTGGCAGCTTCGACAACGATGTTCATTACCTTACGACGTGCACCACGTTCAACACTGGTCACAACGCCGCTGACAGGCGACACAAATTTCACTTCAGGATGATTCTTGTCAATGAACAAGGGTCCCCCGGCCATCACATATTCCTGCTCTTTTACCACTACTTTCGGAGTCACACCCGTAAAATCATCGGGTACCAATGAATAGAACCCCGGTTCTTTCACAGAAAAGTACTCCTCAGCAGCTTTTCCCTTCAGGTTAATGTCAAGGCCTTTACGTAACTTAATTACATTTGCCATGTGTTTATTAGATAATTATAAAAATATGGTTTTCACTAAAAATTGTGTGCAAAATTAATAAATAATAATATGAATAAAGAGGAAAAAAGAAAGGAATTAAAGAGATATTTCCTTAATTCCTTCCCGTTAACGAGCACGATAAGTAAATAGAGGTACTATGTAACGTCTAAATTACACTTATTACCCCTATAAGACCTGTTTTCACTCATTATTCTTCTTCCATAAACATAGGGTCCCATGCCGGCAACAGAATGGGGTCCTGTTCAAATAGCTTCTTTACTTTTTCTGGTACATATTTGGTCTCTACTACCAAACGGAACATATATTCATTGAACCATTCATCGGTCATAATCAAATGTCCCTTGTAGCCGCTGTCAGCCCCCCAACTATTCTCTACCATCCATTTGACCGGCCTTCCATTCTGATCTAAATCTACGGCCATCAAAGTCATGGCGTGAGCCGAACCACTGGCAAAAGTCTGAATACGCTGTTTTTTGTCCATATTAAAGGTTGTCCCCAGCAATGAGCCATAGTCATAATTGTTCACATCGAGGAGTCCACGTTTGGAATCCAGCTGCGTAACATCACTGGAGAAATACATCCGTGTATTATCCTTCAACGAAGCAATGGCCATCTGCTTGATGTCTTCTACAGGTAAATTCACATATTTCCAATTCTTACCATCATAACGATGACGGTCATAGGAAATCTCATAACATTTATAATATTCACGACTTGGATCATTCATCACCATTACATAATTTGTCAGCAACTGCTTGTCACCATACTTTTCTAAGAAAGACATAGGAGTATGATGTTCTGTAGCAATTGGATTACCGTTAGCATCCTTGCGCACATAATCAAACTCTGTAGGAGGTACACCTAAATTCAACACAAGCATGCGATAAACAGTACTCAACATTTCAGTTTTCTCTTTCTCAATCTTATCCTTAACAGCTTTCTGCGCTACCATTTCACGCAATTTCAAACCATACTCTTTCAGTTTTAAGCCAATAAGCGAAGACATCATCCGAGTATTCTCACTACTATATGTTTCGGGCATTGCTTCTTTGGGAACCAAACCATATTTTGATACAATATCGGCCACACCGGTAAATGTACCACCATCGCTCAACGGATGCTTGAACAACCATTCTACAGTTTTGTCTTCCATAGGCTTGTCTGCAGTCTCAATGACACCCTGCAAAAACAAGTTAGCCTTTTCCAACTGGTCCCAGAAAAAAGAATATGTTTGTGAGAACTCAAATTCTTGAAAGCCATTTTGTGCTATCGTCTTGGCACGCATCACATTTAATCCAGTAAAAAGCCAGCATCGACCTGATGATTTTTGGTCAGTAATACCTTTCGATTCAACCTTGATGGAGAAATGTGTATCCACCCCCTTCTGGTTATCTTGATTAAGGGTTAATTTACGAATGTCATTACTACCTATAGCGTTACGCAATGCTTTGTCGGCCGGTGTTTCCTGATAACTCTGCCTGATTTTATCAAGCATATTTGTCGTTATGGCACCGTCGTCATTCTTCTGCGCATTCGCAGCAAACAAGGTTGTGCTCATCAGAGCCACAAACAAAAAGTGTCTTTTCATCATGAATGGATATATTTAGGTTTAAAAAAGAAAAATAGCGACCTGACAGACAGAAATACCCTATATGTGTTGTTCCTGCCCTGACAAAGATAAGAAGTTTCAGACTTTCATTCGGATTATTTTTTAATTTTTTATGCGCGAGTTCCCAAATATACATTATATTTGTCCAAGACAAAAAACATATTCAATACAGAAATACAAGCAATGAACTATATGAAAAAACAAACTGTCATGTTACTTGTTGTTCTGATTTCGATGAGTAACTTTTTGCTGTCATGCGGCAACAATATGAATAAGCATACAGGCATGTTTGAGTTTGACAGTATACAAGTAAATGAAACAGTCCACCTCTTTAGCGATACAGCTAAACCTGCGTGCAACCTAATTGTTAACTTCACATATATTAGTCAATCGTCCGACTCACTAATAAAAGACAGCCTAAATAAATATTTCATAGCCACTAGTCTTGGAAACAACTACAAAGACCTGACACCCAAGGAAGCAGTCAAACAATATACAGATAGTTATATCCGTGAATACCGAGAAGATTTGGAACCGGCATTTCTTCAAGACCAAAAAGATACTCGAAAAGAAGAAGGTACAGACATTGATGCTTGGTATTCCTATTATAAATATGTAAGCAGCCACATACAGTTCTACGAAGGCAACCTACTTATATACCGTTGTCGATACGAAGAATATACTGGCGGGGCACAAGGAATATATAAAACCAATTATTTGAATCTAAACCTCAAGACAATGGCTCCTATCCACCTGGACGACCTTTTCGTAAGCAATTATAAAGAAGCTTTGACAGACCTTCTATGGAACCAACTAATGGCAGACAACCGCGTAACAACCCATCAGGAACTGGAAGAGATGGGATATTGCAGTACCGGCAACTTGGAACCTACTGAAAACTTCTACATAAGCAAAGAGGGATTAACCTTCCACTATAATGTATACGAAATAACTCCTTATATAATGGGAGCCGTAGACATTACTATTCCTTATGATATGATGCAGCATCTGTTGAATGACGAAGCCTATATCATTAAAGAAATAAGAGGATAAATACAATGAATAACCCTAACTGCAATGCACTAATATCCGAATCATTTAGCATACAGTTAATACTTAACATATAAAATGTATGGAAATCATTCTAAAATATTTTCCGGAATTAACCGAAGAACAAAAGATACAGTTTGGCAAGCTCTATGAGCTCTATACAGACTGGAATGCCAAAATTAATGTCATTTCACGCAAGGATATTGAAAACCTCTACGAACATCATGTACTGCATTCGTTGGGAATTGCCAAAATCATTCGGTTCAGTACCGGTAGTCATATCATGGACTTGGGTACAGGTGGAGGTTTTCCTGGAATTCCGCTAGCTATTCTTTTCCCCGATGTCAAGTTTCATCTGGTGGACAGCATTGGAAAGAAACTACGTGTAGCATCAGCTGTAGCAGAAAGCATCGGTTTGAAAAATGTCACCTTCTGTCACGAACGAGCCGAAGACGAAAAACAGCTGTTTGACTTTATAGTAAGCCGCGCCGTCATGCCGCTGTCCGACCTACTTAAAGTCATTCGCAAGAATATTGCTGTGACACAGCACAATGCCCTCCCCAACGGACTCATCTGTTTGAAAGGAGGCGAATTGGAAAACGAAGCAATGCCGTTCAAACACTTGACCACTATCTGGGACTTGAAAGACTACTTTACGGAAGACTTTTTTGAGACTAAAAAGGTGGTATACGTCACTATAAACAAAAAATAGCACTACAAACAAGGCAAACAATTATCCGTAATAATACCCATTACATACAGACGACCCATAGCCTATTTAAATAATTAAACCATGAAAATCAAGCGATTTGAATTTAATATGTTTCCCGTGAACTGCTATGTTCTGTGGGATGAAACAAATGAAGCTGTCGTCATCGACCCCGGCTGTTACTACGAAGAAGAAAAACAGGCGCTGAAGAATTTCATACTGGATTTCAAGCTAAATGTAAAACATTTGCTAAATACCCATCTACACCTTGACCATATTTTTGGAAATCCTTTCATGCTTAGAGAATTCAATCTGAAAGCTGAAGCCAACCAAGCTGACGAATTTTGGATTGATGAGGCCCCAAAGCAAAGCCGTATGTTCGGATTCAAGCTGCCCGAACCTCTGGTGCCGCTAGGCAACTACTTGCACGACGGCGACATCATCAGCTTTGGCAATACCAAACTGGAAGCCATACACGTACCCGGGCATTCACCAGGCAGCTTGGTTTATTATTGCGCATCCGAGCAATGTATGTTTTCGGGCGACGTACTATTTCAAGGCAGCATAGGCCGCGCCGATTTAGCTGGTGGAAACTTTGACCAACTCATTGACAGCATTTGCAGCAGACTGTTCGTTCTTCCCAATGAGACGACTGTTTACCCAGGTCATGGTGCCCCCACCACTATCGGTATAGAAAAAGCCGAAAATCCATTCTTCCGGTAACAACTGATATTAACTTTATATCGTAAAAACATACCATCATGAAAAATGACCTGTTAGCCGAACGTCATATCGGCATTTCACCAAAAGACGAGGCAGCCATGCTCCGTAAAATTGGAGTAAACAGTCTGGATGAACTGATAGACAAAACCATCCCAGCCAATATCAGACTGAAAAAGCCTTTGGAGTTGCCCGCTCCCATGACAGAATATGAATACGGACAGCACATTGCCCAACTGGCGGCCAAAAACAAAATCTATACCACCTATATTGGAACAGGTTGGTATGGTACCATTACACCTGCCGTCATACAGCGCAACGTATTTGAGAATCCCGTATGGTATACTTCCTATACTCCTTATCAGACAGAGGTGTCACAAGGAAGATTGGAAGCTCTTATGAACTTCCAAACAGCAGTTTGCGATTTGACCGGTATGCCACTGGCCAACTGTTCGCTACTAGACGAAGCAACAGCTGCTGCCGAAGCTGTAACCATGATGTACGCCCTCCGTCCACGCACCATGCAAAAAAGCGGAGCTAATGTTGTGTTTGTGGATGAAAATATATTTCCCCAGACACTGGCTGTCATGACAACACGTGCCATCCCGCAGGGCATCGTTCTGCGCGTGGGTAAATACACAGAAACCGAACTGACTCCTGATGTTTTTGCTTGCGTACTTCAATATCCAAACTCAAATGGAAATATAGAAGATTATCGCGCCTTTGTAGAAAAAGCTCATGCGGCCGAATGTAAAGTTGCCGTTGCTGCCGACATCTTGAGTCTGGCACTCCTTACACCTCCCGGTGAATGGGGAGCTGACATTGTTTTCGGTTCTACCCAACGACTGGGAACACCCATGTTCTATGGTGGTCCATCGGCCGCTTATTTCGCTACACGCGACGAATACAAGCGCAACATGCCGGGACGTATCATTGGCTGGTCAAAAGACAAGTACGGAAAACTCTGTTACCGCATGGCTCTACAAACACGCGAACAGCACATCAAGCGTGAAAAAGCCACCTCAAACATCTGTACAGCCCAAGCTCTGCTGGCCACAATGGCTGGCTTCTATGCCGTCTATCACGGACAGGAAGGCATACGCAACATAGCCGAACGTATACACTGTATCACAGCCTATTTGGAGAAAACCATTTGCAAACTTGGCTACAAGCAGGCGAACGAACAATATTTCGACACACTGCGTTTCATTCTGCCCGATAATGTATCTGCACAACAAATCCGTACCATTTCACTGAGCAAATGTGTCAACCTGCGCTACTTTGACAACGGAGACGTAGGTATAAGCATTGATGAAACTACTGACTTACAGGCTGTCAACGTGTTACTGTCTATCTTCGCTATCGCTGTTGGCCAGGATTGTCCCAAAGCAACAGCCATACCTGACACTTGCACCATCAAGAAATGCTTCAAACGCCAGTCACCATACCTCACCCACGAAGTGTTTAACAGTTACCATACGGAAACTGACATGATGCGTTACATCAAGCGCCTCGACCGTAAGGACATTTCACTGGCACACTCCATGATTTCACTGGGTTCGTGTACAATGAAACTGAACGCAGCCGCCGAAATGCTCCCTCTCAGCCGTCCTGAATTCATGAACATCCATCCACTGGTACCCGAAGATCAGGCAAAAGGCTATCGCGAACTTATACATAACCTGAGCGAGGAATTAAAAATCATCACAGGATTTGATGGCATCAGCCTGCAGCCCAACTCTGGCGCAGCTGGTGAATATACAGGTCTACGCGTCATCAGAGCTTACTTGGAAAGCATTGGACAGGGGCACCGTAACAAAATTCTGATTCCGGCATCGGCCCACGGCACCAACCCAGCCAGCGCCGTACAGGCAGGATTTACCACTGTTACTTGTGCATGCGATGAGCATGGTAACGTAGACATGAACGACCTCCGACAGAAAGCCGAAGAAAACAAGGACGACTTGGCAGCCCTGATGATTACCTATCCGTCTACGCATGGTATTTTCGAGACAGAAATCGTTGAAATCTGCAAGATTATACACAGCTGCGGCGCACAGGTTTATATGGATGGTGCCAATATGAATGCCCAGGTAGGATTGACCAATCCTGGTTTCATTGGCGCTGACGTATGTCACCTGAATTTACACAAAACCTTTGCTTCTCCCCACGGTGGAGGTGGTCCAGGCGTAGGCCCCATTTGCGTGGCCAAACACCTCGTTCCGTTCCTGCCAGGACACAATTTATTTGGCAATGCTGCCAACGAAGTATCTGCTGCTCCGTTCGGCAGTGCCGGCATCTTGCCTATTACCTATGGATACATCCGCATGATGGGCACCGAAGGTCTGACCAGAGCGACCAAAGTGGCCATCCTAAATGCCAACTATCTGGCTGCCTGTCTCAAGGATACCTATGGCATTGTATATCGCGGAGCCAACGGTTTTGTTGGTCACGAAATGATATTGGAATGCCGCAAAGTGCATGAGGAAACAGGCATCAGCGAAAACGACATTGCCAAACGCCTCATGGACTATGGTTACCACGCTCCTACCCTTTCCTTCCCTGTACACGGTACTTTAATGATTGAACCGACCGAGAGCGAAAGTCTGGCAGAGTTGGATAACTTTGTAGACGTAATGCTAAACATTTGGAAAGAAATAGAGGAAGTAAAAAATGGAACAGCCGATAAGAACGACAATGTGCTAGTCAATGCTCCCCACCCCGAATATGAAGCCGTCGCTAACGAATGGGAACATAGTTATACACGCGAGAAAGCGATATATCCCATACAAAGCGTACGAGACAATAAATTCTGGGTGAATGTGGCACGTGTGGACAATACGTTGGGCGACCGCAAGTTACTGCCGACACGCAACCATACCTTTGACGAAGCCTGACATATAACTCAGACCTGACACAAGACTAGAGGTCTGACTACACCTTTTTTCCATTTCATAAGAACAGGAAACAGCCGGTGAAGTCAGACCTCTGCTGCATATACCTCTATAATATTAATAACCAACCCAAAAGAACGACAATAATGAAAACACTATCCAACCAGCAACTATGCATACAAGTGTCTGAACATGGTGCCGAGCTGTGCAGTATCAAATGTAACAACCGTGAATACCTTTGGCAGGCCGACCCTGTCTATTGGAAACGGCATTCGCCTGTATTATTTCCCATTGTAGGAAGTGTATGGGAAAACCAGTACCGCCATAACGGACATACCTACCTCCTTACCCAGCACGGTTTTGCCCGTGACATGGATTTCCAGCTAACAGATGAAAGCGACAATGAACTGTGCTACCAGTTGACAGACAACGAAGAAACCCATGCCAAATTCCCTTTCCCCTTCCTACTACGTATAGGTTATCGCATCGAAGGAAAACGAATTGATGTGATGTGGAAAGTAAAAAATACCGGCAACGAAGAAATGCACTTCCAGATAGGTGCCCATCCAGCCTTTTATTTTCCTCATTACGACGCAGAAAAAGCTAAACGTGGCTTCTTCGGCTTCGACAAACATGAAGGGCTGAACTACATACTTATCTCCGAAAAAGGCTGTGCCGAACCATCGCAACATTACGACTTGAAACTTATAGACGGACTTCTGCCGCTCGACATACACACCTTCGACCAGGATGCTCTCATTCTGGAAGACAACCAAGTAAATTCAGTAACCCTTTATACTCCTGACCGGCAGCCATGGCTCTCGCTGAATTTCCATACCCCCCTTGTTGGACTGTGGTCACCTCCCGGCAAAAATGCCCCTTTTGTCTGCATCGAACCGTGGTACGGACGTTGCGACCGTGCACACTATGGTGGTGAATTCAAAAATAAAGACTGGATGCAACATTTGCAACCCGGTCAAACATTCGAAGGAGGCTACAGTATCGAAATACACTGATAGCCTTACACGAACCTGAATTTCTACTGAGCCCCTAAAAAGAGACGGACTACATATACGAACACCCCAAGAAGTGTATCCATACATGTAGTCCGTTTTACCATATACGATATTCCAGACACCGTTATTATCATCGCTAATATCCCTCTTTAGCTCGCTAAAGTCCCTCTTTAGAGTTCCAAAGTCCATAGTTAGCCCGCTAATATCCATAGTTAGCTAACCCAAATGCAAACCAACGCCAACGATGATATTTCCAGCCTATCAATATCCGTTACTGCATTTTTGCCACATCTTTCAAGAAGGTATCCAGTCCCTTGTCGGTCAGAGGGTGTCTCAACAGGCCTTCGATGGCAGCCAATGGACATGTAGCCACATCAGCGCCAGCATCAAGACAGCGTATAATATGATTGGTATGGCGAATAGAAGCTGCCAGCACCTGTGTCTTAAAATTATACGTACGGTACACCTTTACAATATTAGCCACAAGTTCAATACCATCTGCAGAAATATCATCCAAACGACCAATAAACGGACTGACGAATGTTGCTCCTGCCTTGGCTGCCAATAAGGCCTGCCCCACAGAAAACACCAACGTACAGTTAGTAGCAATACCCAAACCAGACAAATACTTGATAGCCTTAATTCCTTCCTTAATGCAAGGTACTTTCACCGTAATTTTAGGGTCAATGGCAGCCAACTCTTTACCTTCGGCTACCATTCCTTCAAAATCAGTAGCAAAGACCTCTGCACTTACCGGACCATCCACAATCTCGCAAATGGCTTTGTAGTGTGCCATAATTTGCTCTTTTCCTTTCACTCCTTCCTTAGCCATAAGGCTAGGATTGGTAGTAACACCGTCCAAAATACCCATTTCCTGGGCTTGCTTAATTTGTGCCAGATTGGCTGTGTCAATAAAGAACTTCATACTGTATAGATTTTAAAGTTTCAATCACGCCATGCCCCTTTTCAGATAGGCCGATTCGCTGTCTAAAGGTAAGTAATTAAATTCACATATCCGGCAACTTTCTCCAAAAAAATCTAATTCCCTACATATATCTCTTATAGACGCATGACAATATGATATAAAACATATCTTTCACCCCTAAAATTCAGCTCTAAATCTATCTTAATGTCAGAATTATCCATTATATTTGTGTTTAGCAAGTTAACAATATGGAAAACTATTAAAGCGCAACTAAAGATGAAGAAGGAAATCAAATTCAGCCTTGTCTACCGTGACATGTGGCAATCTTCTGGTAAGTATCAGCCACGCCTTGACCAATTGGTCCGCATCGCCCCTGTCATTATTGAAATGGGGTGTTTCTCCCGTGTGGAAACAAATGGAGGTGCTTTCGAACAAGTCAACCTGCTATACGGCGAGAATCCTAACAAAGCTGTTCGTGCCTTTACCAAACCATTCAACGAGGCCGGTATACAGACCCACATGCTCGACCGCGGACTGAATGCGCTGCGCATGTTCCCTGTTCCGGCCGATGTCCGCAAACTGATGTATAAGGTTAAGCATGCTCAGGGAGTAGACATTACCCGTATTTTCTGTGGCCTGAATGAAACTCGTAACATCATTCCTTCCATCAAGTATGCGCTTGAGGCCGGCATGATTCCACAGGCAACTCTCTGTATCACTCACTCTCCCGTACATACAGTAGAATACTATACAGAGATAGCCGACAAACTGATAGAAGCCGGAGCACCAGAAATCTGCCTGAAAGATATGGCCGGTATAGGACGCCCTGGCATGCTGGGACAATTGACTAAAGCCATTAAGGATAAACACCCCGACATCATCATACAATATCATGGACATAGCGGGCCGGGATTATCTATGGCTTCCATACTCGAGGTATGCGAAAACGGTGCTGACATCATTGACGTAGCCATGGAACCACTGTCATGGGGCAAAGTACATCCCGATGTTATTTCCGTGCAGGCAATGTTAAAGGATAAGGGATTCCAAGTACCTGAAATTAACATGAAAGCCTATATGAAGGCTCGTGCCCTTACTCAGGAATTCATTGACGACTTTTTGGGTTACTTCATGGATCCTACCAACAAACACATGTCATCCCTCTTGCTGAAGTGCGGATTGCCAGGCGGTATGATGGGATCTATGATGGCAGACTTAAAAGGCGTACATTCGGGTATAAACCTTATCTTGAAAGGAAAAGGTAAACCTGAGATGAGTATTGATGACCTATTGGTGATGCTATTCGATGAAGTAGAATATGTATGGCCAAAGTTGGGTTATCCACCATTGGTAACACCATTCAGCCAATATGTGAAAAATGTGGCGCTGATGAATGTCATGTCGCTAGTAAAAGGTGAAGAGCGCTGGAGTATGATAGATAATAATACATGGGGCATGATACTGGGCAAGAGCGGACGACTACCTGGCAAACTGGCACCTGAAATTATAGAACTGGCCAAGAAAAATGGATTTGAATTTACCGAAAAAGACCCGCAGTCTTACTATCCCGACCAACTTGATGAATACCGTAAGGAAATGAAGGAAAACAACTGGGATATGGGCGAGGACGATGAAGAACTGTTTGAACTGGCCATGCACGACCGCCAGTATCGCGACTATAAGTCAGGCATAGCCAAGAAACGCTTTGAGGCAGACCTGCAACGCGCTAAGGAATCAGCTCTGCTGGGCAAAGGTTTCTCTGACGAAGATGTAAAGAAGCTAAAGCGTGCCAAAGCTGAACCTATTACTGCACGTGAGAAAGGGCGCATCATCTGGGAAATTGATGTAGAAAACCCATCTATGCCACCTGCAGTAGGACACAAGTATGAACCAGAAGATACCTTCTGCTACATCACTACCCCATGGGGAAGCCATGAAAGAATAACGGCCAATTTCAGCGGACGCATTATTGAGGTATGCGCCAAGCAAGGAGCCCTTGTCAACAAAGGTGATGTGTTGGCCTACATAGAGCGAGTAGAAGAACCGGCATAATTATCACAGGCTTAAAAAGCCTCTGTCATATTGAAATAGAACAGCGTCTGGTTATTGACGGTGTTCTTTCCGAGGTCCAACCGTACATTCATACGCGGCTGGACCTCGATGCGTAGACCAAGTCCATAGTTAGGCAATACACCTTCAATCTTCCCCATAGTTGGTCCCATGAAACCGCATCCGGCCCAAGCCACAAAACCCAAACGATGAAGAATGCGTTTCAACGTTGTACTTTGGTCGGTATTAATCATTTGGCGATATTCTGCCAATACTACATGCGATGACTTGTCACGGTACTGCCCCATATAGTAGCCCCGTAAATCAAAAGGAGTACCGGTAAGCGAATATTGTGTCAAAGGAATATTTCCGAATACGTTCTTGGTCTGAGCAGTCCAAGCTATCACCTTACGACGCCCTACCTGCTTATATTGTCGATAATCCACCTCCAGCCTATAAAAATTGCAATCACTGCCTATCAATTTTGAGTAAGCCATTCCTCGCAAATCCAAATAAACACCTTTATAAGGATTGGCTGGTACATCACGACTATCATAAGTCAGCAAGAAGCCTAAACCTACATTAAAATTGGTGTAACCACTAGCATCTCCCCCTGCCGCAACAAAGGAAGGTTCCTCTGCCAAATATTTACCAGGCTCTGTCAATTTATCATAATTGATATCTACTTGAGGGCCAGCGAAAACATTACTGTTACCCAATCTAAACAGAAACCAAGGATTGACTTGTATGCCACTATAACGATACTGGCTAGTAGAATCACTTCGCACATAATTCTTATTCGTATCATATCCTACCCCGTAAAAATTATCCTGCGTATTTTTATATGCAAACTTACCAAAGATACGAAAACGATCACCTTTAAAAAACAACTGAGGTTTAGACAATATATTAATTCCTCCATTAAACATCAATGCCACAGACATAGGAATAACCGAACGATGCTGGACTGTGTCGCTTGGATTCATGCGAAAAGTCAGTAATGCGCTTCCTCCTATGAGGGCGCCAAAATCAGGGGTATAACTAGGACCGCCCAATATATTATAATGAAGATTACGACGTGCAACCTTCTGCTTATGCAACTCTTTTTTGGTCAGCGCATGTACTGTATCATTGACTACTGTCGGCAAGCTATCTGTCTGCGCCACTGCGGACATTTCAAATACCGACAAAAGAATTATAATAAAAAAAATGTATTTCTGCATATTCAATCAGTGAAATGAGCGTGCAAAGAAAACTATTTTATTTGAATTAGTTTCCTATTGAAGTCTAAATAATATCTAAAATTCGTCTTTTAAGCCTTGATATTCTCCTCATTAATAGTTTATAGCAAAAAATGATGGTTCAGAAAACGTCCTATTTATTCTTATATTTCTATGTACTACCAAATGCTGATTGTCTTCTTTCTATACAAACTTTACCCTATGAATGATGCTGGGAATATCGACAAAAAGAGCGGATCTGACGAATAAAACGGCACATACGTCCATTCGTTTTGACTGTAAAAAGAAAGGCATGTACTTTTGAAGCGGAAAAACCATATTAGATAGACAATTATGAAGAAAGTAAAAGGATTAACAGCCATTACTCTGTGCCTGTCTGGTACACTATGGCCCAACTCCATTCTTGCTCAATCGGTTGACACTCATCTGCTAGCCGATTCCCTACAGACTGCTAATGAGATAGCTGTGGGTACGGGCGAAAATGCCGAATTGCCTGCACAATGGGATTTGCGCTCGTGCATTGACTATGCGTTAAAACAAAACATTACTATCCGCCGAAACAAGCTCAGTGCAGAGAGTGCACAAGTTGATGTAAAAACAGCGAAGGCCGCTTTGTTTCCAAGTTTGTCAGCAAGTATCGGTCAACGTATCGTAAACCGCCCCAACAGTGAAACAGGAACCATTATCACAGGCGATAACATTACCAGTAGCCAAAGTAAGACATCGTACAACGGAAGTTATGGTATTGATGCCAACTGGACACTATATAACGGTGGTCAACGACTTAACAACATCAAACAACAAGACCTTAACAACCGTATTGCTGAACTGGCAGTAGCCGAAAGTGAAAACAGCATAGAAGAAAGTATAGCACAAACATATATACAAATATTATATGCCACCGAAGCGGTGAAGATAAACGAAGGTACCTTAGAAGTGAGTCAAGCACAATACGAACGAGGAAAGGAACTGATGGCAGCCGGAAGTATATCACGTGCTGACCTAGCCCAACTGGAAGCCCAAGTAAGCACGGACAAATACCAACTGGTGACAGCAAAAGCCACTTTACAAGATTACAAACTACAACTGAAACAACTACTTGAGCTTGACGGTGACGAAGAAATGCAACTACAATTGTCTTTACCAGGAGATGAACACATTCTGTCACCTCTGCCTACTAAAGCAGATGTATACAGAGCAGCACTTAGCCTACGACCGGAAATCGAAGCAAGCCGACTGGACATCGAAGCATCCGACCTTGAAATAAAAAAGGCACGCGCCGGCTACCTGCCTTCGCTCAGCCTGAGTGCTGGTATTGGTAGCACCAATGCCAATGGTTCAGACTTCACTTTTGCCGAACAGGTGAAACAAAACTGGAATAACTCGCTAGGTATAACCATCAGCATTCCTATTTTCAATAACCGACAAACTAAAAGCGCTGTAGAAAAGGCCAAAATACAAAAGATGACCTCTGAGCTCTCTCTACTCGACGAACAAAAGAATCTCTACAAAACGATTGAAGGATTGTGGCTGGATGCCAACTCTGCCCAACAACAATACATAGCCGCACAAGAAAAGCTAAAAAGTACTCAGACCAGCTATGAATTACTTCAAGAGCAATTCAACCTTGGCATGAAGAATACCGTAGAATTGCTGACCGAAAAGAACAACATGCTCAGCGCACAACAAGAAACATTGCAAGCCAAATACATGGCACTACTCAACGCACAGCTACTGAGATTCTATGAAGGCCAGGAAATGGGAAACTGGGAGAATAATTAATAGAAAAACAAACATTCATATAACGATTGTCATGAACAAGAAAAAAATGATTATCATTGCCGCTGCCGCAATCATTGTGGTAGGTGGAGGCATCTGGCTTTTCAGCGGAGCAAAAGCCAAACACCAAATCAGCTACCTGACGGCTAAAGCCAGCAAAGGAGAAATCTCCGAGTCGGTTACAGCCACAGGAACCATTGAGCCTGTAACAGAAGTTGAGGTCGGAACGCAGGTGTCAGGTATTATCGATAAAATTTATGTTGACTATAACTCGGTAGTAACTAAAGGCCAACTTATAGCCGAAATGGACCGCGTCACTTTGCAAACAGAAGTGGCTACTCAGCAAGCAACCTACAATGGTGCCAAGGCTGAATATGAATACCAGAAGAAATTATACGAACGTAATGAAGGACTGCATAAGAAACAACTGATAGCCGATACAGACTATGAGCAGTCGCTTTATAACTATAAGATGGCCAAAAGCAACTATGAAAGTAGCCAAGCAGCCTTAGCCAAGGCTGAACGTAACCTGTCATATGCCACCATTACTTCACCCATCGACGGAGTTGTCATCAGCAAGGATGTAGAAGAAGGACAAACTGTAGCTTCTGGATTTGAAACACCTACCCTTTTCACCATTGCTGCCGACCTGACTCAAATGCAAGTAGTGGCAGACGTGGATGAAGCAGACATAGGCGGTGTAGAAGAAGGACAACGTGCAACCTTTACAGTTGATGCCTATCCCAACGATACATTTGAAGGTGTAGTAACACAAATCCGCCTGGGCGATGCATCCTCAACATCTTCATCAAGTTCATCTTCTACATCAAGTACGGTTGTAACATACGAAGTTGTCATCTCGGCCCCCAACCCCGAACTGAAACTGAAACCTCGTTTGACTGCCAATGTCAATATCTATACCTTGGACCGTAAAGACGTACTCTGCGTGCCGGCACGGGCACTGCGCTTCAATCCCGACCCAGATCTGATTGGCAAAGAAGCCATTGTAAACGATTGCGAAGCCGAACATAAGGTCTGGACTCGTCAAGGAAACACTTTTACTGCACATGCTGTCAAGATTGGTATATCCAATGGTATAAATACCGAAATACTTGATGGTATTGCCGAAGGCACTGAAGTCGTAACTGAAGCTACCATCGGCCAAGGTACCATACCTGGCAATGAAATGATGCCCAACAGTGGACAAAGCGAACGAAGCCCGTTCATGCCAGGCCCACCCGATAAAAACAAAAAGAAAAACGCGAAATAAGTTATGAACGATAAGAAAGTTGTAATAGAACTACAGAATATAAAGCGTAATTTCCTGGTAGGTGACGAGGTAGTACATGCCTTGCGTGGGATATCATTCGTCATTCACGAAGGTGAATTCGTCACCATCATGGGAACATCCGGGTCTGGCAAGTCTACGCTGCTGAACACTTTAGGATGCCTGGATACGCCAACTTCTGGTGAATACCTGCTGGACGGCGTTTCAGTACGCACCATGTCTAAGCCCCAACGAGCCGTATTGCGCAACAGAAAAATTGGTTTTGTCTTCCAAAACTACAATCTGTTGCCTAAGACGACAGCCGTTGAGAATGTAGAGCTTCCACTGATGTATAATTCGTCCGTCTCAGCAGCCGAACGTAGAAAACGCGCCGTTGAAGCGTTGATAGCCGTAGGCTTGGGAGATAGACTGGAGCACAAGTCCAATCAGATGTCAGGTGGACAGATGCAACGAGTAGCCATCGCACGCGCCTTGGTAAACAATCCATCTGTTATTCTGGCTGATGAAGCTACAGGTAATTTGGATACCCGAACATCCTTTGAAATTCTAGTTCTTTTCCAGAAATTGCATGCCGAAGGAAGAACTATCATTTTTGTCACACACAATCCTGACTTGTCACAATATAGCAGCCGAAACATACGACTGCGTGACGGTCATGTGATTGAAGACAAAGAAAACACACATATTCTGTCGGCAGCCGAAGCCCTGGCAGCTTTGCCTAAGAGCGACGAGGATTAAGGAAGGGACAACAAACGATTTATAAACAAAAATATTATGAACGGAACAAACCTATTCAAAATAGCCTTGAGAGCCCTGGCCAACAACAAGCTCCGTGCCTTTCTCACCATGCTTGGCATCATCATTGGTGTAGCTTCGGTCATCACCATGTTAGCCATCGGACAAGGGTCGAAGAAAAGCATCCAAGCACAAATTTCAGAAATGGGTTCAAACATGATTATGATTCATCCCGGTGCTGATATGCGTGGTGGCGTTCGGCAAGACCCAAGCTCCATGCAGACACTGAAACTGACTGACTATGAATCGCTACGAGATGAAACGAACTTCGTGTCAGCCGTCAGTCCGGAGGTATCCTCATCAGGCCAGCTCATTGCAGGCAATAACAACTACCCTTCTTCTGTGAGTGGCGTAGGAATTGACTACCTCGAAATCAGACAGCTGAACGTAGAAGAAGGTGAAATGTTTACGGAAGCTGACATTCAGGTATCAGCTAAGGTATGCGTCATCGGAAAGACCATTGTTGACAACCTGTTTCCGAACCAGGACCCTATTGGCAAGATTATTCGTTTCAACCAAGTGCCTTTCCGAGTTGTAGGTGTATTAAAGTCCAAAGGCTACAACTCCATGGGTATGGACCAGGACGATGTAGTACTGGCTCCTTACACCACTGTCATGAAACGACTGCTGGCACAAACCTACCTACAAGGTATATTCGCTTCTGCTCTGACCGAAGATATGACAGACAAGGCCACTGAAGAGATTAGCGAAATATTGCGCCGCAATCATAAGCTGAAAGAAAGTGACGATGACGATTTTACTATCCGCTCACAACAAGAACTGAGTTCCATGCTGAATTCTACCACCGATCTGATGACTACACTGCTGGCCTGCATTGCCGGTATCTCACTGGTTGTGGGTGGCATCGGCATCATGAACATTATGTATGTATCAGTTACCGAACGTACTCGCGAAATAGGTTTGCGTATGTCAGTAGGAGCACGCGGCATTGATATCTTGTCACAATTCCTCATCGAGGCAATTCTCATCAGTATCACCGGTGGTCTGATAGGTGTAGTTATAGGTTGTGGAGCTTCGTTTATTGTAAAGAACGTGGCACACTGGCCCATTTATATCCAACCATGGAGTGTATTTCTGTCGTTTGCGGTCTGCACCGTGACAGGTATCTTCTTCGGATGGTATCCAGCCAAGAAAGCAGCCGACCTCGATCCGATAGAAGCCATCCGTTATGAATAACCCAAGGTTCTTTCATTTAAAGTACAGTTTCAGTTTATTGTCATCAAGCTGAAAAGAGAAACAAGCAGTCTAGCTTCGTCTGACAAAATCCGTCAGGACATTTTAGTTTCATGCCTTGAAACTGATGGTTTCATACGGAGAAACCAATAGTTTCACGCCTTGAAACCAATCTGAAACCTTACTACTAAATGAAAGAGCCGTGTCCGAAGGCAGCTTTCCTTTGTTATATAAATACAAATCTTTTATCTTTGCAACATGATGAAACAAATGTTCTCTTACAAACCGCGTGTGCTGAAAATCATGATTCACGTCATTGGATGGGGTATCGTCTTCGGTTTTCCATTTCTAATGATGTCACGTAGTGGATTCAACATAACATGGGAAAGCTACCTGCGGCATGGTTGTGGGGTACCTATAGCATTTTGCCTCGTTTTCTACATAAACTATTGTATCCTAATTCCACGTTACCTATTTTCCGGTAAAATCAAACATTATCTAGCGCTTAACTTATTACTTATTGCCGCTGCTACCACAGGCATACATTTGTGGCAGGAATTATCATTCCACCTGTTTTCTGAAACAGATGCAGAATCTATAAAGAGAGTAGCCGACATGCCCAAGCCAAGGCGTAATGCTCCTCCCAAATGGATATTCACCATACGCGACATCCTGTCCATGATTCTGACTATTGGTCTGAGTGCTGCCTTCAAGCTCAGCGAGCGGTGGATGCAAACAGAAACAGCCCGCCAAGAGGCAGAAAGAAGACGCACGGAAGCCGAACTGAAAAACCTCAGAAATCAACTGAACCCTCACTTCTTACTTAATACGCTAAATAATATCTATGCCTTGATTGCTTTTGATACAGACAAAGCTCAACAAGCAGTCCAGGAATTGAGTCGCTTGCTACGACACGTGCTCTACGAAAATCAGCAAAACACAGTTCCCCTTTGCAAAGAAATAGATTTTATTGGCAACTACATCGAACTGATGCGTATAAGATTGGCATCGAATGTAAACGTAGATACACAATTCGATATCCATCCCAACAGCCAAACTCCAATAGCGCCGCTCATTTTTATTTCGCTTATAGAAAATGCCTTTAAACACGGCATATCACCCACTCAATCCAGCTATATCCGCATTCATTTCTGTGAAGCCAAAGAAGAAATTCGTTGCGAGATAGTTAATAGCTACCACCCCAAAGCCAATACAGACAAAAGTGGGTCGGGTATAGGACTAGAACAGGTACAAAGAAGACTAGAACTGACCTACCCTGGCCAATATGTGTGGGAACACGGCGTAAGCGAAGATGGAAAAGAGTACAAATCGCTATTAATCATATATATTCACTCCTAAACAATTTGATACATGAAACTGAAATGTGCAATTGTAGATGACGAGCCACTGGCGCTGAACCTGTTGGAAAGCTATGTACAAAAAACATCTTTTCTAGAACTTGCAGGAAAATATTCAAGTGCAGTTATGGCCATGAAGGAACTGCCAGACAAGAAGATAGACTTGCTCTTTTTAGACATACAGATGCCGGAACTCAACGGACTTGAATTTTCAAAGATGGTGCCAGCCAATACACGCATTGTCTTTACTACCGCATTTGGACAATATGCCATTGACGGCTACAAAGTAAATGCACTTGATTACCTGTTGAAACCTATTTCATATGTAGATTTTCTACAAGCAGCCAACAAAGCTCTGCAATGGTTTGAACTACTGCAACAACCCCGCGAGGAAAAAGAAAGCATCTTCGTCAAAAGCGAATATAAACTGGTTCAAATCATGCTAAAAGATATTCTTTACATCGAAGGCCTTAAAGATTATATAAAAATCTATGAGGAGAACCAACCCAAACCCGTGCTTTGCCTTATGAGCATGAAAGCCATGGAAGAACAACTGCCTCCCAAACGGTTCATACGTGTGCATCGTTCATATATTGTACAGAAAGATAAAATCAGAATCATCGACCGCGGACGCATTGTATTTGGCAAAACATACATTCCCATTAGCGACAGCTACAAGCAAGCATTTCAAGACTTTTTAGACAGCCCGTCACAAAACAAATAATTTATCTTCTAAAATGATATTATTTCAGTAGAAATTATTGCATATTAAAAGTTTTATTCTAACTTTGCACATAGAAAAAAGGAGTTGTGAAACTCCCTATGAAGAATAGTTTAGTTAAGTCTAGTTTAGTTTTTGTGTAAAGCACTTCCACCGTGAGAGAACGTGTGAGAAGTGCTTTTTATATTATGCCAAAAAGTTATATTTGGGCATTCACTCCATTTCAAGCGAATAGAATAATTAGTCAAACATTTGACTAATTAGCCAAAATACACTAATTTTGCAGCCCGAAAAAACAAGCGAGTTTATGACATCGAGAAACTGCATCTTGCAATTGATACGTACCCGCATGGCCTCCCGACAAGCCATGCAACGACTGCTAAAGACAAGCGGAGCAAACATTACCTTCGAAATGCTTCAGATAATGAGTTGCTTGTGGAGCGAACAAGGCATCAGCCAGCAAACCCTGGCCATACGTACTGCCAAAGACAAAGCATGTCTGACCAGCCTGATGCTGCATTTGGAACGTAAAGGATATGTCTGCCGACGTGAAGACCCGAAAGACAGACGAAACAAGCTGGTCTACCTGACCGAAGAAGGCGAAGCTTTCCACCAATGGATTGCTCCCCTACTTGCTGCCTATTACAAGCGGTTGGAAGACATACTGGGAAAAGATAAAATAGCCCAAACCGAAGAACTATTAAAAGACTTGCAACATGCCATTGAAACGTATTAAACTGCTCATTGCAGCCCTCTACGCTCTGACCATATCAAACGGTCTATACGCACAGGTTGCTAATGACACACTCAGCCTCAGCATAGAACAACTATTCGCCCGCATCTCACGCCAACATCTGCAACTAGCAGCCGACCGTTTGAAAGAATTGATGGCAACCGAGCGTACTCAAACTGCACGCACTGCCCATCTTCCTGAAATCAACATCGGACTACGAGGAGGGTTTCTGGGTCAACCAATTGTATGGCAAAACGGGTTGAGCCATGCCACACGCCCCGAATCTCCTGACTGGCAACAGAACTATGCCATCGACTTTAACCAACCGCTTTATCAAGGCGGCAAAATACGCTATGCCATCCGACAAGCCGACCTGCAACAGGAGCTGGCATTGCTACAAACTTCGGTCGACCAAGCCGACATCAAACTGGCCCTATTGGAACAATACCTCAGCTTGTTCAGCCTGTACAAACAACACCTGGTGCTGAACCGAAACATAGAAGAATCGGAGCGACGTCTGAAAGATATACGGCGAATGAAAGAGGAAGGTATCATCACCAACAACGACGTACTACGTAGCGAGATGCAACTGACCGATGACCGTCTGGCACTAACCGAAACAGAAAACAACATACGCATCGTCTCCCAACAACTGGATATCTTATTGGGCTTAGAGGAACATCTGCTATTGATGCCCGACACTACCTTGCTTGCCCAAACATGTCCCATCACATCGTATGATGACTATATAAGCCATGCCTTACAGTCCGACCCTTCCCTACTCCTTCTACGCAAACAGACCGAGCTGGCTGAAAACAATGTAAAACTGACCTATGCCGAACAACTGCCCCGACTGTCGCTCACGGCTTCAAATACACTAGCGCGTCCTGTTTCGCGTACCTTGGCCGACATGTACAATAACAGTTGGAACATTGGTTTATCTTTTTCCTACCCTCTCTCGTCGCTTTATAGCAACCGGCATCGCATGAAGGAGGCCAAACTAAACGCACAACTGACACGCAATGCCGAAGAACAGAAACAACAGCACATACGTATGACATTGGAAAAAGCTTTATTGAAACATCAGGAGGCAACCAAACGCGTAGAAGCCTTAAAATTATCGGTAAAACAAGCTGAGGAGAACTACCGCATCATGTATAACCGTTACATGAACCAGCTAGCCATCCTGACCGATTTGCTCGACGCTGATAATCTGCGCTTAAACGCTGAACTGAAACTGACCACCGCACGCACCCAAGTGATTTATACCTATTATGAGTTACAAAGAGCCATCGGAAAACTATAATTAATCAGTAATCATCAAAATAAGAATAATTAATATCTTTCCCCATGTCCGTACTACATCTGAAATATCAACGACTAAAACGGCAAAAACGCCGCAACATCATCCTCAATATCATCTGCATCCTTATTGCAGGATCAGGACTGACCTGGACAGCCCACTACTTCTGGCGATACATCAATTATGAGATTACCAATGACGCCTTCGTCGACCAATACATTGCCCCCGTCAATGTACGCGTGGCCGGCTACATACAAGAGGTTCGATTCAAGGAACACCAGTATGTCAATGCAGGAGACACGCTGGTGATACTCGATAATCGAGAATACCTCATCCGACAGAAGGAAGCCCAAGCCGCCCTGCTCGATGCCCAGGGGTCACGCGATGTATTGACCTCGGGCATACGCACCTCGCACACACGTATTGCTGAACAGGACGCAAACCTGGCCGAGGCACAAGCCAAACTATGGCAGGCTGAGCAAGACTATCGTCGCTACGAACGTTTATTGAAAGAAGAATCAGTGCCCGAACAACAGTATGACCAAGCCAAGGCCAACTACGAAGCAGCGCGTGCCCGTTATGAAGCATTGCTGCGACAGAAAGAAGCCGCCCACTCACAATACGATGAGGCCAACAAAAAACAAGTGAACGTTGAGGCTGGCATTCTGCGTGCCGAAGCTGCCCTAGACTTGGCCAACCTGAACCTGTCGTACACCGTAGTAACTGCCCCTTACAGCGGCTACATGGGCCGGCGAACCTTGGAAGCCGGACAATACGTCAGTGCCGGACAGACATTGTCGTACATTGTTCGCCAGTCGGGTAAATGGATTACGGCCAATTATCGTGAGACACAAATAGCCAATATCTACATAGGCCAGCCTGTACGTATTAAGGTAGACGGACTACCCGGACGCATACTACATGGACATGTAACAGCCATCTCCGAAGCCACTGGTTCCAAGTATTCGCTAGTGCCGACCGACAACTCGGCAGGCAACTTCGTAAAAGTACAGCAGCGCATTCCCGTACGCATTGACCTAGATGACGTAGACGATGAAAACATGAGTCTGCTACGCGCAGGCATGATGGTGGAAACCGAAGCTCTGAGAAAGAAATGAGAACAGCCCGTGAACTTGAAATCCCGGCACGAACATGGGTGCCTGACCGTGTAGCCATTGCTACGGTTTTTCTTATTATGCTGCCCATAGCCATGCTGAACGGCACATACACTGGCAGTATGGTAGAAGTATCGGGCACCTTGGGCGTCTATACCGAAGATATCACCATCGGTTATTATGCAGCAGCGGCAGGCATGGCCGTGTCCTACCCCATTGTACCCAAGATTTTGGGCGCCTGGTCGGGCAAGCAATTGCTGCTCGTCGACCTTACCCTGCAATTCTTTCTCAGCTGGTTCTGCGCCCGTCAGTCAGAAATAGAGCTGCTGATAGCAGCCAGCTTCGTCATTGGCTTTCTGAAAGGCTTCCTTATGCTCTGGATTATCCGACGCATCAAGTTCATTTTCAGCCCCAAGGACATCCGCAGTGAATTCTATGCCTATTTCTATCCGTTAGTGTTCGGCGGCGGCCAGCTGTCCATGGTCATTACCGCTCTGCTAGCCTATCACTACGACTGGAAATACATGTACTACTTCATGATGCTTCTCTTGCTTGTGGCCATTCTGGCTGTCATTCTATTCTTCCGTCACGACCGTCCCTCGCGCCCCATCCCGTGGAAGGAGCTGCATCCGCGCGAAATGCTTATCATTGCTACCGGTGTGCTGATGCTCATTTATGTCATTACCTACGGCAAGACTCTCGACTGGATGGCATCCACACGCATTTGTCTCTACATTGTCATAGCGCCGCTGCTAGTCGCCATTTTCCTGTGGGAGCAATTTCACTCACCACATCCTTACGTCAGCCTGAAACCACTGTTCCAATGGAAAGCCATTGTAGGCTATTTCTATATGATGATGGTGATGTTCTTCAGCACATCCACCAGTTTGATAACCAGCTATCTTACGACTATCCTGCGAGTAGACAGCACACACACCTATACGCTCTACGTCTGGCTGTTACCTGGCTATCTGTTGGGAGCATTCATCTGCTTCTGGTGGTTCCGTTGGCAGCGATGGCGTTTCCGCTTCCTCATTGCCGGGGGCATGGCCTGCTTTACCTTGTTCTTCGGCATGCTCTACTTTGGCATTTCTCCCGACAGTACTTACGAAATGCTCTACCTGCCCATGTTTATACGAGGCCTGGGCATGCTGACACTGATTATAGCCTTCGCCCTATTTGCTGTTGAAGACCTTCCGCCCAAATACCTGCTGTCAAACGCCTTCTTCCTCATCACCTTCCGTTCGGTACTGACACCCGTCATAGCCTCGGCCTTCTACAGCAATACCCTCTACAGGCTGCAACAAAAGTACATGGTAGAGCTTTCCGAAACTCTCAGCGCTACCGACCCGCTGGCCGCCGAACGCTGGCAATCAACCTTGAGCAGCAGCCTGGCACAAGGGCACGGCATAGACGAAGCCACGCAACTGGCTACCAACACCCTCTACAACGTGTTGCAGCAACAAAGCACTCTGCTGGCTCTGAAACACATCTTGGGCTGGCTATTTGCCGTAACATTGGTCATTGCCATTATTTCGCGCTTCATTCCATTCCACAAAACCGTACGTGTACCCGTCATCCGCATGGGTGAAGACATGGTATAGCCCCTCCTCTTCCTCAGACACGAGCGACACCTAGCCGAAGTTTCAAAATGGTGTCAGGGTTTGACACCACCAGTGTCAGGGTTTGGCACCACCGGTGTCGGGGTTTGGCACCAATGGTTTCAAACCCCGACATCTTACTGAAACTTTTTTCACCAGCGCCTGCCCGAACGCCTGTTGCTCCCCGTTCCAGCCGTTTCATCCCGTCCCCAAAGTTCACTACAGGCTACACGGTCATAAAAAGAACTGGCGGCACTACAAAAATGAAACATTATCACTACCTTTACACACGATTCAAAATACCTATTCCTTATGAACAAACGAGTAAAAAAAACACTGAAAATAACAGGCATCAGCCTGGCCAGCCTCCTCATCGTGTCATTGGCAGCCATTGCGCTGGCCCTGCATTTCATCTTCACCCCCGCAAAGCTGACCCCGTTCATCACGCAGGCAGCCAACCGCAGCCTGAACGCCCGCGTGGAACTGGGCAGCGTAGACCTGACCTTCTTCTCCACCTTTCCACGTTTCGGCTTGCGGGTGACCGACGGCACACTGGTGTCCAAGGCGCTGAGAGACACAATGTGGCAACGACGTGACACACTGCTGACCTTCAAGAAAGCCGCCTTAGTGGTAAATCCCATTGACTACCTGACGAAAAAGAAGATTACCCTCTACCGCCTGACAGTTGACAGTGCACGCATCTACGCGCACATTGACAAGGAAGGCAGAGCCAACTGGGACATCCTGCCCGACAGCACCGACACTACAGCGGCAGACAGTGCCAGTACCGATACTACCCGTCTGGCTCCCGGTGGAATAGACATCAGACGTGTAGCACTGCGCCATGCCATTGTAACCTTCGACGACCGTCAGGCACGCGTCTTTGCCAACCTGTGGGATGCCAACCTCGGCCTGCAAGCCAGCCTGCATCGGGGACACACCATGCTGAAGCTCGACTACAGCAACCGCAATATCCTGTTCTGGCAAGACGGTGAACTGCTGGTTAACCGCGTATCGGCCGGTCTGAAAACTGACCTGGAACTGGACCGACGCCAACGCACACTGACCCTGAACAATGCTCTGCTCGACATCAACGGACTGGAACTGGACCTGAAAGGAACCTTGCGGCGCGACACAACTGCCCGGGCGGCCGACGTAGACCTGCACTACAGCTTGCACGCACCCTCCATAAAGACCGTCATCGGACTTATTCCGCAAAGCATCCTGAAGAAAGGGGCGGTCGATGCAGCCGGTGAAGTGCAGGTGGACGGCACTTTAAAGGGACTCTATGGCAAGGGACACATGCCACTGGCCACACTGAAAGTGAATGTCAACCAGGCATCGGCCCACTACGAGGGAATGCCCTACGGCATTGACGAGATAACTGCCGACTTCACAGGCCAGGTAGATCTGATGAAGCAACAGCCTTCATACGCCGACCTTAAAATATTCCACTTCAAAGGAGCTAAAACCGACATTCTGGCCGACGCCCGTATAGACGACCTGCTGGGCGACCCGGACATCAGCTTCCATACACAGTCAACCATCGACCTGACCACCTTGTCACAAGCCCTTCCCCTGCAGGAAGGCATCAGTATAAAAGGTAAAATGAATGCCGACATCAGATTGCGCTGCCGACTATCATCGCTGCGCAACAAAGACCTGGGACGCATCAAGATAGGAGGCAAACTCAGCACGGAAGGGCTGGCTGTGAAAGACACCAACCGCCAATTTGAGCTTACCAGCAACGCCGTGCTGAACTTCATAGGCAATGACAAACTGGGTGCCCACATACAGATAAAGGACATGAACCTGCGTGCTCCCAGCCTGAATACGGATATAGAAAGCCTCCAGGCTACCATCACCAGCACCAACCCGCAGGACACCACCCGCATAGCCGACGTGGAATGCAAGGTGGAAATGAACCGGTTGAAAACCCAGCTAACCGACACCCTGGGTGCCTTCTGTGGACATTCTACCGCTACCATCACCCTACAACCGGGCAAACACAACCCTGCACGCCCTCAGGTAGGGCTCTCACTCAAAGCCGATACCCTGTTCTGCCGAATGGGCGAAACCAAGATGGGCATGGACAAAGCCGGCATAGGTGTGACAGCCGAGCAGGTACGCGACTCGTTCTGGATACCCAAAGGCATCGTAGGCTTCAACTGCCTGAAAGTATCAACCCCTATGTGCGCCCTGCCTATCCGCATGCAGAAAACTTCGCTGACCGTTGGCAACCGCACCATCAGCCTGCGCAACGCCACCCTGCGCATAGGTCGCTCTGACTTGACAGCCACCGGCGCGGTCTATGACCTGTACGGAGCCATGCACCACAACAAACCACTGCGCGCCAAATTGGAACTGACATCGAATAACCTGAACTGCAACCAACTCATCCGCTCGCTCTCCTTTCCTACCGACACCCTGCAGGCCGAAACAGACACTACGGCAACCAACCTGGAGCTGTTCGTTGTTCCCCGTAATGTAGACTTTGAACTGACTACCCGCCTAAAGCGTGTGCGCTATGGTAAAATGGTATTCAAAGATGTACGAGGCGACGTGGATATACGCAACCAAGCCATACACCTCAAAGAATTGTCCATGACCGGCATGGGCGCGGAAATGCGCACCACCCTCATCTACCAAGCCCGTCAACGCAAACGAGGATATGCCGGCTTTGACTTCCGCCTGCACAACATCAACATTGCCAAGCTGGTAGATTTCGCACCTTCTCTGGATAGCATTGTGCCAATGCTTCGCTCCTTCCAAGGAACTGTAGACTTTGATGTGGCCGCAGAAACACGTCTTGACTCTTGTCTCAACATCAAAATTCCATCGCTTCGTTCGGCCATCCACATCAATGGCGACAGCCTGGTACTGATGGACGGAGAAACTTTTGCCGAGATATCTAAAAAGTTCTTCTTCAAGAACAAAGAAAAGAACCTGATAGACAGCATCTCTGTCAACATCAGCGTAAAGGACGGAAACGTCACGGTCTATCCCTTCGTCATCGAAATGGACCGCTATCGGGCAGCCGTAGGCGGCACGCAAGACTTGAACATGAACTTCGACTATCATATTTCTATCCTGAAGTCACCCATCCCCTTCAAACTGGGGCTGAACATACGAGGTAACCTGGATAAAATGAAGTTCGGAATGGGCAAAGCGAAATATAAGGATGCAGTCACGCCAGTCGAAATACACAAGGTTGACAGCACAATTGTGAACATGGGCGAACAGATAGTCAAAGACTTCAGACGTATTATGCAACGAAAATAAACGCCCGACAGAGCAGGAAGAGTGTTTTTCCCTTTTATACAGAGTGACAGCACTCTTCCTGTTTTTACTTACTCAAGAAAGGGAAATGACAATTTTCACTTACACGGCATTCTAACAAATTCTGCCAATCAGTACTGACTCAATAGCCAAACAGGCTACCTTTTGAGGAAAAACATTATATGTTCTGCAAGAAAACATTGCTTGTTTGCAAAGAAAAGCGGGTATGTAATGGAACAAAAACGGGCATCTTATCGACCCAAATCAAGAATCTAGCTATCGGAAAATGATATTTCGGCTATAATGATGTCGTTTCTTGCCCCCAAAAGACACTGATAGTCCTGCTTTCCCCCTACCTTTTCTTCTATTTCAGATGTCAATATTTCGATATCATTCTATCCGTGAACAAATTACAGGAAATCAAACCATTTTTTCCGAACACAGCCTACTCCTGCCCGAAATAAACGATTCTAGGACAATAGGAAATACAAAGTGTCAAAATGACAAAATACATGCAGATGTAAAATGAAGCTTTAAAGCTGGTATGAGAAAGACACATATATCCTAATAGAATATGTTACTTCAACGATAGCCTGCAAACCTGACTTCAGTTTTATACAACCTGAAATCCAAACAGAAGCATTTTTCCGTTATGCCTCCCCAAAGAATACAAATAGATATCAAACAAAAATTAAAGAAGCTTTAAGATTAATTTTCCAAGCAGAAATTGTAACTTTGCAACTATTCTGAATTGGGGGATATAAAGAATACAAAAACATATCCTTAACAACTCTCCATGAGGAATTAAAAATCTTAATATTAAAAAACAGTTCTAACCTTTCACAACAACGAAAAGAACGATGTTGACCCAAATTATTAATGGACGTATCTTTACGCCACAAGGATGGCTGAATGAAGGTTCAGTCTTAATGAGAGATGATAAAATACTCGAAGTAACCAATTGTGACCTGGCATTGATAGGTGCTCACATGATTGATGCCAAAGGCATGTATATAGTGCCGGGATTTGTATGTATGCACGCACATGGCGGCGGTGGATACGACTTCACGGAATGTACCTCCGAAGCCTTCCACAACATCATCAATGCCCACATGCGCCATGGCGCCACATGCTTTTTCCCTACTCTCTCCTCAACAAGCTTCGACAAACTGAAACAAGCCGCAGGCATTTGCCAGCAAATGATGGAGGAATCGGGAAGCGCAGTTATGGGGCTTCACATTGAGGGACCCTACCTGAATCGCAAAATGGCTGGAACACAGTTTGCTGACATGGTGAAGGACATAGACGAAGAAGAATACAAAAACCTGATAGAAAATACACATTGCATCAGACGATGGGATGCTTCGCCTGAATTACCAGGCGCACTCGACTTCGCACGTTACCTGCGCGACCATGGCATTGTCACAGCCGTTTCACATACTGAAGCAGAATATGCCGGTATTAAGGACGCCTACGAAGCAGGATTTACCCATGCAGCCCACTTCTACAACGCCATGCCCGGTTTCCATAAACGCCGCGAATATAAGTATGAAGGTACGGTAGAAAGTGTATATCTGACCGACGATATGAGTATTGAGCTCATAGCTGATGGCATCCATTTACCTTCCACCATCCTACGCTTGGCTTATAAATTGAAAGGCGTTGAACGTACTTGTCTGGTAACCGATGCATTATCGTGCGCCGCCACCGACGGCAAGAGCATCAATGACCCACGCTACATCATAGAAGACGGTGTATGCAAACTGGCCGATCGTTCGGCATTAGCCGGCAGTATAGCTACTTCCGACATGCTCATACGTACTATGGTGAAAGCTGGTATTCCATTGGGTGATGCCCTACGTATGGCTTCAGAGACACCGGCACGCCTTATGGGTGTAGACGACCGAAAAGGAACGCTACAAAAAGATAAAGATGCCGATATCGTCATCATGGACCATGACTTGAAAGTACGTGCCGTATGGCAACGAGGACGATTGGTAGAAGAAACGAATACACTGTTTTAACTCCTACTCCTAAAAAAACATTTCCTTTTGCCTTTTTACATTGAGATTAAAGCAGGGCAAAAGGAAATGTATAAAATGCAAAATGACAAGATAGCTACCCAGAAAAGAATCGACAATTCCTACTGAGACTCCTATCCATAACCTACAATATACGCAAAGATATCATGCAAATCAAAACTATTGGCCGATGGTTAAAACGGATTGTCATCTTCTTTTTTGCTTCCACCATCCTTGCAGTTATCACTTATCGTTTTGTACCGGTCTACATCACCCCACTCATGGTGATACGTAGTATAAATCAACTATTTCAGGGAGAATCTGCCGGATGGCATCATACATGGATTTCATTCGAACAGATTTCACCCCACTTACCCATGGCGGTCATTGCTTCTGAAGACAACCGATTTGCCTCACACCATGGCTTTGACTTTATCGAAATCAAAAAGGCCATGAAGGAAAATGAAACACGTAAACGCCGGAGAGGAGCCAGTACCATCAGCCAGCAAACGGCTAAGAATGTTTTCTTATGGCCACAATCATCGTGGGTACGTAAGGGGTTTGAAGTATACTTCACATGTCTTATCGAATTGTTCTGGTCAAAAGAACGGATAATGGAAGTATACCTGAATTCCATTGAGATGGGTAAGAACATCTATGGAGCACAGGCCGCAGCCAAATATAAATTTGGAACGAAAGTCTCACAACTTACGGCTGGTCAATGTGCCCTAATTGCCGCATCTCTACCCAACCCCATCCGCTTTGACTCTGGTCATCCGTCAAAATATATGCTAAAAAGACAAGGCCAAATCTTACGCTTGATGAAGTTAGTTGCACCATTTCCCGAGCCGAAGAAAGTCGTCAAAAAGAAGAAATAATCCTATCCTTTCTTCCCATATCCAGCATGATATATGCCCAATCCATAGGCTATACATCAACTCATTACTTCATAAACACAAAATATACAGCCAATATCAAACATACAAAAGCTGCTACATGATTCCAATGCAGAGACTCACCCTTGAAAAGTAATGTTGTGAATATAGTAAATATGATAAGTGTAATGACTTCCTGAATAACCTTCAGCTGCATCAAGGAAAAAGGACCGCCATTACCAACAAAGCCAATACGATTAGCCGGAATCTGAAAAGAATACTCAGCCAAAGCTATCAACCATGAAAAGAGGATAACGCCATAAAGCGGCCAATTAGAAATAAGTTTCATTTCTTGCAATTTCAAATGACCATACCAAGCAAAAGTCATGAAAATGTTAGAAATAACCAATAACAAAATTGTGTAGAAAATCTTCATCTTATTTATATTTTATTGTTCTCTTAAGAATTCTCAAACCATTATCTCACAACCTTTTACAAAAGCCTTCGTTTATCTGTCCCCGACCTTCTTCGGCAATAATTCCTCCTGCACATTGCTCATGCTTCCCCACATACTATAACGCGCTTCGGGATTCATGGCTTCTATCTGCTTCAAAATACCTTTTATCACACTTCGATTCGAATCTGTCTCATAAGGACAATTTTTCACTTGTTTCTTGTATCTCTGCAAACGTGCCAATGCGATGATGTCATCTTCATGAACCAAACACATGGGACGAATGATTGTCATATCAAATTTATTCATCACCAGTTTGGGAGGCATCGTGCTGAAAGCCCCCTGACAAGTAACGTTCATCAATAAAGTTTCAAGTATATCATCCATGTGATGTCCCAAAGCAATCTTATTACATCCCTCAGACTTAGCGACTGTAAATAATGCCTTGCGCCTATTCCAAGAACAAAGAAAACAAGGTGACTTACGACTATCTGTGCTGGCATCAAATTCTGTTTCATAAACTAAGAACTTAACACCATGTCCTTCAGAAAAATTACGCAAATAGTCCACGTCACTCTGATAAGGAATATTACGCATCACCACATGTACGGCCACCACCGAAAAAGAAGGTTTGAATATACGTGCACGCTTTGCCAGCAATTCCAAAAGAGCCAAGGAATCTTTTCCTCCTGATAAACCTATCAGAATCTTATCGCCATCTTCTATCAATCCATACTCTACCACTCCCTTGGCAAAACGCTTCTCTATGCGACGCCATAAGGTGCGGCATTCTTTCTCCTCATCTGTCAAAGTAGCCATATATCATCTAACTATATTCAAAAAAACGCCTGCAAAAATAGCGCAAAAGAACGGTTTAAAGAAGAATTAACACAATAGAAATACAGAAAAACACTTTATTTGCGATAATTTTGTATTTTTGAGTAGCGAAAGAGTGAAAACATACAATGCCACATTGAATATGCCAACGAAACCGCCTTCCTCTGTTCAAACATCAAAACGATAAAAAGGGATTGAACCTATTATATTGAAATATGAAAAAAAAGAAATACATATTACTCATGCTGCTGGGTTTAGGATTCTTCAACGTTTCAGCCCAAACTCTATCTCAGGCAAAAGAATTATATGAAAAAGGTGACTATGCAAAAGCTAAGCCTGTATTCCTGAAATATGTTAAGTCTCAGCCAGCCAATGGCAACTACAACCTATGGTATGGAGTATGCTGCTTGAAAACCGGTGAAGCAGACAAAGCCGTGAAATATTTGGAGACAGCCGTAAAAAAAAGGATTCCTAGCGGACAACTCTATTTGTCACAAGCATATAACAATGTTTACCGTTTTGAAGATGCCATTACTTGCTATGAGGAATACATTGAAGCACTAAACAAAAGGAAACGTACCACAGACGCCGAGAATGCCGGAAAATTATTGGAACAAACGAAGGCGAACTATCGCATGTTGAAAGGCGTAGAAGAAGTATGTGTCATTGATAGTTTTATAACCGATAAGAAAGACTTCCTCAAAGCCTACAAGATTAGTCCTGAATCAGGCAAACTATTCATGTATAACGAATACTTCAAAACCAATAAGAACGCAGAATGTACCGTATACGAAACTGAACTAGGCAACAAAATCTATTATAGCGAACTTCAGGAGAATAATACGCTCAGCATCCTTTCACGAAACAAGATGTTAAACGAATGGGGACGAGGCAGTTTGTTACCAGGAGATATCAATGAAAATGCCAATGCCAACTATCCGTTTGTCATGGCTGACGGAGTCACTATTTACTATGCATCCGACGGTGAAGGATCCATTGGAGGATATGATATTTTTGTAACCAGATACAATACAACAACAGACACTTACCTTACGCCAGAGAATGTAGGTATGCCTTTCAACTCACCTTACAATGACTATATGTATGTTATTGATGAGTTCAACAATTTAGGCTGGTTTGCTTCCGACCGTTTCCAACCTGAAGGCAAAGTTTGCATCTATGTTTTCATTCCCAACACTTCCAAACAAGTATATAATTACGAAGCTACTGACCCTGAAAAAATCATCAGCTTGGCACTGCTTCATTCCATCAAAGATACGTGGATTGACGAAGAAGCTGTAACAGAAGCGCAACAACGTCTGAAGAATATTGGAACCGGACAAGTCGCCACAACCGTCAACCGTGATTTTGAATTTATTATCGACGATAATACAGTTTATCATAAACTGAGTGACTTTAGATCTCCTGAAGCCAAAAACAAATTCGTTGAATATCAGCAGAAAGAGAAGGCACTAAACCAGCAGCAAAAGAAACTGGACCGTATGAGAACCCGCTATGCTTTAGTACGTGAAAATGATAAGAAACAATTGGAACCTGCCATTTTGGATTTGGAAAAAAGAATAATGCAGCTTACCGAAGAAATCGACAATATGGCAATACAAATAAGAACGATAGAAAAGAAGAAGTAACTGTATACATAATCACCAATAAAATAATGGATTATGGATGTTTTTATTATCATAGCACTTATCATGGCAGGAATTATTTTGATACTCATCGAATTATTCCTGATACAAGGAATCAGCATTGCAGGTATTCTTGGTAGTGGATGCCTCATCTATGCCAATTATTTCGCATTCTCAAGCATGGGATATAATGCTGGATTTTTAACCCTAGGGATATCTGTTATTACCTGCATAGGTTCATTAATATGGTTCATGCGTTCAAAAACCTTGGATCGCATTTCTCTTAAAACAAACATAAACTCCACAATAGACCGTACCGCAGAGCGAAAAATACAAATAGGCGATACAGGTACAGCTATCACCCGTTTAGCATTAATAGGCAACGCGGAGATAAATGGAGATATTGTCGAAGTAAGGTCGGCAGACGGGCTTCTAGATGAGAAAACCCCCATTGTAGTAACCCGCATTACCAACGATACCATCTTCGTCAGTAAAAAATAATCTATCCACTATCAATCTTAAAAACTCATTTTAAAACCCAATAGCTTAAAACTATGGAACCGAACACCATGTATTTTACAATTTTTCTTATCGTGGGAGGTATTCTCTTTCTGATACTGTTCTTCCACTATGTGCCTTTCTTCCTTTGGCTTTCTGCTAAAGTCTCGGGCGTCAATATCTCACTGGTACAACTATTTCTGATGCGCATTCGTAACGTGCCGCCTTATGTCATTGTCCCAGGACTCATTGAAGCACATAAGGCCGGTTTAAACAATATCACCCGCGATGGCTTGGAAGCACACTATTTAGCTGGCGGACACGTTGAAAAGGTTGTGCATGCGCTGGTGTCGGCTTCAAAAGCAAATATCGATCTCCCCTTCCAAATGGCTACTGCCATTGACTTGGCTGGCCGTGACGTATTCGAGGCTGTACAAATGTCAGTTAATCCCAAGGTCATTGATACTCCCCCCGTAACAGCCGTAGCAAAAGACGGTATTCAGCTTATTGCCAAAGCACGTGTCACCGTACGTGCCAACATTCGTCAACTTGTAGGTGGAGCTGGTGAGGATACCGTATTAGCCCGTGTAGGAGAAGGTATTGTATCGAGCATCGGTTCTAGTGAGAGTCATAAATCCGTACTCGAAAATCCTGATTCAATCTCCAAACTCGTCCTCCGTAAAGGGCTGGATGCAGGAACTGCATTCGAAATACTCTCCATCGATATTGCAGATATTGACATTGGCAAAAATATCGGAGCTGCCCTTCAGATGGACCAAGCCAATGCCGATAAAAACATTGCCCAGGCCAAGGCCGAGGAACGCCGCGCTATGGCCGTAGCCAGTGAACAGGAAATGAAAGCCAAAGCCCAAGAAGCAAGAGCCAAGGTTATTGAAGCTGAAGCCGAAGTTCCTAAAGCGATGGCCGAAGCCTTCCGCAATGGCAATCTAGGTATCATGGATTATTACCGTATGAAGAACATACAAGCTGATACCGACATGCGTGAAACCATAGCCAGACCTGCAAGCGGAAATTCTGCCCAGCCGTTAGGAAAATAATATTCTCCAACTGAAAAATTATTAAACGATGAAAAAATACTTTGCTCCATCCGAATTGCTCATCAACGAAGACGGCTCTATCTTCCACCTCCATGTAAAACCAGAATGGCTGGCAGATAAAGTCATATTAGTAGGAGATCCGGGACGCGTGTCACTGGTAGCTTCCCACTTCGAGAACAAAGAGTATGAAGTAGAAAGCCGTGAATTTCATACCATCACAGGAACTTATCAGAGAAAAAGAATTACGGTGGTGTCTACAGGTATTGGATGTGACAACATCGATATCGTTATGAACGAACTCGATGCCTTGGCCAACATCAATTTCCAAACACGTCAGGAGAATGAGACTTTCCGCCAACTCCAATTAGTGCGTATTGGCACCTGCGGCGGCCTGCAACCCAATACGCCGGTTGGTACATTCGTATGTTCTGTCAAATCCATTGGTTTTGATGGATTACTTAATTTCTATGCCGGCCGCAATGCCGTATGCGATCTGCCATTAGAACGAGCATTCCTCAATCACATGGGGTGGACCGGCAATCTTTGCGCCCCCTACCCTTATGTCATTGATGCAGATGCCGAACTTGTCGAACGCATTGCAAGCACTGATATGGTACGCGGTGTAACTATTGCCGCAGGTGGATTCTTTGGACCGCAAGGACGTGAGCTGCGCATTCCGTTAGCCGACCCGCATCAAAACGAGAAAATTGAAAGTTTCGAATACCAAGGACTACATATCACCAATTTCGAAATGGAAAGTTCTGCTCTAGCAGGTCTCAGCCGCCTCATGAGGCATAAGGCTACCACTGTTTGCATGGTAATTGCTAACCGACTCATAAAAGAAGCCAATACAGGTTACAAAAACACTATTGACAACTTAATCAAAACGGTATTAGATAGAATTTAAATCAAAGAATAAACGGATACAAATAAGCATATCAGAATATAGCACATAACCACTAGATTATTTTTTGACGGACGTAGTTGATTAAGTATATTCAGTACATATCTCTAATAGTTAATATATTGTTCGTTGTGAGCGGCCAGCTAGGAAACCCATAACATTTGAGATTATCTGCCTCACCCGAGTCATTTTGCATGCTCATCGCAATGATTTTTCATATGTCTACTACTCATTCTGTACCTCCCCAAATTCCACCCTCTGGAGACTATGTTCCAGTCTTTCCATTGCAAAGATACGCCATGGTTTCGTATAGCCCGAAATGAGATAAGGCCAGCTTACAAAGGGACATTCAGTAAATAATATAAAATCAGCCAACTAATTCATACACAAAGCATT
>ENA-UONS01000181-UONS01000181.1-human-gut-metagenome-genome-assembly--contig:-CS19-NODE-181-length-80414-cov-12.819087_pt1 | contig 80414 bp, 61 predicted proteins | sample MGYA00242458_ERZ724005 | MGnify/ENA metagenome assembly ERZ724005
ATATACTTATGATTTGATACTGTTCATCTCTGGGCGGTGTGGGTGAGTTTTAGAAAAAAAACAATTGTTAGTTTTGTAATGTTAGGGCGCAACGTTTCTTGCTCTTGCCAAAACACCTCTTCTGTATTTTGCGGTGAAAGAAAAAAAAGCTATCTTTGCGTGTGAAAAAAATCATAAAGCAGATGATAAGGAAAATCGTTATAACTCTTTGGGCTCTGTTGGCCCTGGCAATGTTTGCAGGTTTTATCATATTCCTGTCTATATCCAAAGGTTGGATTGGTTATATGCCTCCCGTTGAGGATTTGGAAAATCCTAACTATAAATTTGCTACAGAAGTTTTTTCAGAAGATGGAAAAGTACTTGGTACTTACTCTTATAGCAAGGAAAATCGTGTATATGTGGGTTATCAGGACCTCTCACCCCATATAATCAATGCATTGATTGCTACGGAAGATGTAAGATTTGCAGAGCATTCGGGTATTGATGCCATTGCGCTATTGCGCGCTATTGTGAAACGAGGCATTTTGATGCAGAAGAATGCTGGTGGCGGTAGTACCATTACCCAGCAACTTTCCAAGCAACTCTATTCACCCAGCGCTGACAACGTGATGGAGCGTTTGTTTCAGAAACCGATAGAATGGGTCATTGCCGTCAAGCTTGAACGATATTATACGAAAGAGGAAATCCTGACAATGTATCTCAATAAATTCGATTTCCTGAACAATGCTGTAGGTGTAAAGACGGCGGCTTATACCTATTTCGGTTGTGAACCCAAGGATTTGAAGATAGAAGAGGCGGCTACGCTGGTAGGCATGTGCAAGAATCCGTCTTTATACAATCCGGTCCGGTATAATGAACGTTCGCGCGGACGGCGTAATGTGGTTCTTGACCAGATGAGAAAGGCCGGCTACATCACAGAGGCCGAGCGTGACTCGTTGCAGGCTTTACCCCTTAAGCTGAAGTACAACAGGGTGGACCATAAGGAAGGATTGGCTACCTACTTCCGTGAGTATCTGCGTAGCGTGCTTACTGCCAAGAAACCGGATAAGAGTGATTATCGAGGCTGGCAGATGCAAAAGTATTATGAGGACTCGCTTGACTGGGAAAATAATCCTTTGTTTGGCTGGTGCGAGAAGAATAAGAAGAAGGATGGTACGAAGTATAATTTGTATACAGACGGTTTAAAGATTTATACTACTATCAATTCACACATGCAGCAATATGCTGAAGATGCGGTTGTGGAGCATTTGAAAGAATTGCAGGGATATTTCTTTAAAGAGAAGAAAGGACGTAAGAAAGCTCCCTATAGCTTCAGGCTTACTCAGGAGCAGGTCGATGAAATATTGTTGCGCAATATAAGGCAGACCGACCGTTATCGCCTGATGAAAAAAGGTGGAGCGTCGGAAGCTGAGATTATGAAGGCATTCAATGAACCTCAGGAAATGTCTGTATTCAGTTGGGAAGGCGAGAAGGATACGATATTGACACCTTTGGACTCCATACGCTATTATAAGCACTTCTTGCGTGCCGGATTCATGTCGATGGATCCTCGCAACGGACATGTGAAAGCTTATGTAGGAGGTCCCAATTACCATTATTTCCAATATGATATGGCGATGGTAGGACGTCGCCAGGTGGGTTCTACTATCAAGCCTTACTTGTATACATTGGCTATGGAAAGCGGATTTTCGCCTTGCGACCAGGTGCGTCATGTGGAATATACACTGATAGATGAAAATGGAAAGCCATGGACACCGCGTAATGCCAATAAGAAACGCTATGGCGAAATGGTGACGGTGAAGTGGGGACTGGCTAACTCTGACAACTGGATTACTGCCTACTTGATGAGTAAGCTCAATCCTTATGCTTTGAAGCGCCTGATACAGAGCTTTGGGGTAAGAAACCGTGAGATTGCTCCTACTGTTTCACTCTGTTTGGGACCCTGTGAGATTTCAGTAGGTGAAATGGTCAGTGCATATACCGCTTTCCCCAACAAGGGTATCAGGGTTGCACCCCTGTTTGTTACCCGTATAGAAGATAATGAAGGCAATGTGTTGGCTACCTTTGCTCCCGAAATGCAAGAAGTGATTAGTGTTTCCAGCGCATATAAAATGTTGGTCATGCTGCGTGCTGTTATCAATGAAGGTACGGGTGGACGTGTCCGCCGGTTGGGCGTAAAAGCCGATATGGGTGGTAAGACCGGTACGACGAATTACAATGCCGATGGATGGTTCATGGGCTTTACGCCTTCTTTGGTGTCTGGCTGTTGGGTCGGAGGTGAAGACCGCGATATTCATTTTGATACAATGCTTCATGGACAGGGAGCCTCAATGGCACTTCCTATCTGGACGAAATATATGCTGAAGGTGTTTGCCGACAAGTCTTTGGGCTATGATGAGACGGAGCAGTTCCGTTTGCCCGAAGGATTCGACCCGTGTAAGGATACGGAGATTGTAGAGGAAGATGAAATAATAGATGAACCTGTAAGTGGGTTGGACGATTTATTTAATTAGTCTTTGAACATGATTTATACCATCTGCTTGGGTAGTAATGAGCGGAGGGCTTACTATCTGGATTTTGCACGTAAGCGTCTGTTGTCACTTTTCCCGGAGATATATTTTTCGCCTGTGGAGGAGACTAAGCCTCTCAATATGTCCCGGCCGGCTTTGTTTGCCAATCAGCTGGCGCGTTTCAGTTCCGATTATACGCAGTTGGAGATAGAAGCGGTGCTCAAGCGCATCGAGCAGGAAGCTGGTCGCCTGCCCGAAGATAAGGAGCAGGAAATCGTGAAACTCGACCTTGATTTATTGCTTTGCGGAAATTGTGTCTGTCGTCCTCAAGATATGGAACGGGATTACATTCGACGGGGTTTGGCAAGCCTGGATGCTGAAGAATCAAGACGATGATAGAATCAATTAATAGAAAGATATATAAGATTTGATATAAGGATATGACTAAGTTGAAGTTTTTAGGAATCATTCCGGCCCGTTACGCTTCTACGCGTTTTCCGGGGAAGCCTTTGGCTGTATTGGGTGGTAAGACAGTTATACAGAGAGTATACGAACAAGTGGCTGGTGTGCTCGATGATGCTTATGTGGCTACCGATGATGAACGTATAGAAGAGGCGGTCAAGGCTTTTGGTGGAAAGGTTGTGATGACTTCTACGCACCATAAGAGTGGTACCGATCGTTGTTACGAGGCTTGTTGCAAAGTGGGAGGTGACTACGATGTTGTGGTCAACATTCAAGGCGATGAACCCTTTATTCAGCCTTCTCAGCTGGAAACAGTGAAAGCTTGTTTTGATGATTCACAGACTCAGATTGCAACCCTTGTGAAGCCCTTTACAATAGCTGACGGGCTGGAGGCATTGGAAAATGTGAACTCTCCTAAAGTTGTGCTCGACAAGGATATGCATGCACTTTACTTCAGTCGTTCCATCATACCTTTCCAGCGTAATAAAGACAAGAATGATTGGTTGGCCGGACATGTGTATTATAAACATATCGGACTCTATGCTTACAGGGTAAATGTGCTGGCCGAAATCACTTCGTTGCCCCAATCATCGCTTGAGTTGGCAGAGTCGCTTGAACAATTGCGTTGGCTGGAAAACGGCTATTCCATTAAAGCCGGTATAACTCAGGTAGAGACAATAGGCATTGATACCCCGCAGGATTTGCAGCGTGCCGAGCAATTCTTAAAGAATAGGGAATTATAATTTTTCAAGGAAAAAAGGATGTTGGACAGGACAATACAGCCTGCTATCAGGAATTTGGAGCGTTTTGAAATTCAGCGTCCCGAGTGCATTGTCATGCCCAATGGTATTCCTGTATATATACTTGATGCGGGCAGTACCGATGTGGTAAGGATTGATGTCGTCATGGGTGGTGGCCGCTGGCATCAATCGCAACCTTTGCAGGCTCTTTTTACAAACAGAATGTTGCGCGAGGGTAGTGCTTCGCATACAGGAGCTGCGATAGCAGAACAGCTGGACTATTACGGTGCATGGCTGGATCTGTCGAGCGCTCCGATGAATACTTATGTTAGCCTTTATTCCTTGAACAAGTATCTGCCACAAACTCTACCCCTGCTTGCTTCCATTGTTACGGAACCTGTATTCCCTGAGAAAGAACTTGCTCTTGTGGTAGAAAACAATATCCAGTCTTTCCTGAACAATTGCTCCAAGGTGGGTTTTCTTGCCCATCGGGCCTTGGTTAAGGCTGTTTACGGGGCGCTTCATCCTTGTGGAAAGATTGTTCAGGAGGAAGACTATCGTAAGATTACTCCAGATGTGTTGCGTGCTTTTTATAATAAGTATTATAGTTCGGAGAATTGCGTGGTGTATATCTCAGGACGCGTTACCGATGCAGGTTTGCAACAACTGGAGAAGGCAATGGGGGAACGGACATTCGGCCATGAGTTTCAGAAGCCAAGTCTTCCGGTTTTCAATCCCAGCCCTTGTACCGATAAGCGGGTGTTTGTGGAGCATACTACTGCTATGCAGAGTGCTGTACGAATGGGTATGTTGTGGCCCGACCGCAATCATCCCGATTTCTTGAAGCTGCGTGTTTTGCTCACATTGTTTGGGGGATATTTTGGAAGTCGCCTGATGTCAAATATCCGTGAAGACAAAGGATATGCTTATAACATATCCGCATCCATATTGTCGTATCCGGAGACGGGCTTGATGGTCATCAGTGCCGATACTGCCAATGAGTATGTAGAAGATTTGATAAGCGAAGTCTATCGTGAGATGGATTGCTTGCGTCAGACAGATGTTTCCGAGCAAGAACTTGACATGGTGAAAAATTACATGTTGGGTGACTTTTGCCGTAGTTATGAGTCGGCTTTTTCATTGGCCGATGCTTGGATTCTGTTGCATGAGGCAGGCCTGCCCCAAGATTATTACATCGCTTCGCTGGATGCCATCCGCTCTATTACGCCAGCAGAAATGCGCAGGTTGTCTGAAGAATATTTTGATAGCACAAAGTTGAAAGAAACGGTAGTAGGAAGAAAAATATCATAAAAAGCAAGAACGACGGAGGCTGTTTTTGTAGATAAATGCTATCTTTGTGCGATTAAAATTTCGGGCAGGGAACTTCATCTTGTTCTCGTTCGCCTGTTAATCCTTATTATTATTCCTTTATCAAAACGTATAAAATTAATATTGAAACGATGAGATATACTTATATAACTTTCCTTCTTTTCCTTTTCCTGCAAGGAGAAGGTACGGTTGCACATGCGGCCATGCGCAAAGGCATAGCACAGGCTGGAACTTCTTCGTCTATTAAAATCGGTACTTATACTTTCAAGGACGGTTCGGTTTATACAGGTGAGCTGAAAGGACGTAAACCTAATGGCAAAGGACGCACGGTATTTAAAAACGGTGACGTATATGAGGGTGAGTATGTGAAAGGCAAACGTGAGGGATATGGCGTTTATTCTTTTGTCGATGGTGAAAGATACGAAGGCCAGTGGGTACAAGACCAGCAACATGGTCGGGGAACGTTCTATTTCATGAACAATAACCGATATGAAGGAATGTGGAATCAAGACTATCAGCATGGCAAGGGTACGATGTACTATTATACCGGTGACGTGTATGAAGGCGATTGGGTGAACGACAAGCGTGAGGGTGAAGGTACATATACTTGGAAGAATGGCTCAAAATATACGGGCTCGTGGAAAAATGACAAGAAGGATGGGCAAGGCACCTTTGTTTGGAATGATGGAAGTAAGTATGAAGGGCAGTGGAAAAGAGACATCCGAGAAGGAAAGGGAACCTTTGAATATGCCAATGGCGATAAATATGTAGGCGACTGGTCTAATGACATGCAACATGGCAAAGGCATTTATTTCTTTCATACGGGCGACCGATATGAGGGAGGTTATGTAGAGGGTGAGCGTACCGGTGAAGGAGTGTACTATCATGCTAATGGCAATAAATACGTAGGCCAGTTTAAGAATGGCATGCAAGACGGTAAAGGAGTATTTACCTGGGCCAACGGTGCTGTCTACGATGGAGAATGGAAAGATAATAAGCGTGATGGTTATGGAGTTTACAAGTGGAATGTGGGTGACTCTTATGAAGGCGAGTGGAAAGATAATAATTTTAACGGCCAGGGTACACTGATACTGACCGATGGAACCAAGTATAAAGGTGGATTTGTAAACGGCTTGGAAGAAGGGAGTGGCGTGCAGGAAACCAAAGATGGGCATCGCTTCGAGGGATTTTTCAAGCAAGGCAAAAAAGATGGGCCTTTTGTTGAAACGGACAAAGATGGAAAAGTTGTTCGCAAAGGTACTTACGTCATGGGGCGTTTGAAATAACTTGGTCAACAATATACCTCATACTTAATTAGTAACGAAGGGGATGGAAAGGCGTTGTGTCGCGTTTTCATCCCCTTTTGCTTGCAATAGGAGTTTTCACTTTTTTTGTTCTGTAAAAGGTCGTTATTTCATTCTACAGCCTGCTGTTTTGACTCTTTTTTGCTAGATTAAAAGTTTATATTTTTCTATCTATTCGATATTAATCATGTTATGTCTCCTATAACTCGAATTTTTACATCGGGCTTTCTACTGCTCCGAAATAAGCGATTATCCGCCATTAGAAAATGCAAAATGTCAGTTAATCAAATTGCATGGAATATGACGGTAAGGAAGTTATGTTGGCATTTTCGTTCTACTTGAGCCGAGATTTCTTTTTTGGTGACATTTTATACGAACTTGTCGGCTAAGGCTGTGGCTTGTTGGCAACCGTTGGTTTGTTGGATGTCTCCAGCGTTCAATACTCCAGGTATAAGTACTTCGCCTGTTATTTCCCATTTTAGTAGTGCGGCAGAACGTTCAATAGGGACGCGAACACCGTCCATAACTGTCATATCTTTTTCCTCGCAGCAACATATTAGACCACATTTCTTTCCTGATATGTTTTTCCCTCCTACAACAAGGGAAAAGATTCTGTCTATTACGCCTTTGATTTGTGCAGGGATTGAATACCAGTAAACAGGCATAGTATATACTACTGCATCGGCCTCGAGGATAGCGTTGGCTATGTTGTTGAAGTCGTCATCAAATGAACAGGCCTTACCTGTCTTATAGCAAGTCATGCACGCATGGCAACCACCAATCTTCAGGAAAGCTGCGTCGAAACGCTGCACGGTGTTACCTAGTTGTTCGGCTCTCTTAATAAATGCTTCGGTCATGGCGAAGCTGTTTCCATTTCTGCGGGGACTTCCCGTAATAACTACAATTTTCATATTCGGATAACCTTCGTTATTTTTGAATTGTATTGGAATTTTGATTGTATGCTTTAGCTACACATTTCCACTCTTCTCCCATTTTTAACATTAACAGATAGTCGGTGAAGTCAATTCGTCCGCTCCAATTTTCTTCGAGTACACGAACAACGGCTACGGTCTCTTCAATGTCAAGTATATCTATTCGGGCCTTAAATTCTTTATCTCCGCCTATACTGTCAACATTTTGATAGAACTGCTCAATGGAACCGTGTTCTAACTGTCCATCCAGATAGCCGAACAGCACGGCTTCGTCAGTAAATAATTCCTTGGCATAAGTGCTATTGCCTTCGGCTACACTTTTAACGAACTTCATTGCTGCTTTTTCTACAGCTTTGTACTCTGTTATATTTACTCTCATAACATATATAGATTTGGTTATTAATTCATGGGCAAAGTTAGGTAGGGATAGTTGTTTACACAAGTACCGTGAAATTATTCATATACTGAAAAATTATTCGGTATCTTACCTTTTCAATTCTAATTTTTAACTTTGTCAGAAAAGCCAGATTATGTACGAAAGAAAGATACCTGTTGATTTAGATTGTCCCTTGAGACTAACTATGAGTCTGATTGATTCTAAGTGGAAATCGTGTATTTTGGATGAACTCCGTTATAGGTCAATGCGTCCTAGTGAATTGCATCGATTATTGCCGGAAGCTACTCCGCGGGTACTTGATTTGCAGTTAAAGGAGTTGGTCGAGGATGGACTGGTGGATAAAAGAATTTATCCTGAGTTGCCTCCACGGTCTGAATATGCCATCTCGCCTTTAGGGAAAACACTGATTCCGATTATTGACGCAATGATAGAGTGGGGGAATCAAAATACAGAACTGTTTGAGAGGAAATATGGAAGAAAGAAATGACATCTGTTCATACTTAGGTCTCCTTTAATATGTAGGAACTTCTAGTTTTTTGTGTGAAGGTTTGCACATGATGACTGTCAGTTGTTGTGTGTAGTAAATATTCTTTTTACTATTCCTAATAAAAGGAGGTGAAAATATAAAAGAGGGACTGTTATGTGACGAATAGGGATTGTATGGAAACAAATACGGCTGCATGAGTTAACGCAGCCGTATCTGTCGGTCGATGCAGCCGTATTCGTGAGCTGATGCAGCCGTAAGTGTAAATGATAACAATGGACTGCTTGGTTGTTGGCGGTTCACCGCTATCGCGTTAGCAGTTCACAGCTAGCTTGTAAAGTGTTCACAGCTATCATGTCAGTCTGAAAATAGAGTCGGTTGGCAATATCTGATTCTTAATCTTTCTCCAAATAGCAGAGTTCTATGGATTTGCCTATTGAATTTTTTCGGTTCTCGTTTTTCTTGATGAATTTCTATTGAACCCCGTTAATGTCGGGTCAATTATTGTATCATTGACAAACAAAAAAGTCAGATAACATTCAATGTTTATCTGACTTTCTAGAGAGCGGAAGACGGGACTCAAACCCGCGACCCTCAGCTTGGAAGGCTAATGCTCTATCAACTGAGCTACTTCCGCAAGTTAATTGCGTGGGCAAAGATGGATTCGAACCACCGAAGGCATAAGCCAGCAGATTTACAGTCTGCCCCATTTGGCCACTCTGGTATTTGCCCATTGTTTATTGAACGCCTGCATTTCTTAAATGCGGTGCAAAGGTACGATTATTTTTTGAATATATGGCAATGATACAAAAATTAACATGGAAGAATTGATAGTTTTTAGTACCTCAAGTGCTTCCTCTTGTATGGAAGGGCGATTGTGGGTATTGTAATCCGAGATAAGGAAATAAAAATAGGAAGGAATATAGTGGTTCCTTCCTATCTGTAGAGTATGATGTTTAAGTGTTTATTTACTTCTTCAATTTAGGCATCATCATTTTACCCATTTTGCTGCCAGTAACCATTTTCATCATCTTGCGGGTCTGGTCGAATTGTTTCAGCAGGCGGTTGACTTCCTGAATGCTGGTACCACTACCTTTTGCAATGCGCTGGCGACGTGAGCCATTAAGTATTTCAGGATTGGTACGCTCCTTCGGGGTCATAGAGTTGATAATGGCTTCAATGCTCTTGAAGGCATTGTCATCAATATCAATGTCTTTGATTGCCTTGCCTACGCCCGGAATCATGGAAGCCAATTCCTTCAGATTACCCATCTTTTTGATTTGCTGAATCTGGCTCATGAAGTCGTTGAAGTCAAACTGGTTTTTCTGTATTTTCTTTTGCAGACGTTTAGCTTCTTCCTCGTCGTATTGTTCCTGGGCGCGTTCTACCAATGAAACAATATCACCCATACCCAAGATACGGTCGGCCATACGTGCCGGGTGGAACTGGTCAATAGCATCCAGCTTTTCACCCGTACCGATAAACTTGATTGGCTTGTTGACTACTGAACGGATAGAAAGAGCCGCACCACCACGGGTGTCACCATCGAGCTTGGTCAGAACTACACCGTTGAAGTCCAAGCGGTCGTTGAATTCCTTCGCTGTATTTACAGCATCCTGACCGGTCATGGCATCGACCACGAACAGGATTTCATTCGGATTGATGGCGGCTTTGATAGCTGCGATTTCGTTCATCATTTCCTCATCTACGGCCAGACGTCCGGCTGTATCGACAATGACCAAGTCATAACCTTTGGCTTTGGCTTCCTGTATGGCATGCTGTGCAATGGCTACCGGATCTTTGCTGTCGGGTTCAGAATACATGGGTACATTGATTTGCTCTGCCAATACACGGAGCTGTTCAATAGCTGCCGGACGATAAACGTCACAGGCAACAAGTAAAGGCTTGCGATTCTTCTTAGCCTTCAGCATACGTGCCAGCTTGCCCGAGAATGTGGTCTTACCCGAACCTTGCAGACCTGACATCAGGATGACGGCCGGCTGTGCCTTGAGGTCGATTTCAGCCGTTTCGCCTCCCATGAGTTGAGTCAGTTCATCATGCACGATTTTTACCATCAACTGGCTGGGCTTTACAGCAGTCAATACATTCTGTCCCAGTGCCTTTTCTTTTACAGTATCCGTAAAGCTTTTAGCCACTTTGTAGTTTACGTCGGCGTCAAGCAGTGCTTTGCGGACATCCTTCAACGTTTCTGCAACATTGATTTCGGTGATTTTACCTTCACCTTTTAATATTTTAAAAGACCTCTCAAGTCTTTCACTAAGATTGTCAAACATAGTGTTGTTGTATTACATTTTCAGTTATTCGTCTTTCTCTGTTTTGCATATTCCATTTTGAGCTATTTCTTAACTGTTCATGCTCATCAGGAACTCGTCGTTGTCTTTGGTCTTCTCCAGACGGTCTTTCACGAAGTCCATAGCTTCAATAGGAGTCATGTCGGCCAAGTATTTGCGCAGAATCCACATGCGGTCCAAGGTCTGCTTGTCTTGCAGCAGGTCATCGCGGCGAGTACTTGAAGCAATGATGTTGACAGCCGGGAAGATACGTTTGTTGGACAGGTTGCGGTCGAGTTGCAATTCCATATTGCCGGTACCTTTGAATTCCTCAAAGATGACTTCGTCCATTTTCGAACCTGTATCAATCAGGGCTGTAGCCAGAATGGTGAGTGAGCCACCACCTTCTATATTGCGCGCCGCACCAAAAAAGCGTTTGGGCTTGTGCAGGGCATTGGCATCAACACCACCCGAAAGCACTTTACCTGACGCAGGAGATACTGTATTGTAAGCACGTGCCAGGCGGGTAATAGAGTCGAGGAAGATGACAACGTCGTGTCCGCATTCTACCATACGTTTGGCCTTTTCCAGTACAATGCCGGCAATCTTTACATGGCGCTCAGCAGGTTCGTCAAATGTTGACGCAATCACTTCTGCATTTACGGTACGTGCCATGTCGGTTACTTCCTCAGGACGCTCGTCAATGAGCAGCATAATCATATATACTTCCGGATGGTTGGCTGCAATGGCATTGGCAATGTCCTTCATCAAGATTGTTTTACCAGTCTTAGGCTGTGCTACAATCAGTGCACGCTGGCCCTTGCCGATGGGGGCAAAAAGGTCTACGACGCGGGCTGAAAGAGAATCGGAGTAGCCGCCTTTGCAAAGCTTGAACTTTTCATCGGGGAAAAGCGGGGTCAGATGTTCGAAAGGAACGCGGTCGCGTACAAATGCCGGGTCGCGTCCGTTTATCTTTGAAACTTTTACTAACGGGAAATATTTTTCTCCTTCCTTGGGTGGGCGAATTACACCGTCTACCACATCGCCGGTCTTTAGACCGAATAATTTGATTTGTGATTGTGATACATAGATGTCATCGGGTGAAGAAAGGTAGTTGTAATCTGAAGAGCGGAGGAAACCGTAACCATCCTGCATAATCTCCAAAACACCGGTTCCGCTCAAAATGTCGTCGAAATCGTATGCTTTCTCGCGTTCGGCAGGTTTACGTTCCTGAGTCGGTGCAGGTGTTTCGTTGTTATTAGCCTGTGCTTGACGTTGTTGAGAACGCTGATTGTTATTTTGTTGATTGTTGTTGCGATTGTTATAGTTGTTATCGCGTTGGCGTTGCTTGTTTTTAGGCTGTTGTTGAACGGGCTCACTTGGTAGAGTGGGGAGTTCCATCTTGCTAGCCTCAAATTTGCCGATGAGCTCTAAAGGAAGTTCAGTCTTTTCGGTTGGCAAATCTTCAATGGGAATGAAGTCATCGGTCGCATCGGGCAACAAGGGAGTTTCTTCTTCATCGAAAATTGTTTTCTCCTCTTTGGCAGCAGGCACTTCTGCTTCAGTTATTGGGCTTTCGGTTTTCTCTTCTTGAATAGGAGTTACTTCAGGTGTAGTTTCTTCGGCTTGTGCGCTTTTGGTTTTGCGGGGACGTCCGGGCTTTCTTTTTGCAGGCGTTGCCGATTCAGTAGTTTCTGTAGCCTGAGTTTCTGCGACAACCGGTTGTTTGTTTTCTTGGTTGGTTGCTGCCTTGGCTACTATGTTGGCAGGTGCTTTCATTTCTTCCCGGATAATATCTCCGTTCTGATTGGCTGATGCCACTTTGTCGACATTTTCCTTTTTCACACTTACGCGCGAACGTTTTTGTCTTTCTCCTTTCCGTTCGTCTTTTTGTTTGTCGGCAGCTACTTTTTTTGTTGCACCGGCAATGGCTTGTTCGTCAAGTATCTTGTAAACAAGCTCTTCTTTCTTAAGTGATTCCGGCTTTTTAATGCCAAGTTCTTGGGCTATAGTTTGCAGTTCCGACAAGCTTTTGTCGTTTAATTGAATGATGTTATACATATATGTATATTTGTGAATGATTTTCTGTAATTTATGTATTTAGATTAGATTGATGCTCATGAGTATATATGACAAGATGGAGCTACATGGCAATCTTACCTTAAGTTAGTCGTTCTGAAAAATTAAATAAACGGGATTATATTATTATTGTGAGAAACGGATATCAATATCTTCCACTTCTGCCTCAGCAGGGCTTAGTATCGACTGTTTCAACGGTGCAAAGGTAATAAATATTTTTGTTTTCGCGCATGTTTCCCTCATTTTTTGGTTTATATCATCTATCTTTGCTGCATAAATAATAAATAGGAATTGTCTATGGTTATATCAGAAGTTAATCTCATTACATTTTCGCCTACTCATACTTCGCGTAAGGTTGGTGAGGCCATTATGCGCGGCACGAAATATGAAAAAACTGTAGTTACTGATTTGACTTGTCAAACAGTAGCTCCGCTGCATTTGCCGGCATCAGCGTTGGCAATAATCACAGTGCCTGTATATGGTGGGCATGTGGCTCCCTTGGCAGTAGAGCGGATGAAGAATATTCATGCGGATGGCACTCCAGCTGTAATAGTAGTAGTTTATGGTAATCGTGCGTATGAGAAAGCATTGGCAGAACTAGATGGACTGGCTACTTCAATGGGATTTAAGGTTATTGCTGCAGGTACCTTTATTGGTGAGCATTCGTATAGTACGGAAGCTTATCCTATAGCAGCCGGGCGACCTGATGCAGATGATATAGCTTATGCCGAGGCCTTTGGTGCTAAAGTAGCGGCAAAGATAGCTGCGGCATCTGATAGCGGACATCTGTATGAGGTTGACGTAAATCGTATTGTTCGCCCCAAACAACCTTTCTTTCCGTTATTCCGTTTCTTACGTAAAGTGATAAAAATGCGTAAGAGTGGTATTCCATTGCCTCGTACTCCTCAAGTATCGGCTGATTTGTGCAAGCATTGTGGCGTGTGTGTCAAAGTGTGTCCGGCAGGTGCTATCCTGAAGGGTGACGAGTGCAATACTTTGGCTGATAAGTGCATTAAATGTTGCGCTTGCGTAAAATCATGTCCGCATAAGGCTAGGACTTATGATACTCCTTTCGCGGCAATGCTTTCTGATTGTTTCAAGCGTCAGAAAGAGGATAGAATACTGATATAAGTCAGCCTTCTGTTTTATAATTGCGTTATACCGAGTGACAAATGAAAAACTGATTGTTTTTTGTTTGTCACTCTTTAATTTTCTTTTTATAGAGTTCAAAGCGGGAGTTGATTTCGCGTACAAAGTTGTACGTTTCGCTTCCTCGGAAATAACCGTTTTTACATACTGGGTCGCTGTAATATTCCTCATTGCTCTTCAGCAGAATAAATTTTTCTACATTGTCATACCAGATGTCTTTTTGTTTGCCATATTTCTGGGCAAGAGCCATTGCGTCGAATATGTGTCCTATACCTGCATTATAGGAGGCAAGGACGAAGTTTACGCGCTCATTTTCAGAAATATTACTAAAGCTCTGACTGGTTGCGGCTATGTATTTTACAGCTGCTTTGATGCTTTCTTCCGGATTTTGTTCTTTTCCCTCGGGCACTCCCATGGCTTTGGCTGTTGACGGCATTAGCTGCATCAGCCCTTTGGCTCCGGCCCATGAGACGGCAGTCGTATCAAAATTGGATTCTGTGTAAGCCAATGATGCCAGCAGACGCCAGTCCCAATTAATTTCCTTTGCATATTTTTTGAATAAGTGGTCATAGTGTGAAATACGTCCTTCGCGAAGCGACAAGATAGGTGTATGGGGGACTGACTTACTGATTTCAAAGTAGCGCTTGGTACTTGCTTTGTATGCGGGTGAGGTCATATTTTCTTTATGCCATTGATTGGCGGCGGCAGCCAGCTGAGGTGATGTCTTGCGCACAGCCCAGGAGGCTCGCTGGTCAAAGCTGATGCTGAGCGAAATGTTCAGGTTGGAATAATAAGTGCGATTCAGCTGTGCAAGGTCGTTGTCGGCCACCGTATAGGGAATATTTCCTTCCGATACTTGTCTTATGAGGTCTTCTGCAGTGATGCTGTCGTTAGTTACCTTATGTATTTTGATACCTCCTCCCAATTCTTTGTCAAGATTGACAAGTCGTTCATAGTGCTTTCCTGGCTTGACGTAAATGTCTTTTCCTACAAGTTCCGTTACATCTTTTAGCATCTTCGCTCCCCGTCCATTGCGTTGTACAATTACTTGGTGGGTAATGACTTCTTCGCCACAATAGAGCAGGCTGTCGCGGCTGTCTTTGGTAATAGGCATATTGTAGGCAATGAGGTCACCTTCGCCAGCCAGCAGCATGGCTTGCATTTCGCGTATATTCTTGGCTACAACCACGCGTAGCTTGACGCCTAGGTTTTCGGCAAATTGTTGGCTCAGTTCATATTGGAATCCCATTTCTTGCCCTCTGTATATGAAATAGGAAGTAGAACCGTACATTGTCAGTACTACCAGCTCATTGCTATCTTTTATTTGTTGCAAGTCGTGGTTCGCATTATCTTCCTGTCCTTGGCCATTTCGATTTTTGCATCCAATCAGGTTGCCGGTTAGTATAAAAGCCAGTAAAATCCATAGTAGACCAGTGCTTTTCATGATTGCCTTCTTTATAATTAACATCCGTTTGAATATATTCTTGAAACAAAACAAGTACTTTTGCAGTTACATTTGAAATGTAGCAAATGTGATGGTAAAACAAGAATGAAGAAAATGAGGTAGCCATGTTTCTCTTACTTTATGTAAGGCTATTGTTCTCCTCACTTTTTTCAAGTCTGTCTTGTTGGCTGACAAATATATAATATAATCATTAAAATAGCAAAGTTATGGTAAAGCACATTGTGTTGTTTAAGTTGAAAGATGAGGCTCCTGAAGCAGAAAAGCTGGAAGCCATGAACAGTTTCAAGAAAGCTATTGAAGCACTGCCTGCCAAGATAGCTGTCATCAGAAAGATTGAAGTAGGTCTGAATATGAATCCGGGTGAGACTTGGAGTATTGCCCTTTATAGTGAGTTTGATTCGCTGGACGATGTGAAATTCTACGCTACGCATCCCGACCATGTAGCTGCAGGCAAGTTGCTGGCTGCCGTGAAGGAAAGCCGTGCTTGCGTTGATTACGAGGTTTGATTACATATTTAACTGGAAAATAATTTTTAGCTAATGAAGAAAATATTCTGTTCTATTTTTATCCTTTTCCTGGCCATAGCTTCGTATGCCCAGATTCAAGAACCCGTAAAGTTCAAGACTGAACTGAAGAATGTATCGGCTACGGAAGTGGAGATTGTATTTACAGCTTCTATTGATCAAGGATGGCATGTCTATTCTACCGACTTGGGCGATGGAGGTCCGATTTCTGCCACATTCAATACTGATAAGCTGGTAGGAGCGGAAGTTGTTGGCAAGCTTCGTCCCGTAGGCAAAGAAGTGGCATCATTCGATAAGTTGTTCGAAATGAATGTTCGCTATTTTGAGCACAGTGCGCAGTTCGTACAGAAACTGAAGCTCACTGGCGGAGATTACCAGATTGTTGGCTATCTGGAGTATGGCGCTTGCAATGATGAAAACTGCCTGCCTCCTACGCAAGTGGAATTCAGTTTCACCGGCAAGGGACAAAATGCGTCAGCATCTGCATCCAATGCGGATGCGAAGACAGACACAGCCTCTGTCGATGCCGTTGTTATTGGCGGTGCCGATGCTCCTACGTCGGTGACGGTTTCGGATGCATCGGATTTGTGGAAGCCGGTTATTGCTGAGCTGAACGCCATGGGTGAGACGACGTCGCAGGAAGACATGTCGTGGATTTATATTTTCATAACAGGTTTCGTAGGTGGACTTCTGGCTTTGTTTACGCCTTGTGTGTGGCCTATTATACCTATGACGGTCAGCTTCTTCTTGAAGCGTAGCAAGGACCGTAAGAAAGGCATTCGCGATGCTTGGACGTATGGTGCCGCTATTGTGGTGATTTATGTGGCATTAGGCTTGGCCATCACCTTGATTTTTGGTGCCAACGCATTGAATGCTCTGTCTACAAATGCGATTTTTAATATCCTTTTCTGTCTGATGCTGATTGTATTTGCGGCATCTTTCTTTGGTGCTTTTGAGATTACGTTGCCTTCGAGCTGGAGCACGGCAGTAGATAGCAAGGCGGAAGCTACAAGTGGGCTTATCAGTATTTTCCTCATGGCATTTACTCTGTCGCTGGTCTCTTTCTCATGCACAGGTCCTATCATCGGTTTCTTGCTGGTGCAGGTATCCACTACAGGCAATGTGATAGCTCCGGCTATTGGTATGCTGGGCTTTGCATTGGCCTTAGCATTGCCGTTCACGTTGTTTGCCCTCTTCCCCTCTTGGCTGAAGTCTATGCCTAAGTCAGGTGGATGGATGAATGTGATTAAGGTTACTTTGGGTTTCCTGGAGTTGGCTTTTGCGCTCAAATTCCTTTCGGTGGCCGACTTGGCTTACGGATGGCGTATTCTTGACCGTGAGACCTTCCTCGCTTTGTGGATAGTTATTTTCGCATTGCTTGGCTTCTATCTGTTGGGCAAAATCAAGTTCCCTCACGATGACGATGATAACAAGGTATCAGTGCCCCGTTTCTTCCTGGCTCTGTTCTCGCTGGCGTTTGCGGTTTACATGGTGCCCGGCCTTTGGGGAGCTCCCTTGAAAGCAGTCAGTGCTTTTGCACCACCCATGCAGACGCAAGACTTCAATCTGTATAATGATGAAGTACATGCTCAGTTCAATGATTATGATATGGGTATGGCCTATGCCCGTCAGCAAGGCAAACCTGTCATGCTCGATTTTACGGGCTATGGTTGCGTGAACTGCCGGAAGATGGAGTTGGCTGTATGGACCGATTCGAAGGTAAGAGACCTTATCAACAATGATTATGTGCTCATCACCTTGTATGTAGACGACAAGACCAAATTGCCTTCACCCATCAAGGTGCAAGAGAATGGCGTTGAGCGTACCTTGCGTACGGTAGGCGACAAATGGAGCTACTTGCAGCGTGTGAAGTTTGGTGCCAATGCCCAGCCCTTCTATGTACTTATCGACAATGAAGGTGCACCTCTGAACAAGTCTTATTCTTACGACGAGGATATTCCTGCATACGTGGATTTCCTGCAAAAGGGATTGGACAATTACAAGAAGAAGCAGTAAGCATTTGCTTATAGTTTTATAGGAAGCGAAGCAGAACGGAAGGCCTTTTCGTTTTGCTTCGCTTTTTTGTTTGCTGGCAGGACTTTCAGATATGCCAGTTATTGTTTCATGGCTCTTAATTGCTATCAGACTAGGAGTCTACTGCTATCGGATTAGGAGTTAACTGCTTTCAGGAGAAGAGTTAACTCCTGTCAGCCAGGTAGTAGATGGATTGTGTTGACCCTGTGTTGTTGTTTGCAAGGCTATCAATCTATATGCCAAAAAATCGTCTCCCTTTTATTATGTATGTCCGGTTTGTATCAAAGACTAAAGTGATTTGGGTATCAAATAACGTGGCTTTTTCATTTAGGAGTACAGTTTCAGATTAGTTTCAAGGCATGAAACCATTAGTTTCAGCGTATGAAACCGTTAGTTTCAACGGATGAAACCATCAGTTTCAAGGCATGAAACTAAATTGTTCTGACGGAGTTGTCTGATGAAGCATTCTTGTCTGTTGGTTATTTCAGGCTGAGGGTTGATGACTGGACACTATGTTTTAAATGAAATAGCCGTGACTAAGTAATGGTTTCAGTTGCCGTATCGGACTTTTATTGTATACTTGTGTTATTTTTGCATAGGATTAAAGTTTAGGAGGAATAATAAAATGATGAAATCATTGGTTGGTATGTTGCTCTTATTGGTTGCATGTCCGCTCTATGTGAAAGCGGAATTGCCCTCATTGCGCATCGCATTGGTACAGGCAGGTTTGGTTTGGGGTGATGTCGATGCAAACTTAACTGCATTCGACAAGCGGGTGAAGGAGTGTGGCAGGTGCGATTTGATAGTCTTCCCGGAGTTGTTTACCTCAGGTTGTGAGATGAAAAAAGGTGATAGAGAAAAGTCGCTGCAACAGAAGGATGAGGTAGCCTTGCGTTTTGACAGTATTGTGTCGGTGATGCAGCATTGGGCGGCTCGGACAGGTGCATTGGTGGTCGGTTCGACCATCTATAAGGAGGATGGCCGCTATTATAATCGGTTGATAGCTGCTTATCCAGATGGAAGGTGGGATTACTACGACAAACACAACTGTTTTAAAAAAGGTATTTTTTCACCTGGCACAGAGCGGTTGATAGTAAATTGGAAAGGGTGGCGATTGGCTACTTTTATTTGCTATGACCTTCGTTTCCCGGATTGGAGCCGTAGCAACGGTGCTTACGATGCAGCTTTGTATATAGCCAACTGGCCTCAGAGTAGGGCAGCTGACTGGCAACGGCTATTGGCGGAGCGTGCTAAGGAGAACGCTGTGTTTGTTGTTGGTGTGAATTGTGTGGGGACTGACCCTGCTGGCCTTGCTTATCAGGGAGGTAGTTGCATTGTTTGTCCTTCGGGCAGTGTTGTGGCTCGTTGTCAGGATGATAAAGAAGAAGTCCTGACGGTAGAGGTCGGCGGTCAGGACTTCTGAATCTTTTTTTATTTCTTCGGATGCAGCATCCAGCGTATGATGGAGGCAGGGATGGTGTGCCTCAGTGAGTTGAGCTTGTCGTTTCGTTCATCCACTTTTTCAAGTAGCTGTTCGGCATCTTTGTCTGAGAGCATTCCGTCTGTTTGCAGCTGCCTGATAGTACGTCGTTCGTTGCATAGCAACATGCGGATGGCTTTTCGGGTCAGAGCATGCTTATAGGCCTTGGGGAAGTCCTGTGCCAGTTTGCCAAGTACAGCATCCATGGCATCAATGTTGTTTTGCACTTCCTGTCTGAGTGTGGGCAGCACAACGCTCTGTTCTTCTTTCAGCATGTTTGAGTTCTTTAGTTCGTCAATCAGTTTCAGGTCTTCTTTTTGCAGAATAATGAAGCCTCGTCCCAAATCGTATACGAATCCGATACGTTCTTTGAAGTAGAAGCTGACCCAAGAGCCGATATAAGGAATCTTCTGCATACTTTCGAAGATGAAGGTACGGTTGCAGAAGTTGAGGATGGATTTACGGTTATCCAACAGGTAGCTGCCGTCGTGGTCGTAGAGTTCATCAAGCGAGTTCATGAGCAGCATGAACGAATTTTTGGCTATAATGCCTTCGTTGTATATCTGGCGAGCGAGCGCTTTTTCTTTGTCTAGTATGCGTAGCCTTATCTCGTTCATTACGTCGGTGGTCAGTGGTGTGGCATCCTGTGGGGTAGGTTCGGTAGTCATGTATTGTGCCACTTTTGTCCAGTTGGCACCGTTGAGTGCATCACGTGTCTTTAGTCGTTCAAGGTATTTCTCCGCATTCTCATGCAGGTGGTTTTGTATGTTGTTTTCCATCATGGTGCGTGCGGTAGGAATATGTATCAGCCCCAGGCGGTTCAGTAGCCAGCGCATGGTTGTGGCATTGATACACAAGGTGAGGGTTACGGTACCCGCTGTGAAGAAAAGGACTTGGCTGCGTATGGATTCGGGTATGGCAGGAGTATAAGATACCATCAGAGCCAGTGTCATGCCCAATGCGCCGCGCAGACCTCCCCAAGTCAATATGATGGATTCTTTTTTATTCAGTCCGTAACCCAGGCGTTTCATGATGGGGTAGAGCAACATGATGGTGGCATAGCGGAAAATATTCAGACCGATATAGACAAGCAGCAGAATTCCGAAATTAGCCCATGAGAAGTCTACCTTTTCGGCTATTACCAAACCTACCAGGATGAAAATAAGTGTATTGGCTATGTATGTCAGCAAATCCCAGAAGCTGCCCATGAAGGAGTTGACTTGTGGCTTAAATCTTGGTTTGCCCACATAGGCCACGGTAAGTCCGAAAGCTACAAGGGCAATGACACCCGAAAAGCCGAGGTAGTATTGGGAAAGAATGAAGACAAGGTAAGCGGAAAGTATCATGACGCTGTTCTGAATCATTTCTTCAGAATTGACGCGGGTTATGAACCAGATAATGAGTCGTGCCGCAATATAGCCCAAAATGGCACCTCCGGCTACTACCTGTAAGAATTCAGCTACAGGAGCACCTTCATTGTTCACGCCAGAGACGGTAATACCGAAGAAAAGCATGAAGCAGACAATGCCCGTGCCGTCGTTGAGCAGAGATTCGGCGTCGACAAGTGTAGAGAAACGCTTGCTGGTTTTAAGTTCATGAAGCAAAGCCACTACGGCTACAGGGTCGGTGGCACTGATAAGTGCTCCAAACATGAGGGCAGCAGCCCAGGTCCATTGTTCATAGCCCGGCATGAAATGGCTGATGATCATAAGCAGAAGGGCTGTGAGTATCATGCAAATGATGAGTCCCGGTACTGCCAAAAGGGTGGCATTGGCCAGTGTCTTCTTGAATATATGCAGATTCAGCTCATAGGCTGCGTCAAATATCAGGATAGGTAGAAAAATGTAGAGGATGAGGTCGGGATTGATATTGGCAGCACTGTCCAGCGCGCTGCTAATTTGGGGCATAGTTTCAAAGAGTCCCGCTCGGTCCATGATTCCCGCTATTAAACCGATGGCAAATAGCCCTACGGTATAGGGGATACGCGTGTGGCGGAGTAAGGACTTTAAGATGGCGCCTACTGTGAGTCCTGTGATGGTAAGTAGGAGAGGGGCAAGGAGGGCTGTTTCTTCCATAAGTTATGTTTTTCGTATTGATTGATTATTCAGTTAGGTTATTTACCGATAGGTTGTATTTTTCGTCGGATGTCTTTCGAAATTTCCAGAAACATATAGTTGAGTTTGTCCGAGTGAATGCCTGCTTTGTTTTGCTCGTACTTCTTCTGGGCATATTCTTTGGATTTGTCGAATGCGATACGCGACATTTGGTTTTGCGATTTGCCAACCATGGTCGAATCAAGTTGTTCATCGGGAAAAAAATCGTTGAGGTCTACATCGCCTATCATTGTCGTTTCCAGGAAATTGATATTCTTGTGGCTGCTGTCAGTGTAGTAGCCTACAAACATGTGTCCGGGAATGCGGATAAGTATCGGCTCGATGTTGATGGCACGGAGTAACGATGCAAACAATACACTGCCGTCCACGCAATTGATTTGTGATGATTGGAGGGCGTCATCAAATGTGCGAACCCGTTGAGAGAACACAACATTGCTTGACAGGCTGGTATTGGAGATGGAACTGTATCTGAAGTTGCGCTTTTGCAATACATTCCACAAGGCATACACTTGTTTGTCAACGGCTTCGGCTTTACCGGCCTGATAACCGAGAAAGCGATTTACGATGCGGGTATTCAGGGCCTCACGCAGGAGCTTGTCAATCATAGGATTCTCTTCGTTGACGTATGCCGCAAAGAAAATGCCTGTGTCGTGAAATTTAGTTCCATTGGTGACATATCCCAACAAGCATTCGTTGATGCTGCGTACAGAGAAGGTTCGCACCCGTTGCCCTATTTCTTCACCATTCATTTCTACAGTGATGGCTACACTGATAGGTTCGGCCTGTTGGTTGTTTCTAAGAGCTTCGTAGTTCCAAATGATATCAGGGTAAATAAGGTAACTCGTGCGTGGCTTTTCCAGTACGAATTCAGAAACCGAACGTGCGAAGAACGGCGTTTCATTCACTTCTATTCTGACACGGCTATAGGCTTTCTTGGAGCGAATGCGTACTGCAATGCACGATTTCGGATTACCTATATAATTTGAATCTGATGGTTCAATGATTTGTGCATCGGTGGTTGCTACCGACAAAATACTCGATGGAAAGATGTTTCCACCCAAGTCGTCTGTAATTTCTATGTTTTGCTGGAATGGTAGCCCGTAAATGCTGAAAATAATGGCAATGATTACAGCCAGCAATGTCACTCCACTGATTAACCACCATTTATGTATTCTTCTGTTGTGGTTTAAAAACTTATTCATTTTTTCTTTGCTTATGTGTCTCGCAAATGTAGTGATTTTGTTTTTGATAAGCAATGAATCAATGCTTTCAATCAAATATATAGGTAACTATGCAGTCGGATGGCTATTGGGACAGATGGCAGGTGAATAACCGATAAACAGAGAAAGACTATGGATCATTTTCATGTCGCTTGCCTTCCTCCGTTTATTGTTCTCTTGTTACCATGGTTTGGAACAGCAGTTGATATGTGTATGTTTGTTTTTGAAGCAGATGACCTTCTCCTTGATTATTTCTTTGTCATGATGTCAACAATTTGCCTGAATACGTCACCTGCCATCAATCCACCGCTGGCTGGTAATCCTTTTTTGTTAATAGAAACGATGAGGCTGTATTGGGGTTTACCTGCAGGAAAATAGCCACAGAATTCTACACAGTATATGTCATTGGGGTTCCAGGTCGTTCCGGTTGCACCGGCTACTTTTACTTTATCTGACGAGGCTGGACGTCCAAATCCGTCGGTTACGTCGTATTCCAGTACTTGTCTGATGCTGTCAGTGGCTGTCTGGCTGGCTATTCTGCCTTGGGCAATGGAATTGTAGAACTTCAGGTTCTGTAAGGGAGTGACTGGTATGCCGTAACCTATGGAATTATATATCAGGTTGGTATCCTTTACCTGATAGCCATATTTGGCCAGGGCTTCTGCGTAAGCATGTCCATCTTTGAAAATCTTTTTAGCTGTTTTGTAGTTGGCTATGTTAGAGGAAACGGCAAATCCCCGTTCAAGGCTGATTATTCCATATCCGCCTCTATGCCAGTTGTGGTCTAACAGGGTATCATTGCCAATGGCTAGGATGCCATCGTCAACGTCTACTGTGTCAGATAGCCTGATTACACCGCTTTCTAGGGCTGCCAGTAGGGCTGCTGTGCGAGTTAAACCGGAGTCCTGCAAGGTATCAGGGTCTTGCAGTCCGTGTGATATGTTTACCTTTATTGCTTCTGTTTCTACTTCCATGACTATGACCCGGCCTGATGTGGCATTCAGTTCATGCATTTTGTTTTGCAGGATGGAGTCCACTTTGTTTTGCAGGGTGCTGTCTATGGCAGATACTTGTATATCCTGCTGTTTATGTGGTTGGCAGGAATATAAGGTTGTAAGGAGTGATAGCAGAAAGAGATAGAGTTTCATTGTCTATAATAATGTTATTTTATTTGATGTTGCAAAATTATGAATAATAATTTGCAGTTGTACTGTCTATTTTAATCTTATTCCATAAAATATCCAAGAATTTCCTTCTACTAGATTGAATTTAGTAGTTTTTTTAGGCAGGTCTTCAAAGATTAATTTAAAACGAACTTTTCCATGACTAAGAACTTGCTTTTGGGGCGCTATGGGAATCCCTTCTGCATCTATTAGCTTGTATTTCTTTCCGGTGTTATAACTGATAATATATGTTTGGGGAGATATGTTTATACTTTCTGTTTTATATTTGTTTTCGTATTCTAGTTCAATGATTGTTTGTGAAGAAGTTATGTGTACTGATTTTATTTTTAATCCTAAATTATTTCGGGAAGTTGAACTGAAAATAGGATTACTGATATATAAATCCTTAGAATTGGAAGATGCAGACATGGCATATTGCCATTTTTGTAATTCTGCTATTTCTTCTTCTTTCTCGGTTAATTCTTTTTGAAGTCTACTGATAATTTCATGGTTAAGAGTAGAAGTTTGCTGATTGGAACTGATGGTGTTGGTTGCTCTGGAGTATAGCTGTTGTCTAAGTTCTTTTATAATATTGTTTTTGTTGTCTAATTCTTTGTATGTTCGGTTTAGGTCTAATTCTAATTTAAATATCTTTTGTTCTGTTTCATACTTTTCCTTCTTTGATTTTTCTATTTCAGCTTGTAGTTTGTCTATTTGAGTTTTTTTGTATGATATTTCTTGTTTTTGCTCGTTTACAGCAGTTTCCAGATTGTTTTTAGCTTTATTTAAAGCCGTAGTTTTATTCCCTAAATCAGCAATTTGATTTTGCATATCATTTTTGATTGATATAGCAGTTATTCCACCGATAATTATTATTATCAGTAAGATGACGATACTTTTGATTTGTCGTTTCTGTCTTAGAATCTCGCCGTTTCTTTTGGTTAATTCCAGATTCTCTTCTTGTAATTTTTCGTTTTTTTCATTTATTCCTTTTAGAATTGATTTATAGGATGTTATATCTGATGTTTCATATCCTTCTACTTTGTATATATATGTGAATGCATAAGAATACGAGGCTTTAGATATTTCGGCAGAAGAATTGTTGAATACAAATTCCTTGTAAGAACCTGCCGGTATTGAGAAATCAGTAACAGGTAATGGAAGAGCATTCTTTTCAAATTTCTTAAAATCCTCACGGAATTTATTTGCGAAGATTTCTATGTCCGATTTATTTTTATAAAGTACTCCTATACTTGTAGTTATTTCTCCTGTTTCTTTGAAGTGTATGAATTTCCCGTCGGTGATGAAGGTAGAAATATGTTTTTCAAATAGGGAGAATAACTTTTGAAATTCTGTTATATATATGCCATTTAAAATGATACAGAGTCCTATGTATTGTTTACTTTCTTCTAGCTTTCTGATATAAGCATAATACATTAGATTATCATTACGATGAATGGCAATTTGTGTCGTTGCTTTAGCATGTTTGTATAATTCTTTATATATGTTTTTTGAATAGTCATCAGGGTATTGAGCATATCCGGACGTAAATTCGCCAAAAATATAAATAGCACTGTCCATAATTAATATTTCTTGAATATGATTACTTTGTTGGTATTATTAACCTCTACAGAAGCCAATTCGTCTAAGACGCCATTTCCTAATAGGATGGGTGCTGCTTGATTTAATGAAACAGAAGCTTCTATGTTTTGTAGCTTTAAGCCGTTTTCACCTCCAATTTCAACTTCTCTTAATATGATTAGTCCATTTTCCACAATGCTTCCATCGGCAATCTGTGATAGTGTTGACCCAATGATATCTTCTTTTGAGAATTTGCCATTCTTATACAAGGTTTGTAATTCATGAAGTGATATGTGTATTCCTGAACATCCTGTGTCGTAAATCATGTTTATAGTAATTCCATTTAGTTTTACAGGAATAACTTTGATTCCATTGATATCTTCGTATGGAACAGTGATGTCCGCATTATTATTTATGTCTGATAAATCTATTGGTGGTTTCTTTTTCTCGGAGTTGCATCCCCATAATAAGATGCTTGCTAATAAAAAGTAAATGATATTTGCTTTCATAGTTCAATTATGTTTTTATTGCTCAACAGGGACGGTTCTACTGATGCATGATGTCCCCGTCTTATATGTAATTGTTACACTGTCTCCTTTGTCTATTGTAAAAATGTGTTTTAGTGTAGCATTTTCTGATACTGAAAAAATCCCGCCTTTATATTGGGAAGGTACAGAAATAGTATAGGAAGTGCCTTTTTTTAGATAGCCTTGGCCTGAGAATTCTGTAATATTGATGTGCGCATCATTTTTGTTTAGTTCTATTGCTGGTATAATATTTTTGTAATTGGTTAATAGTCGTTCGTATTGCAGCGTCGTCTCTTTTAGTTTTTTAATTTCTGTGATGTATTTCTCGTTTCCTATATTGTTATCATTACCTAACAAACTTCTTGTCGTTTGAAATGTGGTAAGGATGAGAATGAGCGATAATAAGATGGTACTAATTAAAGTTTTTTTATTCTCCTTATTTTTCTTATTAGGAGTTTTATCATCTTCAGGAAATCGACTCGCCACAAGGCGAGATAATTCTTTTATGGGTTCTTCAATTTGTTTTATTGCCTTGTTTATTTCATGAATGTTTTTGATTTTCTTTAGTTCATCCTTTAGTTGTTTGTTTTCGATAGAAATTTGCTTGTTAACATCATCTTTTTCGGCATTGGATTTTTGCAAGCTGTCAATCATTGATTTCATTGTCATAAACTCAGATTGATATCTGCTGCTGATTTTTTCTTCTATCGATTTGATTTTTGAGGATAAATGTGTGTTCTCTTCAACTAATTTGTCATGTCCATTACTTAGCTTAATATACTGTTCATATAAGTTATTGTATTTTTCTTCTTTGTCGGTGAGTTGAGTTTTTATAGAATGATATTGTTGGTGGATTGTTTTGTATTGTTCATGGAATGAAGGATATTCAGGTGATATTAAGATGATGTTAGATTTGAGTTCTTCGTAAAATGCCGGACTGTCAATATCGTTAAGACTGTATTTAATTATGCTTTTGTTATTTTGTATACAGTTATCATCCAGTTTTATAATATTAGTTTGGAATTTTTTTATTTGTTGCTCAAAAGCTAATTTGATTTTATTGATATCTTCTGCTTTTGATTTATCGTTAAAATCTTGGATTAAATAATGATATTTCCCATGTTTTTCATCAATAATTCTGTTTAAACATAATTGTTTGAAAACTGCATCGAAGATTTTGTATAAGAGAGAAGCTTCTTTAAAATAAGCTCCTTCTATACTGATTGTGAGTGCAAAATACGAGCCCGGGCGACCATTAACATCATAAACAGCGTTATTATGTATATAGTAGGTGTAGAAGGTCTTACTCCTTAAGATTTCTATTTTGAAAAGGTGAAATACGTCATCTATAGGTGTAGTATAAAATGTTTTAATATAATCTCTGTCTTTTTCTGGTCCCCACACTTCGAGGCCGCATGGAACTCCATGAATAAAAATGTTAATCTCTTGCATAACTGATTATCCTTTAATACATTTCATAATTGCCATCCATAAGTTTTGAGGGTATTTGTCTTTACTCTCTGAATATTGCGCCCCTCCATCTATAAGCTTATTGAAAGAACCGGCACTGAATGTAACAAATTTAGTATCATATTTTCTCCATATTGATGTAATCATATTGGTGTTTTTGAATATGTCTATCAATCCATTATATTCATTGTTGAAATTATTTATTGTAGCTCGAATGTTGTTACATTTTATATCTGAAAGAGAATCTATTTTATTGTACAAAATGATAACTCTGTCTTTTTTTTCTATGTATTGTTTGCATTTCTGTATTCTTTCGACATATGCTCTTTTATTTTCAGGGGAGGTTTTCCAGTTAGGTTCTGTTATAAATATCCAGATTTTTCGATTACTTATATTGAATATGCGATTCATATAAGTAGGAAAATTATTAATCGATATATCATCTGGGTCAAAATAATGTTCGCCAGGAGCTTCTAAAATTTGGCAGATACTATTTCCTTTGTTATCGTATACTTTTGCTAACATGAAGTCTGTTAAGTCTGTACTGGGAACAGCTTTTTCTGTATTGAGGTATTTATTAAATGAGTCACATTTTTGAGAATATTCATCGCCTCTACGGAAATTTCTGTCGAGTGTGATTGCATATTCATGTTTCTTCAGAAATCTGGCAAGTCTTATTAGAGTCATGGATTTTCCACAATCCTTAGGACCAAATAACAATACAATGGGAGCTTTGCTGTCTCCAATTTCAACGTTGATAGAATTTGGGTCATTGGGGGAATTCTTAGTTCTCATTGAACTGTTATTTGTGCGAGTTTCTATTTGTCCATCTTTTGTACTTTTTGTGGGCGTTTCCTTTGTATTTTGAGAGATACCTTCTAATTTTATTAAATCTTCCATAATTTATTTCTGTATATTAATAATTAAATGTTATAGTCTTCATCTTGTCTTCTGAATACTATGTCGAAAAATATAAAAGCAGCTACATCTATCAGTATGGATAGAATGACATAGTACCAGAATGAGCCTGGATATTTCCCTTGTAAGAAGTCTACGAAGAATACGTCAATGACTGAAGAAAGCCTCTTGGTTCTTGTGATGCCATTTTCGTTGGTGTATAACTCCTTATCTTCTTGATTGTCAAAATGTATAAATTTGCTGTTCGTTGAAATAAGGTTATATCCATCGCTTAACAGCTTTTCTACTTGTTTTATTTCTTCATCGGAAATGTGGTCTGTAGATAAAGCATCTTGTATAGAATCATTCATGGCTTCCAATCTTTGTTTGTATGTTCTGGCATTTCTTAAAGATTTGTCGCTGATGGTATGAGGTTTTAATGCGCTTTCCAATGCCTTATCTATCTGATAATGATATTGGATTAATATTTGTGGGTCTTGTGAATTATACTTTGAATCTTGTTGGATGGAGCTTCCTAAAACTTTGTTTATGTTTTCCAGATGCTTTCCTATTTCTACGCCATTACCTTTCTTGTAAGGTGGTTCATCTCCATTAAATTGTGCAACAATATGCCTTCTTTCTTCTTCTGCAAAATTTTTTATTTCTTTTCCAGTGGAGTCCAATACAATAGTTGAACCGCTTCCTTTATCAATAATCTGTTGTAGATACTTGTTTGTTGTTTCAATATCTTTAGTAATTTCTTTGCCTATTTGGTCTTTATAGAAAAAAGTATGGGTGTTGGTTGGCATACTCATCAGTAGCCAAAAGAAAATGACTAATAATATTCCGCCGAAAAATTTCAGACGTCTGTTGTCTATGAATCCAGGATAACTTAATACATCGACAATTAATTTTGTTCCAATAGAAGCAACAATAAAAAATGCGATTGTAATGCCCCATATGGCTAGTTCTGGCCATTCTGCTGGTAATAGCATCTGTAATGACTTTTCGGTTGCCCAACAGCTGATGCCGGCTAAGATAATGAATGCGGTTAAGGAGCCGATAATTTTGATTTTAGAGTCCATGTTTATGAATTTATAGTTTTGATTTTTTTTGATTGCTTTGAATAATCTTTAGAAGTTTGAAAAATCCACACTTCCTTCCATATAGCCTGTATATTCTATTATGTCAAGCGATTCAGAAATCATTCTAAGAATGGATACAATGCCTTGTGGCTTATATATTTTGAGAAGTTGCACCTTGCATGTACCTGTTTTGTTGTCATAACTGTTGCTGTAATTCCAGTTAAAATAGAAGATATCCGTCTTGTATTCTGTATCGGTTTCTTCTTTTGTTTCATCTTTTAGCCCCCATATTTCTCCCCAGCTTTGTTCGTCGCTGTTTTCAGAAACATTGGCCATGCATAAGTTGTTGTCTGTAAGATAGAATACAGTAAAAATTCTGTTTTTCAGAGCCCATTCGGTTATGTCCCGTTTGTTTTGGGTAGCATGAGTGACGTAAAATTTTGCAAGTTCTTTTTGTTCTTGTCCCATGGACGTCTGTGTACAAAAGAACACAAGTAAAATCAGTGATATGATTTTCCTTAAGGATAAAAAACATCTATATGATATATATGAGTATTTCACATTATATACTTTCATAGGCAAATGTTTTTTTATTATAGTATTGGAATTGTCAACCGAACAGGAAGCCAAATAACCATAAAATAGCGAGAATTACTAATACGAATATAGCAATGCGCATGATGCATCCCGCAGCCAAGCAACCACCTGCCATTGCGCCTTCGACTGTATCCTCTGTCTTTCCTGAATTACTGAAGCCAATGATTGCTCCTATGATAACAGCGATAATGATAACCCAAATCCACATACCTCAGAATATTTGTATTGTTTGATAAAATGAACTGCACGTAGAGTAATCTTGTTCTGCTGATAGGTGGAATCGTGCTTGTACTAATGGTGTTTTCATATTATTTGTCAGTATTGTACTTCCCAATTCCCTGAAGAAAGCAATTAATATAAATAAGGTGTGGGAACTTATTGTTTTTATCCTATGTTCAGGCTCTCGCATTGCCTTTGGTACGGATAAAACAATAGCCCACACCAAGGTTGATAATATCTAATAACCTTATATACAAATATAAGGTGGATATATATCAAATGATGTGGTGCTATTGCCATCATCTTCGTACCGTAGTCAAACTTGCGAGATTTGAACATAGAAGATAATTTCAATAACACCTTTCGTTAAAAATATGTCCTTTCAGTGTCTTGACGCGACAAGCTGACTGAAATTGTTGCAAAGTTAGCGAAAGGTTTTGAATATCCGATGCCTTGGTGTGGATAAATTAGTAAAAATGTTTCAGAACATGTTTATTCCCTCTGTATTAAGCTATGTAGTTCCTTTATTTGCCTGTCGATATATCGGATATTTTCAGTATAAGGAATTTTGGCGATGGTTCTTATTGGCGAATTACGGCTAAGATGATGTGTTGGCATGGTTGTTCCCTCCTGTTTGTTGTCTTATAATAATTGGTTGTGTTAATGCTTTTTTTTGTTTGTTGACGTTGCAAAGTTAGAGACTAATTGTGTGTAACTAAAGAATAAAATAGTTAGTTATAGGTGGAAGGAAGAAATTAACCATTCTGATTGACTTTTTTGCTATAATATGTCAGAATTGTATAGTAGTTCCTTCTTTGAGGTCAATGCCGGGCATCTCATATTCTGTCCAATCTATCTTTCCTTTACTCCATATATTGTAGGGAATGAAAATCATGGGAATCAACATTTCTTGGCCTTTGATGGTGAAACGCCCGATATCGGTGACCTGTTGGCTGATTTTTGTATAGATTTTTATGAGTTGCCAATAACGTTTGTTGGTCAGTTCTTCTTTAGACAGTTTCATCAGTTTCATCAAGTAGAGAATCAGCTCTACTTCTTTGGTAGAGATTTGTGCATCTTTTTTTCTTTTCAGGGGGAAGTATTTGTTTAGAAAGACTGTCATGTCGTGCACGAAATAGCTTTGCATGATGGAATTGTTGGATACTTTATCCCAAGTTACTACTTTTTCTATTTCGTATCGGTTGTTATCACTGTCTTTCTTTGCTTCAAGGATGTTTATAACTTCTTTTATTAAGTTTCTGGATGAACTCTCTGTGCAGCTGCCATCTTCGTTGGTGAAAGTGATTTTATTCACTTTGTTGAGGGCTGTCAAGGTATCTTTGATTTGCGGTTTCAGCAGGAATACGTAACGTGATTTCCCTCTTAGGGTAAGGAATGTAGCCAGTATGAACATATTGAACATACATATTTGTTTTCCTTCGTTTTCTAATTCGCTTTGCAGCTTGTCCAGCCTTTTGTCATCAAGGATGGGGCGTATGAAGTGTAAAAAGCCGTCTTTATACTGCTGGAAGAACTCTTTTGCCGTAATACCTTGATAGATCCGCTCTGGCTTTTCGTCTATAAGGAACTCGTCGTAAGGGTGGATGTTGGCTTCATAAAACTCTATGTAGACAAATGGATCTAATTCGCGTATGTCATTTTCATTAATTCTGATATATTGGCCATAGGTTTTCATGAATAGAATGGGAGGGAGGTGTTGTATGCTTATGCAATATGTTCTTTGTAGTTGTTCATAGTAGAGATGCTAAAATAAAAAAAGTCACTGTAAGCAGTGACTTTTTTGTGGAGCATAGCGGACTCGAACCGCTCACCTCGACACTGCCAGTGTCGCGCTCTAGCCAGATGAGCTAATACCCCATTTTTTATGGACTTGCTAACGTTTGCACGTCCTGTCTTATTTTGACGCTGCAAAGATAATGTATATTTCTGAAATAATTGCTATGTTTGCGCAATAATTTTATGTTGATATGCTAATTTATAATACAACGTACCATGTAGAGGAGGATCAGGAGAAGTATTTTCTGATATGGATGCAGGAATACTATTTACCTGAGGTAGAGAAGAATGGAACCTTGCATGCTCCCCGTATTTCCCGTATTTTGAGCCATAGGGAAGAAGGTAGTATTTGTTTCTCGGTTCAGTTTGAAGTTGAAGATTCCATGCGATTACATCGTTGGCATCAGGAGCAGGGCGTCAAGTTGAACGACGAAATGCTGAAATTGTTTAAGGACAAGGTGGTAGGGTTTCCTACGTTGATGGAGGTGATAGTGTGATTCAACCGGTCAAGGAAAAGATAATTTTGGGTATTGACCCTGGTACTACCATTATGGGTTATGGCGTATTGCGTGTGCGAGGGGTGAAACCGGAGCTGGTTGCAATGGGGATTATTGACTTGCGCAAATATGCCAATCATTATCTGAAGTTGCGCCATATCCATGAGCGTGTCCTTAGTATAATAGAAAGCTATCTGCCGGATGAACTTGCCATTGAGGCACCATTCTTTGGAAAGAATGTGCAGTCGATGCTGAAGCTGGGACGAGCACAAGGTGTGGCTATGGCAGCTGCCCTCAGCCGTGATATTCCCATTACGGAATATGCCCCGTTGAAAATAAAAATGGCGATAACCGGGAATGGCCAGGCTTCCAAGGAGCAGGTGGCCGATATGTTGCAACGTATGCTTCATTTTCCGAAAGAAGAGATGCCTACCTTTATGGATGCAACTGATGGCTTGGCAGCTGCTTACTGTCATTTTCTGCAAATGGGCAAGCCTTTGTCTGAGGCAAGTTATCATGGATGGAAAGACTTTATAGCCAAAAATCCCGATAAAGTGAAAAAATGATGGGGAGGGCGCGGTTGTATTCATAATGCTGTATATATAATAATGACAAAGGTATATTTCATTTAATAACTAAATAAACCATGAAAATTGAGAATTTTGCTATTATGGCTACAGCAACAGTGGTGAGCTGTGCGCCGGCAAAGAATGAGTATGCTTCTTATGAGCTTTATCCGGTCAGGTCGGGCAGCTTGGTAGAAATGGAGTATGCTCCCGAAGCTACTGTGTTCACGCTTTGGGCACCTACGGCAGATGAAGTCCGTCTGATGCTTTATGAAGAGGGTGAAGGAGGGCATGCTTCGGAAACAGTGGCGATGCAGCTTGGAAAAGAAGGTACCTGGACAACGAAGGTAGAACGTGACCTGAAGGGAAAATTCTACACTTTTAATGTGAAAATAGACGATAAGTGGCTGGGAGACACACCCGGTATCAATGCCCGTGCGGTGGGCGTGAATGGAAAGCGCGCAGCCATCATCGATATGAAAAGCACCGACCCGGAAGGCTGGGCCGAAGACAAGAGACCTGAACTGAAGTCGCCTGCCGATATTGTTATTTATGAGATGCACCATCGCGACTTCTCCATCGCTCCTTCTTCGGGCATTGAGCATAAGGGAAAGTTCCTGGCTCTTACGGAGGAAGGAACAAAGAGTCCTGAGGGACTGGCCACAGGCATTGACCATCTGAAGGAGCTGGGCGTGACGCACGTACATATCCTGCCGTCTTATGATTATGCTTCGGTTGATGAAACCAAGCTGAATGAGAATAAGTACAACTGGGGCTACGACCCGCAAAACTATAATGTGCCCGACGGCTCTTATTCTACTGACCCCTATACTCCCGAGACACGCATCCGTGAGTTCAAGCAGATGGTACAGGCACTTCATAAGGCCGGAATACGCGTCATACTTGATGTAGTATATAATCATACTTTCAATACCTCAGACAGCAACTTCGAGCGTACTGTTCCCGGCTATTTCTACCGCCACCTGCCCGACGGCAGCTTTGCCGACGGCTCGGCCTGCGGAAACGAGACAGCCAGCGAACGCCCCATGATGCGTAAGTTCATGATTGAGTCAGTGCTCTATTGGGTCAATGAATATCATATTGACGGCTTCCGCTTCGACCTGATGGGCATTCACGATATTGAGACGATGAACCAGATTCGTAGCGCATTGACAGCGGTCGACCCTACCATCTATGTATACGGTGAAGGCTGGGCTGCCAAGGCACCTCAGATGCCGCAAGACTCGCTGGCCATGAAAGCAAATACCTACAAGATGCCGGGTATTGCCGCCTTTAGCGATGAGCTGCGCGATGCCCTGCGTGGTCCGTTCAGCAACAACGAGCAAGGTGCTTTCCTTGCCGGGCTGCCGGGCAACGAGGAGAGCATCAAGTTTGGTATTGTGGGGGCCATCGAGCATCCGCAGGTCAACAACGATTCTGTGAACTACAGCAAGGCTCCCTGGGCTGCCGAACCCGTGCAGATGATTAGCTATGTGTCTTGCCATGACGACATGTGTCTGGTCGACCGTCTGAAGACCAGCCTGCCGGGAATAAAGCAGGACGAGTTGGCTCGCCTCGACAAACTGGCGCAGACCGTAGTCTTCACTTCCCAGGGCGTACCTTTCATGCAGGCCGGCGAAGAAGTGTTGCGCGACAAGAAAGGGGTACACAACAGCTACCAGAGCCCCGACTCCATAAATGCCATTGACTGGACCCGCAAGTCGCAGCTTGCCGACGTGTTTGACTATTATAAAGGCCTGATTGCCTTGCGCAAGGCTCATCCTGCTTTCCGCCTGGGCAGCGCCGATTTGGTACGCAAGCATCTGGAGTTCCTGCCGGTTGAGGGCAGCAACCTTGTAGCTTATCGGCTGAAGGAACATGCCGGTGGCGATGCGGCAGAGGACATTATTGTCATCTTTAATGCCCGTCGTCAGCCAGCCAAGGTGGCCGTTCCTCAGGGCAAATATACCGTTGTTTGCCGCGACGGAGCCATCAACCTTAAAGGCCTGGGCACTCTGATGGGGGCTGAAGCACTCGTACCTGCCCAGTCGGCACTGATACTGTGCAAATAATTTATTCTTGGAATATGTCGTCTGAAATTCAACACACTATTCAATTGGTCGGAGCGGTAGCGCGTAACCCCCAGGTTCGCCTTGCCGCTCCGGCTTCGCTTGACCTCTTGGCGGATGAGCATCTGGCCATCGTAGGTCCCAATGGAGCCGGAAAGAGCCTCTTTGTCGATTTGCTCACCGGGAAATATCCCTTGTCTGCCGGGTCATTGACCTACGACTTCCGCCCCTCTGCCACAACTACAGTCTACGACAACATCAAGTACATCGCCTTTCGCGACACCTACGGCAGCGCCGATGCCAACTATTACTACCAGCAGCGGTGGAACGCCCACGACCAGGACGATGCCCCCATTGTCAGCGAGCAGCTGGGCAGCCCCAAGGACGAGCAGCTGGCTCGCCAGCTGTTTTGCCTGTTTCAGATGGAGCCGCTGCTCAGTAAGAAACTTATCCTGCTTAGCAGCGGCGAGCTGCGCAAGTTTCAGCTCACCAAAGCACTGCTGACTGCCCCTCGCATCCTCATCATGGACAATCCTTTCATCGGTCTGGATGCGCCCACCCGGCAACTGCTGCTGTCCTTGCTGGACGAGCTGTCGCGTATGCAGTCGTTGCAAATCATCCTCGTACTGTCCATGCTCGACGATGTGCCCGGGTTCATCACCCACGTCGTGCCCGTCAGCGACAGGCGGGTAGGGGAGAAGATGCCCCGTGAGGCCTATCTGCAAAGCTTCAGAAGCTGCGAGGAAGAACGCGCAGCCACCGGTACTGATACCTGGTCCGATTTGCAGCAGCGCATCCTGTCGTTGCCCTATGCCCATACCAACTTCACGGGCCGGCAAGTGGTGCAACTGAATAAAGTCAGCATCCGCTACGACGACCGGGTCATCCTGCGCGAGCTCGACTGGCAGGTCGATCGCGGGCAGAAGTGGGCCTTGAGCGGCGAGAACGGAGCCGGAAAGTCTACCCTGCTCAGCCTGATTTGTGCCGACAATCCCCAATCCTATGCCTGCGACATCAGCCTCTTCGGGCGGAAACGGGGCACTGGCGAGAGCATTTGGGAAATCAAGAAGCACATAGGCTACGTCAGCCCCGAGATGCATCGGGCCTACCTGAAGAACCTGCCGGCCATAGAGATTGTGGCCAGTGGCCTGCATGACAGCATCGGACTGTACAAGCGGCCGCAGCCCGGCGAGATGGCCGTGTGCGAGTGGTGGATGGATATTTTTGGAATTGCCTCCCTCAAAGACAAGCCTTTCCTGCAACTGTCGAGCGGTGAGCAGCGTTTGGCACTCCTGGCACGCGCATTTGTGAAGGACCCGGAGCTGCTGATTCTGGACGAGCCCTTGCACGGGCTGGACACCTATAACCGCCGACGTGTCAAAAAGATTATCGAAGCCTTCTGCCGTCGGGACGACAAAACGCTCATCATGGTCACCCATTATGAAGAAGAATTGCCTTGCAATATTACCCACCGTTTACATCTGAAACGCAGCTGACGGCAGTAGATATAAAAAAAGAGGATGCGCTCAAGGAACGCACCCTCTTTTTTTACTACTCTTACCTTGTAGAAAACTTATTTCTTCTTGCGGTCACCGTAGCGGCTCATGAACTTATCAACACGACCGGCAGTGTCTACCAGCTTGGATTTGCCAGTATAGAACGGGTGAGAAGAGCTGGAGATTTCCAGTTTGATAAGCGGATAAGTTTCGCCTTCAAATTCGATTGTCTCTTTAGTGTTGCAAGTAGAACGAGACAAGAACATATCACCGTTTGACATATCTTTGAATACTACCGGACGGTAATTTTCGGGATGAATACCTTTTTTCATTTCGATGTTTGCTTTAAATTAATTAGTTACTATCTTGGTAATAAATAGTGTAATGGTCTTTTTGATTTCGGGTGGCAAAGATAAGGCATTTATCTGAAATAGAAAAGGTTTTTCGTTGGAAAAATTGCTCAAATCTTAATTGCAGGGTTGTGGGAGGAGGTAAACGGTGGCTTGCCGGTTGTTTTCGCAGCATTGATTTTTATAGCTTAGGTTTGAGGACTTTACCGAATAAGCACTATCTTTGCTGCTGATTTGATGCTTGTTTAGGGCAACAGAGCCGGTCGGGGCGATGGATGCAATCTTCGCTGCGGACCTTTTTGATACTTGTATTACCCTGCTTTTGTACAGGAAGCAGCAACCCTAAAGACCCCCTCCTATGAAAGAAAGACTGATAGGATTCGTTAAGATATATGTGTTTTGTGTGGTGGTGTTCGTGTTGCAGAAGCCACTGTTCATGTTTTATTATCACTCGCTTTTCGCGGACGTTTCGTGGGCGGATTATTTTCGTGTGATGTGGCACGGATTGCCGCTCGATTTGTCTTTGGCCGGTTATCTGACCTTGCTTCCCGGACTGTTGCTTATCGTTTCGGCCTGGACACTTTCAAGGGTGTTGCGTTGGGTGTGGAACGGTTATTTCCTGCTGGTATCGGTGTTGCTGTCGGTCATTTTTGTGACGGACATGGCGCTGTATGAGTATTGGGGATTCCGTTTGGATGCCACTCCGCTGTTCTATTTCTTCTCTTCGCCACGCGATGCTTTGGCCAGTGTCAGCGGGTGGTTTGTGGCGTGCGGACTGTTGCTGGCCGTGGGCTATGCCGCATTGCTTTATAAACTGTTTCATGTGGTGTTGCTCCGTAAGAAGAACTATTGGCGGGTGCGGATTCCTTATCGGAGGGTCGGTGTGTCGCTGGTGTTGCTGCTGCTTACGGGCTTGCTGTTTATTCCTATACGTGGCGGCTTCAGCGTGTCGACCATGAATACGGGCAAGGTTTACTTCAGCGACAACCAGCGGCTGAATCATGCAGCCACCAATCCGGCTTTCAATCTGATGGAGTCGTTGTCCAAACAGAAAGATTTTGCTGCCCAATATCGCTATATGGAGGCCGACGAGGCTGCCCGTCTTTTTGCAAGCCAACTTGACGAACAGGTGTTTGACATGAAGGCAGGCGGTGCAGGGGCTGATTCCTTGCTTACGGGTGCCGTTCTTGCAGATACGTTGTTCACTACATCGCGTCCGGATATTGTGTTTGTCATTCTTGAAAGCTTCTCTTCACACTTGCTTCCTACCCAAGGAGGGCAGCCGGATGTAGCTCCCAATCTTGACAGCCTGGCCAATGCCGGTGTGCTTTTTACGAACTTCTATGCCAACAGTTTCCGTACCGACCGTGGGCTGGTATCCATCTTGAGTGGTTATCCGGCTCAGCCTACTACCAGCATTATGAAATATCCGCGCAAGACGCAGCATCTGCCGTCCATTGCCGGCAAATTGAGGCAGGCGGGGTATGGTGCGCACTATTATTATGGTGGCGATGCCGATTTTACCAATATGCGTTCCTATCTCATGTCTTCCGGGTTTGAGTCTATTGTGGCTGACCATGACTTTCCCGTCAGCGAGCGTCTCAGCAAGTGGGGCGTACACGACCATCTGGTGTTTGCCCGTCTGCTGGTCGACCTGGAGGCTGAATCCCTTGAAGCCGATGCGGACCGGAAGCCGCAGTTCAGGGTCTTGCAGACATCCAGCAGCCATGAACCTTTTGAGGTGCCTTATCAGCGGCTGGATAATCCGCGACTGAATGCTTTTGCCTATACCGATAGCTGTTTGGGCGATTTCGTGCGCCGTTTCAGCCGTTTGCCACAGTGGAAACATACGTTGTTGGTGCTGGTGCCCGACCATTTGGGGGCTTATCCCGAGAACCTTGGCAACTTGGTGAAAGAGCGTTATCACATTCCGCTGGTGCTGGCAGGAGGTGCAGTGCGGCATCAGGGTCGGCGCATTGATGTGTATGGCTCGCAGCAGGATTTGGCTGCTACATTGCTGGCGCAGCTGGGGCTGTCGCATGGTGAATTTACCTTCAGTAAGGATATGCTCCATCCGTCCTCTCCCCATTTTGCCTATTTTACTTTCCCCGATGCGTTCGGGCGTTTGACGGACAGCACACAGGTCATATTTGATAATCAGGCTGGCCGGCTGGTGATTTGCGAGGGGCCGGATGCCGAACTTGACCTGCAGAAAGGCAAAGCTTATTTGCAGAAACTGTATGATGACATTGCGAACAAATAATTTTTAGTAGATATGATTTTTACAGATGTCCTGACAGCTCTTAATGACTTGGATTCAAGTCTGCTGCTTGCTGTCAATGGTTGGCATTCGGAGTGGGCCGATGCTTTTATGTACACATTTAGCGGCAAGCTGATATGGGTTCCCATGTATGCCGCTATTCTTTATGTAGTGGTGAAGAATTTTAGTTGGAAAGTGATGTTGTTTTGTTTGCTGGGCATAGCTCTTTCCATTACGCTGGCCGACCAGGTCGGTGCCTCCCTGATACGTCCGTTGGTGGGTCGCCTGCGTCCTGCCAATCTTGATAATCCGTTGTCCGAGATGGTGCATGTGGTCAATGGCTACCGTGGTGGCCGTTATGGTTTCCCTTCGTGTCATGCTGCTAACAGTTTTGCACTTGCTTTTTTCCTCTTCTATCTTTTCCGGAATCGTATTTTTACTGGGTTCATCATGGTATGGGCAGCTGTTAACTGTTATTCGCGTGCTTATCTGGGTGTTCACTATCCGGGCGATTTGCTGGTCGGAATGTTGCTTGGCTTTTTGGTGGCTTCGTTTTCTTATTGGCTTTTTGTCAAAGTCAGCAAGTATGAACGCCCCGGCAAGTTCAATCAGCTATACGTTCCCATGCTGGTGGGCGGTTTGACGGTGCTTGGCATAGCCGTTTATGCACTTGTAGTATAGAGATGGATTATTGGCAGTTAACTCTTTACGCGATAGGGGTTAACTCCTTGGTTGATAGCAGTCCACTCCCTGCGTGATAGCACTTGACACCTATCAGACGGGGAGTGGACTGTATGATTCTTATCAGTTTGTTTTGCTTTTGAGCAGTTCTTCCAGTTTTAGTACCTCGTCCCTGTATTGTGCGGCTTCTATGAAGTCCAGTTTCTTGGCTGCTTCTTTCATCAGTTTCTTGGTCTGCTCTATGCTCTTTTTCAGTTGTTCATGTGTCATATACTGAATAATGGGGTCGGCAGCCGACAGGGTAGTGGCATTTTGTTCCGTATAGGGGCGTGGCATTCCTTTGGAAGTCTCTGTGCCTGCTTGGCGTACAGGCTTTTCGTCATCGTTGGCAGATGCAAGATTGGCGGCAAAGATGTCCAGATTTTGCGCTTTCTTGATTTGTTGTGGGGTGATGCCGTGTTCTTCATTATATTTCAGCTGCTTTTCTCTCCTGCGGTTGGTTTCGTCAATTGTCATTTGCATGCTTTCGGTTATTTTATCGGCATACATTATGACTGTTCCATTCACGTTTCGGGCAGCTCGTCCGGCTGTTTGTGTCAGAGAGCGGTGTGAACGTAGGAAGCCTTCCTTATCGGCATCCAGAATGGCAACCAGCGAAACTTCGGGTAAGTCGAGTCCTTCGCGTAAAAGGTTGACACCGATGAGTACGTCGTAGAGGCCTTCGCGCAAATCGCCCATGATTTTGACTCTTTCCAGTGTGTCCACATCGCTGTGTATGTAGTTGCATCTTACGCCATTGTCCAAGAGGTATTCAGTCAGTTCCTCTGCCATTCTTTTGGTCAGAGTGGTCACCAGTGTTCGTTCGTTCTTCTCTATCCTGAGTTGTATTTCCTCCATCAGGTCGTCTATCTGGTTATGGCTGGGACGCACTTCTATGACAGGGTCGAGCAATCCCGTTGGACGGATAACCTGTTCCACAACGATACCTTCCGATTTTATGAGTTCATAATCGGCCGGGGTAGCGCTGACATATATGATTTGGTGGGTCATGCTTTCAAACTCTTCAAACTTCAAAGGCCTGTTGTCCATGGCTGCCGGCAATCTGAAACCATATTTTACCAGGTTCTCTTTTCGAGCTTTGTCTCCTCCATACATGGCTCTGATTTGCGGCACGCTGACGTGGCTTTCGTCTATGACGAGCAGGTAGTCTTTCGGAAAGAAATCGAGCAGGCAGTAGGGGCGTGTGCCGGCCGGTCGGCCGTCGAAGTAGCGCGAATAGTTCTCTATGCCGGAGCAGTGCCCCAGTTCCCGAATCATTTCCATATCATAAGTCACTCTTTCCTGCAATCTTTTCGCCTCAAGCATTTTCCCCTCGCTTTCGAAGGCTGCTACTTGTTGGTGCAAGTCGTCTTCTATCTGGTGAATGGCTCTGAGGGTGGCTTCTTTAGTCGTCATGAACAGGTTGGCCGGATAGATTTTGTAGCTGTCAAAGCTAGCTATCGTATGCCCGCTTATGGGGTCTACTTCTTCAATAGCGTCAATTTCTTCTCCCCAGTAGGTAATGCGTAGCATGTTGTCGGCGTATGCCAGATAAATGTCGACAGTGTCTCCCTTGACCCTGAAATTGCCCCGGTTGAGCTCAAGGTCGTTTCTTACATAGAGACTGTCTACCAGTCTTCTTAGTAATACATTGCGGCTGAATGCCTTGCCTTTTATAACTTCAATGACGTTGTTGTAAAAGTCCGCCGGGTTTCCCATGCCATATATGCAAGATACCGATGAAACGACAACAACATCCGATCTGCCTGAAAGCAAGGCCGAGGTGGCCGCCAGTCGGAGCTTGTCGATTTCTTCATTGATGGCCAGGTCTTTTTCTATATAAATATCCGATGCAGGTAGATAGGCTTCGGGTTGGTAGTAGTCGTAGTATGATACGTAATACTCCACAGCGTTATTAGGAAAAAAGCTCTTGAATTCGCTGTAGAGTTGAGCTGCAAGCGTTTTATTGTGGCTTAGTACCAGAGTTGGCTTGTTTATGTTGGCAATCACGTTGGCAATAGTGAAGGTCTTTCCGGAGCCGGTGACGCCCAGCAATGTTTGTGCCGGTACGCCTTGTTTTATTCCTTCGGTGAGTTGTGCTATGGCTTCAGGTTGGTCTCCTGTAGGCTTGTAGGAGGCGGTTAGTTCAAATTTGTTCATTTTTTCGTTGTATATGGCTTGCAATATTCGGTAAAATCTTTGAGATAAACAAAAAATATTCTTTTCTTTGCGGATACATTGTTCATTAACCATATAATACAAAGAAAACATGATTTGGAATGAAAGTATCGAATGTATGGATCGCGACAGTCTTCGCAAAATCCAGAGTATTCGTCTGAAGAAAACCGTTGAACGAGTTTACCACAGTACACCTTTTTATCGTAAGAAAATGCAGGAATTGGGCTTGACGCCCGATGATATCAATAGTATAGACGATATCGTAAAACTTCCGTTTACTACCAAACTTGATTTGCGCGATAATTATCCTTTTGGACTTTGTGCAGTTCCAATGAGTCAGATTGTTCGCATTCATGCTTCTTCTGGAACCACAGGAAAACCTACTGTGGTAGGATATACGCGTAAGGACCTGTCGGTCTGGTCCGAGTGCCTGTCCCGCGCTTTTACTGCTTATGGTGCCGGCAGCTCTGATGTCTTTCAGATATCTTATGGCTACGGCCTGTTTACGGGTGGATTGGGTGCCCATGCCGGTGCGGAGAATATTGGTGCATCGGTGATACCTATGTCAAGCGGTAATACGGCCAAGCAGATTACTTTGATGCATGATTTTGGCACTACGGTGCTCTGTTGTACACCTTCGTATGCACTTTATCTGGCAGATGCCATTAAGGACTCTCAATTGCCGCGTGAGGAGTTTAAGCTGAAAGCCGGTGCTTTTGGTGCCGAACCTTGGACCGAAAACATGCGGCGTGAAATAGAAACTAAATTGGGAATCAAGGCTTATGATATTTATGGATTGAGTGAGATTGCTGGCCCTGGAGTTGGCTATGAATGTGAATGCCAGCATGGTACCCATTTGAATGAAGACCATTTCTTCCCGGAGATAATAGACCCGAAAACACTGGAACCGGTAGCACCGGGTGAAACGGGGGAATTGGTATTTACCCATCTGACCAAAGAAGGTATGCCATTGTTGCGCTATCGCACAAAGGATCTTACGGCACTCCATTATGACAAGTGCCCGTGTGGTCGTACACTTGTGCGTATGGACCGTATTTTGGGACGCAGTGATGATATGCTTATCATTCGCGGTGTCAACGTCTTTCCAACGCAAATTGAGTCAGTTATCCTCGAAATGGCAGAATTTGAGCCTCATTATTTGTTGCTGGTTGATCGTAAGAACAATACAGATACCATGGAACTGCAAGTAGAAGTCAGAGCTGAATATTATTCCGATGAAATCAATAAGATGTTGAGTCTGAAGAAGAAACTGGCAGCTCGTTTGCAGAGCGTGTTAGGATTGGGCGTAGACGTCAGGTTGGTAGAACCCAGGAGTATTGAACGGAGTGTGGGTAAGGCAAAGAGGGTAATTGACAACCGTAAGCTTTGATGACCCGGGAGCAGATATGGAATTGGAATTTATAACACAGATATTACTTTAAGCATTATGGTAGCAAAACAACTTTCTATTTTTTTGGAGAATAAATCGGGGCGTCTGACTGAAGTGACTGAGGTATTGGCCCAGGAAGGTGTAAACCTGTCGGCATTGTGTATTGCCGAAAATGCGGATTTTGGCATATTGCGTGGCATTGTTTCTGACCCGGATAAAGCGTATGATGCACTTAAGAGAAATCATTTTGCTGTTAATATTACGGATGTAGTAGGCATCAGTTGTCCCAATATACCGGGCTCGCTGGCCAAGGTGCTTCGTTATTTGTCCGATGAGGGTGTTTTTATTGAGTATATGTATTCTTTTGCCAATGGCGAGACTGCCAATGTCATTATTCGTCCTAATGATATGGAAAATTGCATTCGTGTGCTGACCGAAAGAAAAATAGACCTGTTGGCAGCCAGCGATTTGTATAAGTTGTGAGATGTTATTTACTGAAGAATATACTTTTTGAAAAATTAAGGTTCGCTTCGTTGCTTAATTCGGTGCGAACCTTTATCTTTGCGCATTATTTTGAATGATAATGAAGAAGAATCTATTATTTATTTTGCTTGCAGCCTTGTTGCTTTCTTCGTGTGGAGAATACAATAAGTTGTTAAAAAGCACAGACTACGAATATAAATACGAGGCGGCAAAAAACTATTTCGCAAAAGGGCAGTATAATCGTGCTGCAACTCTTCTCAATGAACTTATTGCGATATTGAAAGGTACAGATAAGGCTGAAGAGTCTCTTTACATGCTTGGCATGAGTTATTACAATCAGAAGGATTATCAGACTGCAGCCCAGACCTTTATTCAGTATTATAACGTTTATCCCCGTGGGACATTTACTGAATTGGCTCGTTTCCATGCCGGCAAGGCCTTGTATCTGGATACGCCTGAACCTCGTCTGGATCAGTCGGGTACATATAGTGCCATTCAGCAGTTGCAGATGTTTATGGAGTATTTCCCGCAAAGTTCCAAGAAAGAGGAAGCTCAAAATATGATATTTACGTTGCAGGATAAGTTGGTGATGAAAGAATATCTGTCTGCAAAATTGTATTATAATTTGGGTAATTATCTGGGCAATAATTATCAGTCTTGTGTCATTACGGCTCAGAATGCGCTCCGTGATTATCCTTATACGAACTTGCGTGAAGATTTGTCTATCCTTATCTTACGGGCCAAATATGAAATGGCCGTATATAGTGTGGACGAAAGACAGAATGACCGCTATCGTGAGACGGTGGATGAATATTATGCCTTTAAGAATGAATTCCCGGAAAGCAAATATATGAAAGAAGCTGAACGGATTTTCAAGGCATCGGAAAAAGTACTGAATGACTGATAAATAAAGTTGAAATCAAAATTAATCAGATAATAGTTTATGGATTACAGAAAGACGAATGCTCCTACTACTACGGTGACTCGTGACATTATGGAGATGTGTGAAGACACGGGCAATGTGTATGAATCAGTGGCAATTATAGCAAAACGTGCCAATCAAATTAGTGTAGAGATTAAGAACGACCTTTCTAAGAAACTTGCAGAGTTCGCTTCCTATAATGATAATCTGGAGGAAGTTTTTGAAAACAGAGAGCAGATTGAGATTTCTCGTTACTATGAGAAATTGCCGAAACCTACACTGATTGCTACACAAGAGTATATTGAAGGAAAAGTGTATTATCGTAATCCTTCAAAGGAAAAAGAGAAATTGCAGTAATGATACAGCGTATTCAATCTGTTTATTTGTTGATTGTGACAGTGTTGCTCGTGATGGCAGCCTGTTTGCCCGTAGGACAGTTTGTGGGAGCTGATGATGTAACCACTCATGTATTTAAACCGTTGGGCGTGACAATGGCAGAAGGAACTTTTCAGTCTACTTGGGGATTGTTTGGCATATTGTTATTGAGTGCCATTATTTCATTTTGCACCATATTCTTGTTTAAGAATCGTATGTTACAGGTCAGAATGACAGTCTTCAGTACGATTTTGTTAGTAGGCTACTATATTGCTTTTCTGTTTTTTGTATATATGCTGAAGGGTGATTTGGAAGCTTCATTTCAGATTGGTTGGGCATTGTGTTTGCCATTGGTATCTATTATCCTCAATTATTTAGCCTTTAGGGCAATCTTGAAGGATGAGGTGATGGTACGTGCTGCCGACCGTCTGCGCTAATCCGGTTCCTTGTTTTTCCTTTCATGGAAGAAAGGAAATTTGCTCGATACAATTCCAATATAATTAATAGTGGAAGATATATTCAGATAAAGAGAGAACTATTCTTATAAGAAAAGAATGGTTCTCTCTTTTTTTGTTTATGGGGTATATTACGGGTTGCATGACAGTTGAGGACTGCTGATGTGATGGTAATGGATTGCTGGGCAATAACTACTTATCGGCTGGCAGTAAACACGTTATGATTTACAGATACGGCTGCGTTGACTCACGCAGCCGTATCTGTTTTTTGTGAACTCCCTGTTTGGCGAGCTAAAGTCCCTCTTTGGCATTCTCATATCCCTGTTTAGTAGTAATAAAAAGGGTATTTGCTGCGTAGTTTGGCGTCATCATATCCGCCATCCTGCATTTGACGTCGAATTAATATGAAAACAATGTGAAGGTATGTTCCTGCATCATACTAAATGTCTTATTTTCTGTCCGAGGTTTCACGTTTTCACGACAAAAAGTAATCTGTTATCATAAAGGTTACTATGATGAAAGATTTATTCGCTACTCTCATTTACATTGCGCAGATGTGTTGTCCTGCATTGTAATTTGAGAAATTGCTCTCTTTTTGCATAATAAAATAGCTTGTATTTATGTTGACTTTGTTCGTATTTTGAAATCTTCGTGCTGATATATTTGAATTTTATAGTCAATTTGTTTTAAACTGTGGCATTTTTCTGTCGTTTTAGCATATTTTATTTGTTCGCATCTGTTTTTTCTTACTATTTATTACTAATTTCGGGCGTTTTTTTACGAAACAAATCGAAATACTAACACATAAACATATTATGGAAAATTTGAATTTTGCACTCCTTCTGATGGTAGTGGGTATGGCTACTGTGTTTGCCATTCTGCTTATCGTCATCTATTTGGGGAAATGGCTCATTAGTCTCGTCAATAAGTTTGCACCGGAAGAAACAGTTCCGGCTAAGGCTGCGGCTGCTGGTTCACAAGCACCGATTCCGGCTAATATCATGGCTGTCATCACGGCCGCTGTCAGTGTGGTGACTCACGGTAAAGGCAAGGTTGCCAAAGTTGAGAAAGTAAATCGTTGACAAATCTACTGTATAAAATAAATAGTTTAATCAAGAACGAATAAAGTTATATATGGAAAGAGAAATTAAATTCAGTTTGGTCTTTCGTGATATGTGGCAGAGTGCCGGAAAATATGTTCCGCGTGTAGACCAACTGGTAAAAGTAGCTCCGGCCATTGTAGAAATGGGATGTTTTGCCCGTGTAGAAACCAATGGCGGTGGTTTTGAACAAGTGAATTTGTTGTTTGGCGAGAATCCTAATAAAGCGGTACGTGCATGGACAAAGCCTTTTCATGAGGCCGGTATTCAGACTCACATGCTTGATCGTGCATTGAATGGTTTGCGCATGAGTCCTGTTCCTGCCGATGTTCGCAAATTGTTTTATAAGGTAAAAAAAGCACAGGGAACTGACATTACCCGTACGTTCTGCGGCCTGAATGATGTACGTAACATTATTCCTTCTATCGGATATGCCCACGATGCAGGTATGATTTCTCAGTGTTCGCTGTGTATCACCCATTCTCCGGTACATACGGTAGAATATTATGTGAATATGGCCAAGCAGCTGATAGAGGCTGGTGCTGATGAAATCTGTATCAAGGATATGGCTGGTATTGGTCGTCCTGTTACGTTGGGTAAGATTGTAGCTGGCATCAAGAAAATAAAGAATATTCCTATTCAATATCACAGTCATGCCGGTCCCGGTTTTAACATGGCCAGCATTCTGCAGGTTTGTGAAGCCGGATGTGACTACATTGATGTTGGCATGGAACCGTTGTCGTGGGGTACAGGACATGCAGATTTGCTGAGTGTTCATGCCATGCTGAAAGATGCAGGTTTCAAAGTGCCTGATATCAATATGGAGGCGTACATGAAGGTGCGTGCACTGATTCAGGAATTTATGGATGACTTCCTGGGACTTTACATCAGTCCGCGCAACCGATTGATGAACTCGTTGCTCATTGGCCCGGGATTGCCTGGAGGTATGATGGGTAGTTTGATGGCCGACTTGGAAACTAATCTGGAGTCCATTAACAAGTATAAGGCAAAACGCAATCTGCCTTTCATGAAACAGGACGAACTGCTCATCAAGCTGTTCAATGAAGTGGCATACGTTTGGCCGCGTGTAGGTTATCCTCCTTTGGTTACTCCTTTCAGCCAATATGTCAAGAATCTGGCCATGATGAACGTGATAGCCATGGAGAAGGGCAAGGAACGTTGGGGCATGATTGCCGATGATATCTGGGATATGATTTTGGGTAAGGCTGGAAAATTGCCGGGTGAGTTGGCTCCCGAAATTATAGAAAAGGCTGAACGTGAAGGCCGTAAGTTCTTTACCGGTAATCCGCAAGAGAATTATCCCGATGTTCTCGACAAGTATCGCAAGATGATGAAAGAGAATAAGTGGGATATGGGCGAAGACGACGAAGAACTCTTTGAATATGCCATGCATCCGGCACAATATGAGGCTTACAAGAGTGGTAAGGCGAAAGAAGACTTCCTGGCCGATGTGGAGAAACGCCGTGCCGAGCGTGACAAGTCGCCGCTGGATGATGCCAAACCAAAGACTTTGATGGTACAGGTTGACGGACAGACATATAGTGTGACGGTGGCTTATGGTGATATTGACCTGCCTGCTTCGGCAACGGAAAAGGTGGCTCCTGCCGGTACTGGTAAGGATGTGCCCTCACCTCTGGAAGGTAAGTTCTTCTTGACCAAGAATACACAGGAAACACCTGTCAAGGTAGGCGACCGCGTGAAGAAGGGCGATTTGTTGTGCTACGTAGAGGCAATGAAAACTTACAATGCCATCCGGGCCGACTTCGATGGAACTGTGACAGCCATCTGTGTAAATCCGGGTGATTCAGTATCTGAAGATGATGTATTAATGAAGATTGGATAATGGAAGATATATTTTCGAAACTATATGACATGACGGCTTTCAGCAATATTATTGCCGACCCGTCGTTTCTGGTGATGTATGCCATTGCCTTCATTCTCCTTTATCTGGGTATTAAGAAGCACTACGAACCATTGTTGCTGGTGCCTATTGCCTTCGGTGTGCTTATTGCCAATTTTCCTGGCGGTGAGATGGGAGTGATTCAGGCTGACGAGAATGGCATGGTAATGGTGAATGGAGTGATGAAGAACATCTGGGAGATGCCGCTTCATGAAATTGCCCACGAATTGGGACTGATGAACTTCATTTACTACATGTTGATAAAGACTGGTTTCCTGCCGCCCGTTATCTTTATGGGTGTGGGTGCGCTGACCGATTTCGGTCCTATGTTGCGCAACCTCCGTTTGTCCATTTTCGGTGCTGCGGCTCAGCTGGGTATCTTTACCGTACTTCTGTGTGCTGTATTGATGGGTTTCACTCCGCGTGAGGCTGCTTCACTGGGTATCATCGGAGGTGCTGACGGCCCAACTGCCATCTTTACAACCATTAAGTTGGCTCCACACTTGCTGGGACCGATTGCCATTGCTGCTTACTCGTATATGGCTTTGGTTCCGGTCATCATTCCTTTGGTCGTAAAACTATTGTGTACCAAGAAGGAACTGATGATTAACATGAAGGAGCAAGAGAAGCTTTATCCGTCGAAGACTGAAATCAAGAACCTGCGTGTATTGAAGATTATCTTCCCTATTGCCGTTACTACCGTTGTGGCTCTCTTTGTTCCTACGGCAGTTCCTCTGATTGGTATGCTGATGTTTGGTAACTTGATTAAGGAGATTGGTTCGGATACGAGCCGTCTGTTTGATGCTGCTGCCAACAGTATTATGAATGCAGCTACCATCTTCCTGGGATTGAGTGTGGGAGCAACCATGACCAGCGAGGCATTCCTCAACTGGACTACAATAGGCATCGTAGCTGGTGGTTTCCTGGCTTTTGCTCTTTCTATCTCGGGTGGTATCTTGTTCGTGAAGTTGGTCAACCTTTTCTCGAAGAAGAAAATCAACCCGCTGATTGGAGCCACAGGCTTGAGCGCCGTGCCTATGGCCAGCCGTGTGTGCAACGAGATTGCCACCAAGTATGACCCGAAGAATCATGTGCTTAATATTGTATGTCGAGCAATATCTCCGGTGTTATCGGCTCTGCAGTTGCGGCCGGTGTGCTGATTTCTTTCTTGGGATAATATTCTGAGTAGTTCAATAAAAAAACATGCAGAAGCAAGGGATAATCCTCGCTTCTGCATGTTTTTTTTATTATATGTGAATGTCAGTTCGTTTCCTTCTTTACACTCAGCGTCTGGTTGGGTTCCAGTTTGTAATTTTGATTGTAGATTTTAATAGGAAGCTCTTCGCCGCTGGTCAGCTTGATGCTGACCGTATTCTTGTCAACCTTGATATACAGAGTACGTCCCCGGTAGTTTACCCGGAACGAATAGCTTTCCCACTTTTGCGGAATGACGGGGTTCAGTCCCAGTCCTTCCTTTGAGATGCACATATTGGCAAATCCTCTGACAATGACCAGCCAACTGCCTGGCATACTGGTGATGTGTAGACCTTGGCAAGTTTCGTTGTTATAGTCATCCAGGTCGAGGCGTGTGGCGTGCAGGAAAAGCTGGTAAGCTTTTTCCACCTCGCCGATGCGTGCAGCCAGAATGGCATGGATGTGTGGCGACAGTGACGATTCGTGCACGGTCATGGGCTCGTAGAACTGGAAATTGCGGCGTATGGTCTCGGTGTCGAAGTTGAAATAGTAGAGATACAGTCCCAGCAGAACGTCGCTCTGCTTGATGTAGCAGGAGCGCAGGATGCGGTCCCACGACCAGTGCTGGTTGATGGGGCGTTCGTCAGCGGGGATGCAGTCGGTACTTGTCAGCTCTTTGTCCAGGAAACCGTCATGCTGTACAAAAATGCCTCGCTCAGGGTCTTCAGGCAGATACATGTTGTTGATGATGTCGCGCCAGCGGGCTGTCTCTTCCTTGTATCGGAAACTGGTGGTGCGGCGTATGCGGTCATAGTCTTCGGGGTATTGCTCTGCCACCATTTCCAGACTCATAAGTGTGGAACGCAGACACTGTACGCACGAGTAGTTGGTGTACCAGTTGTTGTCCACGTTGTTCTCGTATTCGTTGGGACCGGTCACGCCCAGTATGACATATTTCTGCTTGGGTTGCGAGAAAGAGACACGCTGGCTCCAGAAACGGCTGACGGCAATCATAACCTCCAATCCGTAGCGGGCAATGTATTCGACAGAACCGTTGATGAGGTAGTGCTGCATGATGGCGTAGACCATGATGTTGTTGCGGTGAATCTCCTCGAAGGTGATTTCCCATTCGTTGTGGCATTCTTCGCCATTGTTGGTCACCTGCGGGAAGAGGGCTGCACCGCCGTTAAATCCCAGCTTGCGTGCGTTTTCAATGGCGCGGGGCAGTTGGTTGTAGCGGTACTTCAGCAGATTGATGACAATGGGGCGCGGGGTAGACAGCAGGAAGAAGGGAACACAGCACAGCTCGGTGTTCCAGTAGGTGTTTCCTCCATATTTTTCTCCGGTAAATCCTTTGGGTGCGATGTTCAGGCGCGAGTCATCACCCCGGTAGGTCTGATAGAGCTGAAAGATGTTGTAGCGTATGCCTTGTTGGGCTTCGGGGTCGCCTTCAATGACGACGTCGGTTTCCTTCCAGATGTTTTCCCAGGCGGCCTCATGTTGCTTGATAAGGGTGTTAGCGCCTTGATTTCGTGCGCGGCGGGCCATGCGCGTCGATTCGTCGACCAGGTCTTCGCGGTCGTAACAGAGCGAGGAGGCAATGGCTACGTATTTTATCAACTCCACCGTGTCGCCCGGCTTTATGTCAGCTCCCAGGCTGAAGCCGGTAATTTGTTCCTTTTCTATACGTATGGGGTTGCAGGCTGCTTCTTTGCCGTTTTTCAGCAGCTTGAAGGTGGTGGCGTAGCACACTTGTGTGTCTTCACGTCGGGTCTGCATCCACAGGTAGGCGCAGTCAAAAGTAGTACCGGAACGCAGTGTGTTCCAAATCTTTCCTTTGGTGGGCATACGGTTCCATTCGTATTCCTCTTCATGCTCATTGTCTTCGCCGGCCAATCCGTCGAGTAGGGGAAGGAGTGAGATGCGACCGTTGTAGTTGATGGAACGTACCCGGTAGCGAATGATGCACAGGTCGGGATTGTCTATGCTGTCAACGTGTTCCACATGTATATGCAGGCAGTTGCCGCGTGGCGAGGTTACTTCCATTTCACGTCGGCTGATGCCGTGTTTCATATCAAGTTCTCGCCTGTAGCTGTCCACGTTCCACTGTGCCATGTCCAGCGATTCGTCAATGAGGCGCAGGTCTATGCGGCTCCAGTTGGCGGCTTTGGGCAGGCGGATGTAGTATTTGGGGTATCCGTTTTTCCACCATCCCACGAGCGTCTTGTCCAAATAGGCAGTACCGGCCACAAAAGAGCCGCGGTAGGAGTCGCTGCTATAAGGCTCCTCAAAGTTGCCCCGTTCGCTAAAGCGTCCGTTGCCTATGCTGAAGATACTTTCGGACATTCGAAGCCGCTCGGCCGAGAAACCTTCTTCAATGATTGACCATTCGTCGGTCACAAGATATTTCTTCATGGTGTTTGCAGGTTGTTTGTCAGGTAAGCCGGGGCTTACGTGGTTATTTTCGTTGTTTGTTTTGATACGTTGGCTGTAAAGATACGAATAATAATCAACGGGCAAACGCAGAGCGGGGTAAATTCGTGGTATTTCCTGCTTTTCTGTCGGCGGTGAGGTTGTGTTGGCTCTTTTATGGATGGGGTTTGGGCGGGTCTGGCGTCCGATTCTCTCCCAAAAACGTTGGGGGTATTCTTCCCCGGTACCACGGGATGTTCCTCTCCGTGTGCTGCGGGGCGTTCCTCCCGTGCGCACGGGGAAACGTTATTTCCAAATGTCATGGGATAAAACGGGGTGTAGGAGCAGGCGTACAGATATGAAGATAGCACACGGCCGACGTGGCTTCGCGCCTTTCCGATGTCGGCAGTGTGCTATCTGTTGGGTTGGTTCTTACAGGCTTATTCTTTCTCTTTGATGAGGTAGACGGCGGCTGCGCCTATTATCAGCATGACACCGGCCAGTACCAGCATGTTGATTTCGGGCGGCAGGCAGCCTTGTGGAGTGAACCATGCCAGAATAGTACCTCCCAGCGAGGCAGCCACAATCTGGGGCACGCAGATGGTACCATTGAACAATCCCAGATAAGTACCCATGTGTCCGCCGCTCAGAGAGTTGGTCAGGATGGTGAAAGGAAGTGCCAGCATGGCGGCCCATGCGCATCCTATCAGCAGGAAGGAGATGAACAGCATGTAGGGGTCGTGCATGAAGTAGGTGGATATGAATCCGATGCCTCCCAATACAAGGCTAAGCGAGTAGATGAGACGGCGGTCTTTGAAGAATGGAATGCAGACGGCCCACAGTACGGAACCAATGGCCTGTACGGCAAAGAGTACACCTACCCAGTTGGCTGCTTCCTGATATTGTGTGCTGGTGGTGTCCAGCGTCACCTTGGTTATGCCGTTGACGATGGTTTCCGATACGGGGGCACCGAATGCGTTGTGCGCTACGCTGCCGTTGGTATAGGTCCACATCAGCATAAAGGCAAACCAGCAGAAGAACTGTACCAGACCTACAGTCCAGAATGCTTTAGGTGCTTTGACCAACAGTTTCAGCATGTTGGTTTTCTCTTTTTCTTCGGCTTCCGTGATGCCGTGGTATTCGGCATATTCTGCAGGGGGCATCTCCTTCACTTTGACACTGGTGTAGATGACGCAGAAAATGAGGATGGCAGCGCCGATGTAGAAGGCGTAGATGACCGAGTCGGGGATGACGCCCTGCGGTGCCGTGTTGCTGATGCCCATGTAGGCGAAGAAGAAGGGGAAAAGGTAGCCTATGAGGCTGCCTGCGTTGCACAGGAAACTTTGGATGGAGTAGGCCAGACTCTTTTGTTCTTCATTTACCATGTCGCCTACCATCATTTTAAAGGGTTGCATGGCCATGTTGATGGAGGTGTCGAGGAACATGAGGGAAACGAGTCCGAATATCATGGCCGTGCTGACCTCCATGCCGAAGCTGCCGGCATTGGGTAGCAGGCACATGACGATGACGGCAATGAGTGAGCCGATGAACAGGTAGGGGATACGGCGTCCGAATCGTGTCCATGTCTTGTCACTGGCTGCTCCCACGATGGGTTGCACGATGATACCTGCCAGTGGAGGCAGAATCCAGAAATAACTGAGACTGTGCGGGTCGGCTCCCAGCGTAGAAAAGATGCGGCTGATGTTAGCGCTTTGCAGCGCGTAGGCAATCTGCACGCCGAAGAAGCCGAAACTTATGTTCCAGAGCTTCCAGAAACTTAAATTGGGTCTTGTTTTCATAGAATATCGTTTTGTTATATTTGATTTATAAGTATTTAGTTCCTCAGATTTTGAACTTGTAAGTTTATAAATGGTAGTTTCGCTTTAACTTAAACAATATTGTATTGATAGATGTCGTATCGTTTGAGCTATTTCGTAGTTCCTCTCACAACTAAGTTTGTTCTCACAATCTTGTTGCAGTTTTTGTTGTCGTCCTTTTCCAGTTTTTCTTGCAGGGCTGTAAAGGCGCATTTGCCCACCTCTTCGCCGTGCTGTTCTATGGTGGTTAGTTTAGGGTCGGTGCTTTGTGCCACAGCTCCATCGGTAAATCCGCAGATAGACACTTCATCGGGTACTTTAACCCCTACCAGTTTGCAGGCAAAGAGGATGCCCGAAGCTGTTTCATCGTTGATGGCGAAGAATCCGTCGGGACGGTTAGGACTTTCCAGCAGGTCGGGGGTGATGGCAATGGCTTTCTCACGTGTATCACACAGCTTGAGCATGGACTCGTCTACCGGAATCTTGTATCGCTTCATGGCATCCAGATAGCCGTTCCGTCGGTTTTTGGTGATTTCCAGGTGTGGAGCCGAACCGTAGAAGAAAATGCGTCGGCAGCCGGTTTGTATCATGTATTCCACAGCATTGAATGCGCCTGCATAGTCGTCCACAACTACACGTTCTGTCTTCAGTTCAGTACAGATGCGGTCGTAGAAGACGATAGGAATGTTTTCGTCCAGTAGTTCCTGGTAATGGTCATACCGGTTGGTATCTTTGGCAAGGGAAGCAATGACGCCACAGACGCGTGCTTCCTGAAAGGAATGGATAATTTTTACTTCCTGGTTGTACGACTCATTGCTCTGTGCCACCAGAATGTTATATCCGGCTTTTACGGCTGCTTGTTCAATGCCACTCAATACGCATGAGAAGAAATGGTGCACCAGTTGTGGTACGATTACCCCAATGGTATTGCTGCGGTTGCCACGCAGGTTGATGGCCAGCGCATTGGGTTTATAGTTGTGTTCGCGGGCATAGTTGTGTACCAGTTCGCAGGTCTCCTTACTGATGTCCTTGCTGTTCTTCAAGGCTCTTGAGACGGTAGATGGTGATACATTTAGCGCGCGTGCAATATCTTTGATGGTAATTTGTGTCTTGCTCATGGTATCTTTGTTTTGCTTCCAAAGGTAGTGGATTGTAGTTGACCTTCCAAGCATCCTTCAGCCTTTCAGCGGTGTTTTCGGCAAATTTAGTGCAAAGCAGGTTAATAGGCTTATGTAGTTGTTGTTTATTGGTTTATCAGAATTCGCAAACGATTGCATATCCGGTTGAAGTTCCATTGTTAGTCATGAACGTTGTAGGTTCTTTTCTATTGATTATATTTGTAGGTGGCAAAGCAGGTGGATTGCTGCTTTGGGTATATGTTTATATTAAAGAAAGAAAAGACTATGAATCACAGTATCATGAAAACCGTTTTGGGAGTGTTATTTCTGTTTCTAACTGCATGTGGAAAAGCAGATAATCAGGATGGCCCAGGACAAGGAGGAGCGGAAAATAAGGAAGATAAGTTCGTCAAAGGAGCAGATATCAGCTGGGTTACGGAGATGGAGCAGGATGGCTTGACTTTTAAGAATGCGCAGGGCGTAACTACAGATTGCTTTCAGCTGATGAAAGAAATAGGGATGGATGCCATTCGTTTGCGCGTATGGGTTAATCCTCAAGTAGGTTTTTGCAATAAGGCTGATGTACTGGCTAAGGCTCGCAGAGCCCATGCGCAGGGTCTGAAGCTGATGATAGATTTTCATTATAGTGACTGGTTTGCTGACCCTGGACGTCAGAACATGCCTGCCGATTGGGCTGGGAAGACATTACAAGAATTGCGGCAGGCTGTGGCCGACCATACGGTTGATGTCTTGCAGGCCTTAAAGTCAGAGGGGATTGAACCTGCTTGGGTGCAAGTAGGTAATGAAACCAGAAATGGCATGATGTGGCCGGCAGGACAGCTTTGGAACGAACAGGGTGATTTGACTGACGGATGGAAGAACTATGTTTCTTTAAGCAATGCAGGCTATGAAGCTGTGAAAAGCATATTTCCTGAAGCCAACGTGCTGGTGCATATTGACAATGCGTGGGATGACCAGACATGGTGGTTTGACAAATTTACTCAGTTTGGCGGGAAGTTTGATATGATAGGCTTATCTCATTATCCGCAGACCCATCAGGAACTTGGTTGGGAGGAAATGAATAGACGTACGCTGGAACATATACAGCTATGGGCTGAGCGGTTTGACTGTCGGGTGATGATTTGTGAAGTTGGAGTGAAGTCGGCCGATGAAGCACTGGCGGCACGGGTGTTAACCGGCTTCATGACCGAAGCCATGAAGCTGGAACAATGTGCCGGAGTGTTCTATTGGGAACCGCAGGTCTATGGTGGTTGGAAACCTGCTATCTACGATAGCCTGGGATGGGGAGCTTACGAGATGGGAGCTTTCACTTCTGATGGACGTCCGGCGGCGGCCTTAGACGTATTCAGTGAGTAAGTAGTATGATGGTAGGAGTAGAACTGCTGTAGGGCTATTTTTAGAATATATCCTTTGTTATAAGGTGGTATGTGTGAATGATATGTTGTATGTCATTCCACATACCATTTTTGGTGTATTATGGTTGGATATGTATTAAGAATAGTTAGCCTAATCTTTGGTAATGCCAGCTAATAATTGATGGTAGATTCACTGCTCACTCATTGATGAGTTGGTTTCAAGTTAGTTTCATGCGGTGAAACCATTAGTTTCAAGCGGTGAAACTGTTAGTTTCAAGCGATGAAACCGTTAGTTTCAAGCAGTGAAACCATTAGTTTCAAGCAATGAAACCATCAGTTTCAAACGATGAAACTGAAAAAAACTTACGGAGTTTGTCTGTCTGCTTGCCTTTTCAGCCTGATAGGATATTACGTTTTGAATGAAAGAGCGCTTTGTAGTAGATAGAAAATCCTCGGACCGGTTTCCTTCAGTGGTTTATGATAAAGAGAGTATGAAGATGGTTTAATGAGGAAACCGGCCGGGGAATGTTCAGTAGTATGTTTCTGTCGTGTATGCTTAGTATATCTGACCGCCGCCTAAAGCCTGGTATAGATTGACAAGGCTTTGTATTTCCTTAAATTGGTTGGCGGTTTGCGATAGTTGTGCAGTCAGCAGGCTTTGGCGTGCGGTGAGTACTTCCAGATAGGTGGTATTGCCATTTTCCATCAGCAATGAGGTGCTGCTGTAGGCCCGTTCAAGGGCTGTAATCTGCTGCAGGTAGTTTTCACGTTTCCGTTTGCTGGTCTGATAGGAGATTAATGCATCGTTTACTTCTGTACCGGCATTGAGCAACTGTTGTCTGAAGGCCAGTAATGCCTCTTCCTGCTGCGCTTTGGCTATTCGGCGGCGGGCAATCAGTGTACCACGGTTGAATAACGGCTGTGTGAGCGAAGCCACTGCCGATGTGACAAACTTGGCAGGATTGGTGATGAGGCCTCCTATGGAGTTGGTCCAACCGGCACTGCCGCTCAGTGTTATGGAAGGATAGAAAGCGGCATTGGCTTGGTTGGTAACATAGAAAGCTTGTTCCAGTTGCCGTTCGGCCATGCGTACGTCCGGACGGTGCGACAACAGTTGCAAAGGAATGCCGATAGACAACTGTGAAGTAAATTCCTGCTCCGAGAGTTTACCGCGTTCGTAGTGTTGCGGGGTTTCGGCCAAAAGTAGTGAAAGACTGTTTTCTACCTGATTGATTTGTTCTTCCAGGTCGATGATCGAGTTCTGAACTTCATAGTAGGTAGCTGTCATCTGTGCAACTGCTGTTTCGTCAGTCAGTCCTGCATCCATCAGTGCTTTTGTTGACGAAACGGTCTCTTTCCAGCTGAGGGCTGTCTGGCGCGATATGTCCAGCTGTTGGTCCAACATCAGCAATGTATAATAAGTATTGGCTATATTGGCAATCAGACTGGAGTAGACGGCTTGTCGGTAGTCCTCGCTTTGAGCATAGGCGGCTTTCGCCTGTCGCTTGGCGTTGCGCAATTTCCCGAAGATGTCAACTTCCCAACTGGCAGTGACCGGCAGGGTATAAGTACGCGATACCTGACTTTCCACCGTACCCAATGCCCCTTGCGGGGCTAGGGCGAAGGAAGGCAAGAAGGCAAGTTTGGCCGAAAGCAAGGTAGCTTTGGCTTCTTCTATGCGCAGGCTGGCAGTCTGTACATCCGTGTTTTGAACCAACCCTTTTTCGATGAGTTTTTGTAGATAAGGGTCGCTGAAGAAGTCACGCCAGGCTATGTGCCCCATATTGGCAGAGTCGGCAGGCAGTGCATGGGGCGCATTGCCGTACAGGTTGTCGGGCACGTTGCTTTGCGGTTCGTATTTGGTATAAATGCCGCATCCGCTGAGCAGGAAGACGCTTCCCAAAATGATGGTTTTATGTATATTCATGATTATTCTTGTTTACTGTTCTGTGTTAAAAGCACTTTTTTCAATCAATGTCTGTTCTTTCTCGTAGAGGACCTGTGGGTCTGCTTCTTTGTGCATCGGAGCGCGTAACCTTTCTTGCAGGTATTCAAAAGCAATGAAAAATACGGGTACGACAAAAAGCAGGGCCAAGGTTCCGATAAGCATACCGCCTACCACGCCTGTTGCCAGTGAACTGTTGCCATTGGCACCGGCACCTGTCGAGAACATCAGCGGAAGCATACCGAATATCATGGTGAGTACAGTCATAAGGATAGGGCGGAAACGGGCCTGCGCGGCAGAATAGGCGGAGGAGATGATGCCCATTCCTTTACGACGGCGTTCAATGGCATACTCTGTAATCAGAATGGCTGTCTTGGCCAGCAAGCCAATCAGCATGATGGCGCCCGTTTGCAGGTAGATGTTGTTTTCCAGGCCGGCTATGCGGGCAAAAAGGAAACTACCCATCAGTCCGAAAGGTACGGACAGGATGACTGCCATCGGGACAAGAAAACTTTCGTAAAGACACGATAGAATCAAAAAGATAAGTACTACGCATAGAGTGTAGATAAAGACTGTTTGCGCGCCTCCGCTGTTTGCTTCTTCGCGTGCCATGCCGCCGTATTCGTAGCCATAGCCAGAGGGAAGCATCTGTTCCGATACTTCCTTGATAGCCTGTTGAGCTTCACCGGTTGAGTATCCTTCAGCCACGTTGACATTGACGTTGATGGTGTTGTAAAGGTTGAATCGTTTGGCTATTTCTGCTCCCAGTTCGGAACGCAGGGTTACAAACTGGCTGACAGGCGCCATTTCATTGCCGTTACGCACAAACATATTGTCCAGTGAATGTTGGCTCAGTCTTGTCTGAGGAGAGGCTTGAATCATGACACGATATACCTTGCCAAATTTGTTATAGTTGGATACATAAGAACCACCGCAGTAGGCTCCTACAACGCTGAGTACATCGTTCGGGCTGATACCTGCGCGTTTGCATTTGGCTGCATCCACGTCGACGGCAATCTGTGGGAAGTTCATGGTGTACGAACTATAGGCCATGGCTATTTCGGGACGCTGATTCAGAGCTCCAATGAACTGGTTCACGGAATTGTAGAAAGTCTTCATTTCACCACTTGTCTTGTCTTCCATGTAGAGTTCAATGGAGTTACCCGTTCCGTAACCTGGAATCATGGCCGGTTGGAAGCAGAATACTTGTGCTTCCTTGATGGTGCTGAACTGAGCGTTCAGCCGTTTCATCACGGCGTCTACTGTATGTTCTTTACCTTTACGTTGGTCCCAGTGATACAATCGGATAATAACCGTACCGTATGAGGTTCCCTGGCCTGATATCAGACCGAAGCCTGTTGTGCGTGAGTAGTGCTCGATTTCGGGAGTCGCTTCCAGGATAGCCTGCACTTTGTCCATTACCTTATCTGTTTCTACCAGCGAATTGCCGGGCGAGGCGCTGATATTTATCATCATGGTTCCCTGGTCTTCTTGCGGTACAAGACCTGTCTTGGTTGTAGTCATCAGATAAACCAACAGGACACATGCAATGCCCAGTGATGTCCAGACCATCCAGCGGTGACGGAAGAAGAACATCAGTCCTCTTTTGTACTTTCCAAGCATGGCTTGGTATGAAGCATTGTAGGCAGTTCGTACCAGGCTGTTTATGTTTCGGCCTTTTCTTTCTTTACCCGATGGGCGCATCATCATGGCACATAGCGCCGGACAGAGTGTCAGGGCACTTATGCATGAGATTCCGACAGATACGGCCATGGTAACACCAAACTGTGTATAAAATACTCCTGAAGTACCTCCCATAAAAGTTACCGGTATAAATACTGCCATGAATACGCATGTACACGAGATAACTGCCATTGTCACGTCGCTCATGGCATCCTTCGTTGCCAGATAGGGTGAACGGTAACCTACATCAAACTTGGCCTGCACGGCTTCTACCACGACGATGGCATCGTCTACCACTGTTCCGATGGCCAATACGAGGGCAAACAGGGTAAGGATATTGATACTGAATCCGGCCACAGACAGAAAGGCAAAGGTTCCCACCAGTGATACAATGATGGAAATGGACGGAATCAGTGTGCTTTTGAAATCGTGCAGGAAGAAATATACAACCAGAATTACCAGGATGATGGCGATGAACAAGGTTTCTACCACATTATCGATGGAGGCGAACAGGAAATCGTTGACACTCATCATGGATAGGAACTTCATGCCTTCCGGCAAATCTTTGGAAAGATTATCCAGCAGTTGACTGATTTCTTCGTTGACCTCTGTGGCATTGGCTCCTGCTACCTGATAGACCATGAACATGACACCGGGCAGGCCGTCGGCCTCGCCGTGAAAACCATAAGACTCACGTCCCAGTTCTACGTCGGCAATGTCCTTTACGCGTAGTACGGAACCGTCCTTCTCCGAACGTATTACCATGTTTTCAAATTCTTCCACGCTTTTCAACCGTCCTTTATATTTCATGGTATATTGGAAGACGTGGTCGGAGTTTTCTCCTAACGAACCGGTAGGCGCTTCGATGTTCTGTTCGTTCAGTACGGCAGTCACATCCGAGGGTACCAGCCCGTATTGGGCCATCTTCTCGGGTTTCATCCAGATGCGAAGGCTGTAAGTATTTCCCAACAGCTGTACATCGCCTACTCCTTGAATACGCTTGATTTGTGGGATGACGTTAATGTCAAGGTAGTTGGACAGGAAGTTTTCGTCATAACGTCCGTCCGGGCTGATGAGGCTGTTGATTTGCAGGTAACTGTTCTGTCGTTTCATGGTGCTTACACCGATGGCCGTTACTTCGGCAGGTAGCAGGCCTTGTGCTTCGGATACGCGGTTCTGTACGTTAACGGCTGCCATATCAGGATCGGTTCCCTGTTTGAAATAAACCAGGATTTCGGCTGTACCGGCATTGGTGGCTGTGGAGGTGATGTACATCATGTTTTCTACACCGTTGATGCTTTCTTCCAACGGCATGATTACACTGTTCATCACCGCATCAGCGTCGGCACCTGTATAGGTGGCATCTACTTTTACTGTAGGCGGGGCTATGTCTGGATATTGTTCTACAGGTAGAGTATAGAGTGAGATGAATCCAACAATCAGGATGAGGATGGATATGGACATGGCCATGACAGGCCGTTTGATGAATATATTTCCTTTCATAGTCGTCTGTTATTTGATTTGTGTACCTTCGCGAACCATACCGGCTCCGTCAGCAATAATTTCATCACCGGGCTTTAAGCCGTCTTCAACAATATATTCTTTTCCGTCGTTGACCTGTGCTACCTTAATAAGGTTCGAAACTGCTTTGCCATCTACAACTTTGTAGACTATAATCTGGTCTTGCAGTTGTACAGTGGCTCCCTGTGGAATGACAATGCAGTTTTTGTAGGTGCTTGGTATGAGCACGTTGCCCGATGCACCACTATGTAGCAGGCGGGTGGGATTGGGAAATACGGCGCGTACGCCAACTGTTCCTGTCGCTTTGTCAATCACACCACTGATTGATTCTATTTTTCCGCTTTCTTCATAGGTAGAGCCGTCGTTCAGTTGCAGCTTGATGGCTGGCATTTCTTTCATGGCGTTTCGGATGGTGCCATATTGTCGGGCCAGTGACAAGAACTGATTCTCGGTCATGGAGAAATAGACATACATGTTCGAATTGTCCGATACGGTGGTCAACGGTTGGGCCATGTTGGGTCCAACCAGGGTGCCTACCCTGAAAGGAAGCATTCCTACCACACCATCACTTGGACTTTTTACTTCTGTATATGACAAGTTATTGCGTGCATTTATTTCTTCTGCTTCAGCCTGTGCCAGTTGTGCTTTGGCTGTCAGATAAGAGTTCTTGCTGGTTTGCAGGTTGAAGTCCGATACTACTTTTTCTGCGTGTAGCTTTTGGCTGCTTTGGTAGGTCAATTCGGCTGTAGCCAGGTTGGCTTTGGCCACTTCCACATTGGCCAAAGCAGTTTGCAGAGCTGCTTTGTAAGGCACCTGGTCTATGATAAATAATACCTGGCCTTTGCGCACAATGTCGCCTTCAGCTACATTGAGTTTTTCTATGTAGCCTGATACCTGAGGGTATATGTCAATATCTTGCATACCTTCGATTGAGGCGGAGTAAGAAGTTATGATTTCTTTATTGTCATTTGCGCTAATGACGGTAGTGGCATAGTTTTGTTTAGGTTGTTCCTGTTGTTGGGATTGACATGAAGCCAGACCAGTCATACAACCGGCCATGGCAAATAACCACATGTGGGTTTGAATGCTCTTTACTTTCATATTCTCTTATTTAAAAATTTGCGCAAAAGTACTTTCTGCGATGTTACCGGCAGCAACAAATTTTCTTGGAGGAATGTTGTATTTTCCTTAGTTATGAGTCTGAAACAGTTAAATATAGAATATGAAATATACAAAGGGGAAAATTGAACATATAATGTGTATCGTAGTTTTCCCGCTTTTTTTCATCTTTGCCGAAAAAAAGTGGACGAGATTAGAGTTATTGATATTGAAGCGTTGAAACTGTACAGTCTGCAGGATGGTTGCGTCGATGACTATCTGTTTCTGACTGACCGTTTGGAGAATATATTGTCGGGTGATAAAACGGTTAAGATGAAGGTCTTCCTGATGATTTATTGTGTGCAGGGTGAGGTTCGGTTGGATATAAACAATGAAACTTATAGCCTGAAACCGGATGATTTGCTTGTCAGTTTGCCCAATATGGTTGTTGGTGGAATCATGGCGTCGCCAGACTATCAGGTGAGGATTATTTGTTTTTCAGGGCGCTTTGTACAGCGGCTCACACAGACCGAAAAGTATACCTGGAAGTCGTTTCATTATCTGCATTGGCACCCGGTCAAGCATTTCAATGAGGCGGAGAAAACATTGTTCAATCAATATCTGGATCTGATAACGTATGAAATTTCACAGGAAAGCACCTCTTATCAGAAAGAAATACTGTTGTATCTGTCTTCTGCTTTTTTCACGAAATTGCTTGCTGCTACCAACCGTAAGTTGAGCGAGTATGGAGAAGGTACACATCGGTTCATCAATCAGCCTGATTTTATATTCAAAAGGTTTATGGAGGCATTGGCTGCCGATAATGGTCGGCACCGGACATTAGAGTATTATGCCAGTAAGTTTTGTTATTCTCCGAAATATCTGTCGCATATCATTAAGCGTGTCAGTGGAAAAAATGCTCTGACTTTGATACACGAAAATGCCATTGAGCATATCATTCTGGCATTACGGCTTTCCAGTAAGAGTATCAAGGAAATAGCAGCAGATTTTGAATTTTCCAATGTGTCATTTTTTTCCCAATATGTGAAGAAGCATTTGGGTGTTACCCCTTCCGAGTATCGGAATAGTTTTATTTCAGTTGTGCAGAAATAAGATGAGAGGGAATGTAATAATCCGGAGAATACTGATTAAAAAAATGTTTATTCAGAGCTATATGTAAAAACACATGCGGCTGCGTAGGTCAACGCTTACGGCAGTGTGAGGCAACACATACGGCTGCGCAAGGCGATGCATGCGGCTGCGTGAGATGACAAGATACCTAGTTGTGTTGCTTGGTGACAATTCATGAAATCTATATATATGAAAACGAGGGCATACCTTGCGGTATACCCTCGTTTGTATTTATAGGAAATTATGACTTTGCTTATTCAGCAACTTCTGTTCCCCAGTTTTCGCGAGCCAAACGCTTGTAGCTGTTGTAGCGCCACTTAGCGTTGTCTTCGGCAGCCTGGAAGAGTTGTTCAGCTTCTGCAGGATATTGCTTCATAACAGATGCGTAACGAACCTCACCCTTCAAGAAGTCTTTGAAGCCTTCCCATTCGGGTTCTTTGCTATCCAGTGTGAACGGATTCTTGCCTTCAGCTTCCAGTGCTGGGTTGTAACGCCACAAGTGCCAGTAACCGCACTTAACAGCTTTTTCTTCCTCAGCCTGGCTCTTACCCATACCAGCCTTCAGACCGTGGTTGATACACGGAGCGTAAGCGATGATGAGTGACGGACCGGGATAAGCTTCAGCTTCGCGCAGAGCCTTCAGAGTCTGAGCCTGGTCAGCACCCATAGCAATCTGTGCTACGTAAACGTAACCGTAAGTAGTAGCCATCAGACCGAGGTCTTTCTTACGTACGCGCTTGCCGGCAGCAGCAAACTTGGCGATAGCACCTACCGGAGTAGCCTTAGAAGACTGACCACCAGTGTTAGAGTAAACCTCTGTATCGAGTACGAGGATGTTTACGTCTTTACCGCTGGCGATAACGTGGTCAAGACCACCGTAACCGATATCGTAAGAAGCACCGTCACCACCGATAATCCATTGGCTGCGTTTTACGATGTACTGTTTCAGGTTGTAGATACCTGCGCAAACCGGACATTTGTCTTTGGCAGCTTCCAGCATCGGAACGATACGCTCGTAGATGTCTTTGGTCTTGTCTGCATCCAGGCTGTTTTCCAACCATTCAGTGAAGATAGCTTTGTACTCAGCCGGAGTAGCTTCGTTTGCAATGCCTTCTTCCATCAGTTTGGCGATACGGGCACGCATCTTTTCGTTAGCCAGTTCCATACCCAGACCGAATTCGCAGAAGTCTTCGAACAATGAGTTAGCCCATGCAGGACCGTGACCCTTCTCGTTCTTGGTGTAAGGAGTAGAAGGAACAGAACCAGAGTAGATAGAAGAACATCCAGTTGCATTGGCTACCATTTCACGGTCACCGAAGAGCTGAGAAATCAGCTTCACATACGGAGTTTCGCCGCAACCAGAGCATGCGCCTGAGAACTCGAACAACGGAGTAGCGAACTGAGAGTTCTTCACGTTGGCCTTGATGTCTACCAGGTGTTGTTTGCTCTTCACATTTTCTACGCAGTAAGTCCAGTTGGCAGCTTCGCCCAGCTGGCCTTCCAAGTGAACCATTGACAATGCTTTGCCACCCTTCTTCGGGTTACCCGGACATACGTCAACACAGTTACCGCAACCCAGACAGTCGAGTACGTCAACCTGCATACGGAATGTCATGCCATCGAATACTTTGCCGACAGCCTTCAGCTGAGTGAAGTTTGCACCCTTCTGCTCTTCAGCATCGAGGATGAACGGACGGATAGCAGCGTGAGGACATACGTAAGCACACTTGTTACACTGGATACAGTTTTCAGCATTCCATTCGGGTACGAATGCAGCAACACCACGTTTCTCATACTTGGCAGTACCTTGTTCCCAAGTACCGTCTTCGATACCCTTGAAGGCAGATACCGGCAGCAGGTCACCGTCCTGAGCGTTGATAGGACGAACTACTTCGTTGATGAATGCAGGATCGTTGTTGGCAGCCTTTTCGTCATCAGGCAGGTTAGCCCATGCCGGGTCGATAGTCAGTTGCTTGTATTCACCACCACGGTCAACGGCAGCATAGTTCTTGTTAACAACATCTTCACCCTTCTTGCCATAAGACTTCACGATGAATTTCTTCATCTGTTCTACAGCCAGGTCAACAGGAATTACACCTGTGATGCGGAAGAATGCAGACTGAAGGATGGTGTTGGTACGGTTGCCCAATCCGATTTCCTGTGCAATCTGAGTAGCGTTGATGTAGTAAACAGTGATATTATTCTGTGCAAAATACTTCTTAACCTTGTTAGGCAGGTTCTTAGCCAGTTCTTCGCCTTCCCAGATGGTGTTGAGCAGGAACGAACCGTTCTTGCGCAGACCGCGGGTTACATCGTACATGTGCAGATAAGCCTGTACGTGGCAAGCTACGAAGTTAGGTGTATTAACCAGGTAAGTAGAGCGGATAGGAGTGTCACCGAAACGCAGGTGAGAGCAAGTGAAACCGCCTGACTTCTTAGAGTCGTAAGAGAAGTATGCCTGACAGTGCTTGTCGGTATTGTCACCGATAATCTTCACAGAGTTCTTGTTGGCACCTACTGTACCGTCAGCACCCAAACCGTAGAACTTGGCTTCGAACATACCTTCGCCACCTACAGCGATTTCGGCTTCCTGAGGCAGTGAAGTGAAGGTAACGTCGTCTACGATACCGATAGTGAAGTGGTTCTTCGGAGTCGGCAATGCCAAGTTGTCGTATACGGCAAAGATTTGTGCCGGAGTGGTATCTTTCGAACCCAGACCGTAGCGTCCGCCAACGATGAGCGGGGCATTTTCCTGTCCGTAGAAGCAGTCTTTAACATCCATGTAAAGAGGTTCGCCGTTGGCACCCGGTTCTTTCGTACGGTCGAGTACGGCAATACGTTTGGCTGTCTTGGGCACAGCTGCCAGGAAATGCTTGGCAGAGAACGGACGGTAGAGGTGAACTGCCACCAAACCAACCTTCTCACCCTTGGCGCGCAGGTAGTCAATAACTTCGCGGATAGCCTCTGTTACAGAACCCATAGCGATGATAACGCGTTCTGCTTCGGGGTCACCGTAGTAATCGAACAGACCATAGTTGCGGCCAGTGATTTCGCTGATTTTCTTCATGTAATCTTCTACGATGGCAGGAACTGCTTCATAGAAGTTGTTGCAAGATTCACGGTGTTGGAAGAAGTGGTCGGGGTTTTCAGCCATACCACGCGCAACCGGATTCATGGGGTTCATGGCGCGGTTGCGGAATTCAGCCAGAGCTTCCTGGTCGATAAGCGGAGCGAGGTCTTCGTTGTCCAGCTTTTCAATCTTCTGGATTTCGTGAGAAGTACGGAAACCGTCAAAGAAGTTGATGAACGGAACACGTGCCTTCAGTGTAGACAGGTGGGCAACACCTGCAAGATCCATCACTTCCTGTACAGAACCTTCAGCCAGCATGGCAAAACCAGTCTGACGGCAAGACATTACGTCCTGGTGGTCACCGAAGATACACAGAGCGTGGCTGGCCAGTGTACGTGCAGAAACATGGAATACGCAAGGCAAGTTTTCGCCGGCAATCTTATACATATTGGGGATCATCAGCAACAGACCCTGAGAAGCGGTGTAAGTAGTAGTCAGTGCACCTGCCTGCAGTGAACCGTGAACGGCACCGGCAGCACCTGCTTCCGACTGCATTTCCTGTACCAATACTGTTTCGCCGAAGATGTTTTTACGACCTGCGGCGGCCCATTCGTCTACGTGTTCTGCCATCGTTGACGACGGGGTGATGGGGTAGATGGCTGCCACCTCGGAAAACATGTACGAGATGTGTGCAGCAGCTTCATTACCATCACAAGTGATGAATTTTTTCTGTTTAGTCATAACTAAATGAATTTATTAGTAAATAAAACTTTTAAGTTCCTTTTTCTTTTTATTCTATATGAACTAACGGACTTATATTTATAGGGAAAACAGATATAAGTAGGTAGGTTCTGTATCGTGTCAATATAGGAAACCAAATAGCCACAGCGGAATTTGATTGCCTCTTCCTATTTCGGCCTTATGCATGGCATAAGTCACTCCCGGGTTATTCTTTATCTTCATGCCGCTACTGCATATCTTGAACGGCATTACTTCGTCTACCATGAACGAGATGTTCTTGTCGCCTTTGTTCACTTTGTGGTCTTTCCACATGGTGTTCACGAAGAACGTGTCCAATATATCCTGTTCCTCAACTTTTACCGGGTAGATGGAATACATCAGGTTGGGGTTGTGCATCATAATTTTAGATGGTTTTTTGGGAAATTCCTCTCCCTTCGGGTAGACCATGTTGATTAGTCTTGCATCTGCCAGATACTTGATGTAGTTCATGACGGTGGCCCTTGACGTCTGAATGTCGTTAGCCAGTTGGCTTACATTGGGTGCTTTGGGACCGTCAACCGCCAGCAAATATAATAATTTCTTTATTTTTGAAAGATATTTCAGCTCTATTTGTTTGATTAAAAGTATGTCAACCTCTACCATCATGTTCATGGTTTTGAGCAGGTTTTCCGAAAAATTCCGTTTTTCCAGAAAGAAAGGGTAGAAGCCGTGGTGCATGTAGTCTTGGAAATGGTCAAGCGGGCGTACCTTGGAGAGGATTCCTTTGGCTATTTGCTCATGACTGCTTAGTATTTCTTCCAAAGTGTAGGAATGGAATTTCATGCCGGTTTGCAGGTTCAGATATTCCCTGAAGGAAAATCCGCGCAGGTTGTAGCTTTTCACAATGTCGTGCAGCTCCAGATTCTCTTCTTTAAGCCGCATGACGGATGAACCGGTGAAGACTATTTTCAGATTTGGAAAACGGTCGTAACATAAACGGAGCTCTTTGCTCCATTCTGGATGCTTGAATACCTGGTCTATCAGCAGAACCTTTCCGCCACGGCGCTGGAATTCATAAGCAAAGTCTACAATGCTGTGCCCGGAAAAATAGAAGTTGTTCATGTTAATGAACAAGCAGGAACGGTCAGTTCCGAATTTTTCCTTGGCATATTGTAACAGAAAGGTGGTTTTGCCCACACCACGCGTTCCCTTGATGCCTATGAGCCGGTCGTTCCAGTCTATCTCGTCCATAAGGTCACGGCGGACGGGGGCATTGGTATGCTCTACGAGATAGGCGTGTGTGCGGTAGAATGCTTCCATGTCTTACATTTGGTTTATTGGCGGCAAAGATATAGCTTTTTTATAGAATTGCAAAGTAGAGATAGCAAAATATCTTTTTTCTTTGTATAAAGTTTGTTGACTGATGAAAAGAAATGATGAGATTCCTTTTGGATAAATTTGCTTCCTATGCCTTTTCTGTGTATGTTTGCCTGAGAAGCTAACTGAAATATTTATTTTTTACAGTTGTATGGATTGTACATCTGTAATGCACGGTAAAAAGAATTAGGTTATGAAACTCTATATATTCAATCCTGATACCGACATGGCTCTTGCCTCCCGGGAAGAGAACTACATGGCACCGGCACTTATCAGGTGTATGGCCGAAGATATGGCCGCATTTCCTGTCTGGTATGCCACTGATTCATCATTGGTTTTAGCTCCTTCGGCCTATAACATTGATTTCCTGAAGCAGATGCAGACACTGTTTTCTCTGGACGTACAGATTGTTACCGAAGTTGAATTACCCGAGTACGCTCATGTACAGCCTCTGCCTTGGGGCTGGAACATGGCCTTGTGTCGGCGTCTGTTCAAGGGAGGAATTTTTGCCGGGCGACTGCCCGCTTCCGGATGGCTGGAGGCGTATCGCCAGTGGGCTTCCCGTCGCAATGCGGTTGATGTCTTGCAGTCTTTGGTCAGTTCGGATGGCATAAAAGATTGCCAAGGCAGTTCTCAGTGGTTGACGGATATCGAGGCTTGCCACAATGCAACCTTGGCAATGAACGGTCATTGTGTGTTCAAGGCTCCGTGGTCGGGCAGTGGGAAAGGCTTGCTTTGGTGTCGCGACGGGTTTGCATTCAGTGCAAGGAAGTGGTGCGAGCGAGTCTTGAGAGAACAGCAGGGCATTGTGGCAGAACCTATATATAATAAGGTATTGGATTTTGCCATGGAGTTTTATTCATCAGGACAGGGTGAAGTGGCGTTCAGGGGATATTCTCTGTTCGAAACCAACAGCAGAGGAGCCTATCAGCGTAATCTGCTCTTGCCGGCATCTGCCATCGAGGACAGAATCGCCGGTTTTGTCTCCTTGCTTACATTGATACGTGTGCGCGAGCGTTTGCAGGAAAAACTTTGCCAGCTATATGGCTCTGTCTATGAAGGTTTCCTGGGAGTGGATATGATGGTCTGTCGCGATACGCAGGGTTCATTCTTTGTGCATCCCTGTGTCGAAATCAATTTGCGCATGAACATGGGTGTCGTTTCGCTGATTTTCTTTGAACGTTTCATGCATCCGTCCTCTACCGGATATTTTTCCGTCAGCTATTATGCTTCCAACGAAGAATTGCAGCGTGAACATGCTTCCGACCAGCACAGGTACCCGCTTGTTGTTAGCAATGGCCGCTTGGTGTCTGGCTATTTGCCACTGGTACCGGTCACTCCCCGGAGCCGTTACCGGGCTTATGTAGTAGCGGCTGCTCCGTCGTCTGCTCCAGCTGAATAGCCTGGCTTTCGTTGCCACACCGGTCTATGGCACTGACGGCAAAATACCTGTAGTCCAGCCAAGGCATCATCGGTATGTAAGTATAGGTGTTGCCTTCAACACGTTGAGCTACGATGTTTTCCGGGTTATTGGTATTCACCGGATAAGTGTCCGAAGCATAGACAACATAGGTAGGAGCGTTGCGCTTGTCATTGTCTGTAGCCGGTTCCCAGCTCAGAGTGGTAAATCCGTCTCTGTTGTCTTTGCTTAACTTCAGTTGCCGGGGGCGGGTAGGGGCTATGCTGTCTATCCATGTCATGGGTGGTTGCAGGGCCGGAGCGGTGTAGTACTTTTCTTCCAGCAGGTCACAGAGGTTTTGTGTATTGTCTATCAGGTATTTTACCCGGTAGTGTGCCTGTCCGTCCAGTCCGTGTGCCCGGGTGAAGTTCAGCTGTCGTTCCACCTCATCCGTATCCCAGTTGCCTTCGTCAGGGTGCAGAAAGTAAATGCCTATGCCGGGAATCACCTGTCTTCCGTTGCTTTGTTCCTTCCAGTCCAGTGCAAAAGGATAGAAGCTGTTTCCCCTGAAGTACATCATCGGATATATCTGGTCTTGTATGCCTTCACCCAACCATCCCTGTACATCCTGGAATACGACATCGAAAGCATTCCATCCGCGTGACGAGTAGCGCGAGGTGTCTTTGTATTTTCCTACCGGGCAAGTGCTCACTTTGACCCAGGGCTTCAAAGCCTTTACACCTTTATATATATAGCGAACAATTTCCGTCAGATTGTCGCGTCGCCACTGCTCCAGGCTGCGACCTTTGCGATACTTCTTGAAGTAGTAGCTGTCCGGAAACTTAAAGGCACGTTCCGGATAGCGCAGGTAGTCAAAATGTACTCCGTCGACGTCATAGCGTTCCACCACTTCTTTCACCAGTTCCATCAGGTATTCCTTGGTATGTGGATTTCCCGGATTCAGGAAATATTCCCGTTTGTAAGGAACACAGATGTCCGGGTGGCGTTTGGTCACCGATTTATTTCCCAGTGCAGCCACGTGTTTTCTGTTACCCAGTGGTATGGTGACCATCCAGGCATGGCATTCCATGCCCCGCTTATGGCATTCTTCGATGGCAAAGGCCAGCGGGTCATATCCCGGGTCTTTACCGGTGGTTCCGGTCAGGATGGAGTTGAAGGGTTCTATGTCCGACCGGTAGAGCACATCTCCTCTGGTACGTGTCTGAAACAGGACCGTATTGAAATTGGCCGCTTTCAGTCGGTCCAGTATTTCCACCAGTTCGGCCTTTTGCTTCTTGATGCCCTCTTGGGTCGTAGCCCTGGTGCGAGGCCAGTCCAGTCCGTACACAGCGGTCACCCATGCCGCTCTCACTTCATATTTGGGTGGCTGTGCCATGCTGCCAAGTGTGCAGAGCAGCAACAACACCATGCACATCCCTGTTCTTATATTGTTCAGCTTATTTCTCATCCTATTGTTTTCCAAGTTGCATGATTTCAAAAAACAGAGGCGAAGTTAGGCAATAAATTCAAGTCTCGCAACCTAAATTTTCGCTATCTTCACCACAGAGGACACAGAGTTACACGGATAATAATTTTAGGTCCAACTTTGTTGATTTAAATCTACACCTGAAAAACTTGTCCCCAAATTCACAAACTCCCCCTTGTGATTGGCGGATTGGATTATCATGACTAAAATGCTCACGGTTCTTTCATTGAAGAATAAAGTTTCAGATTCGTTTCAAGGCATGAAACCATTAGTTTCAGCGTATGAAACCGTTAGTTTCAACGGATGAAACCATTAGTTTCAAGGCATGAAACTAAATTGCTCTGACGGAGTTGTCTAATGAAACATTCCTGTCTGTTTGTTATTTCATCCTGATGGCTAATGGCAGGATACTATATTTAAAACGAAAGAGCCGTGTAAAATGATGGAAAAAATAGTAACTTTTATATTAGAAACTATTACATTTGCAATCAGTAAAATTTTTATTTGAAAGGAAATGGTGACATTTACAATTTGCCTGCTGGCCTTGATAGCGGGTTATTTTATTTACGGACGTTTTGTTGAACGTCTTTTCGGACCGGATGACCGCAAGACACCGGCACTGACCAAGACCGACGGGGTGGATTATATGCCCTTGCCCACTTGGAAGGTGTTCATGATACAGTTTCTCAATATAGCGGGTGTAGGCCCCATTTTCGGTGCTATCATGGGAGCCATGTTCGGTACGGCCTCTTACCTGTGGATTGTGCTGGGTTCCATTTTTGCCGGTGCCGTACATGATTATCTGTCAGGCATGCTGTCGTTGCGCAACAATGGCGAGAGCCTTCCCGAACTTATCGGCCGCTATCTGGGACTGACAACCAAGCAGGTGATGCGTGTCTTTACCGTTATACTTATGATGCTGGTCGGTGCGGTTTTTGTCGCCTCTCCGGCAGGTCTGCTTGCCAAGCTTACTCCCGACTATCTGGACATGACGTTCTGGATTGCAGTTATCTTTATATATTACATCCTGGCCACACTGCTTCCCGTCGATAAGATTATAGGAAAGATATATCCCTTGTTTGCTGCTGCACTGATTTTCATGGCTGTCGGCATTCTGGTGATGCTGTATGTCAACCATCCGGCTTTGCCCGAAATCTGGGAGGGGCTTGACAATACACATCCCAAAGCTGCCACCACTCCCATCTTTCCCATGATGTTCATTACTATTGCCTGTGGTGCCATCTCCGGCTTTCATGCCACGCAGAGTCCGCTCATGGCCCGTTGTATGACGAGTGAGCGTCGTGGCCGTTCCGTTTTCTACGGTGCCATGATAACCGAGGGTATAGTAGCACTGATATGGGCCACCGTAGCTACCTATTTCTTTCATGAAAACGGTATGGGCATCACCGATGCTTCCTCTGTCGTGTTCGACATCAGCAAGGGCTGGTTGGGCACTTTGGGCGGAGTGCTGGCCATCTTGGGTGTCGTAGCCGCTCCCATCACCAGCGGTGATACGGCTTTCCGTTCTGCCCGCCTCATTGTGGCCGATTTCCTGGGACTGGAACAAAAGAGCATCAGCAAACGTTTATATATATGTATTCCCATGTTCATCGTAGCTTTTGGCCTGTTGCTCTACAGCCTGCGCGATGCTGACGGCTTTCAGGTCATCTGGCGCTATTTTGCCTGGGCCAACCAGACGCTTTCCGTCTTCACCCTTTGGGCCATTACGGTATGGCTGGTGCGCACCCGCAAGGGAAAAGCCTATTTGGTAACTTTCATTCCGGCCCTGTTCATGACGGCCGTTTGCACTTCTTATATTTGTGTGGCACCCGAAGGTTTCGGCATGGGCACCGGCTATGTATGGCCGGTTGCAATAGGCGTAGCTGTCGTTGCATGTGCATGGTTCGCAATGTGGTATTTCAAGGCAACTAAAAAAATATACGGATGAGGAAACTGAAGAAATCAACCGGATTGACCCTGGCGCTGCTGATTTATGTATCGGCCACGGCCGCCTACTTCCTTCCCCGCAATACTGAAATCAGTAGTACGGAGAAATACATCACCGTGGCGGCTTCCTATCTCATCGTGCTGGCTTTGTGGCTCGTTTTGCGCAAGAAAGAGGAATACCGCCGCAGGCAGCTTGAGGAGAATCGCAGATACCAGGCTCAAAAGCAGGAAAAAAAGGGATGAACGCCTGTTGGGGAGTTTAAGTTCCGGATTAATTTATTACACAGGTAGTTATAGAAGTTATCACTTCGTTATAGGTTAAAACCTATAGTTTGGGATGTATGGCCGGCATACTTTTCACAAAGGTATTGGCTTCACTCCTTAACTACAATCAGTTAATAAACGTACGGATTGAAGGTCAACGAAGTTAAACTTAAGATGTTAAACAAGATTGCAATTCGAAGAAGTCGAACTTAACTATACTAAATTCAATGAATATGAAAAAATTTGCTTTGTTAGTTTGCCTGCTTGTTGCCACAGTAACGGCTCAGGCACAGTTTGAGAAAGGAAAATGGATAGTCAACCCCTCTATCACAGGGCTGGAATTCAGTCACGATACGGGTACTGACAGAACGAGCTTCGGATTTGAGGCACATGGCGGTGCATTCCTGCTCGATAATGTAGCTTTGTTGATTCATGCCGGTGCCGGTTGGAATCAGGGTGGTTCCGATGTCGACCTTTATTCTCTCGGTGTTGGCGGTCGTTACTATATCAACAGCGTGGGCGTCTATCTGGGTGCCAATGTGAATGTCGACCGTTGGGATTGGGGAAAAGACCAGGATGACACCAAATTCTCGTTTGGCCTCGAAGCCGGCTATGCTTTCTTCCTGTCCAAGACCGTAACCCTTGAGCCGGCTGTATATTGGAATATCAACAACGACCGCTCCAAGTTCGGTCTGAAGGTAGGTTTTGGCTTTTACTTCTGATTGGCGTAGGTTAGTGGTGAGTAGATTTTTTAGGCACGGATTAATATTTTGCTGCTGACTGTATAAATACTCACCACTAACTGCACTATCGGCTTAACTCCTTAGACGGGGCACGCCCCCGTCTCTACTAAGATTACCATTTATCCGCGGTCATCTGTCTCATCTGTGGTTCCTCATTGATTCGTCCTGTATCGGCTTAACTCCTTAACTTCTGATTTCTTAAGTACGGATTGTGCATTAATATTTTGCTGCTGACAGGATAATACTCACCACTAACCACTCATCACTCACCACTGACCGCTATTACTAGACTTCCAACTTCTCCTTCAAGAACTGTCCCGTATAGCTTGCGCCACATGCGGCCACTTCCTCTGGCGTTCCTTTTGCCACAATATATCCCCCCTTGTCACCACCTTCCGGGCCCAGGTCTATTACATAGTCCGCACACTTCACCACATCCAGGTTATGTTCAATAATCACGATGCTATGTCCTCGCAATATCAATGCGTCAAATGCCTCCAGCAGTTTCTTGATGTCGTGGAAGTGCAGACCGGTAGTCGGCTCATCAAAGATGAACAGGGTAGGGTCGGCCTTCTCTATGCTCAGGTAGTAGGCCAGCTTCACACGTTGGTTCTCACCGCCCGACAGTGTCGATGACGACTGTCCCAGTTTGATGTATCCCAGTCCCACATCCTGCAGCGGCTGCAGCTTCTTCACAATCTTCTTCTGCTTGTGTTCCGTAAAGAACTCGATGGCCTGGTTCACGGTCATCTCCAGCACGTCATAGATGTTCTTGTCCTGAAATTTCACTTCCAGCGTGTCGGCCTTGAAGCGTTTGCCGTGACACGATTCACACTCCAGCACCAGGTCGGCCATAAATTGCATTTCCACCGTCACCGTACCTTCGCCCTTGCATTCCTCGCACCGGCCACCTTCGCTGTTGAAGCTGAAGTAGCCCGCCGTATATCCCATTTGTTTGGCCAGCGGCTGTTCGGCATAGAGCTTGCGTATTTCGTCATACGCCTTGATGTAAGTCACCGGATTGCTTCTCGACGATTTGCCTATCGGATTCTGGTCCACAAACTCCACGTTCCGCAGGTTGCGCAGGTCGCCACCTATCGTCGCAAATTCTCCCGGTCGCTCGCTGCACTCGTCCAGCTCCCGTTTCAGCGCCCGGTAGAATACATCTCTTACCAGCGTACTCTTTCCCGAACCGCTCACACCCGTCACTACCGTCATCACGTTCAGCGGAAACTTTACGTCCACCCCTTTCAGGTTATTTTCCCGTGCGCCGGTGATTTCTATGTACTGGTTCCACGGCCTTCTGCTCTCCGGCACAGGTATGGTCTCCTCACCGCGCAGGTAGCGCACCGTGTAGCTCTTCTCAGTTGACTGTCCATCAGGGCGTTGTGTCGAAGCATTCCTGTCGCCCAGTATATCCTTCATATCGCCCTGATAGACCACTTCGCCTCCCAGTCGGCCCGCTTTCGGACCAATGTCTATAATGTAGTCGGCTGCCCGTATGATTTCCTCGTCGTGCTCCACCACCACCACCGTGTTTCCCAGCTGTTGCAGCTGTCTCAGCACATGTATCAGTCTGTCCGTGTCGCGGCTGTGCAGTCCTATGCTCGGCTCGTCCAGTATGTACAGGCTTCCCACCAGGCTGCTGCCCAGCGATGTGGCCAGGTTGATGCGTTGGCTCTCACCGCCCGACAGCGAATTGCTCAGTCGGTTCAGGGTCAGGTAACTCAGCCCCACGTCGATAAGGAACTGCAGGCGGTTGTTTATTTCCGTCAGTATGCGTCTGGCCACTTCGGCGTCATGTTTGTTCAGCTTCAGGCCATCGAAGAATCTTTTCAGTTCGCTGATGGGCAGGTTCACCAAATCCGAGATGTTCTTTCCATCTACACGCACGTAGTTCGCTTCCGGTTTCAGTCGTGTGCCGTGGCATTTCGGACACACCGTCTTGCCTCTATACCTCGCCAGCATCACCCGGTACTGTATCTTGTATTGGTTTTCCTGAACCATCTTGAAGAAAGCGTTGATACCTTCAAAGTAGCGTGTTCCTTCCCACAGCATCCGGCGTTGCTCTTCCGTCAGCTCGTAGTAGGGGGTAAAGATAGGAAATCCGGCCTTCTCCGCGCCACGTATCACCATGTCGCGCCATTCACCCATCTTCTCGCCCCGCCAGCACACCACAGCACCGTCATACACCGACAGCGAGCGGTTGGGCACCACCAGGTGTTCGTCAATGCCTATCACATTGCCAAATCCCTCACACTCCGGGCATGCACCCAGTGGTGAGTTGAACGAAAACATCTGGTCGTTGGGTTCCTCAAATACAATGCCGTCAGCCTCAAACTTCGTACTGAAGCGATACAGCTGGGTCCCTCCGTCCGCCGGATAAAAGCGCAGCAGGCAGGCACCGTCACCCTCATACATGGCCGTCTCAGCCGAGTCCACCAGTCGGCTGATGTTGTCCTTCTCGCGCGACACCGTCATGCGGTCCACCAGCAGAAATACCGTATCCTTCTCCTTCGGTTCGTAGTCTTCTATCTTTACCGTCTCTCCGTTCACCTCCAGTCGGTTGAATCCTTCCTTCCGGTCCACCTCCAGTTGTTCCGCCACGCTGCGTCCCTCACGCGGCACGATGGGCGTCAGCACCACGAAGCGTGTGCCGTCAGGATATTCCAGCATGCAGTTCACGATGTCCTCCGTCGAGTGCTTCTTCACTTCCTGTCCGCTTACCGGACTGAATGTCTTTCCCACCCGGGCAAACAGCAGCCTCATATATTCATAGATTTCGGTCGAAGTACCTACTGTTGACCGCGGATTCCGGCTGCTCACCTTCTGCTCTATGGCTATGGCAGGTGGAATGCCCTTAATGTAGTCACATTCCGGCTTGCTCATGCGTCCCAGAAACTGGCGCGCATAGCTGCTCAGGCTCTCCACGTAGCGGCGTTGCCCTTCGGCATAAAGCGTATCAAAGGCCAGCGATGATTTTCCCGAACCCGACAGGCCGGTAATCACCACCAGTTTGTTACGTGGAATCTCCACATCAATGTTCTTCAGGTTATTCACCCGTGCACCTTTTATGAATATCGATTTGTTTTCTGACATTGATTTATTGCTAATTTAAGTTCCGAGGTAGTGTATGTTTGTATCAAGTACTCAAGTAAGTAAAGAAGGTAAAGTAGGTAAAGCTCAATACAATGATGTCTCGTATTTGCTGAAACTTGTTAGTACTAAAGTAATAAAGTAGGTATCATCCTGCCTGAGGGCAGACTTCAGCAGGTAAAGCTTAAGAGAAGAGCAGAAAGCTGTTAATCATTAACCTTTAATCTTTACCTCCTTTACCTTCTCTACCTTCTTTACCTCCTCTCTCTTTACAATTTCACCTTCTTGCTCACCGACTTCGACTCATTATGCAGTCTGTCCAGTGCCGTTATCACGTAGCGATACTTCGTCTTACCGTCCTCGTATGGCAGTTTATAGAACGTATTGCGGGTGATGGCTACAATGTGTGTGGCGTCGTCAATGTCTACCTCCTCCTTGTTCTCAAATCGGTAGACTACATACTGTACGGCCCTGTCCATTTCCTCCTTGTATTTCGGTGCCGTCCAGAACAGGATATATCCGTCTTCCGTCCATATCGGTTTCACCTTGCGCACCTTGCCGGGTGCTTTGTCGTCTATGAAGTCAAATACAGGCGGTATGGCCGGATACTTATGATATTCCTTCATCAGCGCATCCTTATACTTTCCCTTGTTCTCCACCACTGCGCTGGCCGGCCATTGGCAACTGCCCTCTATCGTCTGGTAGGCCCGTTGCAGTGCCATCTTGCGCGGCAGCTGGTTCATGTTCGGATTCTTCGGGTCAGCATTCTCCACCGTGTTCATCACCGATTGGCCTATGAACAGCGGTCTGTTCTCCGTATTCTTGGCCCACCAGTGAATCAGCGTCTCATAGTCGGCCACCCGGTGACCAATCTGCCAGTACAGCTGCGGAATGTTGTAGTCAATCCATCCTTCGCGTGCCCACAGCAGCACGTCGGCATACAGGTCGTCGTAGTTCTCCAGTCCGTTCGTCTTGCTTCCCAGCGGATAACTGCTCTCGTTGCGGTAGATGCCGAAGGGCGACACGCCAAACTTCACCCACGGCTTGATTTTTCTCACCGTCTCGTGTATTTCCCTTATCAGCGTGTTCACGTTGCTGCGTCGCCAGTCCCCACGGTTGTCAAACCCGCCGCCATAGCGCGCAAAGCTCTCGTCATCCGGAAACTCCTGCCCTTTGATAGGATAGGGGTAGAAGTAGTCGTCCATGTGTATGGCGTCCACGTCATAGTGCATCACGATGTCGCTCACCACCATTCGTATGTGTCGGCGGCTTTCCGGCAGGGCAGGGTCAAAGAACAGCTGGTTGCCATACTGTATAAACCATTCCGGGTGGGTGTTATATACATGTTCAGGTGCCAGCTCATTCTTCAGGTTCGTCTTCACCCTGTATGGGTTTATCCACGCATGAAACTCCATGCCCCTCTTGTGGCATTCCTCTATCATGAACGCCATCGGGTCCCAGAACGGTTCGGGTGCTTTGCCCTGCACGCCGGTCAGAAATCGGCTCCATGGTTCTATCTGCGAAGCATACAGTGCGTCAGCTTCCGGTCTTACCTGAAAGATGATGGCATTGATGCCCGCTTCCTGCAAGGCATTCAGCTGGTCTATTAAGTTTTTCTTCATCTTCTCCGTAGGCATCCCTTTGAACTGTCCGTTCACCGTCTGTATCCATGCCCCTCTGAATTCACGTTTCGGGTAGCGCTTGGCTGTTTCCTGTTGCGCCCACAGCAGGCAAGGCAGCAGGCACGCCAATATCCCCAGTAACATTTTTCTTGATGTCATATCTTCAGTCTTTAAAATAATGTGGCAAAGATAGTGCAAACTGAGTGAAGTACAAAGATGAAAATCTAGTTTTCAGACTTTGCAATTCCGAGGTGCCGCCTAGCTTATCTAAAGATAGCGAAAGGTGAGCGCAGTACCAAGCCAAAAGCTTGCTTTTGAGCGAAAGTTCTGCCGAGCCGCCTCCTATCTTATGGAAAGATAGCGAAAGGCGAGCGCAGAGACAAACGGAAAACAAAGTTTTCAGCGTTTGATTATGCCGAACCGCCGTCGATCTTATGGAAAGATAGTGCAAACTGAGTGAAGTACAAAGATGAAAATCTAGTTTTCAGACTTTGCAATTCCGAGGTGCCGCCTAGCTTATTTAAAGATAGTGCAAACTGAGTGAAGTACAAAGATGAAAAGATTTTTTAGACGCGGATTGCGCGGATTAACGCGGATTCTGAAAATTCATGCAAGCTTAGTAGAGACGTGGCGTGCCGCGTCTAGAAATATCCAGTACGAAACAGTTGATAGCCAGCATATTCAATACAGACCATATACGGAGACGGAGCACGCCCCACGGCTGTCCCAAGAAAATTTTAACTTCTATTTTTAGCACTCAAAA